>Ga0209330_1000147_pt1 | contig 34861 bp, 37 predicted proteins | sample JacPinW_OM2H0_O3_FD_187969 | JGI IMG/M metagenome (GOLD analysis project Ga0209330, IMG submission 187969) | Forest soil microbial communities from Algoma, Ontario, Canada - Jack Pine, Ontario site 1_JW_OM2H0_O3 (SPAdes) (version 2) | ecosystem: Environmental > Terrestrial > Soil > Boreal... | reverse complement strand
CTCGCTTGGCAATTGAGCCGCGGCCGCAAGCTGTAGTCCCGAGAGCTGGACTCGGCGCAGCGCGGCAGGATCAGGGCGCGCCGCTGCGCTGATTAAGGCGGACCAGTAAGCACGGCAGTCGCTCCAGCGGGCGGTGAGATTTGCCGCCTCGGCGAGCGCCAAAGACGGCAATGCGTCGACGGAAATGCCGCGAAAAGCCTCGACCGTGTTGCCATGCATGCCGAGGAGCAGGTGCGCGGCCAGCCCGGCGCTCGAGGCCACATGCCAGGTATAGAAGAGCGCGAGCCGCACGAAGTCGACGATTTCCGCATCGGCCTTGAAATCATCGGCGATCCGCCAGCTCCCAATCGCTTGTAGACGGCCTCGCCAGTAGGCATCGTCCGCGAAGCGCAGATCGAACAGGGCATAAGGGCAATTTGCCGCCGCGGCGCGCTGCGCCGGCGAAAGACCCGCGACCTGCCGCGCCAGTCCCGGCGAGAGCAAGCCGTTGCCGGCCAGGTCGAGGAAGCGGCTGTTCAAACCGCGCATCGAAGTCAGATGTTCGATGGAGACATGCGACTGCTGGGTCCAATTGCCGATGTATGCGTCGTGCACAAATCGCCCCTTTTCGTATTGAAAAACTCCTTGGCAATCAAGCTAACTTTGTGACAAATTTCTGTCAAATTCTTTTTGTCCCTGAAACACATGATTTGCACCTGGGAGGCGGCCATGAGGGTGTCAGACGATCGTTACACGAGAGACCGGCAAAAATTTGATCTTGCACTGCGGCTGATCCGCCACGAGGCGCGCACTTTTACGATTCGCCAATGGACCGGCTTGAGCGATGATCGGATCCGCAAGCTGTATCGCAGCTATGTCTTGAACGGCGAGGCGCGTGAGGTCACGCGCCACCGCGGCAAGTCGCCGCGCCAGGCGGCATTCTTCTTCCGCAATCCGGAATTGAATTTCCAAGCCGCGCAGCTTGCGAGCCTGTTCGTGATGTACGGCTTGGTCGGCCCCAGCGATCGCGGTCTCGAGCCGCGCTATCGCGTGGGATCGCTCGAGTCCGGCGCGTTGCTGTGCCGCGCCTACGAGGCCTATTTGGAGATGCACAAGCCGGTGAGCATTTCGTTCGAGCACGCCTGGTTTCTGCTGCTGGCGCTGGCGCGCCACGATGAGGTGGGCATTGCCCGCTGTACGATTTGCGGCGGCGTGCGCGTGCGCGACCTGCTGGGCAAACGCAAGCTGACCTGCGCGAATTGCGAGGCCGCCATCGACAACACCGCAAAGGCTTCGCCCTGCTAGAATCTTGACATGCAGCAAAGGAATATCTTGGCCGGTCAGTACGTCGACCGTGCCGCGCATTTGCGCAAGGATCCTGCCTGGTTTGCGAACGCGCTGGCGGACGAGCGCAGTCGTTATCTTCCCGTTTGGAATTCCCGCAATCTGATCGGCGCAGGCGACGCGCCGCGTGCGGCGCTGCTTGATTTGGCGGCCGTGCCGGAAGCGCGGCGCAACGACAACGAGCTGATTCTTCTGGGTCGATTCGGCGACAGCAATGTGTTTGCCTATGAGATTGAATCGACCGAACCGCCGCAATTGAAAGCCGATACGCGCTTTGAGGACCTGCGCCTGGTGGCCTCGCTGCTGCCCCCCATCGAAGCCGGACTCTTGGGTTACGCACGCGGCATGGTGCTGTGGCGAGCCCGGCATCGCTTCTGCGGCACCTGCGGCTTCGCCACCATCGCCGCCCGCGGCGGCCATGTGCTCATCTGCACCAATCCTGCGTGCCGGCACGAACATTTTCCGCGCACCGATCCGGCCATCATCGTTTTGGTCAGCGACGGCGAGCGCGCATTGCTGGGAAGACAAGCGTCATGGCCCGTCGGCCGTTATTCAACGATTGCCGGTTTTGTCGAACCCGGAGAATCGCTCGAGGACGCCGTCACGCGCGAGGTCTTCGAGGAGACCGGCATCGAGGTGGATCAGATCGAGTATCACTCCTCGCAGCCCTGGCCGTTCCCCTCGTCATTGATGCTCGGATTCACGGCGCACGCGCTGACGACGGAAATTCGCCGGCGCGACGATGAGTTGGAAGATGCCCAGTGGTTTACACGCGCGGATCTGGCTTCCGGCCGGCCGATTGTGCCGCCGGGCGTATCGATTTCCTTTCGATTAATCGAGCATTGGTTCGATGCAGGCGGAGGCCCGAAAAAACTCCGAGAGATTCACAAGACCTCGACTTGGGCCGCCGCTCGGTAGTCGGCTAGCCGCGTTCCCAATGACCGGGATGCATGCGCCAGCCGTCGCCGTCCCGCACCCAGGTGTAATCGACCCAGTGACGCCCGCGCTTGGGTGCCACCCAGCGGCCCGAAACCCAGACGTGGCGACCGCCGACCCAATCCCAGTATCCGCCGACCCAGACGTATCCGGAGTATGGTGGGGCGCCGGCAACTTCCACGCGCGGCGCCGGCGGGGCGACCATGACAACGCCCGCGGCATAGTGACCTTGATCGGGCGCCACCACACAAGCGGGCAGCGTCATCGCGATAACGAGGCCGAAAATTGCAGCGGCGATGAACGACTTGCGTTCGGTGAATGATTTGCGCCCGGTGAATGACTTGCGTTGAGTCATGATCAATTCCTGTTGTTATCGGAGAACATGAGGACCTCAACGCCCTTCGTTCCCCGCCGTTGACGGGATTTTGATCAAGCATACCGCCGTCGGCTACGGAGTACCACCGGAGCCGGCGCAGCGGGGTTACGACTTCCGTGTGGATTTGTCGTTGCGGCGCCGGGTTAAGCGAGGCTGCGGCGCTCGCGCGGCCGCGGGCGGAGGCCGAACGATGCGCGACTTCAGCCGATACATCGCCTCATCGGCCCGATGCACCAGCAGCGCTGCATTCTCGCCGTGATAGGGATACATCGACTCGCCGATCGATGCCGTCAATTGTTGTTGATCGTTGCCGATCCAGTACGGCAGCGACACCCGCTCGCGAATCGCATCGGCAACGCGGCTCACCGGAAAGGGATCCGGCACACCGGGCAATACCACGACGAATTCATCGCCGCCATAACGGCAGCAAATATCGCCGGCGCGCACGCGCGCCGAAATGCGCGTCGCCACCGTGGTGAGAATCTTGTCGCCGGCCGCGTGCCCATACTTATCGTTGATCGACTTGAAGCCGTTCAAGTCAATGAACAACAGCCCAACGTGCAGATCCTGCAGAACCGCATCGCTGATCGCCGCCTCGAGGAGTTCCAGCATGCGGCGGCGGTTATAGAGTCCGGTCAGCCCGTCGCGCTCGGCGAGCTTCTGCGTTTCAACCTCGCGCGCTTTCATCGCCGCCAGTTCGCGCAGCAAGTGGGCGTTGATGGCGCGCAGACTTTCAATTTCGCGCAACTCAGCGGAGCTAATGCGCCGGGCGCGCGAAGCCGCGTCGCGAAGCGGCGCCAAGTCTCGCGAAGAAGCCTCGAGCGATTCGTCCTCGTCTGCGATTACGTGCGGCTGCGCATATGCCATAGTACTTTCCAGAATTTCCCGCTTACCATCAGCATTGTCGCGGGCTTCTGCCTTTCTCGGGATCGGGGGCAACCTGATGAATATGTAAGACTTCACTGACCGGTTCGAGTTCACACGTCGGTTCCCAAGGAGCGCAAACATGTCCTACACGGCAGACCCCCGCGTGCTGTTCGCCGCCGAGCGCACGCTGCTAGCCTGGCAACGCACTGCCATTGCATTGATGGGATTTGGATTCGTCGTGGAGCGATTTGGCTTATTCCTACAACTGGTGGCGCATCAATCCGAGTCCAACTCGCAGCGCGGTTTTTCCTTGGCGGCCGGCGTATTGCTGCTGCTATTGGGGGCGGCCGTGGCACTGATCTCCGCACGACAATTCCGCCAAGTGGCGAGGAATTTGGACCCTGCCGTCGTTCCTCCGGGCTATTGGACGCAGGTCGGTGTCGTGTTGAATGTCATCCTCGCTCTCCTGGCACTGGGTTTGGCGCTGCGTTTTGTGTTTGCAGCACAAAGCGGGGGTTGAGAGCCGACAGCTGGAAGGCCTGCAAACGCGGCGTTCCCGGTGTTGCGGCGCAACTGCCGCATGTTAAATCGCCTAAAGGTCAACCCTCGTTAAGCTGTGCCGTTAAGGGGGCATGATGCAAGCTGAAATCGCCGTTCTGCGCTTCGGATTGGGTGCCAAGCCGGGCGATTTGGCAGCCGCCAGTGCAGAACCACGTGCGTGGCTCCTGTCCCAAATCAAAGGACCGGTACCGCTGGCGGTGAATTCACCCCTCGCGCCGTCCGATCAGATATTCGCCGGCCTTATCCAAGCGCGCGACGAGCGCCAAAGGATGAAGCAAGCCTCCGCGACGGAAAGTCCGGATGCGAAAGTCGCGTTCAATGCCATTCGCGAAGCCTATCAACCCCACTACCGCGCACAGGTGCTGGCACGCGCGCAAAGCGCCGCACTGACCACCCGGCCCTTCGCCGAACGTTTGGTGCACTTCTGGTCGAATCATTTCGCGGTATCGGCGGACAAGGGCGTGGTGTACGGCTTGGCCGGATCGCTGGAGAACGAGGCCATCCGGCCGCATGTCGCCGGCCGCTTCGTCGATTTATTGACGGCGGTGGAACAGCACCCGGCCATGATCGCGTTCCTCGACAATCAATATTCAGTGGGCGCGGATTCAACGGCGGCGCGCTTTGCGTCTCGCTTTGCGTCTCGTTCCAACAGCGAAGATACCGGCAAGCCCAAGCGCCAGTTCGGCATCAACGAAAATCTGGCGCGCGAGATTCTCGAATTGCACACACTGGGCGTAAGCGGCGGCTACAACCAGGCCGACGTCACTAGCTTCGCGCAAATCATCACGGGCTGGTCGATCGGCGGCGGCAAGGGCCGCCTGGCCGGAGGCGTGCCGGGCCGCTTTTATTTCCGCGACAACTTGCACGAGCCGGGTCCTAAAGTGTTTCTCGGCAAGACCTACACCGAGCAGGGCCAGCGTCAGGGCGAAGCCGTGCTTGCCGATTTGGCGCGCCGTCCCGAAACGGCCAACTTCATCGCCACCAAGCTCGTGCGGCATTTCATCGCGGACGATCCGCCGCCGGCCGCAGTGGATCGAGTCGCGCGCGCCTTTTTAAAATCCGGCGGCGATTTGCCGCAGGTCTATGCAGCCCTGATCGAATCCCCTGAATCTTGGGACGTCAATGCGCGCAAGTTCAAGACTCCCGAGGATTTCGTTTTTTCGACCTTAAGGGCGTTGAACGTCTCGCCGGCACAACCGGAGGAAGTCATTCGGAGCTTCGATCTATTGGGCCAGCGTCAATACACGCCGGGATCCCCGGCGGGCTGGCCGGACACTTCGAAAAGCTGGGACGGCTCCGACGCGCTCATGCACCGCGTGCTGTGGGCATCGCGGGTCGGCGCGAAGTATGAAAGCGGCGTGGAACCGGCGGATCTGGCCGCCGCAAGTCTAGGCGGCTATGCCCGTCCGGAAACCTTGAGCGCTTTACGCCGCGCCGCGAGCTCCGGACAGGCCGTGGCATTGTTGTTGATGAGCCCTGAGTTCCAACGGAGATAATCATGCCGCGGCCTTCGCCAACGAACAGCAGTCGACGCCGCTTTCTGATCGGCGCGGGTGCGCTGGCGGCGACTGCCACGATCCCCAATGCACTGTTTGCCTACACCGGAGGCTCGTCGCGCCTGGTGGTCGTCATCTTGCGCGGCGCGCTCGATGGCTTGGCCGCTGTGCCCCCGTATGGGGATCCTGACTACGCGAGCCTGCACCGCGAACTGGCGATCGCGGCGCCGGGCGGACCCGATGGTGCATTGGCATTGAACAACACCTTCGGACTGCATCCCTCGTTAAGCTTTTTGCACGAACGCTTCGTCGCCGGCGAGCTGGTGGTCTTCGATGCGGTCGCCTCGCCCTATCGCGATCGATCGCATTTTGACGGTCAGAATGTGCTCGAGAACGGACTTGCCAAGCCGATCGGCACCGCCGACGGCTGGCTCAATCGAGCGCTCGCCGCATTGCCGCGCGGCGGGCGGGCCGGCGATCGTGCCGTGGCCATTAGCCAAAATGTGCCGTTGATCCTGCGCGGCGAAGCCGCGGTGATTTCCAAATCGCCGCAGGCCACGCCGGATGTCGACGAGGACTTGCTGGCCCGCTTGGCGGACCTGTACTCCAAAGACGATTGGTTCTCAGCGCGGTTGAGCGACGCGGTACAGACCGAAAAAATGGCGGACGGCGCAGCGGACGTAGGCGGCATGAGCAAGCAATCGGCCGGAGCCGGAGCAGCCTATCCGAATCGAGTAGCGGCCGTGGCGCGCATGGCGTCCGAATTGATGCGCAGCGACGGCGGCCCGGAGATTGCCGTCATCGAGGCCAGCGGCTGGGATACCCACGCCAACCAGGGCGGCGCCAAAGGTATCCTCGCCACCCGATTGGCGGGACTCGATCAGGGACTCAAATCGTTGGCCGACGGCCTAGGGCCTCTATGGCCGCAGACGGCGGTGCTGGTGGTCACGGAATTTGGCCGGACCGCGGCCGTGAACGGCACGCGCGGTACCGACCATGGCACAGGCGGCTGCGCCTTTCTCTTGGGGGGCGCGGTTCGCGGCGGACAAGTCATCGCCGACTGGCCATCCTTGAGGCGCACGGCGCTCCTGGATAATCGCGATCTCAAGCCGACGCTCGATCTGCGCAGCGTATTCAAGGCCGTGCTCGACGAGCACATGCACGTCGATGCGAATACCCTGGCCAAACGAGTATTCCCCGACAGCAGCGGCGCGCGCCCTCTTCAAGGGCTAATACGCGCCTAGGAGCCAGACAGGCTCCCACTGCCATCAGGCGAATTTACATCCCCGATGATTCCACGCCGGAATTCATCGCCGGCGGCATTTCTGGCTCAGAGGCTGGCAGGGACGGCGGCGCAGCCACCGGCGCCGGCATCATCGGCGCAGGCTTGGGCTTCGGCGGAGCCTTTACCGCCGCGGGCTTCGGAGCCGCGGGCTTCGCAGCGATCGGCGCTGCCTTCTTGGGCGCTGCCTTCTTGGGTGCTGCCTTTTTGACTGCCTTCTTTGCCTTCGCCTTGACCTTCTTCTTCGCCTTCACCGGCCGCGTCTTTCTTTTCGCGGCGCTCTTTTTGGCCGAGCGTTTAACCGAACTACGTTTGGCCTTTGCCATCGGCCGCTTCGACTTGCGTTTTTTCGACTTGCTCTTTTTTGCCATGATCATCCTTCTCCTGAAACATCGTTCGAACTCTCGCTGTGAGAGTAGCCCTGAAAAAGTCTGCTGTCATCTGTGCGTGAGCACTGGAGTCGCTGACGCGGATTGCGTAGGCTGACCTGCCGTGTCCACAACCGAAGAAATCCGCCCAATAAAAGATGTCTGGCTGAGACCGCGGCGCGTATTTCGCGAGTTGGCGACACAGCCGATCGGCGCCATGGACTACTTGTTGGCCGCGGCACAAGGCACCGCCACCGCCGTTACGCTGTACCGAACGCAACCTCCTGCACCCGGATTTACCGCCGGCGAGATTCTGGGAAGCCTCTGCATATTCGCGCCCCTCGGCGGCGTGCTGAGCATGTATATATTTGCGGCCCTCTACCGGCGCTTAGGCACGCGCGCGGGCGGTAAGTCGGCGCGCAATCAAGTCTTCCACGTGCTCGCGTATGGGGGCATTCCCGTGGCGGCGTCGCTGTTTCTGTGGATATTCACGGCGCTATTGGTGGGTGAGGCGGCGATCATCCAGAAACCGGCCGCCGAGTTGGATGGATTTGTCGGCTTCGTGCTGCAGGCGCAGCTGGTGGCCTACGTGCTGCTGCTGTTTTGGAGCGTCGTTCTGCAAGTCATGGGATTCAGCGAAACCCTAGGATTAACTACGCGAAAAGCCTTCGCGGTGTGGGTGCTGGGTCAGGTGTTATGGCTGCTCGCGATGTTTTTCCTGGCCATCTTTATTGGGCTGCTATTCCCGGGACTCGTACTCCCGGCGCCGCATTAGGTAGGACGGACAGGCTCCTACGACTTGCCGGGCACGCTCGCCCCCGCATCGTCAGGACTCAAGGATGGCTCCGTCGGAATCACCGGTTCGGGCGGCAACATCGGCGGCGGCGCATGCAGCCGCTCGATCACCGACTTCGCCACGTCCGCCGCCGAGCGCATGCCAGGGGCTTCGGCGCGCGCTTTCGCAGCACGGCGCGGCTTGATCTTTTTTGGCAGGCCTTTCGGTGAAGTTTTGAGCGCCGCCTTCGGGCTCTTCCGCGCCGCGCGAACCGGCTTCGGCGCCGATGATTTGCGGACAGCCGGCTTGAGCTTGAGCGCGGCTGCCGGCCGCGGCGCGCGCTTCGTCGCGGAAGCAGCGGCGTCGACCTTTTGCCGCGCCTGTTTCGCCGCCTTCTTCTCCGTTTTGAATAACTTACGCGCCTGCTTGAGATGCGCCTTGGCGGCACGCACCTGAGTTTTGGCGGCCGCCGCCCGGGCAGCTGCCTTGGTTGCGGCAATTTTGAGTCGTTTAATGAACGGCGATGGAGTGGTCATTTAGGGCAGCACACGCATTAAGAACTGACGAATATCGGCGACTTCCTCGGCGCAAACAGCATGCGCCATGGGGTACTCATGCCATTCAACCTTATACCCCTGGGCCTGAAGATAATCCCGCGATTTCGTGCCCAACATCATGGGCACCACGCCGTCGAATTGTCCGTGAGCCATGAAAATCGGCGTGGCGTCGTTGGCCGGCGCCCGCTCAGCCTGAAAGGTGCCTTCTCTGGGCAAATAACATGACAGCGCCATCACGCCGGCCAGCTTTTCCGTCAAGCGCGGTGCGGTGTACAGCGAGACTGCGCCTCCTTGGGAAAATCCCGCGAGCACGATGCGGGCCGCCGGAATGCCGCGCGTGACTTCCCGGCCGATCAGCTCCCGAACCTTTTGATCGCTATCCTTAAATCCGGCGACGTCTTCCGCGGCCTTGCGATCCAATCCCACGATGTCATACCAGGCGCGCATGCGCATTCCACCATTGATGGTCACCGGCCGGACTGGAGCGTTCGGGAAAACGAAACGCCAGGCGCGCGATCGCTGCGGCACGAGTTCCGGCACGATGGGTTCAAAATCGTGCCCATCGGCGCCCAAACCGTGCAGCCATATGATGGCGGCGTTCGGTTGCGGCGCCGTTTCGACTTCGATGGTTTCCAACATGGCCTAAATGTACCCGAGAACCTGGGGCCGCGTCGCGGCGGCAGCAAAACCGCGGCCGGGGATTCGGTATATTCGCCGCATGCCGATTTCCTTAAGCCACCTGCGCCGCTATGCGATTGCGCGCTCGCTGTTCAAGCCCACCACGCTGAGGCGCGCCATCGAGAAACTCGGATTCGTGCAAGCGGATCCGATTCGTGCGCCCGCCCGCGCACAGGATCTGACGCTGCGCCATCGGGTCAACGGTTATCGTGCGGGCGATCTCGAGCGCCTGTATCCAACCCTCGCGCTCGAGGAGGATTTCTTCGTCAATTACGGCTTTTTGCCCCGTACTCACCATGCCTTGATGCACCCACGCAAGGTCAAGGCCAGGTCTTCGCCAAAGCGTCTGCGGCAAACGGCGGAAATCCTCGCTTTCGTGCGCGAACGCGGCGCGGTGCATCCCCGCGAGGTGGACGCGCATTTCTCACACGGCCGCGTGACCAACTGGTTCGGCGGCTCCTCGAATGCCAGCACGCAATTGTTGGACCACATGCACTATCGCGGACTGTTGCGGGTGGCCAGGCGCGATGGCGGCACCCGCGTCTATATCGCGCGCGAGGCGGCGTTGGCCGAAATACCCGGCGCCGCGGACGATGCCAAGGCGCTGGGTGCAACCAAAATGGACGCGTTGGTCGACGTGATCGTGCGCAAATACGCACCGTTGCCGAGCGGCAGCCTCGGAAATCTGGTGAATCGCCTGCAGTACGGGGCGCCGCAATGGGCCAAAGAACGCCGAGCGGCCCTGGCGCGCGCCAAACAGCGACTGCCCCACGCACGGGTCGAGGGGATCGAGTGGTATTGGCCGGCGGAGGAAAGGCCGGAGTCCCTGCGCTGGCGGCTCGACGATGAGGTACGTCTGCTCACGCCCTTTGATCCGGTGGTTTGGGACCGGCCGCGCTTCGAGATTTTTTGGAACTGGGTGTATCGCTTCGAGGCCTACACGCCCGCGCCAAAACGCAAGCTCGGTTATTACGCCCTGCCCCTGCTCTGGCACGAGCGGGTCATCGGTTGGGGCAACTTAACCGTGGTCGAGGGACGATTGAGCGCCGAGTTCGGCTACACCGACGGCCAGGCGCCGCGCAGCTCAAGGTTTCGCGCCGCGCTCGAGGCGGAAATGGAGAGAATACGCGCGTTCCTCAAGGGTGGCGTGTAATCCCGGCGCGGGGGTGGGTGGTGGGTGGTGCGCGCAGCGCGATGGCGGGAATCGCTTGCCAAATCGGTTTGCAGGGTATGGAACAAAGTCGCAAGGCCTTCGCCCTGAAAATAACCCTGCGTAAAACACCGGCACCATGGGCCGGACTGTTGCTGTTTCCGGTGCTTTGCTCGGCGCAAAGCGCATTCGACGGAACGTGGCGACCTGATCCGCAGCGGCCCAGTCATTCCGGGCCGCCGCAAACCGCGCTGTTGATCAACGGCGAGTACGAGTGTCCTAGTTGTATGCCGCCGTACAAGGTCAAGGCCGACGGCCACGATCAGCCGCTTCAAGGCAATCCCTACTACGACACGATCAATATCGCGGTCATCGACGATCACGTCATCACAAAGACCGGCAAGAAGGACGGCAAAGTGACCCTCGATGGGAGAGTGACGGTCTCCGCGGACGGCGCCACCAAGACCGAGGTTCAAACCCAGATTGGAAGCACACCTTTTCCCATGGAGATCACGATCAAGTATGCGCGCGTCAGCGCGGGCAAACCCGGATCTCATGCGGTCTCGGGCGGATGGCAGACGACCGAAGTGGATGTTTCCAATCACGCCGAAGACACGACTTTCAAGGTGAGCGGCGGCGCGCTGTCAATGATCGATCGAATGGGCCGATCCTTCACGGCGAAATTCGACGGCACACCGGCGCCTTACAAGGGCAGTGATGAGTTCAACGGCGTTTCCCTCAAATTAATCGACGCGCGGACGATCGAGGAATCGGATCTGAGTGACGGCAAGGTGGTCAAAATTTCGCGCTGGGCGCTTTCGCCCGATGGACAGACCATCCACGCGCACTTCGACGACACGCATGGCCACATTCAAGAGCAGGACGGTCATAGGGTGAAATAGCGGGAGGAGTGATGCGCAGGCGCACGAAGGGATGTGTAGGTTTCGCGGCCTTGGGATTTGCGGCGCTGTGCGCGTGGCGAGTGCACGCCGTGCCGCTTTTGCGCGTCGAGATCAAGGTCGGCACATGAATGCCATCGCACCGGAGAGACCCTCGATAAGGCTGCGATTGTTCTATGTCCTCATGGCATCCGCCGTGATCGTCACTGTGTTCGCCGGATTCGCACCCACCTTTTACCTACGCGGATCCTTCACCCAGACCCGTCCCATGTCGGTGCTGCTGCACGTCCACGGAATCGTGTTCAGTGCGTGGGTCAGTTTTTTTCTCATTCAGACGCTGCTGATAGCGCGCGGCGCGCGACGCCTGCATCAACGGCTCGGCTGGATTGGCGCGGGCATCGCCGCGGCGATGGTCATTCTGGTGACGGCCGCGATGGTGGAGCAGCTGCGGCGCGTAAATGGATTCCCGCCCCCGCCGCTGGCTCTCGCGCTCAGCATATTCGATATCATGGTGTTCGCAGCCTTGGTCGGCGCGGCGCTTTACTATCGAAAACGGCCGGACTGGCACAAACGCTTCATGTTATCGGCGACCATCGTCTTGTTGGGCGCGCCGATGTTTCGCGCCGTCGTCCATTCTTTAGGCAGAGGTGACATGGCCAAGGTCTCGATTGTTTCGACCCTGTTGGTCGATGCATTTTTCCTGCCGTGCTTTGCCTACGATCTGCTGACGCGCCGCAGAATCCATCCTGCTTATCTGGTCGCGCTCGCGCTGATCGTTCTGGACCAGGTCGCGCAAGCGACAGTCGTATCCTGGACACCTTGGATCAACTTTTCGCAGGCCTTGCAGCGGATGGTCGCGTAACGCAAGCGCCCTCGCGAGTGCGAGGGCGCTGCGAATCGCGCCGACTTTCAGACTATTGCGGATTGCGCGACGCTGCGGCTGAAGCGGTACCGGCCACATCGACCGAGGTTCCGCTGGTCGAATGCTCGACATCAACCGACCCCGTGCCGTTCGTGGAAACCGCGCCCTTGTTGGTCGCGGCATTCACAGCGCCCGTACCCGTGAGGCTCGCCGAGGGAGCCGCCTTTTGCGCCGTCACAGAGGCGGACGGAGCCACGTTAGAACTGAGGTTCGGCTTGGCAGCCTGCGCCTGAGCCGCCGCGCTAGCCGCGGTGTTGCTCGTGGTATTGGCGGCGCTCGAAGTCGCACTGGAGGCTGCTGCCTTTGAGGCCGCGGCCGTGGATTCCGTCTGCTTTACGGCATTAGCCGCGGGGCGCGAGGTCGGTTTATTGAGCGACCCACCGACGGCTCCTTGACCCTGGAAGGTGCCTTGACCGGACAAGCCGCGGTTCATCCCCAATCCACCGCCAAGACCACCGCCCAAGCCGCCGCCTAGGCCGCCGGCGTACGCGGGCGCGATGATTGCCAACGCGGTCGCGATGCTGATCGCAGCAACAATGTGTTTAGTGTTCATCGTCGATCTCCTCGATGGCCGCAGCCGATTGCGCGGCCTTCACCCATTGATACGAACGCACCTGGGTGTTTCTTCCCTCGGACTTTAACTTTTGTTCCCGGCGGGTTTTAGGGGCCCGGCTGCGCTAAATCGCTGTGATAGTCGGCCCCCACGAGGCCGAAGCCATATGTCAAATCGCGTCCTTTAGGGCCCAAGTCGATGGCGCTTTGTGCAAGCGCTTCGATCGCCGCGTTGCTGGTGCTCAAATCGGGTGCCGTTACCGATTGCGCCAGCAGCGCCGCCACAATGGGCGCGGCAAACGAGGTACCGCGTATCGCCGAATACTTTGCCCCGATATCGGCCGCTGACATATCGGCGCCGCGTGCCGCGAACATCACTTGATTGCCGCGCGCCGCTTCGATGAGCACACGTCGATGGGCGTCCACGGCGGTCACGCCGACAACATGGGGATAGGATGCTGGATATAAGGGCGGCGCCGCCGGTCCGTCGTTGCCGACGGCGGCGACCAATAAATATCCTCGGGACGTCAGGACACGCACGATCTGGGCCAGCGCGGCGTTATCCGGACCCACGAGGCTCACATTGATCACGGCGACCCGCTGCTCGGCCAGCCAGGCAAAGGCGGCGGCCAAAGCGTCCACTGCGCCCCCGGTCGGGGCGTTGCAATAGACGTCCGCCGCGTACAGCTCGGCCCTGTCCAATACGCCATGAAAGCGGGTCGACTGGCCGACCAGCAATGAGGCAACCGCCGTACCGTGCGCACTCGGGAGCACGTGGTCCCCACAGCCCCAGGGATGGATCAGCGCATCGCGAAAGACCGGATGGGAGCCGTCAACGCCGGAATCGATCAAGCCAACGCGCGGCAACGGCTGGCCCGACCCGTTCGCGCCGGCGCTTTGCGGCGATGGCGCATCGCTCTGCTGTCCGGCTGGCACCCCGGCAGACAGCACACCGACGCCGGTATAGATGTGATTGAAATCATAGGTTCCGGCCGGATCGGCGGCGCGCAAGGCACGCAACGCCTTGGCGATGTTCATCGAGGGCGGTGCCTGTAGGACAACCAGGTGAACGTCCAGATCGCCGTAGGTTTGCTCGCGCGCAATGGTGAAGCCGTTCGCTTGCGCCGCTGCGATTGCCTGCGTCGAGGGCGCATAAGCCAGGAGCTCACCACGGACGATGGGGTTGCCGTGCGGGTCTGCGGCGATGGTGCGCGGGTTTGCCTGGATCAAACTCGCGGTGAGCAGATGGCGCACGTCGCTCAGCTGCTGAAGGGTATCGCCACCCGTTTGGCCCACCGTTTGCGTCAGCTTCTGAATCGGCAGCGCGGGTAATGGCGCCACCGGTAAGCGCAGCTGCGCTTGGGCGGCGTTGGCCACGACTGTCAGGGCGATGCACATGAGTATTCGCATGTATCTCAAAACCTTAAGGTTGGCACACGGCTGGCGGCCCTCTTAAGGCTGCTAGCATGTATGGATTAAACATCAACTCTCAAACGTCTACTTCATGAGTACGAACGACAGCGTCGAAAACATCCAGGAGCAGATCGTCGCTTTGCTGCCTCGCCTGAGGCGCTTTGCACGCAATCTGGTGCGCAACCCGCACGATGCCGACGATGTCGTACAGATTGCGGTGGAGCGGGCGCTGCTGCGGTTGGATCAATGGCGCAGCGATGCCCGCCTGGATAGTTGGCTATTCAAGATACTGCGCAACGCCTGGATCGATGAGGTGAGGGCACGCGCGCGACGGGCTAAAATTTTGCTGCCGGAAGAGGCAGGTGAACAGATCGGCGAGGCGACCATGGAGCGGGAAATAGAGCGTTGGTCGGCGGAGGCCGCGTTGACTCGATTGCCGGAAGATCAGCGCCTGGCTGTCAGTCTCGTGCTGGTTGAAGGCTTGTCCTACAAGGACGCGGCCGAGGTACTGGAAGTGCCGGTCGGAACATTGACGAGCCGGCTCGCACGCGGACGCGAGGCGCTTCAAGAAATGCTGCGGCTGCCGGAAGGAGATCTTTCATGACGATTTCGGAGGAAATCCTGATGGCCTATGCCGACGGCGAGCTCGACGCGGCAACCCGCGCGAGCGTCGAGGCGGCCATGCAGGAGGATCCGGAAATTCGCAAACGCGTTGCAGGTCATCGCGCACTGCGTGAAACGATGCGTGGCGCCTTCTCTGCCGTCTTGGACGAACCCGTACCGGACCGGCTGATCGAAGCGGCGCGCGGACAGACGGCCGCGCCCAGAAGCGTGGTCGCGGATTTGTCCGCCGCTAAAGATGCGGCACAGCGAAGAAAATCGGCGGCCCCGCGGCGTTGGCAACCGGCCGCCATGGCCGCGAGTCTCTTGCTGGGTTTGGGGCTTGGTTTCTTGGCGTGGCATGGGCCGGGCGGCGCCTCGATTCAGCTTGGCGCCGGCGGAGGACTGGTCGCGGGCGCAGCGCTTGCCGAGGCCTTATCAAACCAGCTGTCCGACGATCGCTCGCAACCCAAGGTCGCGGTCACCGGATTGAGCTTTCGCGATAAATCAGGCGATTATTGCAGGACCTTTTCGTTGACCGGATCCGATCCAAGCCTAGGATTGGCGTGCCGCGAAGGCGCCGACTGGCGGATAAAGGCGTTGGCGCAAGCGCCGCACGCCGCAGCGAATTCGGGCGATTTTCGCACCGCAGGCTCGGAAGACTCGCCGGCCATCCGCGCCGCCGTCGAGGGCGCAATCGATGGCGAACCCTTGGATCATGCCGGCGAGATCGCCGCGCGCGCGGCGGGGTGGGCGGGCGCGAGCAAGCGGTGAGAACTGCTATTGACAGCAGTTGCATTTTTATGCAGCATACTTGCAACTTTATGCATAGGTCAAAAATGCTCAGGTCCGAGCCCGAACACAACAACGCACCGGCGCGCCGCATGATGCTCGCGAAAATCATTCGCGAGCAAAGCGTCGGCCGCCAGACCGAGCTCGTGGATCTACTTCGTAGACTGGGCCACATCGCGACGCAATCGAGCGTGAGCCGGGATCTGCGCGAGCTCGGCGTCGCCAAGATGGGCGATCGCTACGTGCTGCCGGAGACCGGCGTTACGCCTAAGAGCGATTTTTCGGCGCTCAAGCAGTTCGTCAGTGCCCGCTTGACTGCGGGCACCAATCTCACCGTGCTGAAAACGACCATCGGTTCCGCTCAGAGCGTGGCCGTGGCCATTGATACGGCTCGCTGGCCGGAAGTGGTCGGCACCATCTCCGGCGATGACACGATTTTCATCGCTACCTCAGGCGCGGAGGCGCAGCGCAAACTCGGCGACCGCCTGCTCGCCCTTTTCGGACGCTAAATTCCATGACATCCACTTTCGGCCCTGGCGCCGAGCCTATTCTCTTGGCTTTTTCGGGCGGCCTCGACACCTCCTTCTGCGTGCCGTGGCTCAAGGATACCTATCAACGCCCGGTCATCACGGTGACCGTCGATACCGGCGGCATCGATACGCCAGCCGCCAAATCGCTGGCCGAGCGCTCAGCGCAGCTGGGCGCCATCGAACATCATTTGATTGACGCAAAGAGCGCGTATTTTGAGCAGGTGCTCAAATTCCTGATCATGGGCAATGTCCGCCGCGGCAATTTGTATCCGCTGTGCGTCGGCGCCGAGCGCGTCCTGCAGGCGCAGACGATCGCGCAAATGGCGCTGTCTCTCGGCACCAAAATGGTCGCGCACGGCTGCACCGCCGCCGGCAACGACCAGGTGCGCTTCGAAGTCGCCCTGCGCACGCTGGCGCCCGACCTTGAGATCATCGCGCCGGTGCGCGATCGGGCTTTCAAGCGTCCCGAACAGCTGAAGTATCTCGAGGAGCACAAGTTGCCGGTGCCGCCCTTCGGCGCAGCTTATTCGGTCAATCGCGGTCTTTGGGGCGTCACCATCGGCGGTAAGGAAACCCTGACTTCCCAGGGCAGCATTCCGGACGATGCCTGGGTGCTGTCGAAGGACGCGTTCACTCATCCGCGCGCGCCGGAGCGCCATACCATTGGCTTTACCCAGGGCGTGCCGGACAGTCTCGATGGCCGGCGGCTGTCCGCGGTTGCGGTCATCGAAGCGCTCGAAACCCTTGCCGGCCCTTTCGGCATCGGCCGCGGCATTCACTTGGGAGATACCGTGATCGGCACCAAAGGCCGGGTCGCCTTTGAGGCACCCGCCGCCGAAGTGTTGCTCACGGCGCATCGCGAACTGGAAAAATTGGTGCTGACCGGCAAGCAGTCGCGCATCAAGGAAAGCGTCGCGCAGCCCTACGGTGACCTGGTGCATGAGGGACAACACTTGGATCCGGTGTGCCGGGATATCGAAGCGCTCCTCAAGTCCTCGCAGACGCGGGTCAGCGGCGAGGTAAAAGTATTGTTCCGGCCGGGATCCGTATTCGTGGAAGGGGTGAGTTCGCCCTATTCGCTCATGGCGGCCTCGAAGGGCGTGTACGGCGAATCCGCGGGCGAATGGACGCCGACCGACGCGCTGGGCTATTCAAAAATGCTGGCGCTGACGGGTGTGTTTTACAAGCGTGCCGGCACCGGAGCTTAGCCAATGATGAACAGCATGCGCACCATGGTCGTCGACAAGATTGCATCGGTGACGCAGGCGTGCGGCTTGTCGCATGAGCTGCGGGTCGCGCCGGAGATTCCCTGCGAGGAAGGTCTGGTGCTGGTGGTCGAAATCCTGAACAACAAGGCCAACTACAACACCCTGGAACTGATCAGCGGGCGCATGGCGAAGGTGGTTCGCGGCGACATCGTGGTCGGCGCCTTGGGTCACCGCAAAGCGCTGTTCGGTTATTCGGGCCACATTCCCCCGACGCTCAAGCCCGGCGATGTCATTCAAATGCTCAACATCGGCGGCGTGCTGGGAATATGCGATTCGGCGACGCAGGACAAAGGCAAGCCCTTTGATTGCAAGGTGCTGGGCACGGTGCTGACGTTTCCCTACTTGGGCGAACGCATCGGCGTCCCCGCCAAGGTCGGGTACAAGGCGTTGGACTACGACGCACCGCTCGAAGCGCGCGGCGTGCCGGTCGTGGCCCTCGCCGGCACTTGCATGGAGGCCGGCAAGACCGCGGCCGCCGCGGCCATCATCGCGCGCATGCGCCACCGCGGCTTGATCGTGGACGCGTTCAAGGCCACCGGCGTTTCCCTGCGCCGCGACATCATGGCCTTCGAGGACTCGGGCGCCCGGCGCACCATGTTGTTCACCGATTTAGGGATTGTCACCACCACCGAGAAATGCGGACCCGCGCTGACCCGCACCATGCTCACGGAAATGGCGGGTGGTCAGCCGGACGCCATCGTGTTCGAGCTGGGCGACGGTTTGCTCGGAACCTACGGCGTCGAATCCATCCTGCGCCAACCCGATATCAAGGCCGCCCTCACCGCGGTGGTGCTGTCGGCCAACGATCCGGTCGCCGCCTGGGGCGGCGTCAAATTGCTGCGCGAGCGTTTCGGCATCGAACCGTGCGCAGTGACGGGTCCCGCCACCGACAATCAGGTGGGCATCGAGATCATCCGCGAGCAAATGAATGTCGAGGCCTTCAATGCGATCAGCCATCCCGCGGATCTCGGCGATCACATCATCGCATCGCTTAGGATAAGCAATGTGCGCGAATCCACAGTGGTCGGCGAATGAGCACCCCGACACCGGCCATTGTGCTCGGCGGCACCGGTTATGTGGCCGGCGAGCTGCTGCGCCTGATCGCAGGACATCCACAGCTCACCGTGGCGGCGATCCTGTCCGACAGCCAGCCCGGCGCCGCCGTCGCCGACGCGTTCGCGCATTTGCGCAGCGCCTATCCGGATCTAAAATTTGCAGCGCCCGATGAACTCAATGCCGTGATTCGCCGCGGACCGGTGTCGGCGTTGTTTTCCGCGGCACCGCATGGCGTGTCTGCGGCCATTGTCGACCGCCTGCTGGCGGTCGCGGCCGCGGCCGGCACGCGGGTGCATTGCGTGGATATCTCCGCGGATTTTCGCTACGCGAGCCAGGCTGCATACGAAGCCGTGTACAAGCACGCACACGGCGCGCCGGCGAGACTCCGCGAGTTCACCTGCGCGGTGCCCGAGCACCTGCAGAAATCACCGACACCGCACGTTGCCCATCCCGGTTGTTTCGCCACCGCGACGCTGCTCGCCAGCGTGCCCCTGTTGGCGCTCGGCCTGACCGATACGCGTCTTTTCGTCACCGGCATCACCGGCAGCACCGGCTCGGGACGTAAACCCGTGGAGGGCACGCATCATCCGCATCGGCACAGCGATCTCTACACCTACGGCGCGCTGAGTCACCGGCATGTGCCCGAAATCGCCGCCTGCGCGAAGCTGGCGACGGGCATCGACGCGGATTTTAATTTCGTGCCGCATTCCGGACCCTTTGCGCGCGGCATCCACGTCACCGTGCAGGCGAGCCTGAAGACTTCGCTCTCGACGGCGCAGGCGCTGGACGCTTTGCAGTCCTACTACAAGGGCTGTCCCTTCGTGCGCGTCGCGGCCGCCGCGCCGCGCGTCAAGGATGTGGCGACGAGCAACTACGCCAACTTAAGCGCCGTCTCGAATGGCAATTCCATCGCCGTCATGTCGGTGGTCGACAACCTCAACAAGGGCGCCGCAGGCGGCGCGATACAATGGATGAACCGGCTCTTGGGCTTGGCCGAAACCACTGGCCTCACCACGCCCGCACCCGGATGGACTTGAACGTATGTCAGCAACGAATCCCACCGCGACAGCGCACGCGACCCATTTGGCGCAAGTGTTTGCGCAATACCCCATCGAAGTGGCGCACGGCGAAGGCGTGTGGCTGTATGCGCGCGACGGGCGTAAGATTTTGGACTTTTACGGCGGCCACGCCGTTGCCGGCTTAGGCTACGGACATCCGCGCTGGCTCGCGGCGCTCGAGCGCCAGGCACGGCAAATGGCTTTTCAAACCAATGCCCTGCCCATGGTTATTCGCGAACGCGCGGCCGCTCGCTTGACCAAGTTCGTGGGTCTCGGCCTCGACACCGTGTTCTGGATCAACAGCGGCGCCGAGGCGAATGAAAATGCCTTGAAGCTGGCATTCAAAATCACCGGACGCGCCAAAGCGGTGGCGCTGGAACAGAGTTTCCACGGCCGAACCGCTGCCGCGGGCGCCGTGACTTGGGGCGCGCTCGAAAAATGGTACGGCTTTCCGCGCACGCCTTTCGACGTTCGCTTCACGCCGCGCAATGACCCGAATGCGGTTCCAGAGCACATCGACCGCGAAACGGCCGCGGTCATCGTTGAACCGATCCAGGGAGTCGGCGGCGCCTACGATGTGGGCAAACCGATGCTGGAGGCGCTGCGCCGGCGCTGCGACGAGGTCGGTGCAATTTTGATCTTCGACGAAGTGCAATGCGGCATGGGCCGCACCGGTGCGCCCTTCGCCGCGAATTACTACGGCGTCGTGCCGGACATCATTACCGCGGCCAAAGCCTTGGGCAACGGCTTTCCGGTATCCGCGCTGCTGCTGTCGCGGCGCATCGCTAATCAGCTGAAGTACGACGACATGGGCACGACATTCGGCGGCGGCCCCATGGCCTGCGCAGTGGCCGAAGCGGTGATCGATACGATCGAGTCGGAGGCATTGCTGGCCAACGTCCGCCAGGTCTGCACTTACATTCGCTCGAGCTGCGTCATTGGCCCGGTCACGGGCGTGCAAGGCGCCGGATTTCTACTGGGCCTGAAGACTTCCCGTCCCGCGAAGGAGGTTCAAGCCGCGCTCATGGCCAAGAACATTCTCACCGGTACGAGCGGCGATCCGCACATTCTGCGCCTGCTGCCGGCCTACATTTTGAACGAGGGCCACGTCGACACCTTGAGCGATGCACTGGCGAAAATATCGGCATGAAGCGCTTCCTCGACCTCGCCAGCTTCAGCCGCGAGCAGGTGCTCGATCTTTTAGCCCTGGCGCAAGCGCTGCAGGACAAGCCGGAGCCGCGGGCGCTCGCGAATAAAATCCTTGGGCTGGTGTTCTTCAACCCGTCGCTGCGCACGCTGGCCTCCTTCCAGGCCGGCATGGCGCGCCTCGGCGGCAGTGCATTCGTGATCAACCCGGGATTGGGCACCTGGCAATTGGAAACCCGGCCGAACGCCATCATGAAGGGCGCGGCCGCGGAACATATCCGCGAAGGTATTCCGGCGCTGGCCTCGTACTGCGACGTGCTGGGCGTGCGCGCATTTGCCGACGGCAAGAGCTTGGACAGCGATTTGAATGAAACGCTGTTCGGCATGATCGACAAGCTGTGCGACAAGCCGCTGATCAACATGGAATCAGCCATGAATCATCCCTGCCAGGCCTTGGCGGACTGGCGCACCATGGATGAGCTCAAGATTCCGAGTCGCGCCAAGTTCGTCTTGAGCTGGGCCTATCATCCCAAGGCCTTGCCGCTGGCCGTGCCGGCGGCGACGGTTCACATGGCCGCGATGCGCGGCATGGAAGTCGTGGTCCTGCGCCCGGAAGGATTCGCCTTGCCCGAACAGGTCATGGAGAAGGCTCGATTGGCGGCAAGCGCAGCCGGCGGTTCGGTGACCGAGTCCGCGGATCGCGCCGCGGCGCTGAGCGGCGCGAGCGTGGTCTATGCCAAGGAATGGGGTACGACCACCTACTACGGCGATGTGGAAGCCGATTCGCGCTTGCGCGCGGACCTCTCGGACTGGTGCGTGCGCGAGCGTTGGTTCGAGCGCGCCCTGCCGGATGCGAAATTCATGCACTGCCTGCCGGTGCGCCGCAATGTGGCGGTGGCCGATGAAATTCTCGATGGTCCGCGCGCGCTGGTGAAGCGCGAGGCCTTCAACCGCTTGCCGGTGCAGATGGCTGTGCTGCATCGCATGTTGGCTTAAAGTATCTACGACCGTGTCGATCCAAGCGTTTGCCGTAGCGGAGTATTTTCAATGATTCTGAGCCGACCCGATCCGACCGTCGCCGTGCGCGCACTCAAAAGCGCAGCGCCGTACATTCGCATGTACAAGAACAAGATCTTCGTCATCAAGGCGGGCGGCGCGGTTTTCAGCGACGAAGCCTCGACCCGTGGTTTGATCGAGCAAGTCGCCGTCCTGCACCAGGTCGGCATCAAGACCGTGCTGGTGCACGGCGGCGGTCCGCAGCTCGACAGTTTGCAGGCGAGCCTCGGCATCGAAACGCGCATGGTCAACGGCCGGCGGGTCACTGACCAAAAATCGATCGACGTGACCGCGATGGCGCTCAACGGCCTGATCAACACGCGAATTTTGGCGATCTGCCGCGCGCTCGACATCGAGGCGATCGGCTTGAGCGGCGTCGATGCCGGTTTGATTCGTGCCCACAAGCGCCCGCCGGTGGCGCTCGCGGGCTCGAACGAGGTCGTCGACTATGGATTCGTCGGCGACATCGACTCGGTCAACTCGGCGGTGCTGGAAAAACTGCTCGAGAATGGCTTGATGCCGGTGGTCAGTCCTCTGTCCGCGGATGCCCATGGCACCTTGCTCAATATCAACGCAGACACGGTGGCTGCCGCGATCGGCGGCGCCCTGGCGGCGGAAAAGCTGGTGCTGTGCACCGGCGCGCCGGGAATTCTGGAAAGCGCGGAGGAGCCGGGCTCCGTCATTTCTTACACCGACATCCAGGGGTTGAAGCGTCTGCGCGACCAGGGCAGCTTGAAGGATGGCATGCTCCCCAAAGCGACGGCCATCGAAAATGCGATTCGCGGCGGCGTGCGCCGCGTGCACGTGATCAGCTACAAGCACCCAGACAGTTTGCTCGCGGAGGTCTTCACCAATGAGGGCACCGGCACGTTGGTGGTCGCGGACCTGAAAGCCTTGAGCGCAGCGGAACAGCTGGCGCAGCATTGATGCCAATGTCATGACTCGCCTCTGGGACAAGGGAAATTCGCTCGACACGCGAGTGCTCGAATATACCGCGGGCGATGACCACGCCCTGGACGGTCGCCTGGTCGCCTATGACATCCTCGCCTCGATCGCGCACGCGGAAATGCTCGGCGAGCAAAAATTGCTGTCGGCATCGGACCTCGAGGCGATACGCGCGGCGTTGACGGCCATCGGCGAGGAGCATGCACAAGGAAAGTGGCGCGTTTCGCTCGAGCAGGAGGATTGTCAGACCGCCATCGAGAATTTGCTCACCGCACGCTTGGGCGCTGCCGGCGGCCGGCTGCATGCCGGACGATCCAGAAACGATCAAGTGCTTGCCGCCTTGCGGCTCTACCTGCGCGATGCCGCGCAGACGTTGGCCCAAGGCGCGCTCGCGGTGGCCGAGGCGCTCAACGCCCTGGCCGCGCGGCACGGCGATCAAGAACTTCCCGGCTACACTCACATGCAGCAGGCGATGCCGAGCAGCGTCGCGCTGTGGGCGTTGGGATTTGCGGCAGAACTTCGCGACGATGCCGAAGGGTTGCTGCTCACGCAGCGGCGCATCAGCAAGAACCCCTTGGGGTCCGCGGCCGGATTCGGCACCCCGCATCTCGATATCGACCGCGAAGCCACGCGCCGGCGTTTGGGATTTGCCGTCACCCAGGAGCCGGTCACCGCCGTGCAATTGTCGCGCGGCAAAGCCGAGGCGCAGCTGTTGTTCGAAATTACCCTGCTGACGCAGGATCTAGGCCGGCTCGCCGCCGACCTGTTGCTGTTTTATACGCGAGAGTTCGCCTATGTGAGTTTGCCGGAGGCCTTCACCACCGGTTCTTCGATCATGCCGCAAAAACGCAACCCCGATGTCTTCGAGTTGATGCGCGGTCGCAGCGCGGTCGCGCACGCGGCGCTGAATGAGGTCTTGAGCATCACGCAAAAATTGACCTCGGGTTATCACCGCGATTTGCAGCTGATCAAGCCACCGCTGTTTCGCGCGATCGATTCGTGCCTGCAGACTTTGGCAATCTTGCCGGACGCGCTCAACGGTGTGCGCTTTCGGCCGGAAAATATCCGGCTGGATCCCAGCATTCACGCCGCGGCCGCCGCAAACGCGCTGGTGGCCAAGGAAGGCATCCCCTTTCGCGAGGCCTACCGGCGGGTGGCCGCACAACTCAAGGACAGCGAATGAGCATTTGGCGCAGCCTGCGAACCGTCGAGGAGTTGAACGGCAACCGGGAAGGAACGCTGATCGAGAATCTGGGAATTCTGTTCACGGAAATCGGCGCGGACTTCGTTCGCGGCACGATGCCGGTGGATAAGCGTACCGTGCAGCCCTATGGACTCTTGCATGGCGGAGCCTCGGTGGCGCTCGCCGAAACCCTAGGTAGCATGGGTGCATCCATGTGCGTCGATGCGGCGGAGTTTCAGGTCGTGGGTCAGGAAATCAATGCCAACCATGTGCGTGCCGCGCGCGGCGGCCTCGTCACCGGAACGGCGCGAGCGGTGCACATAGGCGGCCGCACCCATGTCTGGACCATCGACATTGTCAATGAGGCACAGAAGCTGGTCTGTATTTCGCGCATCACCATGGCGGTCATCAAGCGCGGCGCCCTCACGCCCTAAATTTGCGCTGGCATTTGTCACATCAGGAGGCGTATCTTTTGCGCCATGAAAAAACCCACCGTTGGATTTTGGCGCCCGGCGCTCTGCCTCGTAGTTATCGTAGGCTTCGCGGGATTTGGCGAAGCACAGACTCCCCCGCCGGCCGTAAAACCGCCGCCGGCCACCGCGCCGGGCGCGGACCCGGGGCCCGCGCTCACGCCTGATCAAATCAGCTATTTGATCGGTCTGGTATTTGGCGCGCAAATGCACAACACGGGCATCACGCCCGACGCGATCGCCCCCGACTCCGTCGTGCGAGGCATCAAGGATGGTTTGCAGGGCAAACAACCTTCGGCCGCCGACCAACAGCAACTGGCTGCGTACGCCCGTGCAGCGGGCGACGCCATGGTCGCGCGCAATGCAAACGCCGCGAAGGAATTCTTGGCGAAGAATGGCAAAGCAAAAGGTGTGGTGACCACCGCCTCGGGACTGCAATATAAAATTCTCGACGCCGGCGACAAAAAAGCGCCCCCCATCGTGCCCACCGATACGGTAACCGCGCACTATCGCGGCACGCTGATCGATGGCACGGAATTCGACAGCTCGTACTCGCGTGGCGCGCCCACCCCTTTCCCGGTAACGGGCGTCATCAAAGGCTGGCAGGAGGCGCTGGTGCTGATGAAGCCGGGTGCGAAATGGCAGCTATTCATTCCGCCGGAGCTTGCCTACGGCCCAAGAGGACAGGGGAAAATTCCGCCCAATTCACTGCTGATTTTCGACCTGAACGTGATCAGCGCGGAGGCCGCCGGTGCGCCCCCCAAAGCGCCGCCCGGCACGCCACCGCCGGTGAAGCAAAAGTAACGCCCTCGCCGGACCGCGGCGACGCACGACGCGAGAACCGGCGCCGCGATCAGCGCAGTTCCAGCGCGTTGGTAAGATCGCCCATCGGCGGCGCGCCGTGCGCGCGCAAGCCGGCGTCGCGCTGGGCAATCCCGGGCAGCACTTCAAGATCGAAGCGGCGCGTGATCAGGCGCAGGATCGATTCGGTGTCGTACTGCGTGTGATCGACGGTGCCGCGTTTGGCGAGGGGCGAAATAATCAACGCGGGAATGCGTGCCCCGGGGCCCAAGAGATCGCCCTGCGGCGGCGCGACGTGGTCCCAGGCGCCGCCGAATTCGTCGTAAGTGATCACGATCAGCATGCGATTCCACTGCGGGCCGGCGCGCAGTTTCGCCACCAGATCCGCGATATGCGCATCGCCCTCGGCGACCGACGCGTAGCCGGCGTGCTGGTTCAGATTTCCTTGAGGCTTGTAGAAGGTCACCGCCGGTAAGCGGCCGGCCGCGGTGTCCGACAGCAGGTCCTCGTAATCCTTCAGGTGCGCCGCGCGTTGTTCCGCATGCGTAGCAGGATCAAAGCGTGCGTAGTAATTGAACGGCTGATGATGCGCCTGAAAATCAGGATTGCCACCCGCGGTTTCCGGCGCGTAGATCACCTCGCGCGTTTTCGACCGCGGCCGCGTGCCGTCCTTTACGGCGGCGTTCCACGCGCCGGCGTACCATGCCCAGGCGATTCCCTTCGCATCCAGCGCATCGCCGATGTTGCGCCGGGTTTGCGGCGGCAGCGTGGTCGGATTGTTCGGATCCGCATAGGCGAAGCTCGTATCCTGCGCCGCCGGCCTGTTGCGGCTCGGCTGATAGGCGGGCTGCATGGTATTCACCGCGTAGAACTTGCCGTCGCCGAAATAATTGAGCGGTGCGATGTCACCGCTCCTGGCGAAAGTCGGCGGCTCATCGAGCGCCGAGGCCGGTGGCGTGGTCGCGGTCTTGAGCCGCGGCAAGTAGCCGCCGGCGGCATCTTTTTCCAGCACCGCGATCGAGGGCTTCGCCGCGGCGGTGTCGGCATTGGGATATTCCGGAGCGCAGGCGCAAATCAAGTATTGATGATTCAGAAATGAGCCGCCGAAAGCGCCCTGAAAGAAATTGTCGGCGAGCACGAATTGGCGGGCCAGCGCGTACAGCGCCGAACGGCTGTAGTCGTAGTGCCCCAGCGCAAGACCGCCGGCGTCCGACCAGGCGGCGTAGCCGTCGTTCTTGCCGCCGTCGATTTGCATTTGATGTTCGAAGAATCGATGCCACAGATCGCGCGTCACGGTTGCTGTCGATAGCGTCGCCTGCGATTGCCGCGTGAAGCCCTGCTCGATCGAGTAGGGCGCATTGGGCAACCCGACGCTTTGCTGCTGGGTCACGACCGGCGTGACGCCTGCGGCGGTCACGCCGCCCCAAGTGGGCGGCAGTACGGATAATACGCTGCCGTCGCGATCCAACTGCGGGTGGTAGCCGGACAGCGGATGGCCATCGCGATCGATGACTTCGCTTAAATTTCGGGCGCCGGGAAAGTTGCCATATAAATTGTCGAAGGCGCGGTTCTCGGCATAGATGATGACGATGGTGTCGATGTCGTTGCGCAGCGCGCGCGTCCGCTCGAGCGGCGTAACGGCACCGCCCGGTGCGGTTGACAAATTCGCCGGCATACAGCTGCAAATGCCGGCGGCGATGCCGGCACCGCAGAGAATCGCGAGGGATGCGCGCAAGGACGAGCGTGTTGCCATGCGCCAGTATAAGGTGCGTCGCCCTTCAGGAGCGACCGCACTCGCGCGGAGTTAGATCAGAACTGCCATATCGCGCTCGCCATGAACGCGCTCGGATCCCCGAATTGCGAACTGATGCGCTCGTACTCACCGCGCACAATCAATCCAAAGGGCAGCTTGGATTGCACGCCCGCGCCATACGCGAGTCGCGTGTCGGTGACTTGATGCCGATCGGTGGGCACGAAGTACGGACAGGGCCCGCCGGCAACGCAGGGCTGCTGAACGAAGTCGGTGACGTTGGTGGCGAGCCGCGCGGCACCGGCCTTGGCGAAGACGTCGATGAACGGCAAGGGCAACGGCAGGTAGCCCACGGCGAACAGCGCGGGGGCCGTGGGATGAGAATCCCGGCCCGAGACATTGACGTCGTAAATACTGTGCCGATCGGGTTGGCCGAAATCGATATACGTGGCCTCGACTCCCACCCAGCGGATCGGCCGGATACCGATGAGTCCTTGCCAGGCAAATTGGTTATCGTTGTAGTAGCCAGGCAGGCCGTAAATGGAGTCGTCGCTCCGGATCTGCGAATCGCCGATGCCAGCGCCGACGTACAATCCCAGCGGATTGTCCGCGAATGCCGCGCCCGCGGCGCCGCACGCCGCAATCGCCAGAAATGCCCCGAGGGTCTTTGAAAACCGCATAAAAGCCTCCGCTATGACTAAGGCATTCGACTGAAAGGAGTTGACAGAAGTTCCGGTCGCAACGAGAAGCAGCGGCGCGGGTATACTCGCCAGAATGAAATTCGCGCAACTTATGCTGCTGATCTGCCTCGCGGGCGGCGTACTCGGTTGCGGTCAAAAAGGACCTCTGGTAATGCCCGATGCGCAGAAGCACAAGCGCACAATTCCTACACTGCCCGGCGCGCCGGCAAAACCTGCGAGCGGAAGCGGCGCGGCCACTCCAGCGCCTCAAGGCAGCGGTTCGTCAAGTCCGGCACCGCCTGCACCCACGCCCGTGCCCGCGCCCCCACCTGCATCCACTACGCCGAGCACGCCTCCCACCGCGGACTCGACGCACCCTTAGTCGGGTGCTTCAGATCATGAGCGCACGCAAACTTATTCTGGTGGACGGCTCGGGCTATTTGTATCGCGCCTTCCACGCGCTGCCGCCCCTCACCAACACGCGGGGTGAACCGACGGGTGCAGTACTCGGCGTGCTCAACATGCTGAACAAAATGATCAAGGAAGAAGCCCCGGATCGAATCGCGGTGGTATTCGATGCACCGGGACGCACTTTTCGGGATGATTTGTTCGATCAGTACAAGGCGCATCGCACACCCATGCCGGATGACTTGAGGGCGCAAGTGCAGCCGCTCTACGACGTGGTGGCGGCGATGGGCGTGCCGCTGCTGCGCGTGCCGGGCGTCGAGGCAGACGATGTGATCGGCACGCTCGCCAAGCAAGGGGCGGATGCAGGCTTCAAGGTGCTGATCTCCACCGGCGATAAGGACATGGCGCAATTGGTGGGACCGAATGTCGAATTGCTCAACACCATGAGCAACACGCGCCTCGACCGCATCGGCGTGAAGGCGAAGTTCGATGTTTTTCCCGAGCAAATCGTCGACTACCTGGCGCTGGTCGGGGACACCTCCGACAACATTCCCGGCGTCACCAGCGTGGGCCCGAAGACCGCCGCGAAATGGCTGAACCAATATCAGACCCTCGATGGCCTCATTGCCCACGCCACCGACATTACCGGCAAGGTCGGCGAAAATTTGCGCAACGAGTTGCCGATGCTGGAGCTGTCGCGCAAGCTCGCCACCATCGATACCACGTTGGCGCTCGACGTTACTCCTGAGCAGTTGAACGCCGGCGCCGCCGACGTGCCGCGGCTGCGCGAGTTGTACACGCGCATGGAGTTGCGCGCGCTGCTCAAGTCGTTGGGGGCCGCACCTGCGTCCGAGGCGCCGGCGGGCGCCGCCGAGATTGACGTGGTGATTGCGGAGGCAAGCGACGGCAGCGGCGCTCCGATTGCCGCGGCAGTTGCCATCGTCAGCACGCCCGCGCGGCGCGACTATCACAAGGTGATGTCGGAAGAAGAGCTCGAGGTGTGGCTCACGAAGCTCACCGCCGCGCCGCTCGTATCATTCGATACCGAAACCGACAGCTTGGACTATATGCGCGCGCAGATTGTCGGCGTGTCTTTCGCGGTGGCGCCGGGTGAAGCTGCTTACGTGCCGTTGGGACACGACTACGCCGGCGCGCCGCATCAGCTCGATCGCAACAAGGTGCTGGCAGCCCTCAAGCCCGTGCTCGAGGATAGAACGAAGGCCAAGCTCGGCCATCATCTCAAGTTCGACGCCCATGTGCTGGCCAACTACGGCGTCGCCCTGAACGGGCAGCGTTTCGATTCCATGCTGGAATCCTACGTCTTGAACAGCGTCGCGACGCGTCACGATATGGATGCGAGCGCCGTGAGATATCTCGGCGTCAAGACGATCCACTTCGAAGAACTCACCGGCAAGGGCGCCAAGAAAATCACCTTCAATCAGGTCGACGTGGACCGGGCCGCGGAATATTCGGCCGAGGACGCTGATATCACGCTGCAGCTGCATCAGGCGATATGGCCGCAAATTGAGGCGGTGCCTGCGCTCAAGTTCGTGTACGAGAACATCGAACAGCCGCTGGTGCCGGTGTTGTTCCGCATGGAGCGCGCGGGCGTGCTCGTGGATCGCGCGCTGCTCAAGGCGCAAAGCACCGAACTGGCGTCGCGCATGCTCGAGCTGCAATCGGAGGCGCACAAAGAAGCCGGCGGCGTATTCAACGTGGACTCGCCGAAGCAACTTCAGGAGATTCTCTTCGGCAAGCTTGGCATTCCGGTGATGCGCAAGACGCCGACCGGTCAGCCGTCAACCGCCGAAGATGTGCTGGAGGAACTCGCCGAGTCTTATCGCTTGCCGAAATTGATTTTGGAATATCGCGGCATGGCAAAGCTCAAATCCACCTACACCGACAATCTTCCGCTTCAGATCAATCCGGACACAGGACGCATCCATACCTCCTATCACCAGGCGGTGGCGGCAACCGGAAGGTTGTCGTCGCAGGATCCGAATCTGCAAAATATCCCGATTCGCACTCACGAGGGACGGCGCATCAGGCAGGCATTCATTGCGCCGGCCGGCCACTCGCTCGTGGCCGCGGACTATTCGCAGATCGAGCTTCGCATCATGGCGCATCTGTCGGGCGACGCTTCACTGCTCCGCGCCTTCGCGGAAGATCGCGACGTCCATCAGGCGACCGCCGCGGAAGTCTTCAGCACGCCTCTGGAGCAGGTGAGCGCGGACCAGCGGCGCTCCGCGAAAGCGATCAATTTCGGCCTGATGTATGGCATGTCTGCATTCGGGCTGGCCCGGCAATTGGGCATTGGCCGAGGCGATGCGCAGAAATACATGGATCTATATTTCGAACGCTATCCCGGTGTGAGGCGCTACATGGAAGAGACACGCCGCCAAGCGCGCGAAAAGGGTTTCGTGGAAACTGTGTTCGGCCGCAGGCTGTATTTGCCGGAAATTCAATCGCGCAACGCCGCGCTGCGCCAGTATGCCGAACGCAGCGCCATCAATGCGCCCATGCAGGGCACCGCAGCCGACATCATCAAGCGCGCGATGATCGAGGTGGACTCTTGGCTGCAAAGCTCGCGCATTCCGGCGCGCCTGATCATGCAAGTTCACGATGAACTCGTATTGGAAGTCGCGGATGAAGCAGTCGAAACACTTGTAGGACAAACACGGACACACATGATTCGCGCCGCGGATCTTTCGATTCCGCTGAAGGTCGATGTAGGGGTTGGCCGCAATTGGGATGAGGCACATTAGAAACGCATTAAAATGCGTGCGCCAACAGAAAATAGGGCGCAAAATTAAGCACAGGCGGGACGTGATTTTGCTGCCGATGCAGCAGTAAAAAAAACTAGCTTTCAAGGACTGGAACTTTCGCGAGGCATCCCCATCTAACCTAATGAGCGTTTAAGACGCTCCTCGCTCTTCTCCCTGAGCGAGCATGACCCGGTTTGTCATCCCCATGCCGGGTTGGTCTGCCCCGATGGTTGCCACAAGCGCCCATCGGGGCTTTTTTATTTGCCTTGTGGCGCCTTGTTTCAATTGCGCAGCCAGCGGTCCATGACCTCGCGCGCTTCCTCGATTCCCTGTTTTGCATGCGCCGAAAATAGTTGCGCGGATACCGCAGCATCCGCCCCGGCCGCGATCGTATCCTTGAGCACGCGCTGTGAATCGCGCCGGTTGAGTTTGTCGGCTTTTGTCAGCAAAACATGCGCGAAGCGATTTCTCGACAGTATCCATTCGAGCATCGCCACATCCTGCGCGCCCAAGCCGCGACGACTGTCGACAATTAGCATCAGACCCACCAGCGATTCGCGCACATTGAAGTAGTGCTCCATCAGTGCGAGCCAGTGCAGGCGAACGCGTTCGGGGACTTTGGCAAAACCGTACCCTGGCAAGTCCACCAACCGCTGCCCGGGCGCCAATTCAAAAAAATTAATGAGCTGGGTACGCCCCGGCGTGCGGCTCACGCGGGCAAGTCCCGAACGGTGGGTGATGGCGTTGATCGCGGTGGACTTGCCCGAATTCGAACGGCCCGCAAAAGCGACCTCTCGGCCCAAATCGGCCGCAAGCTGGTTCGCCTCGGCCGCACTGGTCATGAATTTCACGTTGGAATAGGTCGTCATGGCAGCCGGCGGGACGCAAATTATTGACTCTAGTGTACAATTTAGGGTTGACGACGGGTCACAATAAAACGGGGTATTAGGGCGTTATGAAGCGGCTTTGGATTCTTGCAGCAACCATTTCGAGCACTCTTGTCACGACTCTTGCCATCCCTGCGCCCAGCGTCGAAGCCGGTGCCACTAAGGCTGCAACATGCCAGGCCTGTCACGGCGCCAATGGCAACAGCACGAATCCGGAATGGCCCAGTCTTGCGGGACTCGGCGCCGATTACATCGCCGACCAGCTCAATAACTTCAAGAGCGGCAAGCGCGCCAGTCCCGTCATGATGCCGATGACCGTCAATTTGACGGCCGACGACATGGCCGATCTGGGCCTGTATTTCGACAGCTTGACCAACACGGGCTTGGAAGCGGACCCCTCCTACTGGCAAGCGGGTGAGAAACTGTACCGGGGCGGCGATCAAGCGCGCGGAATTCCCGCGTGCATGGCCTGCCACGGCGCGACGGGCAAGGGCAACGAACCCGCTAAATTTCCGGCGCTGCGCGGTCAACAATCAACTTACGTCATCAAGCAATTGAATGACTATGCGTCGGGCACGCGAGCGACCGGACCCAACGGCATCATGCAGACCATCGCCAAACGCCTCTCTCCCGACGACATTCGAAATCTCGCCTCCTACGTGCAAGGGATACGCTGATGCGAGCTCGCGCGCTGCTGATGGTGTTTGGCGTTGCGCTGACTCTGGCGGCGTGCGGCAGGCAGGAGCCATCGGGACTCGCTCCCGCGAAGGCGCCTGCACCGGCCGCCGCACCGGCGGTGAGCAGCACCGCGACGGCGGTGCCCGGCAAGACAGCGGCGGACGCGGGCAAGCCATTGACGATGAACCATATCAACGAAGACGGTTCCGAAACGGTCGAGGAAACTCCCGGCGATACCGGATCACAGAATAGATTGCTGGCGGCAGTCGCTTCGACGGTGGCCGCCGCGACATCCACTGCCTCGGCCGCTGCGACGAGCGGCACCCAATGGCAGGATGGCGTGAACTACACCCGCACAGTTCCGGCGCAACCCACCAACGTTCCCGCCGGACAAGTCGAAGTGCTGGAGTTCTTTTGGTACGCCTGTCCGCACTGCTACGCGCTCGAGCCCACGGTGCAAACGTGGCTCAAGTCCAAAGCGGCCTACATCACCTTCACCCGGGTGCCGGTGGAATGGAACGAGGGTCATCGATCCTTGGCGCATCTTTTCTACGCGCTCGAGGCCATGGGCAAATTGAACGATGTGCATGGCGAGATATTCAAGGAAATTCAGGTGAACGGGAACCCTCTGATCGGGCCTGATCCGAACAACGCCGCCTCAGCGGAGCGAACTCAGGTGTCGTTCATCAAAAAGCTGGGACTGTCGGACGCCGACTTCGAAAAGGCCTATCAGGACATGAACGTCCAGACCGCCATGCAGCGCGCCGATCAACTCGTGGAGCGCTATCGGGTTACTGCCGTGCCCACGTTCGTCGTGAACGGCAAGTACACGACCGACGTGACCATGGCAGGCGGTCCTGAAAAACTCATGTCCTTGCTCAGCGATCTCGCCGCCCAAGAGCACAGACACTAGGAGGCTGTCCAAGGCAGCCCCATGGGCACAGGACGTCTCGAGGCATTTAGCGACGGCGTCATCGCCATCATCATTACGATCATGGTGCTGGAGCTGAAGGCGCCGCACGGTTCGGGATTTGACGCGCTGCTGCCGATTATTCCGGTTTTTTTGAGCTACGTCTTGAGCTTCGTGTACGTCGGCATTTACTGGAACAATCACCATCACATGCTGCACGCAGCCGAGCGTGTCAGCGGCGCCGGTCTTTGGGCGAACCTGCACCTGCTGTTCTGGCTGTCATTGATTCCCTTCGTCACTGCCTGGGTGGACGAGAACCATTTGGTAACGGCGCCGGTGGCACTGTACGGAGTCGTACTCTTGATGGCGGCGATCGCGTACTACATTCTCGCGCGCATCCTCGTCAGAGACAATGGCCCCGAATCGGAACTGGCAAAGGCCTTCGGCGAGGATATCAAGGGACGCAACTCCATTGCGTTTTACGTCGTCGGTATCGCGCTCTCCTTATGGCATGCGTGGCTGGCCGTGGCGGTCTACGTGTTGGTTGCGATCATGTGGGTGATTCCCGACCGAAGGATTGAAAAAAAATGATGCGCACTCACACCGGCGGCTGTCACTGCGGCCGCGTCCGCTTCGAAGTTATTGCGCCGGCGGCCATCGAAGTGGATGAATGCGATTGTTCGATTTGCAGCAAGGTTGGATTTTTGCACTTGATCGTGCCGAAAGAGCGTTTCAAATTGCTCAGCGGCGCCGACGCGCTCACGACCTATACCTTCAATACGCAGGTCGCGAAGCACTTGTTCTGCGGGACTTGCGGCGTGAAATCGTTCTACATTCCCCGCTCTCACCCGGATGGAATCAGCGTGAACGCGCGCTGCATCGATGCCGGCAGCATCGAATCCATGACCGTCATCCCGTTTGACGGGCGCAATTGGGAAAAGGGCCGCGCGCAGTACCGCGACCCGGACGCCTGATTGCTGTTTACATATCGCGGCGACTTTTACGCATCGCGTCGCGTATCTGCGACATAAAGGAGCGAATTCGACCGCGTTATGTCGCGATCGGCACGGGCGCCGTGACCGTTGGGCGAAAATGCAGCAATGGAACCGATCGAAGCGCAATGGCGGTCGCGCAGCAACGGACTTTGCGAATGCCTCCTGGTGGCGCTGGCGCTGTACAGCCTTGCGCCACGCGATGCGTCGGCGGGCGATCAACCGCAAAGCACCGATGCGCGGCGAACTTCGGACGTGCAAACAACAGCGCGCGCGCAGATTGCCACGCCGTTCCCCGCACGGTTTGCGTTCTCTGCGCCAGGCGCAGAGACACAAGTATTTTCACCGACGGAATTTCGGCCGCGAAAGCGGGGCCTGGAGACTGCGGCCGCCGGAAGCGATGTCTCCGTCATCGATGCCCCAATGCTTCGGGACACCTCGATTGCCGGTGAACTGTTGGAAGCCAGGACTCAAGATCGCGTGCGCCTGCTGACATTGTGGCAGAGCCGCGCGAGTTCGCTGTCGCTCCAAACGGGCAGGCACGGCGCGCCGTCCTTGCAGTGGAGCACGCCGTGGATGCATCGCGATGCCGCTTCGCGCGGGTTATTTGACCGGCTGCTTGCCGTTTCGCCGCGCAGTTTCGCCAGCACAGTCCGGAGCAGTGCGTCACGTCCAGCCGCGGCTACGTCCGTGAAGCCCCTGGACTTCGGCGCGTCCATCGATAACAAGTA
>Ga0209330_1000146_pt1 | contig 34925 bp, 30 predicted proteins | sample JacPinW_OM2H0_O3_FD_187969 | JGI IMG/M metagenome (GOLD analysis project Ga0209330, IMG submission 187969) | Forest soil microbial communities from Algoma, Ontario, Canada - Jack Pine, Ontario site 1_JW_OM2H0_O3 (SPAdes) (version 2) | ecosystem: Environmental > Terrestrial > Soil > Boreal... | reverse complement strand
GGAGTTCGAGGCATATCCGCACCCCAAGCGGAACTGTCGATGAATGGAGTGTAAAACATCAGGTGAGCTATCCAGTGGTGTTGGCCGTTATCGCTGAGGTACTGTTCTTTCGACATCATGTAGCTCATGGCTCCGGGCTCCAGGGGCGGCAGCCCCTGCTTTACGAATGCCTTCATGCCTTCGAAGATCTGAGCTTTGGATTGACCGGCCAATACCATCTCCGTTCTTTTATACGTCATCGGCAGAATGGAGCGGGCAGCCGGCGGATTGAAGCAGAGCGGGCCTCGAAGTTTAGGGTTCCAAAAATTAACGGCAAGTTCGCCATCGAATGGGCCCATCCACCCTCGCTCCACGGCACACACGAAACCGTTCTTACCTTTGACTGCGGTTTCGTAGCCATGCCTTCCCAGGACGAGGACATCGGCATCGCGCGAGATGGCCTCCGGGGCCGCGCTCCGCGCCATGGCAATCTCGGCGCTGCGATCCATTAAGTATTGATCTAGCGGAGCCATGCTCGGATACGGTGTTTTAGCGTCCTGCGCGGGCGCTTGCAACACCGCGCCCAGCACGACAACCAGCGCGAAACTTCCCAATGCGATCGTCCTGATCATTTTTCGCTTCATCGATTTCTCCTGAGAAATGGAAGCCCGCTCCCATCAAGGTGAGGTATGACCGTCGCGCCGGCCATTCGTTTGCGCCATAAGGCGCGGCGGAAATTGTGGCAAAGTTAACTTGTGAAATGCAAGTGATCATTTTAGGATGGAAACATGAGGCGCGGAAAGACAGGTCCAAAGCGGCGGTCGGGGTGTCCCTTAAATGCTTCCGTGGAAATGTTGGGCGATCGCTGGTCGCTCCTGATCATTCGCGACATGATTCTGGCTGGCGCGCGCAGCTACAAGCAATTCCTGAAGGGTCACGAAGGCATCGCCACGAACATTCTGGCGGATCGTCTGCGAAAGCTGGTCGCCTACGGAATTATCACCACCGAAAAGGACCCGGCGGACGGACGCAAGCTGATTTACCTGCTGACGCCGAAAGGAATAGACCTGGCGCCGGTGCTCACGGAAATGGTCCTCTGGGCCGCCGCGCACGAAGACACCGAAAATCAAGCGCTCGTTCAGCAAATGCGTGCGGACAAGCAGAAGTTCCTGGCCGGAGTCCGGCAACGATGCGCCAACCGTCATTCTGACCTCTGAATTGCCGCTCCTTCCCAAAATGGGAACGGCGCAGTTCGCCGCTACCACCGCCGCGCCTTCCGCGGCGCCCTTTGGCGCAAGCCCAAGACTGCCTTGTTTGGGCCTCAGCTCCTGTCTTGCGCCCATTTCTTTTCTCCCACTTATCGCTATGTAATTTATTACCCTTGACTTATGTTTACTACTATGATATCATCCTCGGGGCGTTATTGACACGCCACGAGGAAGCTATATGGCCAAGGCCATGAGCAGTCGAGAGAGCAGTGGCAAGACCGAAGCGTCTGTGCACTCAGACACCTTCCTCGCAGATTCCCAAATCGGGAATGCTGAGAACGCAGCCAAAAAAGTCCCTCGTCAACACGCACGATTTAGCCCATTTCTAACCGGTTCTGCCTCACAAACAAAAATCGACGTAACTCTCTCAAAACAAACGACAGAAAAATTTCTAACCGGGGCCAGAATGCACATTAGCGTTTCGCCAAACCCACTTCTAATCGAGAACTGGCGATGCGGCAAGCATCGGCATCCCGAGCGATGCGAGGGATCTGCTTTGCACTTTCTAAGACGAACATTTGGAATTAGAACATGCTCCAACTAACTGAAAACAAACAACGGCGACCCGTTCTAATCGAGAACTTTGAACCATCCGATTGCGGGGAAAAATCAAGCTGCCCACCGTGCCATGCCTACCCGCTCAGACGGTCGCAACACGTGACCCCGGCGTTACGATCTTTGGATCGCGCGCCCGCGGGGTTACAATGCCCCCAAGAAGCCCGCACAATATATAATGCTAACGCATTCGGCGGAGGCACCATTGATCAAGCACGTGTACCGGATTCTTTCGGCCATCCTTTTACTCGGTTTTTTCGCGACTATTCTAAGCGTGCGCGCGGCCGGACCCAAGACCGAGATGGTCAAATTTCCCAGTGGGAAGGAGACCATCGAAGGATATCTGGCGATTCCAGAGAAGCCTGGACGCTATCCCGCGGTGATCGTCATCCACGAATGGTGGGGGCTGAACGACTGGGTGAAGGAGCAAACGCAAAAAATCGCCGAGCTGGGTTACGTCGCGCTGGCGGTCGACCTTTACCGCGGCAAGACCGCGACGACTCCGGAGGAAGCCCACGAATTGATGCGAGGATTGCCGCAAGACCGCGCCGTGCGCGACTTGCAAGCAGGGTTCGATTACCTTGCCGCGCGGAAAGACGTGAGCGGACGCATCGCGTCAGTGGGCTGGTGCATGGGGGGCGGTTATTCGTTGCAGCTTGCCATACATCAGCCGAAGTTGGCTGCGTGCGTGGTCAACTACGGAGCCCTGCCTACCGATCCCAATGACATCCAACAGATCGCAGCGCCCGTGCTTGGAAATTTCGGCGCCGACGATCACGGCATCACAACGGCCGACGTGAAAGCCTTCCAAAAGACTTTGTTGGGCTTGAACCGCTATGTGGACATCAAGATTTATGATGGCGCAGGCCACGCATTTGAAAATCCGAATAATGAGAAGGGCTATCGCCCGGAAGCCGCGGCAGATGCCTGGACCCGCACGGTCGCGTTCCTCAAAAAGGCGATCAGCGTCGGAGATCAAGCCCCGCCGGCGAAGAAGTAGCGATCACCGAATCGACCGGTCTTCTGGCAGTGTCTCCAGCTGATATAGTTCTCTGGTGTGCCAGACCGTCGCGACGACGACCATGACGCCCATGGCACCCACCGCGACTAATCCGCCGAAGTCCAACAGACGATAGGACAGCCCTGGCACTTTAATAGCCGGACGAAACCACAGCACAGTATTTCCCACCGCCAGAAGAATTCGGATCTCCGTCGGCCCGAACTTCGCGAAGGAAAGCCTGAAAATTCCCAGCGTGTAAGACGCGAGGTAGCTTTCAATCGAGAGCAGCAGGAAAGCGACGAGCATGCCCATCGCGACCCGCCAATCGACATATCTGGAAGCCGCGAGACCGCTCATGAGAAAGAGCGCTCCGAACGAGTCAACTATGTGGTCAACGTAAAAGCCGTAGCGAGGACGCTGCCGGTTTCTAACGCGCGCCAGCGTCCCGTCGAGACTGTCTCCAAACCAGTTGAGCGCGAGACATCCTGTCGCAAGCAACAGTCCGACGGGATGCCAGCGCGCTAATAAATAACTAGCGCCGGCAAGAATCATGGCCATGAATCCGAGAAGGGTTAGCTGGTCAGAGGTTACCCAAGGAGGCATACGCGCCGCCAACAACAGCAATGCGCGGCGTTCGAATCCGGATGTGATGCTTTCTTGAATGCGGGTTGCATTGCGAAAAGGCTGCGAACTTTCTTGCGTTGGGGTAGGTTTCAAGTGTTTGACCATGCGCGGAATATGCTTTGAGGCGGCCGCAAGTTCAATGACCTGGAGGTCATTTCAGGCACGAGAAACCTCATTTCATAACGGGCTTAAAATCAAGCGGTTGATGAAGGTTCTCCGTTAGAATTGGGCCGGTCAGGAGATTTGTCTTGCTGGAACCTGGGCGCGAGAGACGAAATTTTCGCTTCGGTGTGTTCGAATTCGACGCCGAAAGCGGGGAACTATGCCGGGAAGGAAAGGCGCAGCCTCAACTTCGGGACCAAGCGCTTCAAATATTGCTGATGCTTTTGGAACGGCCGCGAGAAGTAGTCACTCGAGAGGAACTACGCAATGGCCTATGGCCGGCGGACACTTTCGTGGATTTCGACCACGGATTGAACACCGCGATAAATCAATTGCGAAGCGCGTTGGGCGATTCGGCAGCCAATCCGCGTTTCATCCAGACTTTGCCTCGTCGTGGATACCGCTTCATTGCACCGGTGGAAAGAAGCGGCGCCAGCCCGCTTGCCATGGGCACATCCGGCCAACTCGCTTCGCAGCCGGATCATTCATCGGTGTTGAGCGACGCGCGCGATTTGCCGGCCGTTTCGAAAAAACTAGTGCGGACACTCTTTTCCTTGATTCAATTAATGTATCTAATCTTCTACACGGTTTCGTTGATGCGATTTTCCCAGGTGGAAGAAATTGTCGCGCAGTCGGGCTATCCGGCTTTTCCGATATTAATTGTGCTAATCATTACGGGGGCCATCGGAATTCCGGTTCGGCTTTATCTGCTTGCGGCGGTGAGCTTCAACTACCTTGGACTAAACGCGAAATTCAAAAAACTTTTTCCATTTTTGCTTCCGCTGGATGAACTGTGGGCTCTCGCGCCATTTTTGATCGTTCACCAAATCGGTTTCGGTCTTTCCCTGGCTGCCACTGCCGCCCTACTATTTCTGCCATTCTCACAGCGATCGCTCCTGCTTATGGGGTTTTCAGTTGGACAGGCATCGGATTGAGCGATCGATGCCCAGCGCGATGGCGCCAAACGCTGTGCTAGAATGCAAATAAGTCAGTAGGCCCGTAGCTCAGTTGGCTAGAGCGCTTCCTTGACACGGAAGAGGTCGATGGTTCGAGTCCATTCGGGCCTACCATTTCAACTCGCTGTTTCATTTTCTACCTTTGATTTCCTACCGGTGTTGTAGTTAGTGTTGTGCCCAACCCCGCATAAATGTAGTGGTCGCCGAAAGCCTTTTTAAGCGCTGCGAAGGCTGGCTCTCCGGTGCAGTGACCGGGGGCAACGTATTCGACTCTGAACCGATCATGCAGTGCGGTGACTGTCCGCTCGATGTCAGGATCGGGCGCTACAACGAGATGAAAGCCGCCGGCGATGAAGTGAATGCGCGGATTGACCGCAGTTGCAGATTCAACGATCTTGTCAATGCCGGGATGCGAACAACCAACCACGATGACCATGCCGTCGGGCGTATTGATGGCGAGCGACAGCTCACGCAATTCCAGCGTTCCCGGCTTATCGGACACCAGTGCGATCAGATGGATATCGGGAGCAATCTCGATATTCTTGTCGACCAGTTGAAAGTTAGCTTCGGGCCAAGCCGATCCAAATCGCATGACTACCGGCGGCGTGCCGTCGTAGTAGCGCTGTTCTTGGGGGAGAGAGGCGTCCTTACGATAGAAATTGCTCGGTAAGTCGGCACCGTAAACCCCGAACCCCTCCTTAGGCGCGTAAATCTTGACCGTGGGGTTCACCTTTAATAGGTAGGTCAGTCCTCCCATGTGATCGCCGTGTCGGTGGGACATCACAACGAAGTCCAATTTCGTCAAGTCGACGCCCTTCGCTTTCGCGTTCTGCGCAAGAATGTCGGGGTTGTTGCCGGTGTCGAACAGAATCCGTTTTCCGCCGTATTCGACGAACGCAGCATAGCCCCAGTCTTTCTGCATCGTGGATGCTTTACCGAATGCATCATAGAGAACGGTGATTTGCGCATTGTCAGCGGCGGCGCTCGCCATTGGAGCGGCGGATATTGTCGCGGCGCACGCGATGAAAAGCTGGAGCACTGCAGAACAGGAAACCGCCCAGTTATCGGATGCCATGTTTTTCCTCCCTTCGTTGGAGTGGTGACGATTCGTGGTCTTGGGAGCCGTGAAGCAAGTTACACACTGTGGAATTACGCAGTCAAGCCCACATAGGATGATGAAATCGATGATTCGAGTTCATTCGGGGCTACCATTTTCTTCAATTATTATGAGGATTTTCGTCCTTTCTGCTGATTCCTTGGACGGATAAAATCTTTCTCCCCGACTTTTCCCCAACTTTACTTTCAACTGAAGTGGACGACCGTGCGGCCATTGGAAGAACTAAACCTCTAATACCGGATATAAAGGCCTGCTGAACGCGGTTGAAACTGCGACCGCGCACCACAGCGGTGACGATCGTTCGAGTAGCCTGAGGATCATTGAGGCGCACGTAGCGGCAGGCGACGTTGCGGTCTATAGCCATTTCTGGAACGAGCGAGACGCCAACGCCGGCCGCAACCATTCCCAGGAGACTGCTGAACTGTCCGCTTTCAAATGCGATGTGGGGCGTAATGCGGGCGCGTGTGCAGGTGGCGATACTCAGATCCCGGAAACAGTGGCCGTCGCGCAACATAACGAACGATTCTCCGCGGAGGTCTTTGAGGGCGAGCGATTTTGCGGAGGCACGCGGGTGGTGTCTGCTCAATGCCGCAAAGAGCGGCTCGGTTCGGATAGGGAACAACTCCAGCTCCTTGTGGCGTAGCGGGAGCGCAAGAATCGCCACATCGATTGACAGGTCGCGCAAACCTTCTACCAGGACCGAAGTGGTTTCTTCAACGATGCGCAGTTTCGCGTCGGGGTACCGCTTGGCGAAACCGGCCGCATAACTCGGCATCAGATAGGGCGCGACAGTTGGAATGACGCCGACGGCGACACTGCCGCGAAGGTCTGTATTCTGATCGGCCGCACTGGATCGCGCTGCCTCCATCTGGTCCAAAATCGCGCGAGCGCGAGGAATGAAAGCGCGACCCGCCTCGGTGAGGCGAATGCTGCGACCCAGGCGGTCGAAGAGCTTGGTACCCAGCTCTTCTTCGAGTTTTAGCACCTGCTGTGAGAGCGAGGGCTGGGCAATCTGGCAGCGCTCGGCGGCGCGGCTGAAGTTGCCCGTGTCCGCGATGGCGCAAACGTATCGAAGCTGATGAACTTCCATAGGATATGCCTATACCTAAAATGGGAGTTTGGTATTGGAACTATCTCCCATCTGGATGTTAATTTAACTTGGTCGAAATTGCTGCATGGATTTCGACGAGCCTATTCGGCTGAAATTAAATGTCTCAAGGAGAATACGCATGGCTTCCGAAGCGAAGTGCCCGTTCAATCACAGCAGCAGCGCAAACCCGACAAATCGTGACTGGTGGCCGAACCAGCTGAATCTCAACCTGCTCGCTCAGCACTCATCGCTGTCCGATCCGATGGGCAGGAATTTTAATTACGCCGAAGAGTTCAAGAGCCTGGACTACAAGGCCCTGAAGAAGGATCTTGCGGCGTTGATGACGGATTCGCAGGACTGGTGGCCTGCCGACTTCGGTCACTACGGCCCGCTGTTTATTCGCATGGCCTGGCACAGCGCCGGAACGTACCGCATTGGTGACGGCCGTGGAGGCGGCGGCCGAGGTCAGCAGCGTTTCGCTCCACTGAACAGCTGGCCGGACAACGTCAACCTCGATCGAGCGCGCCGGCTGCTCTGGCCGATCAAACAGAAATATGGCAAGAAAATTTCGTGGGCCGATCTGATGATCCTCGCGGGCAACGTCGCGCTGGAAACGATGGGCTTCAAGACGTTCGGTTTTGCCGGCGGACGTCCGGACGTCTGGGAACCGGACTTGGACGTGAACTGGGGACTGGAAACGACATGGATGGGCACGGAGAAACGATATTCAGGAGATCGCGATCTGGCAAATCCCTTGGGCGCTACCACGATGGGCCTTATTTATGTAAATCCCGAGGGCCCGGAAGGCAAGCCCGATCCGCTTGCGGCAGCGAAGGACATCCGCGAGACTTTCGCGCGGATGGCCATGAATGACGAAGAAACCGTCGCTTTGATCGCAGGGGGCCACACCTTCGGGAAAACTCACGGGAAAGGACCGGGCACTCACTTGGGCAAAGAGCCGGAAGGCTCGCCGATTGAGGAGCAGGGCCTCGGCTGGTCGAGTGCGTACGCCACTGGTATAGCGGGTGACGCAATCACTAGCGGCCTGGAAGTCACGTGGACCAGCACGCCGACGAAATGGAGTAACGATTATTTCGAACACTTATTCAAGTACGAGTGGGAACTCACGAAGAGCCCAGGTGGCGCGCACCAGTGGAAACCGAAAGGCAATGCGGGCGCGGGTATGGTTCCGGACGCGCATGATCCCAAAAAGCGTCACGAACCGGCGATGTTGACCACCGACATCTCTTTGCGAGTCGATCCCATTTACGAAAAAATCTCGCGGCGTTTCTACGAGAACCCGGCTTTATTGGCCGATGCGTTCGCGCGGGCGTGGTTCAAGCTGACGCATCGCGACATGGGACCGCGCGCACGATACCTTGGTCCGGAAGTTCCGAAGGAAGAACTGCTTTGGCAGGACCCCGTCCCGCCAGTAAATCACAAATTGGTGGATGACAAGGATGTGGCGGCCCTGAAAGGAAAAATTCTTGCCTCTGGGCTGACGGTCTCGCAACTTGTCACAACCGCTTGGGCGTCGGCGTCAACCTACCGCGGGTCCGACAAGCGGGGCGGCGCAAACGGCGCGCGCATCCGCCTCACGCCGCAAAAGGACTGGAAGGTCAATCAGCCCGAACAGCTGCAGAAAGTTCTAAAGGTACTGGAAAAGATTCAGAGCGAGTTCAACGGTTCGCAGTCCGGCGGTAAGAAGATTTCGCTGGCCGACTTGATCGTCCTGGCGGGTTGCGCAGGTGTTGAACAGGCCGCGAAGAATGCGGGCGTCACGGTGACTGTTCCCTTTGCCCCGGGCCGCATGGACGCTTCGCAGGAGCAGACCGACGTGAAATCTTTCGCCGTGCTCGAACCAGCCGCGGACGGCTTCCGGTCCTACCGCAACGGGAACTCTGAGGCAACGGCCGAAGTCGAACTGCTCGATAAAGCGCAACTTCTCACGCTCACGGCGCCGGAACTCACCGTGCTAATCGGCGGCATGCGGGTGCTGAGCACCAACTACGGACAGACCAAGTTCGGAGTCTTCACCAAGAAGCCGGAGGCGTTGACCAACGATTTCTTCATCAACCTGCTCGATATGCGCACGGCCTGGAAGGCGACCTCGGATAAGAACGATACGTTTGAAGGACGGGATCGCAAGACGGGCGAAGTCCGCTGGACGGCAACGCGAGCCGATCTCATCTTCGGCTCAAACGCACAACTTCGGGCTCTGTCAGAAGTGTACGGAAGCTCGGACGCGCACACGAAGTTCGTCCAGGACTTCGTTGGAGCCTGGACCAAAGTGATGAACCTCGATCGCTTTGACCTCGCCGCATCCCGGAGCGCGGCGTGAGGCCAATGAATCGGCTAAAGCGTCCAAACTAGTTTTCGGTGCGCGCGTTGATCGCTCGAGGCGCTTGTGCAATAGGATCCTGCGCCGACGCCGAGCCTTCACTTGGCGGGCTAAACAGGAAGCGTCAGTTTCGCGATGTGGCTAAGCTGACGGGTGCTTAAGGATGTCCGCCAAAGCACGCAACCGCGCAGAGTCAGTCGGATTCGTCGACATCGCGGCGTTCTTTTCCAAGGACGGCGCCATGCCGCTCAACTTCGCCACTTTGCTTTTGTTCATGTGCGAACTCTCTGCGCCATTGATTGCCGCTCGCAGAGCTGCGATCCGGTCTGGCGGCAAAGCGTGCGATCTCTCCAACTGATCGAGGTACGCCTTGGCCACAACCAACTGCGCAGGCCACTCGATTTTTTGCTGGTTCTGCACATTCAGCGCGGCCACGCGGACAGCCTTCGCCGCGTCGATTTCGTTCTGCGTAAGAAACTTCGTCGGCGTCAGTTCGAAGATATCCAGCCCGCGCGCGATTTCCGAACCGTAGACGTTGCCGTTGTACCAGTAGGCTGACCAGTCGCCGCCCAGCACCAGCATCTTCGGATCGATCGGCCCGCGATCGAAGTATGCAATCTCAAAAGGGTGGGACGCATCGGTGAAGTCCACAACGGAGATGCCGCCTTGGTACCAAGCTTGCACTTCGATGTCGCGGCCGGGAACCGGGATCAGCGAACCGTTATGCGCTACACAGTTCTCCGTGTCGCTCTGTGCGGCGGGCAGCTTGTAATAACTCGCGAAGGTCAACTTGTCGTTATTGAGATGGAAGATTGCATCGGCGCCCCATTTGCTCGGGTCGTTCGGACGGCAGCGCGCCCCCAATCCGCCGCCCCACTCGTCGGTGAACACCACCTTTGTCCCATCGTTGGAGAACGAAGCCGAGTGCCAGTAGGAGTAGTTCGGATCGTTCACCGCATCCAAACGTTTCGGATGCACCGGATCCTTGATGTCGAGCAGAATTCCATTTCCCGAGCACGCGCCCGCCGCCAACCCAATAGCTGAGTACACCGTGATGTCGTGGCAGTGGTTCGTGTCTGCCGGCTTCTCCTCGCCCTTGCCATGGCTGCCGCCATTATTCAGGCTGTTCAGCACGCCCGTGCGCGGATCGATAAATACTCGAGGGCTGGATACCACCTTCGCGTCCTGCGGCGCAGCCACCGGAACCTTAATTACGTCGATACGAAACAGCGCCGTATTGGGGTCCTTGTCCGGGGCTTCGTTCGAGCACCCAGCCAGTTCTTCCGATTGACGTACAAACGACGCGCCCGAGACGTAAATATAAACGTTGTCCTTATCGTTCGGATCCACCACCAGCGTATGCGTATGCGAACCGCGACACGTCTGCACCGCTGCCACTTGCTTCGGATTCTTGATGTCTGAAATATCGAAGATCCTCACACCGCGGAAGCGGTCCTTTTGCGCTACGGGCAAGCGGCGCTCTTTTTCGTGACCTGCAGGCGGCGGAGGTTCCGGCGGAAACCCCTGCGTGCCGCAATCCAGGCGGCCATTCGGCATCTCCACCGACATGAACAGCAGGTTTTTGTACACGGAGACATCGCCCTGCCCGCCCGGGCACACGAGCGAAGTTACCAATGCGGTCTGCGCCGGATTGGAGATGTCAAATATGTTGACTCCGTAAAAGTTCCCAACGAAAAGGTGGTTGCCCTCGAACGCCAAGTCCGAGTTCGCGAAAGCGAGCTGCGCGATCACCAACTGCAGCGGCTTCGGCATCTTTGCGGCGCCGCCCATGCCGAGCTGGCCAAGCGTCTTCTGCACCTTCGGATCGTCGGGGTCAGCGGTCCCGAGCTGAAACGCGTCCGGCTTCTTAACCAGTTGAAGGTGCTTCATGCCCATCGACGCTTCACCGGCGTCATACATTCCAGGCGTCAGCTTGAAGCGCGGATCGTTCACATCCGATCCGGTCATCCCCGCCGGCAGCGGCGGGGCCGGCTGCGCCGCAAACGGATTCTCGTCAGCCTCCGGCGCCTTTGCGGTCTCTTGCGCGGGTGCGGGCGTCTGCGCCTGCATCCGGCTCACACCGGAACATAAAATAATCGCGGCCAACGCCACACGAAAAGCCACACTGGACACTCGGTTCATCGTTTCTCCTCTAAGGTTTTTTATCCAACATAGTCTGCATAATCTTGATCTCGGCCCGCTGCCCGGTGTCCACATCCGTCGTGAAGTTGAACAGTTCGGCATCCTGCCCCGCGCCCGCGGTGTCGAACAAATCCTTCACCATTATCAGCGCACCATTGTGGTGCTGAATCATCCCGGTCAAAAATAAGTGGTCGAACTCGGCGCCGTTCGCTTTTCGCAGGGCGTCCATCTGCTCCGCCGTAAGCATACCCGGCATAAGGGCCATCGGTTGACCCGACATATCCATGTCCGGCATTCCCGGCATGGCCATGGAGACCGGTTCTCCGCGAGCCGCCAGCCACCGCTGCATAAACTTTATCTCATCCGACTGCGAACTGCTGATTTTCGCCCCTAGCAACCGCAGATCTTTGTTTTCCGTGTGCGACGCAATCAGCGCCGTCATCTCCACCGCTTGCGAATGGTGCATGATCATACCCTGCATGAATTCCACATCGGCTTGCGACCGTGGCGGCAGCGTGGCCTTTGTCGACGGCGGCAGCGTTTTGCTCGGCTTCCCCGGCGCACCGGGCTGTACCACAACGGGCGTCGCGGGATCGCTCTGCTGTGCGCGCGTGGGAGCCGAGAAAAGACCTGCGAGAGTGCTCGCGACCAGGAGCGTGCTACACAGCAACGCAGGTTCTTTTGGGAAGTGACGCTTGAGCGAAAATTGAAAACGTCTAATACGCATTTTATGTAATTCCCCAGTGCGCGGTACGCGGCAAATTTATTTCTTCGGTGCCGTCGATAAATAAGCCTTAGACTGCTGGCCCACGATATCCACTAGATTCCCCATTGCCAAGTTCACGTCGATCAAGTGTAAACCCCACTCGGCGAGAACTTGCCCGCCAACTACCACATCGCCCTTGATATCACTCACGCGGGGACCGGCAGGATCGCCGTGCACCGTGACGGCGAGATAGGAACCGCTGTCGTTAGCTATGCACTCTGCGGTCAGCATGCCCGGCACGCTCACGAACGAAGTGGTGATGGGCGGCGCATCTTTGACCCAAGGTCCTGGCGCCGCCTCTGCAGCACTGACGATGCCGCTGCCGTTCGTTCTCAGATAAGAATGCAACTCGCCGCTGCCTCCTCCGAGCGCCGCCGGATTCGTGCACGCGGAAATCATGCCCTCGCCTGTAACTTTGCCGAAGTGGGAGTTGGCAGGCGGCGGAGAAGTTGCACGAAACGATGCGTAGGTAATCACACATCCCGTTTGATTAGCTGCGTGGCAGAGCGGCATATGCTGGAAAGCGCCGCCGACATCTTTGCCCTTAGGCACAGGCAAGCTGGTTCCCAGAAGCAGCGCGGAAACGATGCGCGATTGCACCGGCTTGCCGTCGATCTCATTCTTGATGAGCGCCGTAAGCACGCCGGAGCCTTGCGAGTGTCCGATCAAAACGACGCCGCGGCCATGGTTGTCATGTTCCAGGTAGTAGTTCCATGCGTCGAGTACATCGTTGTATGCCAGTGCGCGATCCACGGGAATGGGGGAGCCGCCAAGGGCCGCACGCAGCGCGGTCAGCGTGACCTGACGGTACAAGGGCGCATAGACCCGGCATTTGGAAGCGAAGCGGGCAAACTGCACGCGCGCCACAGCTTTTTCTTCGAAACCGAGATTCATAGTGCTGTTGCCACCGGGATCGGTCGAGACCGTGGGATACACGTAGAAGCAATCTATCTCCGCGTCGAGATTGGCGGTCCAGTCTTCGCGTGTTTCCTTGCCGTCGGCGGAAATGACGGTGGTGGACAAGTCCGTAGCACATGCATCTTGACGGCCGGGACGGCAAAGCCAGTCGTCTCCAATGCTGTAATCATTCTTCGGAACAGGTGAGGGCTTCGGTGAATCCTGCGGCGGTGGCGTCGTGGCTGGGGTTTGCGCGAAGCTGGCGCCTTCGCATGCGCAAAGAAGAATCAAACCAATAATAAGACGTCGCATCAGAATTGTTCTCCCCCGACAATTCTCGTGAAAATACCAGCACAGCGAACTCAATTTAGATGCACTTTATATCAGGACACGTTGTGGCGCAAACTTAAGAGGGCTGTCGAGCTACCGACGTTGACTCCCTCACCATTTCCCGCGAAAGATGAGAGTCCTCTAACCGTCCAAGCACTGTATTCTTTTGTCGACGCGAGAACGGGGGGTTTCCGCTGAGGGGCGCAAGCCAATGACTAGTCCATCCATTGGAGAAACACGGATGAAAAAGGATCGGGCTCTGTGGGCCGGTTTTATGAAGTCCGCGGGACTGTTCCCTGACCGCCCGGCGGTGGTAGCGGAGGGTAAGACTCTTTCATACAAAGACTTGCGTGAGAAGGCTTGCCGGATAGCGGCAACCATACAAAGGCATCAGCATGATTCGGCCACGCCTCTGACGGCAGTTTTCGCGTATCGCAGCCCAACCGCATTCGCGGGAGTATTAGGTTCGTTGTTAGCTGGGAACGGCTACGTTCCCTTGAACCGCACGTTCCCCGTAGATCGAACGCAGGCGATGTTTGCGCGGTCCGAGTGCAATTCAATCATTGTGGACGCCGGGTCGCTGTCTCAATTGGACAAGTTACTCGAAGAGTCTGAGAGGGCGCTGCTGATTTTGTTGCCCGATGTGGAGAATGTCGAACCGCTGCGGAAGCAATGGCCGGGGCATACCTTTGCCGGTTCGAACGACTTGGCGTCCTCGAACAACTGGCAACAACCTGAGGTGCGACCCGATGCGATAGCGTACTTGCTCTTCACTTCAGGCAGCACCGGAATTCCCAAAGGCGTGATGGTTGCCCATCGAAATGTGACCGCTTTTCTGGACTACATGGTGGAACGCTATGAGATAACAGAAAAGGACCGGTTATCGCAGATGTTCGACATGACTTTTGACCTATCAGTGTTCGACATGTTCGTAGCTTGGGAGCGCGGCGCGTGCGTCTGCTGTCCTTCTCAAAAGGCGCTCATCAAACCCGGGAATTTCATTCAGGATATGGAACTGACCGTATGGTTTTCCGTGCCGTCCACGGCCATTTTTATGAAGCAATTGGGGATGTTGAAGCCTGGCCGATACCCCACGCTGAGATTCAGCTTGTTTTGCGGTGAGCCGCTGCCTGTGGCTTCGGCGTCCGCCTGGTTGGAGGCTGCTCCGAACTCCATTCTCGAAAATTTATACGGTCCCACTGAATTGACAATCGCTTGCACGCTGTACCGCTGGGATCCGACTACGTCGGCCGGTGAATCGGAGTTGGGAATCGTTCCGATAGGATATCCGTACCCGGGGATGGACGTGTTGGTAGCGGATGAGAGCTTGAAAGAGGTAGGTCGCGGCGACGAGGGAGAATTACTGATGAACGGGACCCAGATGTCCCTCGGATACTGGAAAGAGCCCGAAAAAACGGCGGCAGCATTCGTTGTGCCCCCCGGCAAGAAGGACGTTTATTACAGAACCGGAGACCGGGTGCGTCGTCCTCATGGAAACGGTCCGCTAACCCATCTTGGACGGATTGATTTTCAGGTTAAAATACTGGGTCACCGGGTTGAACTGGGAGAAATCGAGGCCGTCGTTCGCAAGGCTTGCGGATTAGATGGCATACTGGCGGTAGGTTGGCCGGCGACACCCAGCGGTTACGGAGGTGTCGAAGTGTTCATCGAGGGTGAATCCAAGGACTTGGACGGGATTCGAAGTGTTGTCGAGTCCGAACTCCCGGACTACATGGTTCCCAGGAGATTCCATTTCATGGGCAAATTGCCGCGTAACGTGAATAATAAGTTCGACCGCAAAGCGTTGATCAAGCTGCTGGAAGAGGGCCTATGAGCGCGGTAAGTCCGGGTGATGTCCGAATTTTCCTCACGGGTTTTATACAAAGGCGGCTGGCGGCTCAGGGCCAGGACCCATTAGGAGAGCTTTCTGACGACTGCGACCTGCTGCTATCGGGTGTGATTGACTCGCTTGGGTTACTTGAACTGGTGACAGCGGTAAACGAACACTACGGCCGGGAAATCGATTTTGAAGATCTGGATCCCGAGCAAATGACTATAGTTGGCCCGCTTTGCGACTTTGTGGCGGAGCGGATGGCTAAGGCATAGGTGGGTAATTGAACGTCCGCGAACCGGAAGCACCCGCATGGCCTCCCCGATTCAGCATCATCATCACATTCTATAATCAGCGGGGCTTCATAAAAGATGCGGTAGATTCCGCACTAGCGCTCCGAAAAGCGGGATTGGAAATCATCGCAGTGGATGACGCTTCCACGGACGGTAGCCCGGAAGTTCTAAAACAATACCAGGACTCGGTTCAGATCGTATGCCTGGAAACAAACCAAGGCGCCTGTGCGGCTCGCAACCGTGGCGCCTCACTTGCCACCGGTAATTACCTGGTATTTCTAGATGGCGACGACGCTTTCCAGCCCTGGGCTTTGGATGTTTACGAACGGATCATCCAGGCTAAGAAGCCCAAGATGATTCTCGGAACAATGGGGTGGTTCGAAGGATCTCTGTCTGCCGTTCCTCCCGGAGCTGCACCGCAGGAAATCACAATGGTGGACTATAGCGATTACCTGCGAAGAGATCGGCCATTCGGAAACAGCGCCAGCGCGCTCATAATCGCGCGAGAATCATTTGAGAATGTACATGGGTGGCAAACGGATTTTTTCCCACTCGAGGATCAGGATCTGGCACTCAGGTTAGGCGTCGCTGGCCGTACGATCCAGATTCTCGGGCCTCCGACCGTTTTGCATCGAGCCCACGGCAGTTACACCGTGAAAAATGCATTGGCTTGCATTAGTGCTGTGGACGACCTGCACCGAAGAGAACGGCACGGCGTTTATCCTGGAGGCGCGGGGCGCAGGTTTGAACGGCGCGCGCTAATTGGAGGTATAGCGATCCATTGGACGAAGAGAGCTGCGAAGAGTGGGATGTACGGCAATGCCATTACGCTTCTGGCCCGCGGCTGGCCAATGGTTTTGGCTGCAGTCTCTCGGAGGGTTGGGGTACTGATGAGCGGCCGGCAGCCCTGCGAAACGATCAAGATCTAACGGAAAAGTCGTTATATGGTTCAGCCTCTAGGAATCCCGGAAATCGACTCGACTCTTCCAAACTGTCACATCAAAGAGTGAACGATTGCTTGCTAGGATTCGTTCTTTTCGAGGAATTCCAGTAACAGCTTTTGCCTGGTTACAACCCAGGCGATGCGCCGATTCTTAAATGCGACGGCGGGAAGCGGCGCTTTTACAATGATTCCTCCCCCCGCTTGCATCTTTTCGAGGTGAGTATCGAGTTCCGAAACTTCATAGCAGAGGTGGTGCAAACCCCCTCCCCTCTTTAGAAACTGTCCAACCGGTGAGTCGTCCGCCGCAGGTTCGACAAGTTCGACCAGAGCGTCCGTCGGGCTAGGTGTCCGCAGGAAGGTCACCCTGACTTTCTGCAAGGGATCATGGAATATCTTCCCGTCCCAGGTCGCCAGGATCGAACTTCGGAATGCGTCAACTTCACTTGAGATGCTTCGGATAGCAAAACCGACATGATGCAAACGCACTTCGAGTTGGGCGCCTTCGACCACTTGCGACTCCCTATATACAACGACAACGCGTCTAGTATATTTAACAGATTCTAGTACTTGAATTCTTTAGCGACAACCGATGATGTCCGGCGCCTAAACCTTCGCCTATTTGATCGCGTCACCTTTGTAGTTAAGTGTGTCGTTTTTTCCATTTGGACAGCCGCTTCGCTGATGGCTACAATCATATCTGACCATAGTTCAGGGGTTCCAATTGGCAGATGCTCCCGCACTCAAGACCACGCAACCTCTCTCGATTGAAAATTTTCGGGGCGACTACGATCAGGTTGCCGGTCTGATCCAGCGCTCGTGGATGGAGAACAGCAATCAATCTCTGATGTATACCACGGATTTTGTGGCGTCCTATTTCGAATATCCAGGGTCCAGCTTTTCACTTGCGCCCACGCTGTACGATGGCAATAAGCCCATTGCTTTCATAGCGGGCTTTCCTCGTCGGCTGAAATTCAAGGAACGCGAGCTGAATGTCATACTCAGCAGTTTCCTGTCAGTATCCAGTGAGTTCAAGAAGAAAGGGTATGGAGTAGTTCTCTGGAGCGAGCTGGTCAAGAGGGCCCAGGCGGCGGGCTTTGACGGCATGGTGAATTATTGCGTCGACGGGGAGCCCATGAACGGAATGATTCTGGGCTGCTGCCGCGCAATGAAGCTTCCCACGGAACGCGTTTTCTCCGTCGGCTATCAAATGCGGATACTCCAATCGAAGCCAGTCTCTCAGTTGGAATTGAAAATGGAACCGGAGGATGTAGGAGTCTTATTGCAAACCGCCGCATCGATCGTTGAGCACGCGCCGCTAGCCCGCATTTGGAGTGAGAAAGAAGCCGAATGGCAATGCCGCCGTTACAGCGGGATTGTTGCGCGACACGTCTCAGGGTCTAAACAAGGCGTTCTTACAGGCCACGTGGTAGAGATTGCCAACTCGCAGCGGACGAAATGCTTAATCATCGAAGATGTGCTATGGGGAACGCTTGAACCATCCGAACGGCTGGTACTGACGCGGAGGTTGCTAGATGAAGCTATTGCAGTGGGCGCACAGTTGGCGATCGTTCCCAACTTGGGTTACGCCGACATGGCACCATTCAATGCGACGCGATTCCGCCGCTCTCCCCGCGTATTGCAGGCATATCTGACGGTTTTTAAGGGAGACCCACCACCCGAGGCGGTTTCCTCAATGTATCTGGATGTTTTCTAAGTAGTTCCTTCGATTCGACACAAGCTTCTCGGCGAACGCGGCTATGTTAGACTTTTCAAGACGCGGTCAGTCGGTTTTTCTCCTATTCTTGGAGCCTCAGAGCCAGTGCGGCTGCATTCTATCTATTTACTGGCACGGATCCCGTGAACCTAGTCGAAGCGCTAGAGATTCTCAAACAAGCAACTCCGGAGGACACGCACCCGCTTCGGACGTTCTTGGCTTGCGGTTTCACTCCGTTGCACTTGCAGACCTTTCTAGTGGCTCACTTGCGAGAGCGTTTGCCCCAGCAACGGTTCGAAGTGAAAACGGGTCTTTTTGGAGACGTTGCGGGAAGCATTGAGCGCCTTCCGTCCGCGGGCTGCGATATTCTGGCCGTCGTAATCGAATGGCAAGACCTCGACCCTCGCCTCGGCATCCGAAACTTGGGCGGTTGGCGTGCAGCGGACTTACCTGACATCGTGAGGTCAGCAAGCCTGGCCGCGGCCCGATTGGAGGAGGCCCTCCGGCGGTCATCGGCATTCGTGCCGATTTCTGTTTGTATGCCGACTCTTCCGCTGCCTCCTCTTTTCACCACGCCGACTCGGCAGGCAAGTTCCTACGAGCTTCAGCTGCGGCAACTTGTGGCTTCCTTTGCTACCGCAATCTCCAGCGAATCGTCCATACGCGTCCTTAATACTCAACGTCTCGACGAACTCTCGCCCCTTCACGCGCGCCTCGACGTGCAATCGGACTTGATGGCCGGTTTCCCTTATAAATTGCCTCACGCCTCAGCCATCGCTGAGTTGCTGGCCGCGTTGATCCAAAATCCAACGCCGAAGAAGGGCCTGATCACAGATTTGGACGACACACTATGGGCGGGAATCCTGGGCGAGGTAGGCACGGAAGGGATTTCCTGGGACCTCGATCAGCACACGCACGAGCACGGCCTCTATCAGCAATTCCTGGGTTCCCTCGCGAGCGCTGGTGTTTTGATCGCCGTCGCCAGCAAGAATGATCCCGCGCTTGTGGAAAAGGCCTTCGAACGAAAAGATTTGATTCTCTCCAAAGCGAATGTGTATCCCTTTGAAGTCCACTGGTCCCGAAAGTCTGAGTCGGTTCAGCGCATTTTGAAAACATGGAACATCGGCCCTGAAGCCGTCGTTTTTATCGACGACAGCCCGATGGAAGTGGCTGAAGTGAAAACCGCATTCCCAGAAATAGAATGCATCGTTTTCCCCAACGATGACTACCAGGCAATTTGGGATTTGCTAAAGCGCATGCGAGATCTCTTTGGGAAAAATGCGATTTCTGAAGAGGATTCGATTCGGCTGAAAAGCATCCGTGGGGCAGGTGCTCTGCGCGAGTCCCGAGATGGTGCTGGGGCTTCGTTGGATGATTTCCTTCAGGCCGCCGATGCCTCGATCCGGTTCACTTTCGGAAAACAGGCTGCAGATACTCGGGCTTTCGAGTTGATTAATAAAACCAACCAATTTAACCTGAACGGCAAGCGATTGACCGACGCAGCCTGGAAAAATTATCTCAACGATCCGGAAGCTTTTGTGATGACTGCGAACTACGAGGACAAGTTTGGACCGTTGGGAAAGATCTCGGTTTTGCTGGGCAGGATTCGGGGAAAGTCGATCCGGGTGGAGTCCTGGGTGATGAGTTGCCGGGCGTTTTCGCGTCGCATCGAACATCAAACGCTAAAGCAGCTATTCGAGAAGTTTGATGCGGAAGAAATTTGTTTCGATTATCAAGCGACACCCCGGAATGGACCGCTGCAGGAATTCTTCGCCCAATTGTTAGGCGCCCCTCTGCCCGCTGAGCTTTGCTTTTCAAGAGCCGCCTTTTCGGAGAAATCTCCGTCTTTATTCCACCGTGTGGAGGAGGCAGTGAATGGATGAGATGGAAACTCGCCTGGTCCGGTGTTTTTCATCGGTATTTCCGGATCTGGCTGCGGAGCAGATTCGCACCGCCAGCATGGAGACGGTACCTGCCTGGGATTCCCTGGCCGCTGTCACGCTAGTGGCAGTCCTTCAAGAAGAGTTTGGGCTGCAGATCAATCTTATGGATTTGCCGGAGTTAGTGTCTTTCGTTGCAGTACAAAACTATGTTCGCAAGCACGACACTGGCAGCTGATCGATGGCCGCAAATGAAGCACAAACGAGAGAGCACGTGAAAGAGAGCGCTATTCGGGGTCTCATAAACCGCCTCTTTCAAAATCTCGCGAGAATGTTGCCCGGCGCTCAGACGCTGAGGGTCAAGTTACACCGAGCTCGCGGAGTTCATATTGGAAAAGACGTCTGGATCGGTTATGACGTGATACTCGACACTTCGCGTCCTCACCTTATAAAGATTGGCGATCGTGCGTCGGTGGGGATACGCGCGACGGTGATCGCCCATTTCAAGGAAACTCAGGGTGTAACGATTGAAGAAGATGCCTTCATTGGCCCCGGGGTGTTAATACTGCCGAACGTGGTGATCGGGCGCGGCGCAGTGGTCACCGCCGGGAGCGTGGTCACGAAGTCGGTACCGCCAATGACCATGGTGCAGGGTAACCCCGCGGTCGCCATAGCAAAGTGCGGAGTTCCCCTCACGCCCGAAATATCGCTGAAAGCGTTTTCGCGACGGCTTACATTGCTACCTTCTGGGAAGTTCACGCCTGGCGGCAAGACCTAGGCCACATACGCGCACAGTGTCAGGAGTAGAAGGAGAAGTTGGTGAAACTAGTTATTCCCTACTCGGGCGAATTGAACGCGGCCGATGCCCGCCTCGTTCGGCTTGCGGAATTCATGGGCGGTCAGTGCGAGTTGCTGCGCCTAGAGAAAGGTGCTGCGGCTCTCTCGCCTGATTTTATTGAGAAGCACGTGGGAGACAAGAATTCCTGCTTTGTGGTAAACCCAGCCGCGATTCGAGAGTGCTTGCCGGGCGAGTCTTTTCCCCGAGACTTGGCCACCTATCTGACCTCTCAGTTTTCGTTCGTGCTCATTCACAATTTGTCGTCTGATCCCCTCGCGGCGGGCATCATCGGCACATTTTCGAATGGATCTCTCAGCTCACTGCAAACTACAGAGGGATCAGCACCGACTTATCAGATCGCTTCGGGGCACAAGGAAATCTGCGGAACTTTTTCGGGCCTGACGTTTGGTCCAGTCAATAAAGCCAATGATCGGGTTTTTGCTCAAAATGCGAACGCAGACGCGGTCCAAACACACATATCAATTGGCGGCCGGCCTTTCTTTGCGAGCGTTCAGCGCGAACGGGCGGAGGTATTTTTTCTGGCCGGCGCGAATGTCGCTGATCTCAGCGCCAACGTGGGCGGCCAGCCCTTAACGGAATATTTTTCACAATTGATACCTCCCGCTATGTTCATTCGATATGCGTTTGGAGAGCGATGCTGGCGCCCGAACCAGCATCATGCAACGCTAATTATCGATGACCCGCTGCTTAGGAGAGACTACGGATTCTTGAATTATGAACGTCTGCTTGCGCTCATGGACAAATACAACTTCCATACCAGCATCGCGTTCATTCCCTACAATTGGCGGCGCAATTCGCCTGGCGTCACGCGCTTGTTCAAGAAGCGGCCTGACCGTCTTTCAATCTGTTTTCACGGAAACGACCATACCGCTGCTGAGTTTGCGTCGAAAGACTCCGGCCTGCTCAACGCCATGTTGACTGAGGCGGAAGAACGTATGGACGTGCACCAGAAGGAAACCGGAATTCGTTGTGATCATGTAATGGTATTCCCTCAAGGGAATTTTTCGCGGGAGGCCATGGCGGCGCTCAAAGCGCACAATTTCTCCGCATCCGTGAATTCAGGCCCTTATCCGCGCGGAGAAAATCCCGGTCTCACCCTGTCAGAGCTCATGGAACCCGCGGTACTGAAATATAGCGGGTTCCCTCTGTTCCTCAGAAAATACCCGCGCGAAATTGCGTTGGAGGATATCGCATTCAATCTTTTCTTCGGAAAGCCTGTGTTGATTGTCGAGCATCACGAAATCTTCAAAGATCCGGAGTCGCTAACTCAGTTAGTGTCGCGTATCAACGTCCTTGCGCCCGAGATATGTTGGTCTAATCTCCAGGCTGCTGTTGAGAATTCCTATCTTCGACGATGGACGACGGATGGAATTCTCGAAATCCGCGCCTATGCGAACGAGGGCAAGATCGAAAATGTTTCGGAAAACCCTTTACGCTGCTCTGTCGAGTGGATCGGGCTCGGTGAAATCCCGGTGGAAAAACTTCTTCTCGATGGAACGGCTTGGCATGATGCGCGGACAGATGATAAAGGGACCCGGCTCTCGTTCGACGTATCTCCCCGAGGATCGCGAGAATTCTCCGTTGTTTACCAGAATAATTTCGGCTTATCCAGTGCCAATCGCCGACTCCCATGGAAGGCGAATGCGTTTTTGCGGAGGAGACTCTCGGAGCTAAGGGATAACCACCTCAGCAAAAGTCCGCAACTGTTGTCGGTTGCGAAGCTCTTACAAAGAACCTTGCTCAAAAGTAGTGCTTCTTAGCAGCCCGCGCTGAACTCCGTCGTCATTCGCGAATTTTCTATTGATTCTTGATCACCTCGCCGCCCTTCATCACGAAGCGAACATTCTCCAGCACGTGTACGTCCGCGAGCGGATCGCCGTCGATAGCGATGATATCGGCAAACTTTCCCGGCTCGAGGGTCCCGATGCGATCCGTCCAGCCCAGCAAATCGGCTGCATTTACGGTGGCGGCTTGAATCGACTGCAACGGAGAAAGACCGAGCTTGACCATAACCGCAAATTCTCTCGCGTTCAGACCATGTGGATAGACCGCAGCGTCCGTGCCGAATGCGACTTTCACGCCTTCCTTGAAGGCGACCGCGATGTTCTGGCGCGCGAGCGGCAGCACGATCTTGGCCTTTTCGATCATGTTCGGCGAAAGGCCTAGCGTCGTAAGATTCTCCGTCAGCCAATCGCCCAGATAAAGCGTAGGGACCAAGTACGTGCCGTGCTGCTTCATCAACTGAATGTCTTCCTCATTCATGTAGCTTCCGTGCTCGATGGAATCGACACCTGCAAGCACCGCGTACTTGATTCCGAGAGCCCCATGAGCGTGCGCCGCCACTTTGCGGCCCAGCCCGTGCGCTGTGTCAATGATAGCTTTCATCTCTTCCGGACTATATTGCGCGAGCGCAGGGTTATCTCCTTCGGAGAGAACACCGCCGGTGGCCATGAATTTGATTACGTCGGCGCCGTACTTGATGTTTTGCCGCACCTTTGCGGTCACGCCATCGACGCCGTCAGCTACTCCGTCGCTCGAAAAATTGAATTGAGGCGCCAGAAAATTCTCGTCGGCGTGGCCTCCGGTGATGCTGAGCGCCGGGCCGGACGCAAGTATTCGCGGACCCGGAACATCTCCAGCCCTAATGCCGTCGCGAAGAGCAATGTCTGAATATCCATTCGCCCCCACATTGCGCACGGTCGTGAAGCCTGCTTCGAGAGTGACGCGAGCGTTGCGTGCGCCGATCAGCGCCTGCCGCGGATAGGAAACGTGCAACCCCGCCGGACCCGACATGTAGGGCGTGTAGGTGAGGTGCGTGTGGCAATCGATCAAACCTGGAAGCACCGTCGCATTCGAGAGATCGATCATCTTCGCTCCCGCCGGAACCTGACCTGAGATTTCCGCCGCTTTCCCGATGGCTTTAATCCGGTCGCCCTCGATCCAGATGATCTGATCCGCGAGATAATTTCCCGTCCGAACATCGAGTACTTTTCCCGCGCGGATCACAATTTCAGCGGGCGCAGAAACTTTCGGCGTCTGTGCGCCGCACAAACCGGTACAAAGCAAGCACAAGAAGCACAGCAGTCCCAAACGCCTCATCTAAAGCCTCCGTAAGAATTTTGCACGCACGTCAACCTTTCCGGACGCGGCACATTTGCAGGGGATTGTATCCCCGGCCGCAGAATTATCTCTGCGCTTTTTTGTGCGCCTTAACCTCAGCCTTGAGGAGCGGTTTGCAGCTTTCCTTAATTATGAAGACACACGCATCTGCAATTTTTCGATTTGCACGTTGACACGCTCTTTCGATAATGTATTATTATGCAGAGGAATGAATAATAACGCATAGAGTTAAATGGGCGCGCATAAGAGATTTCGGCAAGGGCAGATTTTGAAGGTGCTGGCGGGGCCACCGGTCGCGAGCCAGGACGAACTGCGCCGGCAGCTCGTGCATCTGGGCGTGCGCGTGACGCAAGCTACGCTCTCGCGTGACCTTCGCGAGCTGCGCCTGGTGAAGACCGCGGAGGGCTACCGCCGACTTTCCGCTGGGGCAGCAGAAGAAACATCCTCAGTCCCCGCTCTGGCTCGCGCCTTGAAAGAGTTTTTGCTGGACGTGCGCCCGGCGCAAAACATGCTCGTGTTGAAAACGCCGCCCGGCGGCGCCCAGCCGATTGCGGCGGCTCTCGACGGGGAGCGCTGGAAAGAAGTGGCTGGAACGCTCGCTGGCGACGACACGGTTCTGATCATCACGCCCTCGCGTACAGCGCGCGCAGCAGTTCAGAAACGAATTGAGGAAATGTTGGGATGAACACTAAGGCAAGAGTCGCCGTCGTCGGGGCAACGGGCTATGCTGGATTCGAACTCGCCCGGTTGCTTCTGCGGCATCCTCAGATCGAGAAGCCGATGTTCTTTGTGCGCGAGGAGCATGCCAATGTTCGCTGCCTGACGGAGATTTTCCCGCAGCTTCGCGGTTGGGTCGAAGCTCGCTGCATGCCGCTCTCTGCGAAAGCCATTGCGAAGAGCGGCGCGGATGTTGTTTTTCTGTCCACGCCGCACGAAGCTTCGCTCGAACTCGTTCCTGACCTCCTCGCGGAGAATCCCAAGCTACGTATTGTGGACTTGAGCGGCGCGCTCCGCTTCCGTGAACCAAAAACTTTTGCGGATTGGTACAAACTGGCGCCGGCTGACACGGGAACGCTTTCCGAGGCGGTTTACGGCTTGGCTGAACTTTACGCCGACTTGCTGCCTGAGGCGCGTTTGGTCGCGAACCCGGGTTGCTATGCGACGTCCGTGATCCTCGGGTTGCGCCCGTTGGTGGAAGCCGGCTGGATCAACGCGAGTCGCGGCGTGGTATGCGATTGCAAATCCGGCGTGAGCGGCGCGGGCAAAGAACCCAAGCGCGAAACGCATTTCGTCGAGGTGAACGAGAATTTCCGCGCCTATGGCGTGTTCACGCATCGGCACACGCCCGAGATCGCGGAGCATGCCGGCATCGCTTTCGAGGATTTTATTTTCACTACTCATTTGCTGCCCGTGGAGCGCGGAATTCTTTCCACACTGCACGTATGGTTGGCCCAGCCCTGCCGCGCGGACGAGGTCGAGAGTCTCTATCGGCGTTTTTATGCCGAGCGGCGCATGGTCCGCATTCTGCCCGGCGGCCGCTTGCCGGAGCTGCAACACGTGACGCATACGAATTTCTGCGATATCGGGTTCGCGTTGGATTCTTCGGGCGAACGGCTGGTAATCCTTTCCTGTCTCGACAATTTGGGCAAAGGCGCGGCGGGGCAGGCGGTTCAAAACATGAATGAGATGTTCGGTTATCCGGAAACTGCGGGGCTGCTATGAGACTGGTGATAAAAGTGGCGGGCGCGCTCCTGGAGCGCAAAGAAACAGTGCAGACGATCGCGCGGCAAGTGAACGAACTCGCGCGCGGAGGACACGAGTTGCTTGTGATTCACGGCGGCGGAAAAATCTTCACCAGCACCCTTGAACGCATGGGAATTTCCAGCCGCTTCGTGAACGGACTCCGCGTTACTGACCGCGAAACGCGGGATGCGGCCGTTATGGTTTTTGCCGGTTTGCTAAACAAGCGCCTCGCGGGAGCTATTTCGCTGGCTGGCCAAGCGGCTGTGGGCATCAGCGCCTCCGATGCCGCATGTTTTCTGGCTGAGCCGATGCAAGTGGGAGAGTGCGAGGGCAGCCTTGGATTCGTCGGCTACCTCACGGAAGTGAACGTGGAATTTCTACGCTCGCTTTGGAGCGCGGGCATCGTTCCGGTCGCTTCTTGCCTCGGACTCGGCTCCGATGGGGAGATATACAACATTAATGCCGATCATATGGCGGCTGCGGCTGCGGAATTCGTTCAGGCCGATCGCTTGATTTTTCTCACTGATGTCGCCGGAGTTCTCGACGGCGACAAGGTTCTGCGAGTGGTACGCGGCGCGGAAATCGAAGATCTCATCCGGCGAAATAAAGTGTCCGGCGGGATGATTCTGAAACTTGAAGCCGCGAAGCGCGCGCTGGCCGGAGGCGTCAGCGAGGTTCACATCGTAGGTGGAACGCTTCCGCGATCCTTGTTCACCGCAGCCAATGGCTCGCGCCGCTTTGGGACCCGCGTGCTTCCCGCTATTCATTCCGTCGCCAGAACGGCCCAAGGAGCGGCTCGCTAGAAATGGCAAAAAGGAAAATTGACGTAAGGAAATCCATCTCTGCAGTCCGGCTGCGCGCGGACGAAGCGCGGCATTTGATGAGCACGTATAAGCGTCCGCCCCTAGTATTCACACGCGGGCGCGGATGCCGAATTTACGATTCGGAGGGACGCGAGTATCTCGATTTTCTTGCCGGTATCGCCGTCAATGCTCTGGGACACGCGCATCCGCGGCTTGTACGCGTTATTCGGCGGGAAGCGGGCCGCGCCATTCATCTCTCAAATCTTTTTCACAACGCCTACCAGGGCCCGCTCGCGCGCAAGCTCGCTGATTGGTCCGGCCTCGATCGCGTTTTTTTCACCAACAGCGGTACCGAAGCGGTCGACGGGGCGCTGAAGCTTGCACGCGCTTACGCGCATGCGAAGCAGCAGACTGCCGCGCCAGATTCCTCGGGGAAGAAAACCAGAATTCTCGCGCTGGAAAACTCATTTCATGGACGGACTTTTGGAGCCGTATCCATTACTTACACGGCCAAATATCGCGAACCCTTCGAGCCACTGGTCCCCGGAGTCGAATTTGTGCGCTTCAACGATGTAGCGGATCTTAAATCCAAATTCGACGACTCGGTATGTGCTCTCGTAGTGGAAACTATTCAAGGTGAAGGCGGCATCTTCGCGGTGGACGAGCGCTTCTGGAACCGGGCTCGCGAGCTTGCCACGAAGCATGACGCTGCTCTGATCGCCGACGAGATACAGTGCGGTCTGGGCCGCACGGGGCGATATTTCGCTTATCAGCAATTTAGTTCCTTGCCGGATATTGCTGTCGTCGCGAAACCGCTAGCGGCGGGTCTTCCCCTTGGCGCAATCATCGCAAACGAGAAATTTGCTTCAGCGTTTACTCCTGGGGCGCACGGAACCACGTTTGGCGGCGGACCGCTCGTCTGCGCTGCCGCTCTCGAATTCCTCACTATCGTCGAAGAGGAGAACTTACTAGCGCAAGTTCGTGAGCGCGGCGCGGAGTTGCGTGCCGGCCTCGAGAAACTTGCCGCGCGGTTTGATTTTATCCGCGAAGTGCGCGGCCAAGGGTTGATGCTGGGCGTCGATCTGTCATGCGACGGCGCACCCATCGTTCAGGAAGCGCTGCGCCGCGGCTTGATTATCAATTGTACCCACGAGCACATTCTGCGGCTTCTTCCGCCGTTCATTATCCGCAAGCGCGACATCTCAGAGTTTCTCGCCAAGTTTGAAGCTGTGCTGGTCGCCACCTCAAAGGCGGTGTCCAATGCATCCGCCAAAGAACGCAAATCAAAAACACCAATTCAAACGCAGCCGAAGGCCATGGCTGCTTCGAGGCACCTATGAACGCCGCCGTCGCTCCCTTGACCTTAACGAAAGATCTTCTGACCGGAATGGAATGGAGTCCCGCGCAGGTGCGCGAACTCCTCCATCTTGCCGCGGATGTAAAGGCCCATCCCGACCGCTATCGCGGGGCGCTAGCTGGCCGCTTCCTCGCTCTGATTTTCGAAAAGCCGTCGCTGCGCACGCGCGTTACTTTCGAAGTCGGAATATCGAGCCTCGGCGGTGCTTCTGTATTTCTCGACCATACGGAATCAAAGCTCGGCCAGCGCGAATCCATTTCCGACGTGGCCAAGAATCTCGAGCGCTGGGTCCAAGGAATCGTTGCGCGCACATTCACGCAGGACTCGATAGACGAACTCGCCGAAAATGCTTCCATACCCGTGATTAACGCGCTTTCGGACCGCTATCATCCGTGCCAGGCACTTTCCGATTTCTTTACTCTCGAAGAACGTTTCGGCGGACTGCGCGGGCTGAAGCTCGCCTACGTTGGTGACGGCAACAATGTTTGCCATTCGCTTCTCAGCATTGGCGCTCGCGCTGGTGCGCATATCCGCGTCGCCACGCCTGCGGGCTACAATCCCGATCCGGCTGTGGTATCGGAAGCCAAACGCACAGCGCGCGAAACGCGCGGCAGGACCGAAATTTGCGATTCGCCCGAGGAAGCTGTGACGGGCGCGCAGGCTATTTACACAGACGTGTGGACCAGCATGGGACAGGAAGAGGAATTGGCCGCGCGCGAAGCGGCCTTCGCAGGCTACCAAGTGAATGCTGCGCTCTTTGCGCAGGCCGCTCCGGACGCGGTCTTCATGCACTGTCTCCCAGCTCATCGCGGTTCGGAAGTCAGCGAAGAAGTGATCGATTCACCATCTTCGATCGTGTTTGACCAGGCGGAAAGTCGCCTTCACATGCAGAAGGCGATTCTGCTCACGCTGCTGAATTAATCAAACCAAGGAGAATGAATTGCCGAAAAAAGTTGTGCTTGCGTACTCCGGAGGTTTGGATACCTCCATCATCATTCCCTGGCTGAAGGAAACTTATCACTGCGAAGTGATCGCTATGATTGGCGATCTCGGCCAGCAGGAAGATTTGGAAGCGGCCCGCAAGAAAGCGCTTGCCACTGGAGCTAGGTCCGCTTTCGTGGAAGATCTGCGCGAGGAATTCATCACCGGTTACATCTGGCCGACTTTGCGCGCCGGCGCCGTTTACGAACATAAATATCTCCTCGGAACTTCTTTCGCGCGGCCGCTGCTTGCGAAGCGTCAGGTAGAGATCGCAAAAAAATTAGGCGCCGATGCGGTGGCGCATGGTTGCACGGGTAAGGGCAACGACCAGGTCCGTTTTGAGCTGGCTGCCAAAGCACTCGGGCCTGAGTTGCAAATCATCGCGCCATGGCGCGAATGGAAGATAGCGTCGCGCGAAGAAGCCATCGCCTATGCCCGCGCGCACAACGTGCCCGTCGAGCAAACTACGAGAAATATTTATAGCCGCGACCGCAATATTTGGCACTTGAGCCATGAGGGCGGCGTTTTGGAAGACCCCGCCAACGCTCCGGATGAGAACATGTGGCAATGGGTGATTTCACCCACAGCAGCGCCCGAGAAACCCACCACGGTTGAAATCGGATTTGACGGCGGAACTCCGGTTTCGGTGAATGGCGAGGAACTTGACGCGATCCCGCTGCTCACCTTGCTGAACGAAATCGCGGCGGCCAACGGCGTGGGACGCATGGACATCGTCGAAAATCGCTTGGTTGGAATCAAATCGCGTGGCGCGTACGAAACGCCGGGTGGAACGCTGCTGGTGGCTGCGCACCGCGAACTCGAATCACTCGCGCTCGACCGCGAAACCGCTCACTACCAGCAGATTCTTTCGCTGCGTTATGCGGAAATGGTCTATTACGGCATGTGGTTCACGCCATTGCGCGAAGCGCTCGACGCGTTTTTCACCAGCTCGCAGCGGCGCGTCACCGGCTCGGTTTCTCTAGCGCTTTGCAGAGGCAACGTGTCCGTGACTTCCCGTCACTCGCCCTATTCGCTGTATCGCACAAATCTCGCCAGCTTCACCATGACGGGTTACAACCCGAAAGATGCGGAGGGTTTCATCAATCTTTTCGCGTTGCCTATCACCGTGCCGCAGGAAGAGGCTCAACCCCAAGTGCAAGCTGCGCATCTCGAGGCCAAAGCTCGATGAGTGATGCCGCAGGGCAGCGGAAAATGTGGGGAGGCCGCTTTGAACGCGGTCCCGATGCGTCGTTCTACGAATTCGAGCGCTCCTGGAAATTCGACCGCCGGCTCTTGCCGCAAGAATTCGCACTCGACCGAGCCTGGGCGCGGGCCATCGCGCGAGCGGGAATTCTCACGAGCGAAGAGGGCGAGCAGTTGGTTGGGGCGCTCGATGCTCTTGAGAAACGCGCAAAATCCGATGCCGCATGGCTGGACAATTCCAAGGCCGAGGACGTCCATCATTTCGTCGAAACCGCGCTGATCGAGATACTTGGCCCTCTGGGTGCCAAGCTGCACACGGGCCGGAGCCGAAACGACATGGTGGCCACCGAATTTCGCATGTATGTGAAAGACGCCGCGCGCGAAATCCGGCGCGCCATTGCTTCGCTCGAACACGCCATCGCCACGCAATCCGAGGGCAATCTAAAAATCCCGATGCCGGGTAACACGCATATGCAACACGCGCAGCCGCTGCTTCTTTCGCACTGGCTTCTTGCGCATGGTGAGGCGTTTCATCGCGACGCTGAGCGCATCGCCACTGCCGCGGCGCGTGCAGACGTTTGCCCACTTGGCTCGGGCGCTCTTTCCGGCTGCGCATTTCCGCTTGACCGCAAGGCGCTGGCTCAGGATCTCGGCTTTTCAACTATTTCCTCCAACAGTTTGGATGCGGTTAGCGACCGCGATTTCGCGCTCGAATATCTCTTTGCGCTTGCAACCCTGGCGATGCATCTATCCCGGCTCGCCGAAGATTTTGTGCTGTTCGCTTCGCCCGAGTTCGGGTTCGTGGAGTTGCCTGATGAGTTTTCCACCGGCAGCAGCCTGATGCCGCAAAAGAAAAATCCCGATGCCTGGGAACTGATTCGCGGCAAAACCGGCCGAATTTACGGAGGCCTTATCGCGCTTTTCACCACTATGAAAGGATTACCCTCCAGCTATCAGCGCGACTTGCAGGAAGACAAAGAGAATCTTTTCCAGGCGCACGATCAGGCTCTCGCCATGCTGCACATTGCCGCTGCTACGCTGGCAGCCACGAAGTTTCGGGAAGATCGTTTGCGCGCAGCGGCACAGGATTCGGCGCTCGTTGCGACCGAAGTCGCGGATTATCTTGTCACCTTCGGCGTCCCTTTCCGCGAAGCGCACGAAATCGCAGGCAAAGTATTTCAAGCGGCAGAAAAAGACGGGAAATCAATCCGCGAAATGTCCGTCGAACGGCTGAAGGAATTCTCGCCGGTATTCGACAGGAATTTGGCTACCGCGCTGACTCTGGAATCGGCGTTGGCTCGCCGCTCTTCGCACGGCGGAACGGCTCCCGGAGCAGTTCGAGCGGCGCTGCAGGAGTTCAAATCGCGTCTCGCGAAGCTCGAGGAGAGCTTATGAGAGCGCGTCGCGCAAGAATGTCCGATGCCCGCGCGATTCACGGGCTCATAGCACACTACTCCGTGCAGGGGTTATTGCTTGCTCGTACTGAGGAAGAAGTCCGCAGGAACATCGACCACTTTCTCGTTCAGACAAACTCCCGCAGAGTCGTCGGATGCCTGTCGCTTGAAATATATGGAGCGGACCTTGCCGAGATTCGTTCGGTGGCCGTGGACCCTGAGGCGCGCGGATGCGGGATTGGCGCAAAACTGATTGCGTTTGCGCTGGAGGAAGCGCGGGAGTCCGGAATTGCACGCGTCTTCGCCGTCACGCATGCCCCGCAATTCTTCGAGCGTCAAGGATTCGTTGCTTCCTCGAGAAAGCTGCTCACCGAGAAAATCGAGCGCGACTGTTGCACTTGTTCAAAGCGTCGATCGTGCAAGCTGGTCGCGGTGATCGCAACCGTGTTGCCCGAGCGCATCATGCTGCCGATTCTCGCTGATTCGGCAACGCCCATGTCCGCATGAAGTCACATCCGTCGCGTACTGACATTCCGCGTGGCTTCACATTCGCAGCCACAGCGTGCGGTCTCAAAAAGACCGGCCTCGATCTCGCTTTGCTCGCGAGCAATGGCGCGGTGACCGCCGCCGCTGTTTTCACCACAAATCGGGTGCAGGCCGCGCCAGTCCGTCTCTCTCGCGAACACTTGCAGAAATCGCACCACAAAATCCGCAGCGTAATCGTCAACTCCGGGAATGCAAATTGCTGCACCGGGCCGCAAGGAATCGCGGCTTCTCGCGCAACAGCTGCCGACCTCTCTCGATCACTGGGTTGCAGCCCGGACGAAATTCTCGTGTGCTCCACGGGCGTAATCGGTGTCCCGTTGCGCGTGAAGAAGATTCTGCGGGCGATTCCGCAACTCGCGCAAAGCCGAAGCTCGGACGCAGCCGCTTTCGAGGAATTCACACGCGCGATCATGACCACCGATACCCGGCCAAAATGGGCCGCGGCAAAATGCAGTATCGGTGGGACGCAGATCCGCATCCTAGGGTGCGCTAAAGGCTCCGGGATGATCGAGCCGAATATGGCCACTATGCTGGGGTTTCTCGCGACGGACGCGGCGATTTCTCCCGTGTTGCTCTCGAGGGCGCTCAGGGGGGGTGTGGCACGCACATTCAACGCGATCACGGTGGACGGAGATACTTCGACGAACGATACCGTCACGTTACTCGCAAGTGGCAAAAGCGGCGCGAAGAAAATTACGAGTGCGAGTGGCGACTACCGGAAGTTCTGCGCAGCGCTTGAAAATGTTTGCCGCTCTCTCGCACTCGCTATCGTGGAGGACGGCGAAGGTTCGCAACGTGTGATCGAAATCGAAGTGCGCGGTGCAGTTTCTGATCTCGCCGCAGATAAAATTGCTCGCACCATCGCGAATTCGCCTCTGGTAAAAACTGCCTTCGCGGGCGCCGACCCTAATTGGGGCCGCATCCTTGCCGCTACAGGGCGGTCAGGCGTTCCGTTCGAACCAAGCAACGTCGATATTCTTCTCGCCGGAATCTGCGTCTGTCGCCGCGGCCGCGAGCATCCATTTAATGAACGCGTTGCTCATCGCAAAATGCTAGCGAAGTATGTCCCCGTCGTCGTGAATCTGCGCGCCGGTCGCGGCGCAGCCCGCGTATGGACCTGCGATTTCACTGCGGAGTACGTTCGGATAAACGCAAGCTACCGTACGTAAGGGCGGGCGACTGTTCACGGGACTACGAATCCCAGGTCCAATTCGCGTACTGCTCGCGCAATTTGGACTTAAGCAATTTGCCGACCGACGTATGCGGAATTTCCGCAGCAAAGACAAACGCGTCCGGCAACTGCCATTTCGCAAACTTCGCGGCCAGAAATTCACACAGCTCTTTCGGCTGCAAAGACACGCCTTCCTTCAGGACAATCACAGCCAGAGGCCGCTCCTGCCATTTCGGGTGCGGGACGCCAATAACAGCGGCTTCACGCACGCCGGGGTGGCACATCAGAGCATTTTCGAGATCAACGGAGCTGATCCATTCGCCGCCGGATTTGATGAGGTCTTTGCTGCGGTCAAGAATTTTGACGTAGCCCTCTTCATCGATTGTTGCAACATCACCAGTGCGAAACCACCCGTCGGCAGTCCATCGATCGGCGGTTTCGGGAGCCTCAAAATAACTTGCTGCGACCCACGGACCGCGGACTTCCAGCTCTCCAGATGTAGTAGCGTCCCAGGGCGCTTCGCCTTCCGCTCCCATCACGCGCAGTTCGACGAACGGTGCGGAAATCCCCTGTTTCGCGCGAATCATATATTTTTCGTCGACCGTGCGGTGGGCTAGCGTGGACTTGATAATCCCGGTGGTAGCCAGCGGCGCCGTTTCGGTCATGCCCCAAAGATGCGTGATGTGAAAACCGAAGCGATCGAGGCCGCGCAGAAGCGATTCGGGCACCGCCGAGCCGCCGCAAATAATTCGCATGGGGTTCGAAATCTTCCAGCGCTCAGGAGTTTTCTCGAGCGCATCGAGAACGCCGAACCAAACCGTCGGCACGGCGCAAGCCAGCGTCACTCTTTCACTTTCGATCAAATCCAGCAAGCTTTCCGCGTCCACGTACGGCCCGGGCAAGACTAACTTCGCGCCCGCCATGGTTGCCGTGAACGGCAAACCCCATCCATTGGCGTGAAACATCGACGATGCCGGTAGCAGCACGTCGTTGTGGCTGATTCCAAAGCAGTCCGTAAGGCTCTGAGTCAAACTATGCAGTACCAGCGCTCGATGAGAATAGACCACGCCTTTCGGCTTTCCCGTCGTGCCCGAGGTGAAACACATGGCCGCCGCTTCGTTTTCTTCCAGCAGCGGATAGACAAAATCATCTTCGGCAGCGGAAAGAAAATCCTCATAGTTTTCGTGCGCGCGCGCGATCGTTCCGCCGCTGAAAGGCACCACAAAAACGCGCTCGAAATTTACCTTCGCGCGGAATGATTCATAGACGGGCAGCAAGACGTCATCCACGATCAAGTAGCGGTCGCGGGCGTGATTCACGATGTACGCAAGCTCATCAGGATGAAGCCGCAGATTCAAAGTGTGCAAAACGCCGCCGGAAACGGGCACGCCTAAATAGGCTTCGAGGTGCACTGAGTGGTTCCACATTAATGTAGCCACGCGGTCGCCACGCGCCATTCCGGCGAGTTCGAGCGCACGCGCCAGTTTCCGTGAACGCCGGTAGATTTCTCCGTATGTGGTGCGTTTCAGCGAACGATCCGGCCGCCGCGACACAATTTCCACGGCAGAGAACAGTTTTCCGGCGCGCTCGAGGATCGGCTGAACCGTCAGCGGAAAATTCATCATCGTGCCGCGCAAATTGCCTCCGTTCGCACTTTTCCCCGACAAGGATTCTTGCCGCATCCTACCACTTTTCAACATTTCGCAAGGAGTCCCTCGCCGGGCCGCTCCTTTCCGGACGTGGTGGTTGACTGGCGAGAGCAGTTGCAGCAAGATGCTCGTGACTGCTGGAGCGCTCGCTTCAGCCGGGTGTGGCTGGACCTGGCCGCCCGCGCCGAGATCCTGTCTCTTCAGCTTCGCA
>Ga0209330_1000145_pt1 | contig 35408 bp, 27 predicted proteins | sample JacPinW_OM2H0_O3_FD_187969 | JGI IMG/M metagenome (GOLD analysis project Ga0209330, IMG submission 187969) | Forest soil microbial communities from Algoma, Ontario, Canada - Jack Pine, Ontario site 1_JW_OM2H0_O3 (SPAdes) (version 2) | ecosystem: Environmental > Terrestrial > Soil > Boreal... | reverse complement strand
AGGTAGTTCCGGGGGCGGCGGGGCTAGCAGCAGCTGGTGACGAGGACGAATATGTCGAATGAGCTCACAACTGAAAAGTTTGTCACGCGTCTTCGAGAAGCGGCTGGAGCAAACCTGGAGAGCGTGATCCTGTTCGGATCGTCGGTCGCGGGGGACTTTCATCCCGAGTTTTCTAACGTAAATCTGTTTTGCGTGGTTCGCGATGCTTCCTTCCCGGCCTTGCAATCTCTGGCGCCAGCGGTGAAATGGTGGGACGGGCAGAAACAACCGCCGCCTCTGTTCATGACTCGCGTTGAAATTGAACGCTCAGCCGATGTGTTTACCATCGAACTGATAGACGTGAAGCAGCACCATCGGGTGCTTTTCGGCGAGGACGTTTTCAAAAATTTATCCATTCCTGCGAGTCTTCATCGGGTCCAGGTGGAATACGAGTTGCGGGAAAAACTCGTGCTCCTGCGCCAGCACCTGCTGTTGGCCGCGGGCAACGACTCGCGTATGTGGGAGCTGCTGACACGATCCGTATCCTCTTTCACCACCCTGTTCCGTCACGCGCTGATCGTGCTGGGAAATAACGCGCCCGTGGGCAAGCGTGAGGCGGTGCAAGCCTTAGCGCGGCAAGTTGGCTTCGATGCGTCCGGGATGTTGCAAGTGCTCGATGTCAGAGAAAAGAAATCCGACCGCAAGATGTTCGATGTGGCGGACGTCTTTGCGCGCTATCTCGCCGCTCTCGAACACGTGACGGCTGCTGTTGATAGAATGCTGGATTCGGGGGCGTCAGGCTCTTAGTAAAGTTCATACGAAGCGTTTGTCAGGAGAATCTCATGGGCAAAGGACTTATCGCTGTCATCGTTGTAGTCGCGATCGTGTTGCTGATTGTCCTGTTTGCTTTTGGCCAGTACGTCAGCGTGAAGAATACGCTGGTCAGCAAGAACGAGACGGTGAAGGCAGCCTGGTCGCAAGTGGATATTGTGCTGCAACGCCGCGCCGATCTGATTCCCAACCTGGTGGAAACGGTAAAGGGCTATGCGCAGCAGGAGCAGACGGTCTTCGGAGACATCGCTAAGGCGCGCTCCGCATTGCTTTCTGCGGGAACGCCGCAGCAAAAAATCGCTGCCAATGGTCAGCTCGACGGAGCGCTTGGCCGCTTGCTCCTGATTGTCGAGAACTATCCGCAATTAAAATCCAACGAGAACTTTCTTCGCTTGCAAGACGAACTTGCGGGTACGGAGAATCGCATCGCGGTCGAGCGCAAACGCTACAACGACGCACTGCGCGATTACAACACCTATGTGCAGCAGTTCCCTAACAGCTTTTTCGCGGGTATTGCTGGATTCAAGCCGAACGAAGCTTATTTCGAAGCTTCGCCGGGATCGCGCGATGTTCCCAAGGTTAATTTTTCGAGCCCGGGAGCAACCGCACCTCAGGCGACTCCTCAGCCCGCGCCGGTGCATTAAGGGTCTTGAAATGTGAGACGCGGAATCAGGCGGGTAGATCCCAACCTTCGTCTTTCATCTTCTTGTTGGTCCAGTGCTGAAGTTGTTCAAAGAGCGCAGGATCGATGACGGCGAAGCGCAGGCCAACGCGCCCCTCATCGCCCATCCACACAATTCGCGCCTTGGCACGAAAGACCACTTCGGTGTCGGGAAGCGGGAAGCTCACATCGAGCAGCCCGGCAAATTTCATGGGCTCTGGAAGGCCATCCAGTCCCATGCCGCCCGTGCTCAGGTTCACGCCCTCGACCTGAACTTGATCACCCCGCTGGTTCTTCAACGTGACCGCCAGCTGAATGCGCGCCCGAAAGAATTTCTGCTGCTCAAGACTGATGAGTCCGAGCGGGGTCGTGCCCTCTCCGGCTGTGATGTTGATGTTGTACTCCTTCAGCTTGCGGCTGAGGGTGCGGCGGGAAATACCCAGTTGGTCTGCCGCCTGGGCGCGATGGCCGCCACTCCGCTCGAGGGCGCGGATGATCATCTGCTCCTCCATGCTGTCGAGATTTCCGACAGGCACGGACGCAGACTGGCGCAGCGCAGTCGGACTGCCCGACATCGCCGCTTCAATCTGCGCGGCTTGAATTTCAGGATGATTTGCCTGCACCGCCACCCGAGCGATCAAGTTGCGCAGTTCGCGCACATTGCCCGGCCACAAGTGCGCGAGCAGAGCCGAGACCGCATCTGGCACGAAGGAACTGCGCGCGGTTTTCAGATGAAGGAAATGTTCAGCCAAAGCGACGATGTCCTCGGGGCGCTCCCGCAGCGGCGGCACTCGCAATTGGAACTGACCTAGACGATGGAAGAGATCCTCGCGAAAGCGGCCCGCTGCGACTGCCGCTTCCAGGTCCTGATTGGTGGCAGCGACGATGCGGACATCCACTTTAATCTTGCGATGACCGCCCAGCCGGTAAAAAGGATATCCGTCCAACACGCGCAACAGTTTGACCTGAGTGTGAAGCTGCAGTTCTCCGATTTCATCGAGGAACAGAGTGCCGCGGTCGGCGAGTTCAAAGAGTCCAGGCTTGGAGACATCGGCGCCCGTGAATGCGCCCTTCTCGTAGCCGAACAATTCGCTCTCGACCAGGTTTTCGGGGAGTGCGGCACAGTTGATGTCGACCCAGGATCGTCCGCGACGTTGCGACGACTGATGAATGGTGCGTGCAATCAGCTCCTTGCCCGTTCCCGTTTCCCCAGTGATGAGCACCGTCTCGGTGTGGCCAGCAACCCGATCGGTCATGTGCATGAATCTATGCATCAGCGGACTGGCCAGGACGAAAGCCGAGCCGTCTATCTCACGGCAGATAGTGTGCGGAGATTCATCTTCCTGTTCTGTTTCCGGCGATAGCGCTGTCTGACCAACCGACCCCATGTCTGGTTTCCCATCGGAGGCACAAAGCATCGCCACCATCGCCGCCGGGACGGAACGGCCGTCACGAAGCAATGTGACCGACAAGTCTGCTGCCATAAGGCTTTCATGGTTCTTACATCGGACGGAACAATGAAAATTACCATGCTTGAGGACCGAGCCCAACATGTTCTCCAGCAGTTTCTCGGGTTCAACGTCGCCTTCACCTGTGACGAAAACTGCCAGCGTTTTACCCAGGACCTCTGCGGCGGTGCAATTAAACATTTTCAGGACAGCTTCATTGCAGGCGGTGATGTGGCCCGCCAGGTCCGCAGACAGAACCGCAGTCACGCCGGAGCCGACGGCATCCTGATCTAAGCGAGAAGTTGTCTCCGAGCCACGGTGGTCCGGCTCGTTAGCATCAAGTGCGGTTGTCAGAAGTGGCGAATTGATATTGTCTGCTGTCATTCAGCACATTTGGAGTTGATCTTGACATAGCGGGTGAGCGTTGCAGGAACTATGCCCCTTCGGATCATGACGAAAGTAATCGGAAAAGGCTGGCCGACACACCGCGCAGACAAACACGCCAATGGCCAAACAGCAAAATCAATTCTCTTTCGCGTTACTTTAGTAAGCTACTTAAAAACCGGTAACAACATTAGGATTCCTAGCGACCAGGCGCGGACGAAAGTGTGCGCGGACAGCTGCGCTCGCATGTTTGTAGTTTCTCGCCTCCCCTCGGCAAGAAGTAACGACGCAATGTCGATTCGAACGAAACTGTTTGTCGGGATCACCGCCTCGATGGGGGTGACGGTGCTGTGCTTTGCCGTCTGGCACTGGCAGTCCGCTGATCTCTCTCGCTTTTTCTGCTACCTGGCGGTCGCCGTTCTGGCATCCGGTTTGAAAGTGCAATTACCGGGCATCGACGGCACCATGTCAGTGAATTTCCTTTTCATCCTTCTTGGCGTCATGGAGTTGAGCCTTCCCGAGACGCTGGTGATTGGGTGCGCCGCCACTCTGGTACAGAGCGTTTGGCAGGCACGCAGTCGCCCCGATCCGGTCAAGGTCCTGTTCAATGTATTCGGAATGATGGCGAATGCCACCGTGTTCTGCTACACCAGCTACCACTGGCTGGACGCAAGAGTTGGTTCCAACAAGCCTATTCTGCTCATGCTGGCGGCGTTGGTTTTCTTTCTCGCCAACACACTGCCGATTGCGATTGTCATTTCCCTGACCGAAGGCAAGTCGAGCCGAAAGGTGTGGTCCGAGTGCTACTTCTGGTCATTCCCCTACTATCTGGTCGGAGCAGCTGCCGTTGGCCTGTTAGGAATCATCAATCGGCAGGCCGGCTGGGAGACGTCGCTACTGGTCTTGCCGGTCATCTATTGGGTGTACCGGTCCTACCGGCTCTACTTGGGACGTCTGGAGGCTGAGAAGGAGCGAGTGGAAATTGAGAAGCGGCACGTGGAGGAAATTGCTTCGCTGAATATGCGAACGATTGAGGCGCTGGCGCTTGCCATCGAGGCCAAGGACCACACCACTCATACCCATTTGCAGCGCGTGCGCACTTATGCGGTGGAAATCGCCAAAGAGCTTGGACTATCGGCGGGCGAGATCGAGGCCCTACGGGCGGCGGCTCTTTTGCATGACATCGGCAAACTGGGTGTGCCGGAACACATCATCAATAAACCCGGCAAGCTTACTCCCGAAGAATTCGAAAGGATGAAGGTTCATCCGCTGGTGGGTGCGGAGATTCTGGACCGCGTGGCCTTTCCCTACCCCGTGGCTCCCATTGTGCGTTCGCATCACGAGAGGTGGGATGGATCTGGTTATCCGGCGGGCCTCGTCGGCGAAGATATTCCAATTGGAGCCCGTATTCTGGCGGCAGTGGATTGCCTCGATGCACTGGCGTCAGACCGCCAGTACCGGCCGGCCATTCCACTGAATCAAGCCATGAACACGGTGAAGGAAAAATCGGGAATGTGGTTTGATCCGAAAGTGGTGGCGATTCTTGAACATCGCTACGTCGACCTGGAGCACATGGCGCAGACCATCGACGCGGGCTTCATCCCCTCGGGGTTCTCCAAGGATCTTCGCGTGGAACGCGGCCTGGCACCCGCCGCAGGATTCGAAAAGTCATCCGAGACGCCTCCAGTCGAATCGGACTTTCTGGCTTCGATCGCTTCCGCACGGCAGGAGGCCCAGGCCATGTTCGAGTTGAGCCAGGACCTGGGAAATTCGCTGAGCCTCAGTGAAACCCTGTCCGTGCTGTCGATGCGCTTGCGCAAACTGATTCATTACGACTCCATTGCCGTGTACGTTAACCGCAACGGCTGGCTGCTGCCGGAGCTGGTAAGCGGAGAGAATTTTAAACTTTTGTCGTCGCTGAAAATTCGCGTAGGCGAGGGCTTATGCGGGTGGGTTGCCGAGAATGGCAAACCCATCATCAACGGAAACCCGCAAGTGGAAGCGGGTTACAGCGCCGATCCAGAAAAATATACAACCTTGAAGTCGGCCTTGGCCGTTCCCCTGCAGGGACTGACTGGCGTGGTGGGTGTGCTCGCCATGTACCACTCGAGTCAGGACGCATTCACCCCCGACCACCTGCGGATACTGTTGGCAGTAGCTTCCAAGGTGGCGCTCTCGGTGGAGAACGCTCTGAAGTATCAGCAGGCCGAAAGCTCGGCAACCACGGATTTCCTCACCGGACTACCCAATGCGCGCTCGCTGTTTGTCCATCTGGCGCAGGAGGTGGCGCGCTGCCGGCGCATGAAGACTTCACTCGCGGTCATGGTCTGCGACATTGACGGACTCAAGAAAATCAATGACTCCTTCGGACATCTGGAAGGCGATAAATTACTGCGCGAGTTCAGCGTGCGCATGAAGGACGCTTGCCGAGGTTACGACTACGTAGCCCGCATGGGCGGAGACGAGTTTGTCGTCACCGCACCCGGACTGACAGCGGAAGCGGCGCTCGAAAAGGCTAGCCGCTTGAATGAAGCGGCCATCGAGGCCGGCCGCGAGACCTGCGGACGTGATGTGGTTTCGTTAAGTGTGGGCACGGCGTTTTGTCCGGAAGATGGTTTCGACGTCGAAGGATTGCTTGCGGAGGCTGACCGGCGAATGTATTCCGTAAAACAAATCCACCACGCGGAAGCGGCGATCCGTCAGAGCACACTGACCCAAGGCGCCGCGGGGAAATAGATCTGGGTCAACCGATTATGAGGATAAGAATTGCCGGGCACGCGCTGGCGCTGGTCGCCACAGTCCTTCTGGGAGGGCTGCTTTCCGCAACGTTAGTAAGGCTTGCGCCGGGATTCGAGGTAGACGAGCAAGAGCTCGATCCCCACCTGAGCGCCGAAAGCGTGCACGCGTTACGTGCGGTCCGCCGGCAGGAAAACAACATATTCCATTTTTATCTTTCCTACATGAATCGCGCCGCGCATGGCGATTTGGGCACCTCGCTCGCTCTGGGGCAACCGGTTCGGAGTCTGCTCCGCGACCGCGCTCCCCTCACGCTGCGACTACTGATCTTGGGGTTGGGGCTGGCCTGGGTTGCGGCTCTGACCATGGCACTGACGGCCGCCTGGTTAAAATTTGCCGCGTATGACCTACTTACCACGTTCGTGAGCGGAACATTTCTCTGCATTCCGGCCGCGGTGTTGGCGTTGCTCTCCGTCCTGTGGAATGTGCCCGGTTCATTGGCGATTGCGCTGATCGTATTCCCCCGGATTTACCGCTTTACGCGCAACCTGCTGGCGAAGTCCTATTCTCTGCCTCACATCATCACTGCGCGTGCAAAAGGCTTGGGAGAGGCTCGCATCCTTTTCTGGCATGTCGTGCCGGGCGTTGCGCCGCAACTGCTAGCCGTCGCCGGCGTGTCGGTCAGTATCGCCGTGGGCGCAGCCATTCCGGTCGAAGCGCTGTGCGGCCTCGCGGGCGTAGGACAACTAGCCTGGCAAGCGGCGCTGGCACGCGATCTTCCACTCTTGATTAACATCACGATTCTAGTGACCCTCGTAACCTTGTTGGCAAACTCTGGAGCAGATGTAATCGGTCACATGGTCCGTGGCGGCCAGGAATCATGAATCTCTGGCGGAAGCTGGCGTGCGTCATTTTGCTTGTGGTGGTGTGCGCATCGGTGGCAGCGAACTGGCTGGCTCCAGCGGGATACGCCCGGCAGTACCGCGAAGCGACCAACGCCGCTCCGTCTCGAAGCCACTGGCTGGGAACGGATGAAATCGGCCGCGACCGATTTGCCCGCGTCCTTTATGGAACCAGGATCTCGCTGCTGCTGGCTCCTGCGGCGGCGCTGCTTTCGACGCTGATGGCCGCGTTGATCGGAGGCTTGGCCGGATATTTGGGCGGCGTTTGGGCGAGGCTGGCGATGGCGATAACCGATCTTTTCCTGTCGCTGCCCTGGTTGTTTTTGCTGATTACCGCGAGAGCATTAATGCCGCTGAATGTATCTCCGTTGGTGTCGGTGCTGGTGACTTTTCTGCTGCTCGGGTTGCTAGGCTGGACGGCGGCGGCGCGGGTTTTGTGTACCACCGCGGGAGCGCTCCGTTCGGCGGATTTCGTCCGCCAGGCGAGGGCCGCAGGGGTTCCGGGGCAAAGATTGTTTTGGATTCATGTAATGCCGAATTTAAAGCCGGTGCTTTATGCGCAGTTCTGGATTTCGATTCCCGTTTTCATCTTGAGTGAGGCGAACCTGGGCATTCTCGGACTTGGCGTCGCCGAGCCGATGCCTTCCTGGGGAAGCTTACTGAAAGAGTTGGAAGGTTTACTCTCCCTCGGGGATGAGCCCTGGAAGCTTGTGCCACTGATTCTGCTGGTGCTGGTGGTGATGTCGTTTCAGCTTTTGCTCTCCAGGCACGATGAGGTAGCGGCATGAAGGGCTGGGAAAGTATGCGACCACAAATGGCAGGCACTTACGGAAAAGCACTCGCAAACATCGTCATCTGTCTGGGATTTTTGACCGCACAGGTTGCGGCGCAAGCCGGTGGCCAGCTGAACTTTTGTCTACGCACCGAGCCCAAAACTTTTGATCCGCTTAAAGTCGAAGATGAATCGTCCGCCGCAATCCGTTATTTAACCGGCGGAGTGCTGGTGCGCGTGAACCGCCAGACTCAGGAGCTCGAACCAGAGTTGGCGCGGTCTTGGAAGGTTTCAAAGGACGGCCGTCAAATCACCTTCCGCCTGCGCCCTGGACTTTCATTTTCCGATGGCACCCCATTTTCGGCTGGAGATGTTGCCTACACCGTTCAGCAGCTGATGGACCCAGCGCTGCATTCGGCGACCGGCGACGCCTTCCGCTCGGGGGCGGGAAATGTGGAAACGAAAGTGATTTCCGCGACTCAGATTTCGATCACCTTCCCGGCATCCGTAGCCGGACTGGACCGTCTTTTCGATCAGGTCGCGATTCTCTCCGAGCGGTCGACCAAGAAGGAGATGGCCGTGCTCGGCCCCTTCATGCTGGCCGATTACAAGCCGGGAGCGACAGTGCTGCTCAAGCGAAATCCCAATTACTGGAAGACGGACGTGCAAGGACGCAAGCTGCCTTATCTGGATTCGATTCGCTTGGATATCCAGGCCAACCGCGACGTGGAGATGTTGCGCTTCAAACGTGGAGAGTTAGACCTGATCAACTCGCTCGACAGCGAATATTTCGATAAGCTGGCTGCAACTTCGCCGCAGTTGGTGCATGACGCAGGTCCATCGCTCGACAGCGAGCAGCTGTGGTTCAATGAAGTCGCGAAGGCTCCCCTTCCCGCCTACAAGAAGAACTGGTTCCGCTCAGCCAACTTCCGGCGCGCAATCTCGGAGGCCATCAACCGCGACGACTTAAGCCGCGTTATCTTCCACGGGCACGCCCAGCCGGCCCTGGGACCGTTCTCCCCGGCTAATAAGTTCTGGTTCAACGGCAAGCTCAAGCCCCAGACGTACGATCCTGATGCGGCTTTGAAGGCCCTCGAATCCGATGGTTTCCGCCTTGAAAACGGAGCGCTCAAGGACAAAGACGGGAACGAAGTTGTATTTTCCATTATCACTAACGCGGGCAGTAAAACCCGCGAGCGCATGGCCGTGCTGATCCAGGCGGATCTCCAGAAGATTGGTATTCACGTAAACGTTGTCACCCTCGACTTCCCTTCCCTGATTGAGCGCATGACGCAGAGCTTCGACTATGAAGCCATCATTCTGGGCCTGACCAATGTAGATCTGGATCCAAACGGCGAGATGAATGTTTGGTTGAGTTCGTCGGAGAACCATCAGTGGAATCCGCAGCAGAAAGCTCCCGAAACTGCCTGGGAAGCTGAAATTGACCGTCTGATGCGAGCGCAGGCGACATCCACAGATCCTAAGCGGCGCAAGGAAGCATTCGATCGCGTGCAGGAAATCGCGGTTGAGCAGGAACCATTCATCTTCCTGATCAACAAAAACGCGCTCTCCGCTGTGTCCATGGCGGTGCACGGCGCGGCTCCGGTGATTCTGTCGCCGCAATCATTTTGGAATGCGGATCGTCTGACGGTGGCGAAGAAGTAGCCGGGGATGTTTCGCTGCGGATTTTTTGCTAGGGATTTTCACGGGTCCGCGGTGATCTGAAAATAGCTCTGAAAACCAGGGAAGACGCGATTACTAAAGCCATGCCATTAAAACCTCCATCAGGCCAGGCTCTGCTGTGCGCCCATCTCAGCGTGCGCTACGCGGGCAAGCAACCTGTTCTGCGTGATGTGGAAATCGAAATCCAGCGCGGCGAAGTGCTCGGACTGGTGGGCCAAAGCGGCTCGGGTAAGAGCACCCTGGCCATGGCCATTCTCGGACTTCTCGACAAGAAGCGGGTTCAGGCTAAAGGCGCAATCAGCTTCCAGAATTCCGATCTCCTCGAGCTTTCGGAGCGCGAATTGCGAGGGCTGCGGGGTCGCGCAGTTTCGCTGGTCCTGCAAAGTCCGCTGGCTTCTTTGAATCCGGCGCTGAAGATCCGCACTCAACTTAAAGAGGCGTGGCGGGCGCACGCGTCCGGCACGAGTACGGATTGTGCAAACGCAATCCGAACTTCTCTCGAGAATGTTTCCCTTCCAGCTGACGATGAATTTCAACGCAAATATCCTTCGCAAATGAGCGTAGGACAAGCGCAGCGGGTGTTGATCGCGATGGCTATCATGCATCGTCCCGCGCTGCTGATAGCTGATGAAGCCACGAGCGCTCTCGATGTGATCACGCAATCCGAGATTCTCGCGCTGTTTCGCGAACTCAACCGCTCCATCGGCATGGCCATTCTCTACATCTCTCACGATCTTGCATCCGTCGCGGGAATTTGCGATCGCATCGCCATCCTTCACCAAGGTGTGATCGTAGAATGCGGAACGACTCATCAGATATTCAGTCATCCCCAGCATGAGTACACGCAGAAGTTAATGGCCGCCCTGCCGCGGATCCTGCTCTCGAACTCTCAACCGCCGATGAAAACTGAAGCGGCAACTGCACGTTAAACCTCACTTCGATTCTCTGCCCCACACGTTCGCCAACGCCAGACAAGCTCGCTAACACCCCTGCCTTGGCAAGGTAACCACCCCAACGAAACTGAAGTAACCGCGGCTCGATTCGAGGGACAACTTGGCCCATGCCCATGATCGTGGGACAGACTGGCTCCAAGTCACATTCGCCTGGGCCTCGAATGTTCAATCGCAGCAACAACTTACGAAGACCTGATTGGCATGGCCCGTGCACTAGCTAAGCCGAGTCGAAGCACTGTTTTGTGCCACATTCGTTTTTGGGCGATCAGGAAGGGTGAGACTTATGTCGGAGACACTGAAACCTAAAAGCCCGGGCCGCAGCGAGCGTCACAGCGCGGCTTGGGGAAAACGCTTGAGCATGCTGTTGCTGCTCCTGCTGACGGAAAGCGCGTTCGCCCAAAATTTGGAAGGCGGCAGACAGGTTGGAAAATTCGCTCCCGACCTAGCGCCTACGGTTGCGCGCGCCCATCGTGGGGCAGCGCCTAGCGAGAAGGTGAATGTGATCGTGCAGTACAAACAGGTTCCACAAACCGAGCAGGAAGGCAAAGTGCAACGCCTCGGCGCGCGCCTGAATCACAGGCTCCACTCCGTAAAGGGCATCGCTCTGACGATTCCGGTCAACGCGTTGCCGGCCTTGGAAGCGGACCCTGAGGTTCTTTCCGTAAGCATCGACCATCCTATGAAGGGTCTGGACGAAGTTACGGATGTGGCCATGGGCGTCAGCGCCGCGTGGACTGCGGGCTACAACGGAGCAGGAATCGGCGTCGCCGTGATTGACAGCGGTATTAACGACAGTCATCCCGATCTTCGGAATTCCACCCAGTCTAGTTCGCGCGTGGTTTATCGCCAGGACTTCACCGGCACAGCAACATCCAACTCGAATGGCGCCAAGTATGACCTTTATGGTCACGGTACGCACGTAGCCGGAATCATCGGCGGCAACGGCTATCTCTCCAGCGGGAACTATACGGGTGTCGCCCCGGCAGTAAATCTCGTGGATCTTCGGGTACTGGATCTTAATGGCTCAGGCAGCGACAGCAACGTGATCGCAGCCATCGAGCAGGCGATTGCGCTGAAGAACACCTACAACATCCGCGTGATCAACCTATCGCTGGGGCGCGGCATCTTCGTCAGCTATACCCAGGATCCTCTTTGCCAGGCGGTGGAATCAGCATGGAAGGCTGGGATCGTGGTGGTGGTTGCGGCGGGTAATTACGGACGTGTGAGCGTCAACGGCAGCAACGGATTCGGAACCATTACTGCTCCCGGCAATGATCCCTATGTTCTTACGGTGGGAGCCATGAAGAGTAATGGATCTTCCACTCCAGCCTCCGAGACGAAAGCCAGTTACAGCTCCAAGGGTCCAACCACATACGATCACGTTGTAAAGCCTGACATCATGGCTCCCGGCAACGGCATCGTGTCGCTGGCAGCTCCCGGCGCTACTCTGGAATCCGAATATCCCTCTGAACTCGTCACCGGCAACGATGGCAACGGCGACTACCTCGCCCTCAGCGGCACCAGCATGGCAACACCGGCCGTAGCCGGGGCGGTTGCGTTGCTTCTGCAGCAGAACGGTGGGCTGACTCCAGATCAAGTGAAGGCGCGCCTGATGAAGACTACGTACAAAGCATTTCCATCGTCTACGGCCGCCTGGGTCCCCCATTTGTCGCAGAACTTCACCGACTTTTACGATCTGTTCTCGGTTGGTTCGGGCCTGCTCAATGTGCAGACTGCGATCTCCAATAACGACCTTGCTCCGGCCACCGTGGGCGCAGCGTTGTCGCCGGCAGTGTCCTACAACCCCACGAACGGCACAGTTTCGCTGATTGAGGGAAACGGAAGCGTCGCGGCGGGTTCAGTGATTTGGGGAACATCAGTGGTTTGGGGAGCTTCCGTAGTTTGGGGAGCGAGTGTTACGGGCAGCTCCGTAGTTTGGGGAGCCTCCTTGCCGTGGAATAGCAATCTGCTCAGCGCATTTAGCGTCGTCTGGGGGTCCAGCACGGGCACGGGCACGCAAGCCACAAGCGTCGTTTGGGGCGCGGCAGTGTCGAGCACTGACGGCGCGTTTACCGACGCTGGAGACGATGAACAGTAGCCGTGAGTAGTCACAACTAGAGAAGGGAGAGGATCATGAATCACAACCTACGGCTAACTCAGACATTCATCGGAGCAATGGTCCTGGCGGCGATTGCAGGCACGGTATACACCGCACTCGGAAGTCATACAGTTCAACCCTTCTATGCCCTGGCTTCACTGGCGCTAGCGGCGGCGACGTCGCGGATGAAAGTGAAATTGCCAGGGATAGAAGGCAACTTGTCAGTCAACCTTCCCTTCCTCTTGATGGCGGTAGTTAGCCTCAGCGCGGTGGAAGCAGTTTTGATTGCCGGCATAGCCACGGTGGTGCAGTGCTGGCCGCAACCGGACAAGAAGTTCAGGCCGGAGCAGATGTTGTTCAACGTCAGCATGATGGCATTCGCCACCAGCATGGCCAACTTAATCTGGAATGCCAGCTGGTTGGGCAATGCGAGCTGGTCATCCCTGCCGCTAACGTTGTCGGCAACGACCGCAGCTTTCTTCCTCGGGCAGACCGTACCCGTAGCAGGCATCCTCAAGCTGACGCAGAGCACCTCCATGCGGCGCACTTGGATGAGTATCGCGCAACTGTCATTCCCCTATTACGTGGTTAGCGCAGGAGTGACATCGATGCTCAACCTGGTAAGCCATCGCTTCGGCTGGCCAGCAGCTATGGTCGTATTCCCGGTGATGTATGGGATCCACCAGTCTTATCGCTTGTACTTTGGTCGAATAAGCGAAGCGCTACGAACTCCGCCGCTTGCGAGAACGGCGAGCGCGGGTGCGTGAGACAGAGGCAATGAATTAGATGGCGTTCCGAGAGCACTCGAACGCCGTCTTGTTTTTCGGCAAGCCTCAGTGCACAGGGCGAGCCGGCTCCGTCCGGATCATCCTCAAATTAAGAACGAGAAATTCAGCAACCCTCCGAGAACTCGGCTACCGATTTAGGTTCACCACCGCGACCTTGTTCACGCCGCTGCCGGCCAGATAGAGCCGACCACCCGGGAGTTGCCACCATGTTGCGGTCTACTCCGCCCCCCGATGGAATCGGCTTCGTACTAAAGCTCTCCGATTTTGGATCGAACCTCCCCAGGGTATTGGGCTTAACCCCACTCGCTCTGCTACGCCTCAAAAGCCTCCAGAGTCTGCCCATCAACTCCTCCACTTCCCCGGTTCGCTTTCACCTTCTCCCAGGCCATCTCCAGGTTCTTCCGCTTGTACACTTTGTCGATTAATGAATGGACCTTCCTGGCACCCGTCAGGTTGATCCAGTCCACCAGTCTCCTCAGACGAGAATGTACGGGTTTTTCACTCATGGAACTGTTCCTCCTTCTCGCCTTTACTCATCTGGCTTTCTCTCTCTTCCTGACCATCTTCGCCGGCTGCCTTCCCCGACCCAATTCCGTCGCCGGTTGCCCGGTCACGTGGCTTTCACCACGCTTCATAGGTACCATTCAGCCGTCCGACTACTGACAGAGCGTCGCTCGCCACTTCGCTTTCGCTTATAGGTCCGCTTAGTTCGGTGCCACCCGGAGACTCTGCCAGTTCTCCCGAGGTCACGCGTTATTCTTCCGTACCGTGCCATCCGCAATCACCTTGGTGCGGTGGGTGAATGAGAGCGCCTTCGTCTCAGAAGTGCAGACTCGACCTTGCCCCACCTTTGGCCGACCGGTTCATCTTGGGTTTCCCCATCGATTACGGCCCGGTACTTCTCCGCAGGCCCTTCGGATTCCATCTTGCGATACTCACTTGATGGACACCCTGCCCTCCGGAGTACAGCAAGCGGTGGCTTCAGGTCAGTCTTGGCTGTATCCAGCTTTCGCTTTCGTGCCCGTTTAGACCTCTCCATACCTTCCGCCTTCTCCGGCCAGCGAGGCTGTGAACCCCGCTTCTTGGATATGGCGCCCCTCATTTGAGCGCCAGAGGGACTTCAACCCTCCTGAACAACGCGCTGCTCAGCGCGCACTTCCCGAAGGCTGACTTCTAGTCCGGATGACTTCCCGTTTGCTCGGCGCCCGATACAATTGGGGATCTATGAGATTATTTTCCGTCTGTTTACCAACGTGGGGGTAGCCTCTCCCCAGACATGATCATCTCGGTAACGCTTCTCGGTACCGGCACACCATTTCCGAATGCTGGGCGATTTGGCTCGGCTATCCTCGTGCAAGCGGGCGGTGAGAAATTGCTGTTCGATTGTGGGCGCGGCGCCGTGGATTCGCCTGAACCAGGCTGGAACGTCCGCTAACGAAATCGATGCCCTTTTTTTCACTCATCTTCATTCCGACCATACTGTAGGAATGCCCGACCTATGGCTTACCGGATGGTTTCTCGGGCGCGACCATCCACTCAAGGTTTGGGGACCCCCAGGAACGCGCGAAATGGCTGAGCATCTTTCTCAAGCATATAAATTCGACGTGGAAACGCGAGAACACACAGAGAACCTGCCGCCGAAGGGAGCGGAGCTCGACGCCAAGGAAGTCGAGCAGGGCAAGACTTGCGTTCACGGTCCACTGCGAGTGTCGGCCTTTCTCGTTGACCACGGTCCCGTGAAGCCTGCGTTTGGCTATCGGATCGACTATTTAGGACACGCTGTGGTCATTTCTGGCGATGCGAAGTTCTCGCAAAACCTTGTTGACTTCTCGAAGGGCGCGGACTGCCTGATCCACGTTGCTTGGCTAGCCCCGGCGAAGAGCCCAGAGCCTTTACGAACTATCGCATCGGGAGAAGACGCTGGACGTGTGTTCGTGGCGGTGAAGCCTAAACTCGCCGTTGTTTATCATTACAAGGACAATAACGGACTTCCCGATGCGGTGCGCGCACTATCAGGGTCAGTTCGTGATTGCACAAGATCTCATGGTGATTGAGATAGGACAAGAGACAACCTGGCACCCTGGTCACCCCTAATTCCTCCAAGCATGCACGTCGATCGGCGGGCAACCCTATCATCGCTGCCTGAGTGCCTGTATCGCACATCATCAGCCCGCGCGGCGCTGCGAGCACGTTGGACAAAAGTCAAGGCCGCGCAGAAGAAGCAGTCCGCACCCACGATACTAGCGATAAACGGGCTTCGGGGAGATCTCCTCGAAGCCGACTTCTCGCCGGAAACAACTAGATCATTTTGGCTAAACCAGCATAGGCTGTCGTCGAACGTACTGTGGTATTGGAGTCCGGTCGCGCTCGTACACCGTGCCAGTCACACTTAGGAATCTCTTGGAAGCGCTCAAAGACTGGCCATGCGACAACGAGGATTGGCGCGATCCCAACACGCCCTCTGGCGCGGAGCACCCCAAAATCGCTAAAGATTCTGATAGCGGGCTCCCTACCAGTCATGACCTACTAATCTCGCGCAGAGCTTGAGTAGGAGAGGAGAAAGTTATGGCTGAGAAGACTTGCGCGGCTTGTGACTGCAAGCTGGAGGGAGATCCCATCAAGGTGAAGATCGGAGGCAAGACGGTTGAGGTGTGCTGCGACCACTGCGCGCAGAAGCTGAAGGAAGCTGATGCCTCCACAAGAGGGAGGGAAGGTTGAGCTTTGGAACAAAAGAGGTAGTAGTCATGATTCGTGAGTGTCAGAGCGTTGCGCGTGATTGTGCATTAGGAATCGTTGTTGTCGCAGCGATGATTCTCGGGATTTGTGGGGCATTCGAGACAACAGCTCAGGCGGAGACATGGATGGTTCGACATAGCGTAGTTACCTCCTTGGGAAGAATTAGTTATCTGGAGCAAGGCAAGGGGCCGGTCGCGTTGTTCGTGCACGGCGTTTTGTTGAACGGATATTTGTGGCGCCACCAACTCGCTGACTTGTCCGATGTGCGGCGGTGCATTGCAGTGAATCTTCTGGCCCACGGTGATACGGAAATCGCTCCCGATCAGGACGTTTCGGTGACTGCCAACGCGAAGATGCTCAAGGAATTCCTCGATGCTCTCAAGATTGATCAAGTTGATCTGGTGGCCAACGACAGCGGTACCGGCATCGCCCAGATCTTTGCGGCTTTGTATCCCGAGCGCGTTCGCAGTCTGGCCTTGACCGACGGCGACACGCACGACAATTGGCCGCCCGAGGCCTTCAAGCCATTTCTCGCGATGGCGGCCGCGGGAGGACTGCCGGGAACACTGAAGGCCATGATCGCGGACAAGAATGTGTATCGGTCAGCGCAAGCTCTAGGGCCAGCATACGAGCATCCGGAACTCGTCAGTGACGACACCATCGAACAGTATCTCTGTCCATTGGTGAGGAACGAGCAGCGCACGCGGGATTTCCAGCGTTTCCTGGCGGCCTTTGACAACAAGCAAACGCTAGCCATTGAAGACCGGCTGAGGACTTTGAAAGCACCGACCCTGATCGTCTGGGGAACTGATGATGTGTATTTCGATGTGAAATGGGGCCACTGGCTCTCTGCGACGATCCCGGGTACCCGTCGATATGTCGAGTTCAAAGGCGCCAGAATCTTTTTTCCCGAGGAACGCTGGCAGGATTTCGACAAGGAACTGCGTCTGCACTGGGAGTCGGTCGATCAGGGGGCAAACGCGAAACTATCCACTATGCAGGCGTCGGCTGCAGTTCTTGGGCAATGGAATGAGATTGGTCGAAAGCTGATAGCGATTGCCGACGACCTGCCAGAGAACAAATACGAGTACAAGGCGAATGCACAATCTCGCTCGTTTATTCAGCAAGTCGTGCACGCCGCCGGATCGATGTACTACTTCACTGATGTAGCTCAGGGGAAACAAGCACGATATGGTGACGATCCGCCACGGAGCGCATGGGTGACGAAGGATGATGTCGTGGCATTTGTGAGCCGGTGTGTGAAAGACGGCGCTGACCTGCTCGCGGCGAGGGGAGACGCTGGCTTGAACGAAGGCGTGAACGACGGGTCGGCGGAGCTCGTTCGCTTGGTGGATCTCGCCTATCGAGTAATCGAACATTCCGGCGAACACTACGGTCAACTGGTGGTCTATTACCGGATCAACGGTATGGTTCCTCCCGAATCGCGCCAGAAATGACCACTTCAACCTTTGGATATTCGAGACAGACTAGCAACCGAGGATAAAAACTCATGAATCGCCGAGAGTTCGTTTGCTTGAGTGCGGGCGCAATTACAATGTCGGCCCTAGGCGTGCGCGATCCCGAGTGCTACGCCTTTGGAGCCACATCCGCACAAGGTCTGCACGAAATGTCCGTAGCGGAATTTCATTCGGCACAGAAGTTCACGACCACCGATCAGGCCCGCATTGCATACATCGACAAAGGAAACGGGCCGGCCGCACTATTCCTGCACGGTTTTCCCTTGAATAGCTTCCAGTGGCGGGGCGTGATTCCTCAACTTTCAAAAATAAGGCGTTGCATCGCTCCGGATTTCTTGGCGCTTGGCTACACCGAGGTCGGCGATGGACAAAGCGTGGCACCTCAGGCGCAGTTGAAGATGTTGGTGCAGCTTCTGGACAAGCTGTCGATCTCCTCCATTGATATCGTTGCGAACGATAGTGGGGGCGCAATCGCACAACTGTTCATGGCGCATCATTCTGACCTGGTTCGCTCCGTGCTGCTGACGAACTGTGACACGGAGCCCGACAGTCCGCCAGCCGCAATTTTGCCAGTGATTGAATTGGCGCGTGCGGGAAAGTTCGCCGACGAGTGGCTGGTTCCCTGGCTTTCCGACAAAGCGCTCGCGAGGTCGGAGAAGGGCCTCGGGGGCCAATGCTATGCAAATCCAGCCTACCCGACTGATGAAGCCATCGAAACGTATCTTAGACCTCTAGTGAGTTCCCCCGAGCGAAAGGCGCTCACAAACGCTTATGCAATCGCTCTGGCTCCGAATCCGTTGGCCGGAATTGAATCCGCGCTCAGGAAGAGTCATGTTGCGACGCGGATTGTGTGGGGAACTGCCGACAAAATCTTCTCCCAGGCGAGCCCAGATTATCTGGCTCGCATGGTTGGCAACTCGCTGGGTATTCGGCGTGTATCGGGAGCGAAACTCTTCTTCCCAGAGGAAATGCCGAGCGTGATTGTCCAGGACGCGAGATGGTTATGGAGTCTCTGAAATGAACAGGAATGGACAGTAAGTATGCAAAGATTTCGACTTCAAGCGGGGAATTGGTGGTTTGCTGGGCTGGCGATGGTTGGGATCCTGCTCACTGTGGGAGTTCGCGCCGTTTCAGCTTCGGACCACTTGGATACCCCCACAGTTATCGCAGATCCTGCGGCCGACATAGGTGACATCTTTGCATGGACCTCGTCTGACGGAAAGCGCCTCAATCTGGTGATGGACATCGTTGCCCATCAATTCTCGGACCACCTGCAATATGTGTTTCATGTGGATAGCGGCAAGAGCTTTGGCAAGACGACTGCAACGACATTCATTGTGTGCCGTTTCGACGCAGCGGGCGTCGCCGAGTGCTGGGTCGGCAACGCGGATTACGTTCACGGGGATGCTAGCAACATCTCTGGCATCGAAGGAAAAAACGGGCGGTTTCGACTGTTCGCTGGCCTGCGCGACGATCCGTTTTTCAACAACGTCAAGGGTACGAGAGAGATGTATGGAGTGGCAGGTGCGGCTCTCCAGCATGGAACCCCAATGGACGGGGCTGGGTGTCCACAGTTTGATGAAGTGACATCCCATTCGATTCTTGATACATGGCGACACACCAGCGGAGGGGCAGCGCAGAATTTTCTTGCGGGTTGGAAATCTTCGTCACTTGTGATCTCGGTTGACCTGGATGTGGTGACGAGCGGCGGCGATCTCCTTGCAGTATGGGGAGTAGTTCACAAAGTCCCGCGCGCGGCGCCGTCACAAGCAAAAAGCACGGCGGGCAAAACCCCCGCAATTCCGACGCTAGGGGAGCCGATCGAGCGCACGGCGCGACCTTTGATCAAGACTGCCCTTGTAGGTGGGCCGTTGGCACCTGACAACGAGAGCGATCAACGGAAGGAGGCGTACAACCGTGTGGCGCGGAATGGTTGGGCGAAATTCTCGTCCGACATTCAGAAGACGCTTGGATTGTACGACGGATTTGATGGCAAGTGCGGCAATCAATGGCTCGCTGACACTAAAGCAGAAGCATCTCATCGTTATGAACGTCTCGCCAAGATACTTGCTGATGATCGGGTTTGGGTGAACAGCAAGTCGGCAGTTTGTACCCAGTTCCTTTCGGTCGAGTTCACATACTTGCAGACACCCGGCGCAATAAGCAGCGACTGTGGCGGTAGAACTCCAAACTACGACGCCAGCAACATATTCCGGTCATTGTTAGTAAATGGCACGACCAGAGGTGCCGACGATGGTCTCAATCACGACGACAAAGTGCATTCAACCACGGACTTTCCATTCCTGGCGGCGCCATGAAAATACTCCGACTCTGGAAAGCATTCTTTGTAGCTGCGCTCGCAGCGGCGGCCTGTAGCGCTCAGGATGGCTCAAACGTCGTCGATTCCACGATCAACACAACAAGTAGTGCGATTGCAATCGCGAACCTCGATCAACAGATTCGCCAGGCAGGTAATGAGATCGGCGTGGAGGAATTACTGCTTGTCCGGTCACGGTTCTTGGGTGACTACGAAGCATTGGACCGCGCGAGCGCCCTTGGTGAGGAACGATACGCGACGGGCCGGGAGCGATTGTTACGCGCTCGAACTCGCTCCGCAATGCACCGGTTCGCGGATGCTCTTGCCGACGTTGAAGCAGCGGAGCGGACTGGAGCAAAACCGGACGAGATTTCTGCGTTACGCGCATCCATTCTTGTCGCGATTGGCCGTGCAAAGGAAGTGATTCCACAGCTTGAGGCGAATCTGCTCCGTCATCCGCGGTTCGCGTCCCGCAGCGCTTTGGCGGTCGCCTATGCAGCCGCCGGTCGCCTTGATGATGCAGATCGCTTATATGCAGAAGCACTTTCAAATCTCGATACAACACTTCCATTCCCATATGCGTGGATCTACTTTGCCCGAGGTCTGATGTGGTCCGAGCAAGGGGGCGATCAGGCCCGCGCTGAGTTACTCTACGCACAAGCACTCAAGTACATACCAGAGTTTGTCACTGCGGACATTCATCTGGCGGAGATCGAGGCGCTGCGCGGCGACAGCGAATCGGCAATCGAACTTCTTGAGAACGTTGTCCAATCGAGTAACGAGCCGGAGGCACTGGCACTGCTCGGAGTATTGCACCTACGGAACAGAGACTCAGAGCGAGGCAACTATGAGATCGCAGAAGCGCGGAAAAGCTATGAGTCGCTTTTGACTCGTGATCCCCTGGCGTTTGCAGACCACGGCGCGGAGTTTTATCTCGGACCCGGCGCAGATCCGGAGCGTGCCTGGGTCCTTGCGCAGCAGAATCTTGCCAATCGCCAGACGCCACGCGCCGCAGCCTTGGCTATCAAAGCCGCGGAGGCGAGTGGACACTATTCAGACGCGTGCGCTTTGTTGCGACAATATGCAGATTCTGTAAAATCCGTTCAACTGCAAATCTGGAGTCCAGATCAAAAAGTCGGTCAATGAGTTCCATCGATCGGGAGGGTAAAGTGCCTTTGATCCACGTCACACTAATTGAGAATGTGTTTTCGCAAACACAGAAGCAGGAAATGATTCAGAAATTGACCGATGCGATGGTCTCGATTGAAGGAGAAAAACTACGCTCCCTGACATGGGTGGTGATCGAAGAGGTTAAGGACGGCAACTTGGCCATTGGCGGGAAGCCGCTATCGAGCGGAGACGCTCGTGAGCTGTCAGGCGGGAAGAGCTGAGCACGTAAGTCCCAACGAATGGGGACGACATTCGAGAGGAAGCCCATGACAACTCGCGAAGATTTTACGCAGAGCACAGTTAGTGGAGAGGATGAAATTCGAGCCGAACAAAAGCGTAAAGCCGAGATTTCCGCAACCTGCACATTCGAGGGAATCCGATTGTGCTCTTCAATGCTTGGGATGCAGGGAGCGCCAAGGCCGTCGCTGCTGGCGGAGCTAAAACAATCGCGACCAGCAGTTGATCGGTCGCCGCCGCCAATGGTTTCGTAGATGGCGAGCGGATTCCGTTAGATCTCGCGATTAACAATCTGCGCAGAATTGTGAGTGCTGTCGAAGTGCCGGTCACAGTCGATCTAGAAAGTGGCTATGGCGATGCACCCGACGCGGTGGGCATGATCGTCCGTATGGCCATCGAGGTTTGCGCCGCAGGTTGCAACTTGGAAGACAGCTTTCCAGCTAATGGGGAACTCCGGAAACCATGCGATCAAGTAGATCGCATTGCCTGCGCTCGACAGGTTGGCCGATGAAGCGAACACCCGGTTCTTCATTAACGCCCGGACAGATGTGTTCTTCCAGCGATCCGCAGAGCACCACGACAATACGATGCTGGAAGAGGCGATCGAGCGAGCACGATTGTATGCGGAAGCCGGTGCGGACGGATTCTTTGCTCCTGGCCTTGATTAGTAGACTGCAAGCCAGCCAAGAGGTTGAAGGCAAGAGACTGGAATGCAGAGTGCCAAAGGCCGATCCTTTGCCAGAGTTCCTGTTAGTCCTCCTGAGTCAGGAGGCGGTGCAAGATCCCCATTCCAGGCAGAAACAGGCGACCGGGATGATGCAGGTGCCGTCGATTCAGATCAGAGTCCAACATCATGAGCGCCGCTGTGGCCAAAACGCTTCGACGGTCTCGCATACGAAGATCGCCGAGCCAAGGGCTGGCACTGGGTGGGCGTTCCCATCGGTAATGCGGGCGGAAATGCGAACTCTCAAGACGATGGTGAATGTGAAACTCTGCATCAATCGCTCTCGTCAGTAACCAAAGAAGGTCGCACACAACCTGCAGAATGATGTTGCGCGGATTGCCCTGCGAACCAAGCTCCAGCATCAGGTCTTCCCTGTATCTGGCCAGAGCGCGAAACACCATCGCCCGCGACAATTGGAGCGCGGCGCAGGCTTTTTGCATCACGGCCCGAGAGCACTCCTTGCTCTCGGCCAACTTGGACAAAATCCTTTGCCGACGCTTGGCTACAGCCCAATCCGCTTCGGAGGCTTTGAGAAGTGTTTCCACTTTGTTCGCCTGGAAAACGCCAAAAGTTAGTCTCGCGAAAATCCGTCGATTTCCTGAAGAAGTGCAGCTTTAGGGTTCTGTATCGCTTCTGCCTTTTCCTTCCTGAGGTCATCAGAATCCAGGCTTGGCCTCGCTGCTTTCAGCGCGAGAGTGTAACCCGTGATTAGGGTCTCGGCCGATAGGGTCTGAACATCAGGTTGAACTCCGGCCCCTATGTAATTCCCATGAATAACGGGGCTTATCATTTGTCCGTTTGCGATGAAAGTTGAGAGTCCAAAACCTAGACTGATCTCTCCCGTGGCAGAAGTCGCTTCACCAGTTGTTCGATCGCCCACCAGGATAGCAACGCGTGAATTCTTAAGATCGTAGGCAAGAACCTCGGCTGCAGAGTGGGTGTGGCGACTTGTGAGAATGAAAACGGGCTTGTTTAAATAACGCGGCCCCTGTACGAAGGGCATTGACCAGTGTTGCCGCTCTTGAATTTTGCCATCCACCTTTTCAACGATGCCCGAGAGTTGAGTGACATCGTCGAAGAAATAGCTTGTTAGGGTATTGATAGTGCCCCCGCTGCCGCCACCGTTTCGACGCAAGTCTATGATCAGGGAATCTGTCCCGCTTACGATTTGCATTGCAGAGGCAATAGCGGACCCGGCCTCAGAATCGGGCGAGAAATAGGCAATATCTATATACCCAACATTACCAGGCAGCCGACGCGCCGTACGGAAGCCATAACCATTCGCGCGATCGAAGGCGTGTGCGTGCTGCACCTCTTCGGGAGTGGGTGTTTTTTGCACTCCCAGTTCCTCTCCGAAGGTGACAGCGAGATGTTGATCGTGCCCGACCGCTCGCATGTCAGCCGTCAACTGCTCAGCGAGCTTCGTTGGGTCAGCGATCGTTCGATACTGTTCGTGATGGTCTTTGATTTGCTGTTCTAGCTTCTTCGCGATGTCGGGGAAGACATAGTTCTGAACCGCAGCTTGCAAGTGATCGACAACCTGATCGACCTGGGGCGCAGTGAGAGTGCGAATTTGCGTTTGTCCGAATGCATTCGATGTCACAGTAGCGATCAGGACGACGGTTCCGACAGTCCAAACCAATGCAGTTTGCTGCATCCGCTGCCCAAGACTGCGGGGAAGGGGCCCGACTATAAACATTTACTACACCTCATCATCATTGCTGATGGCAATGCCATAGGGCTCTGACTCCGAGCCGCCCGGCGACGACCATTCGTTCAGCAGCTTCCCCGTGGATGGATCGAAATGTCCCAGATATCCGCGGACGAAGCCGGTGTAATAAATCGGGCCATCAGGCGGCAGCGCAAATGCGTCGGGGGCGTGCATCCGCTGCCGGCAAAATCTATTCGCGAATCTTCATCGTTCCCGGATCAGCGCTGGCCGTTTATTGGCTCCGAACTCACAAAAGAAGGGCGTTCCGTCCTTTAGGATCACAATGCCATAGGCCACAGCATGCGGAGTAGCCAATTTGATTAAGCTCTCTTTCCGGTCTTCGGATCAAGGTGTCCGATATAGTTTTGTCTCTTCATTAGTAAACCGCAGAATGCCATTGTGGTCGAATACGGGCGTGTTGCGGATCGATCTCTGCGCCACTGTCTGGACGATACTCCGTGATCTCGCTGGTCTTGGGATCAACTTTGCCGACATAACCGGCGGAGATGGCGGTAAACCAGATGTTGCCCTCCTTGTCGGAGACCAGTCCGTGCGGACCGGAGTCGGGCTTTGTCAAAGGGTATTCCCTGAATTCACCAGTCTGGGGATCGAGCCGCCCCAGTTTGTTTGCTGCTTGGCCGGTGTACCAAAGCCAGCCGTCAGGAGCGAGTGCGGGGATCGTGCGGAGGCGACTGTGGAGTCGGTACATCATATTCCTGGATCTGCAGGTTCAGCTGGCGGAGCCGGGCAGCATGGCAGTTATCGCGAAGAGGCACAGGTTGTAGAGCCATGTGCGCCCTTCTTTCAGCAAAATGGTAGTCCTTCGGGGCTGTTTTTCTGCTACGACTTGCCCCTTTGGCGAGCAGCTTAACTTCATCCCGATTCTTCCAAAGGTTGTGATTGACCCGGGAATAAATCTGTGATTAACTGCGCAGAACTGGGGCGGGTTCGGCGCGATCTCATATCGCGAATGGTGCATTACACGGGAGGTCCTACCATGAAGTCCATCGTCTACGTCACCCTAGCTGCCCTCACGCTAGGTCTTACCCTAAGCGCCAGTGCGCGGGACGTCGTCCTGCCCGCCGGCACTCTTTTGCAGTGCACTCTCAATGAACCGAATTTCTCCACCGCGACCGCGGCTGTGGGCGACCCTGTTCTCTGCCATCTGCGCGGGGTCACTGAATTCGGCCAGCAGGCCTTTCCGCGCGGCAGTTATCTGGTGGGACACCTGGAGTCCTCGAAGGAGCCCGGACACTTTTTCGGCAAAGGAAATATGAAGCTGCAGTTTGACCGTATCGGATTGCCCAGCGGCGATCTTCCTTTGGACTCGAAACTCGTCGCGACTCGAGGGTATAAGGTTGACAAGGAGGGCGACATCCGTGGGAAGGGGCACGCCAGGCGCGACGTGGTCGAATGGATGCTTCCGCCCTTGTGGCCCTGGAAGGTAATTACGCTGCCGGCGCGAGGTCCGAGGCCGGCTCTCAAGGGTGAGTCGGTGCTGACTCTGCGGCTCATGGATGACGTTCAGGTGCCGCAGCTGGCGCAGCGATCATCGATTGAGCCCGGCTGGCACTATTTCGCTCAGCCAAGAAACGAGTCGTTCGAGCAATCGCAGTTCCGGCAAACCACGCCGCAGCTTGCTGTGCGCGATGTCACTACGACCTCGAACCTGGAGTTGACGGTAGCGCGGGCCTCTTATGCCTCTTTAGTCACAAAGCCTGTGTCAGCGCCGGCAGCGGTTAAGGCGGGGAGTTCGCCGGGCATGCCGGTGTTCGTCCTAACCACGGGAATGGCGCTGTCCGTGAGTAGTTATGGCTATCAGGACGGGCGCATTACCTACACCTTGACGAGCGGTGGAAGCGGTGTCATCAGCACGGATGACATCGACTGGAGCACAACTACTCGGGTGAATTCGCAGCGTGGAGTGCGGGTTACGCTGCACAATAAACACCCGAATCAGGTAACGCCGGGTATGTAAAGGCGGAGGAGCGCGGGAAAATCGCCGATCGGCGAGACCGCGCTCTTCCCCCGGAACGCTCTATTTGATTGCGGAAAGATATGAAAAGGGGGCGTCGTGCATCGGCTCCATGCCCCCGATGTTGCCAGCGGGCAAGAAAAGCTAGGCAGCCCCACTACCAATGCCGCCCCTATCCGCCGAATGGGTGGCCGAATACTACGAGCGCCCAGTCAGGCTGGAAACTCAACATCCTGTTTGCCTTCAAGCAACACCTTAAGCAATTCTTTAGCTTCTTCCACCGAAAGCTTTTCGAGTTGGGCGCGCAACGTCTCCCGATCAACGTCGGCGGCAACCCCTAGGGGATGATGTCTGAGCAGGGAAATCCGGGCTTTGAGGCCCGTGGCCCGCGCCCTTTCTATTTCACTCGCCAGGCCGGCAATCGTGGGCGCTTCGAAGACGCTCCGCACCTGCAGTTCCACTTCAAACGTCCGCCGGATGCGCGCCGTTACCTGCATTGCCAGTAGCGAATGCCCTCCCAGCTCGAAAAAGTTATCCTGCCGCCCTACCCGCCCCACGTTCAGCAGGTCCGCCCAGACCTCCACCAGCCTGGTCTCGACCTCACCACGAGGCGCTTCATATCCCCGAACGGCGTACACGTCCCCTTCCGGCATCGGCAACGCCTTGCGGTCCAGCTTGCCGTTTGCAGTCAGCGGCATTCGTTCCATCCGTACATACACCGCCGGCACCATGTAATCTGGCAACTTGCTGGAGAGATGAGATCGAAATTCCGCGGCTCCACTCGCCTGTCCATTCGCACCGGTAGCCGTGTAATACGCCACCAGCCTCTTCTCCCCGGGCGCATCCTCTCGTGCTGCCACGACTGCTTCCCGCACTGCTGGATGGCTCGCTAACGCGGCTTCGATTTCTCCCAACTCGATACGAAAGCCCCGGATCTTCACCTGATGGTCGTTTCGGCCCAAGAACTCGATCGTTCCATCCGGCGACCACCTCCCAAGATCCCCCGTCCGGTACATCCGTGCCCCACCCTCCCCAGCAAAGGGATCCTTCAGAAATCGTTCTGCCGTCAAGTCGGCCCGGTTCAAGTACCCGCGCGCTACCCCAGCACCCCCAATGTATATCTCCCCCTCGACCCCCACCGGCACCGGCGCTCCGTATTTGTCCAGTATGTAAATCCGCGTATTCGCGGCGGGATGGCCAATGGATACAAATTCCCCGGCGGAGCACACACGTGCTACCGTCGACCAGATGGTGGTTTCTGTCGGTCCGTAGAGACTCCATAATTCTCCGGCTTTGTCTATCAAAGCCTTGGCGAGATTTGGTGGCAACGCTTCGCCGCCGCAAAGAATCTTCAGATCCGGGGATCCCGACCAACCGTGCTCAATCAACATGCGCCACGTAACTGGAGTGGCTTGCATAACGGTAATGCCGCGATTCAATCTTTCCGCCAGAATTCCCGGGGCCAAGGCTAATTCGCGGGTCGCGACTTCAAGCTCGCCTCCAACAATCAACGGAAGGTATATTTCGAGCCCGGCTATGTCGAAAGACAGGGTGGTGACCGCTAACAGGCGGTCTTTCGCGGTAAAGCCCGGTTCTACGCGCATGGAGTGCAGGAAGTTCGTCAACCCATGATGCTCAACTGCCACGCCTTTCGGAACACCGGTGGAGCCGGATGTGTAGATCACATAGGCCAGATGTTCGGGTGTGAGCCCCACGCTTGCAGGGCTGACATTGGTTGTGGATTTGTTTCTCCACGGTGCAGCTGCATTTGACAGGTCGAGGACAGGCAGGGTGGCGCCGAGCCCGGAAAATAGTCCTCTCAACTGCCCTTGGGTCAAAAGCACAGCCGGTGCGCTGTCATTCAACATATAGCGGAGCCGCTCCAGCGGAAACCTGGGATCCAGCGGTACGTACGCTCCTCCAGCCTTCAAAATGGCCAACAACCCGACCACCATTTCCAGCCCCCGCTCCACGCAGATGCCCACCCGCGTATCTGGCCTTACGCCCAGCTCTCTGAGGAAATGTGCCAACTGGTTCGCCCGGCAATTTAGCTCCGCATAGGTCAGAGAGCTATCCTCGAAAACTACCGCCGTGTTCTCACCATGTTTCTCGACTTGCTCTTCAAACAACTGATGAACGCATTTTTCTTTGGGATAGTCCGCCGCCGTGTCATTGAACGTACGCAGAACCTGTTCCCGCTCTGCCACGGGCAACACGTCCAAGGTGCGGATCGCCCTGCTTGGCTCCTTCTCCAGGGCTTCAACCAGGCCCTCGAGCGCCGTGCACATATATGCACATACTCGCTTTGCGCCGACCGAAGCCGCCGTCTGCGCCGTCAGACTGAAGCCCTCCGCCAGATCATCCACCGACAGCGTGAGCGGATAGTTGGTCCGTTCCTCAACCCGAATATCGCGGATACCTTCCCAGGCACGCATCCGCTCTTCGGACGGAATCTGCGTCCCCTGACTGTGACGGTAATTTAACAATCCAGAGAACAGGGGCGCAGGCGCCGGTACCGCACTGCAACGTTGAGCCAAGGCCAGCGAGGCATGTTCATGGCGCATCATCCCAGCCAGCAGCGCGTGAACCTGTCGTACACAGGGTTCCACGCCTTCGTCGCCAATGTGAATCCGCACCGGCAGCGTGTTCGTAAACAGCCCCATCACCCGGTCGGAACCCGTTCCGCCCTGCATGCGCCCAAATAAAACCGTGCCGAACACCACATCCTCGCGGCCCGAAACTTTGGCAAGCACCGAGGCCCAGGCCAGGTGACACAGACTCGCTGCGCTGATCCCAAGTTTGCGCGCGCGTTCCCGAACTCGGCGGGCAAGCGCGGTGTCGAGTGCCACCTGCGCTTCCTCGATCCCGGTGCCGTCGCCTTGTACATCGAACAATCCGAACGGAGTGGTGGGCTCCTCTACATCGCCCAGCATCTTACGGAAAAACGCCTCATGTTCCTCTTTGCTCACACCCAAGCGGATCTGGGCCACCAGATTGCGAAACGGCAATGGAGCCGGCAACCGCTCTGCCTGCCCGAGCAGATGCGCCTGGATTTCGTCCTGCATCACTTCCATCGTGGTGTGATCGGCAAGCAGATGATGCAAGAGGCGCATCATCAGCCAGCGCCCCTTACTTTTGTCATATGCGATATAAACCCGCAGCAACGGAGCCTGGCGCAGGTCGATGCGCCATCGCCGTGGATCGAAGCGCGCATACAACTGCTCGCCCACATCCCCGAACGCTGGATCAAGTTCGATTTCCTGAAGGTGTAAGGCTGCTTTATGCTGGAGGACCTGCACCGGATCGGAGAGCCCCTCCCACATAACGGCCGTGCGCAGGATATCGTGCCGATTGATGACCGCCTGCAGTGCTGCAAGATAGGTGTCCAACTGTTCCCGCCGGTCGAAGCTAAGCAGATTGGCTAATAAGTATGGATCGCCCTCGCTGCTCATCAGATGATGAAACAGAATCCCTTCCTGCAACGGCGCTAGGGGATAAATATCCTGCACGTTTGCCGTTCCCCCCGGTACGAGTCCAACCACTCGATCAATCTCCTCCTGGGTAAGCTGTACCAGCGGCAGCATCTCCGGCATGAGGGCAGTACACTCTGGCGGAATGCGGTTGGGTGGGATCTCGATGGTGTTGCCCTTTACCTCCACGGTCGCGGCCAGATCAGCCAGCGTCGAGGTCGCAAACAAAGACCGCACATCAACCTGCAGGCCTTTGCGGCGCATGCGCTCGATCAAGGTCACGGCCAGCAAAGAGTGTCCGCCCAGTTCAAAAAAATTGTCATGCCGTCCGACCCGGTCGAGTTTGAGAAGGTCGCCCCAGATGGCGGCCAGTGCAGTCTCGATCTCGCCCTGTGGCGGCTCGTAGCCGTGTCTCGTATAGGCATCGACTTCCGGCGCCGGCAGCGCTTTGCGGTCCAGCTTTCCGTTTGGAGTCAGCGGCATCGACGTCAGCCGCACGTACGCCGCCGGCACCATGTACTCCGGAAGGTGCGCCGACAGATGCACCCGCAGTTGTTCTGCTCCGAATTCTGCTGTGTCTTGAGCGCTTGCGTCCGCCGCGGTGTAATATGCCACCAACCGCTTGTCGCCAGGCATATCTTCCCGCGCCATTACCACCGTTTCCCGCACTGCGGGATGTCCAAGAAGCGCAGCTTCGATTTCTCCCAACTCGATGCGAAAGCCCCGGATCTTCACCTGATGGTCGACACGTCCTAAATATTCGATGTTTCCATCCGGCAAGAGCCGGGCCAGGTCGCCTGTTTTGTACAGGCGTTCACCCGGAGTTGTGCTGAAGGGATTCGCAATAAACTTCTCGGCGGTGAGCTCCGGGCGGTTGCAATAACCGCCGGCTACACCAGCGCCTCCAACGTTCAGTTCTCCTGGCACTCCCACGGGCACGATCTGGAGGTGGGAATCCAGAACATACAATTGCGTGTTTGCGATTGGTCGTCCGATTGGGACCAGAATCGATTCGTCCCCCGGTTCGCACCGGTAAACTGAGCACCATACCGTTGCTTCTGTGGGGCCGTACTCGTTGTAGAGAGTCGCCTGCGGTAGGCGGCTGTAATGATCTTTGACCAGAGTTACGGGACAAGACTCTCCGGCGACGATCGCCACCTTCACTGATGCTAGTCGTTCACTTGGACTGCTCTCAAGCAGAGTTTTGTACAACGAAGGCACGGACAGAAGGTGAGACACCTGGTGTTCCTCAACCAGGGAACTGAGGGAGTTCAGCTCCCATCGAGACGGATCGGGAGGAAGAACCAGAGTGCCGCCGACGCTTAGAGTCCAGAAAATCCCAGCCAGGGAGCTGTCAAAAGTAAACGATGAGAGGAGCAGAAAGCTCTGCACTGGCTCCGGATAAAATTTGATGCGCGCAAAGGTCGAATTCACCAATCCGCGGTGCAGAACCAGAACGCCCTTGGGCTTACCAGTCGAGCCCGAGGTGTAAATAACGTATGCGGTGTTGTCTGTGTTTGCCGGGCAGGGCCCCGACGGCTCAACTCTGTCTGGGGCAGCGGCGGTGATGGTGTCGACGCAGACTATCCGCGGCTGGTGAGAGCGCAGCTCGTCAGTAGGCACCAGGCTCTGCAACCGCGAGTGTGTGAGCAAGACCAGCGCCTGCGTCTCGGCGAGCATGAAGGCTACCCGCTCGGCAGGATGGGCCGGATCGAGCGGCAGGCAGGCGCCACCCGCCTTCAGTACCCCGAGTATTCCCACCACCATTTCGAGCGAACGCTCAAAATAGAGACCAACCACAACCTCCGGCCCGACTCCCAGCTCTCTTAAATAGCTCGCCACCTGGTTGGCTTGACGGTTCAGTCCGTCATAGGTCAGGTGCTGGCCTTCAAACGTCACGGCGCGGGCCGTCGGAGTCTTCTCCACTTGCTCTTCAAAGAACTGGTGAAGCAGTGCCTTGTCCCGTGGCAGAGCAACGCTGGTCTCATTCCACTCCACAACAATCTGGCGTTGCTCACCCGCGGTCAGCAGAGGTAACTCCGAGAGCCGCCGGTCGGGGTTGGCGACAGTTCCCGTGAGCAGATTTTGCCAGTGCGCGGCCATCCGACCCATCGTGGCAGCGTCGAACAGGTCGGTGCTGTAATGGAAGCGAGCCAGCACTTCTTTGCTCCGCTCATCGAGTTCCAGGGAGAGGTCATACTTCGAGGCGCCGGTGTCGACATCCATCTGCGTGAGGCGCCAGGCAGGGTCGATTTCCGGCAATGGCGGTTCCAGGGAAAACAGAGCCTGAAACACGGGGTTGCGGCCCGGTTCGCGTTTCACTTTCAGCTCCCGGACCAGATGCTCGAAGGGCAAGCGGTCATGGTCGAGGGCATCGATGGTCCAGTCTCGAGCGCGCTGAACCAGGTCGCGAAAACTCGGATTGCCGGAGACATCAGCGGGAACAACCACGGTGTTGAGAAAGTATCCCAGCAGCGCTTGGGTCTCCGGACGATTCCGCCCGGCGGTAACGCTGCCGATGGGAATTCGCTCCTCGCCAGAGTAACGGTAAAGCAAGGCCGCGAATCCGGCCAGCAGCACATGGAACAAGGAGACGTTTTCGCGGCGGCAGAAACTCCGCAATGCCGTCGTGAGGGCGGCGTTCAGCCGGAACGGGTACATCGACCCGCGAGAGGTGTGCTCCGGTTTACGGGCCCGGTCGGTGGCCAGGTAGGTCTCCGGCAGAGTCGCGCCAAGCTTTTCACGCCAGTATTCAATATCTTTTGCCAGCGTCTCGCGGGTAGAAGTGCGCCGTTCCCAAATCGCGTAATCGGGATATTGAATCGGGAGGTCCGGCAAAGGAGAAGGTTCGCCTGCCGAATAAGCTTTGTACAGCGCTGCCAGCTCCGGCAGAAAGACACGGTAAATCGCCACTCCATCAAAGATGATGTGGCTGAGCGTCAGATATAAGCGGTGTTCTTCATTCCGCAGGCGAATCAATCTGGTCCGGAAGAGCGGAGTTTGGGTGAGCTCAAGCGGCACTCTGGCGTCGGCGGTGGCAATCGCTGTAGCGGCCGCATCCCGTTGCTCATCCGGAATGTTTCGCAGATCGATTACCGGAAGCGAGATGACGAGATGGTCTTTGACTTCCTGAAATGGCTCCCCATCCACGACCACGAAAGAAGTGCGCCAGGCTTCATGGCGGCGGAGAATTTCGTTGAAGGCGCGTTCGAGGGCGCTGACATCCAAAACTCCAGAGTAGTGAACGGTTACCGGCTCGTTGTAGAGCGGGAGGTCCCGGGCCAGTTGCGCATGAACCCAAACCTGCTCTTGCGCGTGCGATAGAGGAATTATTTCCCCTGGTTTCCGGCGTGCGATCGGCTGAGCCTCGGGACGCAGCCCGAGTTCACCGCGGAGATACTTCTCCAGCAGCCTGCGCTTCGCCTGGGAATAGTCAGGGCCCATTTCGCTTAGTCCTCAGGAGGCAAACTCCGCTTTCGTACTCAGCTCACGGGTTTGAACGTAACTGGCAGCGCGGTGAGCCCTCGCAATCCTAGGTTATGGCGCCACTCTAAAGGGGCCTTGGTTTCGAGCGCCAGGCCGGGCAGACGCCGCAACAATGTTTCAAATGCAATTTGACCTTCCAGCCTTGCCAGTGCGGCACCAAAACAGAAATGCGCCGCCCAGCCAAAAGCCAGATGGCGATTGTCTTTGCGAGCCAGGTCAAGACGATCGGGATCCGGAAAGCGTTCCGGATCGCGATTCGCGGCGCCCATGACCGCAATAACCGCCTGGCGCTTGAGAATTTTCCTGCCTCCGAGTTCGACGTTGTCGGGAGCCAGCCTGGCGGTGTGTTGGCTGGGGCTTTCATAGCGCAGCAGTTCTTCCACGGCTGAGGGAATCAGAGACGAGTCTGCTCGCAACTGCTCCAGTTCATCCGGATTCCGCAATAACGTGAGCACGCCATTGCCAATCAGGTTGGTCGTGGTTTCCAGCCCGCCGACCATGGTCACGATAAGGTTGGCGATGATTTCCTCTGCCGTCAGACGAGCGCCGTCGACTTCGGCATTCATCATGGCCTGGATCAGACCTTCGCGGGCGTTGGCTTGCTGTTCGATCATCGCCGTACGGAAATAAGAGCACAGGTTCTCGACACTGCGTAGCACGCGAGGAATGCGGTCGGGATTGTGCTGGAAATTTCCCAGCATCTCGGCAAAATCCTGCGACCAATCCTTCAATTTCGCGTGATCGGCGGCCGGTACTCCCAGCAGTTCTGCAGTGACGATGGCTGGGGCCGGACCCGCAAAATCGGCGATGACGTCCATCCTCCCGCTCGCGACAAGTTTGTCGAGCAGAGTGTCCATTACGTCCTGAATATGCGAGCGCAGCTGTTCTACTCGCCGTGGCGTGAATGCGGCGGAGGCCAGCGCGCGCAGCCGGGTGTGGTCGGGTGGATCGAGAAACAACATCTGCCGCATCATGACTTCCGCGATCGGATTGAGCGCTGACAGGTTCAGGGCGCTCAGTTGCTCGGGAGTGGGTGTGCGACTGGCGGAAAAGTGATACAGAACTTGAACCACGTCCGCGTACCGGGTCACGACCCAAGTGTGCAGGAATGGATCCCAGTGCACCGGATCCTCGCTACGCAGCCTTTGATAGAGCGGATAGGGATTCGCCAGCACCTCAGGATCAAGCAGCTGGTACAGGCTGAGAGCGCGCTCCTTCGGCGGCGGAACCGACGGTGGCACGATGGACACGCTCATAGTGGGAGCCCACCAGGAGATGACTCAAGAATGCGTTGCGCTTCGTCGTCGCTCAAAGCGCTCAGCTTCGCCTGGATCAGGTTTTCAATCTCGCAGGAGATCTCTCTCACCGTGGGATGATCGAACAGCCCCCTCAACGTCAGCTCCACGTCGAAGGTCTGCTGAACTTTGGCAATCAGTTGAGCTCCCATCAGGGAGTGTCCGCCCAGATTAAAGAAATTATCGTCCCGGCTGACTCGGCTCACTTTCAACAGGCTGCTCAGGAAGTTGGCTAACCAGATTTCAATCTCCGACTGCGGGTCTTCGAAGGCGTGATCCGCAAGAATAGTGTCGGGCGTGAGCTTCGGCAGCGCCGCTCGGTCCACCTTCCCGTTGGGCGTGAGTGGCAAGCTCGTAATTTGCACGAACGCCGATGGCACCATGTAGTCGGGCAGATGCGGGGCCAGAAACTCCCGCAACGCAATGGCGCTTAATCGCGCGTCCGGCGCCGCAACAACGTATGCCAGCAGACGCTTCTCTCCGGAATCCTCTGATGCCGTTACAAAGCTCGATCGAATCGCCCCGTGGCGATCCAAAACCGCTGCGATCTCCGCCGGTTCAATCCGATAGCCTCGGATTTTGACTTGTTCATCCTTGCGCCCTAGGAATGCAATCTGGCCGTCGGGACGAATGCGCGCCAAATCACCGGTTCGATAAAGGCGCGCACCTGCCACGCCGCTGAAAAGGTCCGGCACGAATTGTTGCGACGTGAGGTCGGGAAGATTCAGATAGCCTCGTCCAACCCCTGCGCCTCCAATCATAAGTTCTCCGGCAGTTCCATCGGGGACCCGGTTCAGTGTTTCGTCAACGATGTAAGTCTGGACATTTTCAATCGGCCGACCGATCGACGGGAGGGCTTCAGATTCGCCGCAAGGAACCGTTCCCGAGGTGGCGACGACGGTGCATTCCGTGGGGCCGTAATTATTTACCAAGGCGAACGGTAAACCGGCAGGCGGACAACGGCGCAGCGTATCGGCGCCGGTGAGGAGAAATCGCAGCGCAGTTTTCGCCGGCCATTCCAGATCGATCATGGATTCAGCCAGAGCCGTCGGGAGGAAGCTGATGGTGATGCCGGTCGCGGCCATCCAATCGCGAAGCCGCTCAGGACTGGTTCGTATCGCTTCGTCAATGATGTGCACACTCGCGCCCGCGGCCAGATAGGGCCAAAGCTCCCACACCGCAGCGTCAAATCCAGGAGAGGCGTGGAGAGTGGCCCTATCGGCGGCGGTCACCGCCAGGGCATGATTGTGCCACTGGATGAGATTGAGCAGATTGGCATGCGTAATTTGAACGCCCTTCGGACGACCCGTCGAGCCCGAGGTGAAAATGATGTACGCCAGATTCTCCGGCATTGCCTCGCTCACTGAAGAACTGGGACCAGAATAGCGAGGAGTGCAGAAACCATTTTCATCCAGCACGATCGTTCGCCACTTCCCAGCAGGCAATTGCTGCGCAATGTCTGGGTGAGTCACGACCAGCGGGGCGGCAGAGTCGGCGAGCAGCATTGCCAGTCGACTGGTGGGATAGGTCGGATCGAGAGGTACGTAGGCCCCCCCCGTTCTTAGAATGCCGAG
>Ga0209330_1000144_pt1 | contig 35435 bp, 19 predicted proteins | sample JacPinW_OM2H0_O3_FD_187969 | JGI IMG/M metagenome (GOLD analysis project Ga0209330, IMG submission 187969) | Forest soil microbial communities from Algoma, Ontario, Canada - Jack Pine, Ontario site 1_JW_OM2H0_O3 (SPAdes) (version 2) | ecosystem: Environmental > Terrestrial > Soil > Boreal... | reverse complement strand
TTCTTTGTCGGAAACGCGCAATGGGCGTGTGAGAACGACCGGCCAGAGAACCTACGCATGAACGCCATCACAGATCCGCATTCGCCGGGCAAGTACCGCGTCAACGGCCTGGTGGTGAACCTGCCCGAGTTTGAGAAGGCATTCGCATGCAAGCCGGGCCAGCCTGGTGAAGGAAAACCGCTGTCGCATCTGGTGATGGAGTCCTCGAAGCCTACGAATTGGTCGCGCGCAATTTGAACGCGATGCACTCAGCGACGCTTGCCGCGGCCAATCAAGGAATTGCTTCCGTATCTCCGCAAACCTTACATAACCGCCATCCGGATGCCCCCAAACCGACTTCTGGCCCGGTATTGGTCAATATCGCCGGGTATAATAACGGGCCATCCTGTTTACGTATGCTCGGAGGTGCTTCATGAATTACCTTCCGATGAATACTTTGGGCGCGCTGGAAATATCACCCAAGGTCGTCCGGTTCGGAATTTATCTGCCGGGAGTTGATTCAGCCAAAGGATACGCTGTTTCCGTGAAAATCATTCACGAAACGGACCAGTATCTTCAGGCGGTCCAGCCAGCGCTGGTGACACAGGCTCACTCTGTCGATCCTACTTACGGCGATTACTGGTCCGGCCAGATCGATCTCAACACCGCGCCGGCGCCGCCGGGGTCGTTCGTGTTCGGGCAACCCGGACGTTACGTCTATCGTTATCTCATTCACAGCCCCACACGCGGCGACATTGATTTCATCATCGATCCATTTTCGCGCGAAGTCGGCGTCGGGCGCCTGTCTGCGATTACTGTCGAAAGTGCTCCCTACGTATTCTCTGCCAACGAAACTACGTGGAAAACGCCGCCGCTTAAGAATGCCATCGTTTACGAGCTAATGATCACCGAGTTTCGGGACGATCTGGGCCGGACTATCAGGCAGCTTCCTTACCTGGCAGATCTTGGAATCAACTGCATCGAAGTCATGCCGGTCTCCAACGTTCTGAGCACCATCGATTGGGGATACGACCCGATCGGCTATTTCTGCGTCGCGGAGCGTTTTGGCAAAGCGTCTGATTTTCAGCAGTTCGTTGATCTCTGCCACCAGAATGGCATCGCCGTGATTGTGGATTCGGTGTACGGCCACACCGGCGGCGACTTCGCGTACACGCAGCTTTACGGCGCCCTGCAGGGCGATCTCCCTAATCCGTTCAACGGGGGCAGCGGGGAGTTCGGCACGTTGAACGATTTCACGAAGAAACTTACTCAGGATCATTACTACTCCGTCAATCAGTTTTGGCTCGACACGTTTCACGTGGACGGATTCCGCTTCGACGATGTGCCGGAGTATTGGGACGGTCCCACCGGAGCAGGTTATGCCAACCTGGTATTTACCACCTTCCAGTATGTCAAAGCGAAGGCCGGGGCGACGGATCACTATCAGCGATTCTTTGATGCGGCCGGGAATATCAATCTGATCCAGATTGCGGAATATCTTCCAGATCCTCCGGATATTCTTTACGGGAGTTACAGCACGGGTACATGGCAGGACGGCACACTGGGCGCGGCCGCTAGCTGCGCCGCTGGCACCCCGGGCGCCATCGAGCAACTGGGACTACAACTTGGACTCAACGGATATCCAACGTCGGTGACGGTAAACGGCGACGTTCTGCCCAAGACCGGGCTTCAGTACATAGAGAATCACGATCATCAGCGTTTCATCTGTAACTTCGGTACGATCGGCGTCGACAACGATCCCGACGATGTGTTGCTTCAGCAAGGGGATCGGGACGACAATTGGCCGAAGGTTCAGCCTTACCTGATTGCACTCATGACGGCGAAGGGAACGCCGTTGCTGTCGGAAGGGCAGGAATTTTGCGAGAACTATTGGATTCCTGCCAACGGCTACGGACGCGTCATGCTTTATCGGCCGGTGCGCTGGAACTATTTCTATGACAACGACGGCAAGCCGATTATCCGCCTGCTTCGCAAGCTGACGAAAATCCGGCGTAGTGGGGCGCAATTCAGTGATGGCCAGCATTTCTTCTACAACGACTACAACAATTTCAACTCCAAGGGTTTGCTGGCATTTTCCCGGCAGGTGGGCAACACATTCAGTCTGGTTGTCGTCAATTTTACAAATCAGGAACAGACGACGAGCTTCGCCTCTTTCCCAACAAGCGGCGACTATGTCGAGGAGATTGAGGGCGGGCAGAATCTGAACGGCGTTGTGGCAGGTGCGGCGCAGACGATTAGTGTTCCGAGCAACTACGGATGCATCTGGACCACCGCATGAAAGCCTCGCCGGCTCATTAGTAAAGTAGCTGCGGATCAACTACAAAGAGCTTCGAGGACCTTTGGGAGTCAGTCGGGATTTGGGGAAAGGCGCTTCCCCGAAGCCGACTTCAGGCCAGCGTCGTTGAGAATTTGTCCCGGAGCATAACTTCCGGTTCCCGGTGATCCAGGACAAAATACAGCCATCAACCGCAGCATCATCGGGTCAACTTCGCCGCCCAATTCAGCACGATGGACATTGGGGTTGTTCCCGTCTTCAACTGCGTGTTGATGAGAAATCTCTGCCCGTCTTTGCTGACGTCATAAGTAACCTGCTCGGAGGTTGCAACCATCTCCCGTGGATTGGCCTGAAACAGCAAGCTGGGGGTTCCAGCATCGAAATTGGCGCCCACGTTCACCGGAGCCGCCATGATCTTTCCATCTGGAGTTATGTAGAAGAGTTCCTTCCCATCTCTTCGCCATTTGGGTTGGTCTCCACCTCCATTCGAGATCTGCCACTTGCCATGCGCATCAGGAAAAGAAGTCACATAAATTTCCCATCGCCCGCTTTCATTCGACCCATATGCCAGCCAACGTCCATCGGGCGAAAAACGTGCATTCTTCAGCGTCGAGGATGCTTTTAAGAACTGAGTCATCTTGAGGTCCGGCAAATTCAAAATCCACAGATCTGACCCTCGCTCATAGATCACAGATTTGCCGTCGGGAGACCAATCGTTGGGGAACCGGTCGGGGCCGTCTTGCTCGACTATCTTTTCTTCTTGCGCCCCGTTGGCGTCTTTCAGATACAAGTCAAACTTAGATTCGCGATTTGAGGCAAAAACCATCCGGCGGCTATCCGGACTCCACACCGGCATCGAGTCGATGGATGGATCGAATGTCAGCCGCTTGGCACTCTCAGTCTCGAGATCGTAAGTCCATACGTCCGTGTTCTGGCTGGCCGGATCTGTCGTATCCGAGGCCAACAGTTTTCCGTTCGGCGACAAGAATATGTTGCCGTAAATGCCGGGTTTCAGAGCCACTCCCGCCGGTTGACCCGTGCGATCGAACCAGGCTGGTTGTGAGATGCCGTTATCTCCAGTTTTTTGCGCCACCAGAAGCCCGGTATTCGAAGTGGCAAAGACCGCTCTCGCGATGCGCGGCCAGTACTGAACGTCATTCAGAATAGGAGTCGGCTCTCCACTCAGCTCTAATTTCTTCGGGTCAAAACGTTGCGCAAAAAGAGTCTGATCGCGCTCGAAGATCAGATAGCCGGGCGAGGCGTAGGCAGCATTGGCTCTTGTTCGGACAAGCAGTCGCTTCTCCTTCGAACTCAATGAGCCCACATAGACCGAGTAAAGGTCTCTTCGGCCAGTAAGATTCATCGCCAAATAGAGATAGTGAATTTGGTCCGGCAAAAATATCGGCCAGCGATGGCTGTCTTCTCCCTGCGTTCGATCTGGAAAGCTGACCTGCACGGACGTTCCGCCCGAAGCCGGAATTCGAAAAAGGCCGGTTCCCAAGAGTCCGCTCGGGGTAAACAGGATGACGCCTTCTTTATTCCATGCGCCGCCGCGCCCGGTGGGCGCGTCGCATAACGTCTGCACAGGCCCGCCCGCCAGTTCAAGCTTCTTCAGCTTTCCATCGGCAAAGAATCCCAGCGAACGGCCGTCCGGCGACCAGAAGGGAAAGTTGGCGCCCTCAGTGCTGGGCAAGCTGTTGCCCGCCGGCGAGCCCACTTCATAAATCCAAAGAACGCTTTTTCGTTCCGATTCACGATAGCCAACGACCGCAACCGTGTGGCCGTTGGGAGACACTGCCACATCGCGAGAGGAGAAGGGGAGCGGCGCGAAAAAATACGTGATCTGCTCGGCGGGTATCGAGCTTCGCCACCACGCAAGGGATGCAATCAGTACGACGGCGAGTGCGCCTGCAGCGATCCAGCCAAGATTCCCACGTTTTGTTTCTTCGTTTCCGATCGGCCTGCGATCCTCGTTCGCGCCTTGCGCGATCCACTTTAGTTGCAGCTTGACATCATGTGCCGTCTGCATGCGATCTTCAGGATCCTTCGCCAGGCAGGTATGGATGATGTGCTCCAACGCTGGCGGCGTCAGTGGCTGCAACGCGGAAATTGGTTCTGGGTCCCTCTCGAGAATCGCGCTGGCCACGGTGATTTGGCTTTTGCCGGCAAACGGTCTTCCACCAGTCACCATTTCGTAAAGAACAGCGCCCAGCGCAAACAGGTCCGATCGCCCATCCGCTTCCTTGCCTTCGATCTGTTCTGGCGACATGTATTGAATCGTGCCAATGATTGCGCCGGCTGTTGTGAGCGGAGACATCGGACTTGCTCCGCTCATCGTCTTCGCGGCCGACAACAGAGGTGCACTCGTGACTGCTCCACCCAAGCCGGCAGCCGTCGACTTCGCTAAACCGAAGTCCATAAGCTTCGCGCCGCTTTTCGTGAGCATGACGTTTCCGGGTTTCAAATCGCGATGCACGATCGCCTGCCGGTGCGCTGCCTCTAGCGCTTCGGCCACGCCAATTCCGATTCGGAGGACTTCGCTGATCGGCAGCCGTCCTTTCGCCAGCCTCTGCGAGAGAGTCTCTCCTTCTAGCAACTCCATCACGAGGTACTCGGTGCCATCCTGCGAGCCGACGTCGTAAAGACGGCAGATGTGTGGATGGTTGAGCGCGGAAATCGCCTTGGCCTCGCGCTCCATGCGCTGCTTCAGTTCGGGGGACGAGGACAGATGAGAAGCCAGGACTTTGATGGCGACGAAACGGTCGAGACGGATGTCCCGGGCGCGGTATACCTCTCCCATGCCCCCTTCACCGAGGGGCGATTGAATTTCGTACGGACCGAGTTTCGTGCCAGAGGTGAGGGGCATACGCGCGCGCAATTATAACGCGCTGAGCACATCGCCGCGCAGCGGCGATTCTGGTTGGCTTGTCGGCAATCGGGGAAGTACTCGTGCAGGCAGCTGTCAGGGATGGATCATCTCCCTCCCGTGCTTCAGCCTTCACTCGCGGTCCAGAAACGCGCTTCTGAAATGTGGGACGGATTCCTCTGAGGAATCCGGAAGGAATTTCTCCGAAATAGCCTGTTGAAAACTTCTCAGTTAGAGAGCAATCGAATGGATACGGGAACGGACAAGGTGCATTTTCGCGATCAGATGCATGTATCGGCTACTATGGAGCTGAACTCTTCTGCGTGGGGGGGGTAAGTTCGGCGACGAGTTGTTGGAACTTTGGGTTGGAACGAAGGTTCTTCAGGTCGTCGTCGGCCATCAGGGCATCGGCATTATTGTATCCGCGATTGATGGCTTCGCGCAGATACTGAAGTGCGTCATCGGGTCGGTTGGCAGCCAGTGCCACGCAGGCGAAGGAATACCACACGGAGAAGGGTTCGCCTTGTCCTTTGGAATTGTTTTGCTTTTCGATCGCGTCGCGAAACAGCTTGCTGGCCTCTAGGTAGTGATGGCGGCAAGCCATGGCTTTTCCAAGTCCCCGCAATGTATCTACGGTGTCGTCATGTAGGGGGCCAAGCGTGCGAAACTGGGCCGCATAGGTTTCCCGAGCGAGCTTTTCCGCTTCGGCATAACGTCCTTCTCTAGTCAGGGTTTTGGCAAGGCCGGTTTGATAGGCCAAACTACTGGGATTTTCCGGTCCCAGGACGCGAATGCTGGTTCCCACTACTTCGCGTTGCAATTTTTCTGCTTCGTGGACATGGCCTTCCTGCAAAAGTTCATCTGCCAAGTTCATTTTGGACCACAAGGTGTCGGCGTGTTCAGCCCCAAGGATTCGTGTGCGAATGGCCAAAGTTTCGCGGGAGATTTTTTCTGCCTCGGCTAGACGCCCTTCCATAATGAGAAGGCCGGCTAGATTTTCCATGGTGAAGACCGTGGCCTGATGTTCGGTTCCCAACACGCGCTGCTGGACGGCCAAGACTTCGCCATACAAAGGCTCGGCTTCGGAGAAGCGCCCTTGAGACTTGATGACCAATGCCAGATTGCCCGCGACTAACAGGGTTCGGGGGTCATCCGCTCCCAGCACGCGGCGATCTAAATCAAGCAGTTGGTGATCGACTTGTTCAGCCTCCCTGTAGCGGGCCTGATCCCAGAGCGCTGCGCCCAGATTGGCCATCGCTCGCAATACTTGCTCATTCTCCGTACCCAACTTGCGACTGCCGAGCTCGATCACCTCGCGTTCCAGTTTCTCCTGCTCGTCGTAATGTCCCTGGTGTCCTCGGACTACGCCCAAGTGATCCATTGTCTCCAACGTGAGCGGGTCGTCGGATCCGAGCACGCGGCGTTCGCCTGCCAGCGCTTGACGCTCCAGCTTTTCCGCTTCGGGATAGTGTCCTTCATAAATCAGGACGGTGGCCATCTGGGCCATCGACTCCAGCGTCTTTGGGTCATCCGGTCCGAGTAGTCTCAACCGCGTATCCAAGGAACGCTGTGCCAGTTCATGAGCACGAGCGTATAGTGCCAGACTCCCGTAAATGCGTGAAATTACCCGCATCATCTCGGCTTGAACCTCAGGGTCCTTCGCCAGACCCTTGCCTAGGTCGTTCGAGGCCTTGTCGAGAATCTCGCGGGCAGTAACGCTATTGCCGCGCGCCTGGTTCGCATCGGATACCTTGAACATGTTCGTCATGAAATCGGTGATGCGCGTTGCGCGATTGCGCTCGTGGTTGGCGCGGTCGCGCTCCCGAGTGATGCGGCGCAACTGTACCGCTTGCAAAATAGAGAACGCCGCCAGCAGCAGCACCAATCCGGCAGCCACCCCCACGCCTACACGGTGCCGCCGAGTATATTTCCGCAGGCGATAGCCAGCGCTTGCCGGGCGCGCTGCCACCGGCTCATGGTTCAAATAGCGGCGAATGTCAACAGCCAGTTCGGAAGGCGATCCATAGCGGCGAGCGCGATCCCTCTCTACCGCCCTCATCGTGATCCAGTCCAGATCGCCGCGCAGCAAGCTCACCAGTTGTCTGGGCTCGGTGCCGCGTGCCGCCGCCGTAGCCGTCGATGTGTCTCGATCGGCACTGACTTTGGCACTTGGGCGCGGCGGTTCCTCCTCGCGCAACTTTCGCAGCCACTCGTCCGGCGCCTGCTTCTGCTCGGTTTCAAATGGCCGCAACCCGGTCAGCAGCACAAAGAGAATAACTCCCAGCGAATAAACATCGGTGCGCGTATCGATATCCCGCACATTGGGATCGACCTGCTCGGGACTCATATACGCTGGTGTCCCCAGAAAGTGCCCCATCTGCGTGAACAGACTCTCGCCGTCGACCGGAGGCGTCGTGGCCTTGGCCAGACCGAAGTCGATGATCCGCGGCACGGGCTTGTCATCGACCTCTACCACCAGAATGTTTGCCGGTTTTAGATCGCGATGGATAATGGCCTTTTGATGGGCATGTTGAACACCTTCACACGCCTGGATGAAGAGTTCCAGCCGATCGCTGATCTTGAGCTTCTTGCGATCGCAATATTGTGTAATCGGCAGGCCGGGCACGAACTCCATCACAAAGAATGGTTGCCCCTGGGCCGTGGTTCCGGCGTCGAACACTTTGGCGATGGCTGGATGCTCCATGATCGCCAGGGACTGCCGTTCCGCCAGGAACCGCTGCACGACCGTCTCGTCATACATCCCGGCCTTGATCAGCTTGAGGGCAACCTGCCGTCGCACGGGAGAAGTCTGATCGGCCAGCCAGACTTGCCCCATGCCTCCTTCGCCAAGCTTACGGACGAGTAGAAAGCGCTGCGCGAAAACCCGTCCCGCTTCAAGGGCAACGGGGGAGTCGATCTGCTCCTTATTATTTTCTACGCCCAGCCCGCCGGCTGACAGGGGCGATCGCAAAAAGCTGGAGCGGACGACTGCGTTGGCAAGAAGAAGCGATTTCACCTCGGCACGCAGCGCATCGTCGGAACCACAGTTCTGATCGAGAAACTGTGAGCGCTCTTCAGGGGCAAGTTGCATGACCTCATGCAGGAGATCCTTGAGCCGTTCCCAGGGCTGGGTGTTCATGCGCTTTTGCTCATTTGGCGATACAGCCAGACGCGTGCCGTAGCCCAGTCGCGATCCACGGTGGCACGGGAGATTCCCAACACCTCTGAGATTTCTGGAGCCGTCAGGCCCCCGAAGAACTTCATTTCTACAATCTTTCCCTGTCGCTCATCGATGTGAGACAACTGGTCGAGGGCATTGTCCAAAGCCAGGAGTTCGGCATCGTTGTGGACCGCCAGGGCGTCAAGATGCTCGAACTCTATCTTGCATCCCCCGTCACGCTTGGACGCTTTCCGTTCGCGGGCGTAGTCAATCAGGACCTGACGCATCAGCCGCGAAGCGACGCCGATGAAGTGCGCGCGGTTCTGCAGATCGACCGGTTGGCCGGCCATCAGCCGGAGGTAGGCCTCGTGAACCAGAGCCGCGCTCTGCAGGGTGTGATCCGGGCGTTCGGATTGCAGGTGGTAGTGCGCGAGCCGATGCAACTCTTTGTAGACCAGCGGGAGCAGCGCGTGCAGAGCTTTTTCGTCGCCCTGCCTCCAGTGCTGCAAGAGTTCGGTGACCTGACCGGACCGGTCTTCGGCCATGTCGTCCCCCTGGCTGCCCCTTTTAGGGAGTGGATTAATAGCATATTCGCAGGCCCGATAGTGGTCAATCACAGCTTCACCCTCGACTAGATAGTGTTTGAAGTGAGCGTAGCGCTTCAATGCACCTTTCAGACGCACACCGTCTGACGGAGATGGCGACCTAACCCGCCCGGCGAAAATTTTCCCCAGGCTGATGAGGCGATTCCCTCGCGCTTTCCGCCTTCTGGTATGAGCACGGGATTCAGCAGATGAAAAGAGCGCCGGACCCAAGAAATAACAAAGGAGAATCAAAATGAAAACTTCAAGGGAGAATCAAATGAAAACCACTTCGAAAGTGATCGAGAGCTTTGTATTCACGGCAATTCTGGCTTGCCTCATCGCGGCAGGATCGGGATCGGCCTTTGCACAAGAGGTGTTTCGAACCGACAAAACACAGATTTTCAAAAACACGTGTCTAAGTGGAATTGGTTGTGCGGATTGGGGTGAGACGGTCAGCACCGACGAACCCTCCACCCTGGAGCCGGTTGTTGTGATTTGGAGCGCCAGATACTTCGTAGAAACAGCCGACATATATTTTGTCGGGCTCGACGTGAACCACACGGGGTGCCAAACCGGAGTCTACGGGCCCTCCAATCTGGAATACATCGCCACAAAACCCACGGGCCATTTCTTGACCGTCACATTTCAGTGGATTGTCGAACCCGAAGACGGCGTTCTGACGAAAGGATCGAGCAACACATTTGAGTTGTGCGGCGGCGGCGACGATAAGGTTGCAGGCGATTCCATCAACATCGGCCAGAACACTCTCAGTGTCGCTAAGTACTGACACATCTGTACGCCGGCCGCGGGCAACTTGAATCTCTGGGTTGAATGCGGTTCATAGCGGCAGCGGGTGGATCGTTGGGGGACGATCCATCCGCCGCCACTTGTTGTCGCGCCCACCGGAAGCTTCCAAGGAACAGCCGCGCGGCCAAGACAAGTTCCTTTCCTCTTTGCCTCTGCCACCGGCCGGGCCCTACGCTATCCAGAAACGCTTGTGGAGATCTGGGGCGAGCGGAATTCAGCAGCACTGCACTTCTCCCAAGCCGACTTCTGCCCGGAACAACTTCCCTGGAGTCCGTTATTCGCGATCGAAGGATACCGAGAGATCGCAATCACAAACCGCTGATGTATCGAGCTAATGGCAATGGGCTGGAGAAAAGAAGGACTGAACGGTTTTCTGCAGGTCGCTTCCGCGGAGCTGCCCATCCTGGACCGCGCGTAGGAACCACTGCGAGTAAGATTCAGGATTGGCAGATAACGCCTCCTTGTAGCCCGTATACATAGCCACCGCGAGGACATGCATCCCGCCATCCTGCTCCCGCCAATATTGGCAAGGGTTGCGGCCGACACCGAACTTCTCGCTGACAAGTTGCTCTAACGCCTGCACCGAGTCTTCTTCGATATACCCAGCTGTGGTGTTGTACCCGAAGGACGGGTCATGGTGCTGAACCTTATCGATCACGAGCGGATCGCGTCCTAGCAGGTCAATGGCTTCGCGGACCTTCGGATCGTCCGCGTGGTAAGGCGGGTGCATGGGCTCGTGAATTGCATTATGAAGGACGATACCAAGCGGATAGGACACATGGGTGAGGAAACGCAACCCCGTAATACGGATTCCGTGAGGCTCTGAATAGGCCAGCAGATATACAGTGATCGTGTGCGATGGAAGGGAAAAGCCAAGGTAGCTCTCGATTACAGGAATGATGTCGTATTTCGGGAGTTCGGGAGAGATCTCCGCGATTCGCTTCTCGATCTTGGGCCTGGCATTTGCCGCCCAGTAGGCGGGAAACCCGACCCGATCCAAGGCTCGAAGAGCCGCCTCCAACGCCGGTTTAGCCGCCTCATAGTTCTGCCACGAATCTGCGCTCCAGTATGAGGTCTTCTTGAGGCCGGCTTCCATCACAGCGCTGTCGTGTGCCGTGCGGATCATCTCCGGCAGGGTTTCGTCGTCGACCACGGAGTAGAAAAGCGTCAGCTTCGCGGAGACGATTCCATGCCCCTCATCCTTGATGACATGCTTCAACTGTGCGAAGGCGGCCTGCTCCGCAGGCGTGAAGAGAGAGTGGAAGTGCCCGTACTCGGCTTGATAGTACTGCAGATAGTACGGGTCGCCGCTGAGCACGTTCAGGAGGCAGAGGGTATCGTATTTGAGAGAAGGCTTGAGTTGCCAGTCGGTGCCCGGGTGAACGGAAACGATCTCCGCAGTGAGGAGAGGGGGTTGGGCAATCTGGGCAGAACCCAAGATGAGCAGGCAGAGCAGATCATGAATCCGCCGCATAGTCCCTTCTAAACGCCGACGCTCCTTCCTGTCTTGAACCCATTTGCAGCGGATCGCCACGCCTGCGGAGCAATTCCCGTGAGTTGCTTGACGCTGCGCGTCATGTGCGACTGGTCGGCGAAGCCAAGTTCGGCCGCAATGCTTGCGAGTGACGCCTGCGTATTCTGAATAGACTTCAAGGCACGACGAGCGCGAATGCGCGCACGGAAAGCCTCCGGGGAAACACCAAACACCAACCCGAAACCCCGCGACACAGCCCACGGCGGGATTCCGTTCGTTTCTCCCCATGGGGACAGTTTGAGAGATGGATTCAGCATCAGCGCTGCCGCCAACTCGTCCGGCCAGTCGGCAGGCTGGGGTGTCCTGCTAATAGCAACGGAGAAAAGCAAGTCTAGGGCGTCTCGGCAGCTTCTCTCGGCCACGCGCGCAACGGAGTCGGGATCGACTGCCCTCGAAATTCCGGGCGTGTAGGAACAGCCGACAGGCAGCCCCAGATTGAGCACCACTGCACCCGTTTCGGAGAAACGGTCTAGGTGAGCTTCAAATTGCTCATGGAAGATAACATCGCCGGCTTTCACCCGGAAGCGTCCATGATCTCCCGCCTCCTCGTACCCGCCTGAAAGCACCAGAGCTGCATACGCTTTCTCATGGCCATGACGACCGAGGGCAGAGGCGCGAATTGTCTGCCACATGCGCATCCGCTCCAGTATGCGCCATCTGATCCGTGATCCGTATCCCCAACTCCTATATCCGGAAACGGGTTTGGAGGAGATGAATCGCGATCTCCCCGGAGCCGACTGTGGTACAACTTCACGTCTCGCTGGCCGAAAACCACCGATCGATCCAGTGTCCGTCTTCGGATAACTTCCGCATAGGCCGCCCGGAATTGGGCGGGAGGCACCGTCGAGCTTCCAATTCCGCGCAGCTGGAATTGGGGGGTCGGTTTTAGGAATCAAGCTGTCGGTGTGGTGAGGAAACACCCGATGCGCGGCCAGTTTCGTTGAATTTGCGTTGATAGTAGGCAACCGTCATGAAGATGACAGGCACGCCGATTAGGGCATCGCCGGTTACACGGCCTTCCTGGTGTTCGGTGGGGCGCGGTTGCTTCCTTCGATCGCAAAAGTTGGAAATCAGGCCGCGGAGGCTGATTACTGCTGCCGCTTCGCGGCCTCGACATGCATCAGGATCTGATTGAGCGCCGCACGATCAAGAACCCGGCCGTTCGCGACCACGATGCTGATTTTTCGGGTGTTCCGTATGTCTTTGAGCGGGTTTGCGCTGAGCAACACCATATCCGCGACCTTGCCGGGTTCGACCGAACCAAGGCTCGCTTCCATCCCAAGAAATCTCGCCGGGTTGCTGGTCGCGGTCTGAAGCGATTCCATGGGTGTGAAACCGGCCTCGACAAAATTGGCGAGTTCGTCGTGTAAGCTGAAGCCCGGCATGATGTAAATGCCCGGGGCGGTGTCCGTTCCGGCCAGGAACGGCACTCCGGCGCGGTGCATTGCGCCGACCATTTGCAGATTGTCGGCGAAATACTCCTGGCGTAGCGCCAGCGGATCGCGTAGAAGATCGGGCATCATTTCATCGCTGAAGCGGCGCCAGGTTACATCGCGCCAGTAGGCAGGAACGTACTTGTCGAGTGGATCGTGCTTCAGGTCGCGCTGGTCGAGAAATGTTCCGCCACGCTGCCAAGCCAGCGTGGGTACCTGCCAGGTCTGGTTCTGCGCGAGCAGTTTGATAAGCGAGTCGCATCTTTGCCGGTCCTGTGTGGTGAGCAGCAGTTTCAGGCTGCCTTCGCCCTTGATGAATCTGTCCTCTGCAGTAGAACAGCCTTCGAAGATGCCCATCAGGTGCTCGATACTCTTCTGCCCCGCTTCGACAACTTCCCGAATGCGAACCCTATCAGGAACATGGCCGACGATGGGCAAGCCCTGCTTGTGCGCTTCCGCGGCAGCGGCAAGGTAGGCATCGCGCGAAATGACGGACTGGACCTTGATGAAGTCCACGCCTTGCGCTTTGAGCGAGTCCACGGCAGCAACCGCACTGGCCGGAGTGTTAACAGCGATAGAACTGGGGAAGCGCAATTTCCCATTCGGTAGATACGCGTCCAGCATGGGGCCAGAGATGACCATGCGCGGGCCGACGATTCGGCCGGACGCGATCTCTTGGCGCCACTCCCGGAGAATCGGAATGTCCCCTCCCATATCGCGCACGCCAGTGACACCGTTAGCGATGAAAAGCGGCAGGATAATGTCGCGTCCGCCGGGGAACCAATCACCGAAAGCGGAGTGTACATGCATGTCCCAAAGCCCGGGGATAAGATATTGACCGGTGGCATCGATGACCCGCGCGTTCTTGGGTAACTGGAATTTCTCCGTATCAGAAACCGAGGTGATGCGATCGCCGGTGATGACAACTGTCTTATCTCTCTGAACCGATGACGTACCCGGATTGATGACGGTCGCGTGCGCAATCACAGTCGGGCCTGGTGCAGGATTGTATTGCGCAGTGCTGACCGGCTTAAGTAGCAGATAGGACGCAATCGCGACTGAAAGGCAGAAGGTAGTAAGGATGCGCATGGCTCGAGAGTACTACGAAAACTCGAAAACAGACGGACCGTCCGGAGAAGGTTGTGCGTTCCGAGTCGAGCCGTCCAGTTCACGGATAGTCGGTAATTACCGGCCAATCTCCTGAAGCACACCTATAGGAACTGCGTAGAAAAGTGCATGGTTCTCCAAGGGGACCTTCTCTCGAAAAGAAGGGTCGGCGGTTCGACGGCAAGGTCTTAAGAGCGGAAGGTCAGGCAGAACCTCCGAGGGCGATGTTGTCTTGCGGTGGTTGGACTTTGCGTCAACATGCATTTGCGCCCAAGCTAATCGTGAAGTTCAACGTGCATCTACTTCAGACGGCATCTCCGGCGGACAACCGAATCGTGTTCAGCCGCGAAGAACGGCGCAGATGAAAACCACGTCACAGTTTACATTCGAGTCGCTTCGGGCTTATCCACGGAAGCGAAAACTGGCATAAAATTCTATGTTGTAATAGCAACATAGAGGTCCCCATGAGCGAAATTCTGAACCTTAGCTCAAGAGCATCACAACCTCGGCACCGAATCGCTAAACAGCAGGCGAAGAGGCAGTTTTCATAGCAAGAATCACTTTATACTTGATCGTGAGATCGCTTGGAGATAAAATTCGCCCGAAGTACCAACATTTCATCTACACCTCCCCCCCGGCGTCACTTAAGCAGCATAGCGAGTGCAGTCGGTTCCGCCTCCTGTAATACAGGATTGCCGAACATCGAATCTGCCGATGAAGTCAGTCCGTATTCACAGGCGCTCGAGAGTTTGGAGTTACTCGGTACAGGACATCGCTCTGTCGAGCGATGTCCGTCAGCGGTTCCCCAGCCCGGAGACCTGGCATGGATCAGTTGACCTCAGTCGCCTTCGAGCATCGAAGGCAACACCGGAGTGACCTTCACCGATAGGAGGATCCCTCTCTGCGCGACCAGAACTAGGGTAGTAGTCCGCAAGTCAGTTGTCGGCGGTGGATATGACCAGCCTATGGCACCGCTTCGTCGAGCGTGGCGACTCTTCGCACCGGGGCGCTATCGTGCAAGCGCTCCTGCACGAACATGTGCGCACGCACGCGCCGACTTCCGAGGAGCATACTGGACCCGGCATTGTCTTCTTCGACGCGGTCAGCCAGCCGGTTTGTGATCTGGTGCGTGAGTCGAGCCGGAACGGCCGCGAACGAGTTCTGGCCGTGGCCACTTTCCAATCCGCACTGACGGGTAATAGCGTCTGGCGGCTGCTGCACAGCGGCGCTTCCGACGTCTTCGCCTGGGACCACTCGACGCACCCAGCGCGAGAGATCGCAGAGCGTTTTGAGCGCTGGCAGTCTGTGGATCGAGTGGTGGCGTCGCCCGTGGTGCGGGACAACCTGGTCGGAAGCAGTCCCGCCTGGATCGCGGTGCTGCGGCAGATGGTAGAGGTCGCGAGTTTTACCGATGCCTCGGTCCTGATTACCGGAGAAAGCGGAACGGGCAAGGAGCTTGTATCCCGGCTTATCCACTCTCTCGACGCGCAGCGCCAGAAGCGCGACTTAGTGGTGCTGGATTGCACGACTATCGTCTCGGAATTATCGGGAAGCGAGTTCTTCGGTCACGAGCGCGGAGCCTTTACTGGCGCGGTTGCCGCACGCGATGGGGCCTTTGCCCTGGCAAGCGGAGGAACCTTGTTCCTCGATGAGGTGGGAGAGCTTCCGCTTACGCTGCAGGCCGAACTTCTGCGGGTGGTGCAGGAACGTACCTACAAGCGAGTAGGCAGCAATGTTTGGCAGCAGACCGATTTTCGCCTGGTGTGCGCCACCAACCGCGACCTGCTGCACGAAGAGTCACAAGGGCGGTTCCGGCGCGACCTCTACTATCGCATTGCGGCCTGGACCTGTAAGCTTCCTGCTCTACGGGAACGTCCCGAAGATATTCTGCCGCTTGCCCAGCACTTCTTGCGGCACCTGCGCCCAAGCCAGGAACCTGAAATGGATCAGGCTGTAAAAGACTACGTGTGCCAGCGCGCATATCCGGGGAACGTCCGCGACCTGAAACAAGTTGTCTCCCGCATGAGTTATCGCCACGTGGGTCCGGGGCCTCTGACCGCAGGCGACATCCCGCAAGAAGAGCGACCTTCTTTGGAATCCGTTCCCTCGGAATGGCGCGATGGTTCTTTTGAGGCCGCGATTGGCCGGGCCGTTGGCATGGGAATCGGAGTCAAAGAAATCAGCCACACCGCGGTCGACACGGCCATCCGGATGGCGGTTGCAAGCGCCGACGGGAATCTCGCGCGCGCGGCGCGCCAACTCGGAGTCACGGACCGAGCTTTGCAGATGCGGCGGGCCGCGAGGCGCAAAGGCGCTCACGGAAAGGGGGCCGACGCTGCGCCCGGCCAGTTCGAGGACTCAGCTTGAAGGAAACTGCGCACCGGACCAGGGATCCCGGAGTTCGCCCCGACTCCACGCTGCCGCAACGGCGGTAACGGCATAAGCTTTAGGTCGCGGCCGCACCCCGGCGGTCAAGCGCAGGTAGTTACCGCTGAGGATCATCTGCTCCTCGTGTTGCGGCAGCCCGAGCACGCGTACTTTGACTAACTCCACCGCGGGATGCAGCCAGGGACCATCCGTGCCGAAGAGCACTTTGCCGGCTCCGGCGCGCCGCACCGCGTCCTGGAGAAGATCGAAGCGGCGAATTCCGGAAGTATCGATGTAGACGTTGGCGTGCCGAACCAGATGATCGATCATGGCAAGTTGAGCCCGCCAATCGTCGGCGAAACTGCCGAGATGAGGGATGATGAAATTTACCTCGGGATATTCCCGCGCGATCAGTTCGACGACGGAAACTTCGCCCATCACGTCATACAGCACAGGCAGAGAAAATGCGCGGGCCACTTCGCAAATCTCGCGCGTAATGCGCGCGTCATGGCGGTGAACCTTGATGCCCCGAAATCCATAACGCTCCACCGCGACCTTGATCATGGTGAAAACTCGCCCCCGGTCGCGCTCCGGGTGAACGAAAGCGAATCCATAAAAGCGGTCGGGACGGCTGGCTACGATGCGGGCGACTTCCCGGTTGGCCACAGCGTAGTCCGAGTGAAACGCTGAGAAGAGCACGGTCCGAGTGATCCCGGCCGTTGTAGCGCGATGGAGATACTTGCCCAGCGAAGCGTCCGTGTCCCAGGGACCGGTGAGCCCGTCGCCTTTGCCAGCATGGCAGTGGCTGTCGATGATCATTGCCGTTTCTCGGCCGCGAGCATCCAGCCATTCAATTGTTCGACAACATTCCAGGTCAGCCGGATAACTCGGTTCACATTGCCGCGGGCAACGACGATGCCGACAAGGTTGTATCCGCTGCCATCCCGGATCCACATGGGCGACCCGCTTTGGCCCTCCGTGGTTTCGCCCCGGAAAACCATGATTGGACTCCGCTGAGGTACCGAGGCCAACCATCCGGAAAAGACCCACATCTGGTTTCCGCCATGCTTCTTGGGATATCCCGCAGTGTAGGCGACACGCCGCACAAGATTCCCCGGATCAACTGGCACCGCCGTGGTGCCGGCGCCACAGGCCGAACTACCCCAGTAGCAAAGGCTATTGCCTCCGAGTTGCGGGAATTTTAGATTCGCGATGGGACGGCTCAGCGTGATGATGGCAAAATCATTGTCCAGCGTATCGGCATTATATCGGGACGAGATGTCAGGCTTCTTGGCGGCCAAGTAGGTACCGAGCAGCTTGCTTTCGTCCAGCGCCACAGTGACGGCAACACTGTACTGGGCCGGATTCTTGACGACATCAAATACTACGTGAGCCGCCGTAAGCACGTGACGATCCGAGATCAGAACTCCGCTTCCACCCTGATCGTATCTACCGTTCTTTAGTATGGATACCTTTGCCATCCATCGAAGAGGAACGGCGAACGGGTTCGTAGCCCTGTTTGCTGTCGGATCGGGGACCGACATTTGCCCGCGTGCCGGTGGATTTGCTGGGGCTTCTTGCGGGAGTTCCAAGTCTTGCGAAGGCAGTTGGTCGTCCGGGAACACAATAAGCCGGTCGCCCTGCCGAATCCATTGTCCGCGAGTGCTGCTAAACCGGCTTGGCGAGCCGACGTAGGGATTGAAGTTTGGTTGTGTCCTCAAGTCTGCCTCCATTCTGCGGTCATAAGGCCATCAAGCCTGCGGCGAAATGAAGATGAGCCTGCGCGTTTCTGCTCTCTGGCTCCGGGTTTTGAGCTATGGTTCCGCGTTTGTACCTCTCACGGGCTTGCTCCCAATGCGTTTTGCCCTACTGCCTCAATGCCCGCCATACGGCCAGAAGAGCATCCTGGTATTGCCCGGTTATTCCCATCGCGCTCAATGCTTGACCCAAAGCTGCTTGCGATCCGTTGTTGACGATGGCATTGCGAACCGGCTCCGGCAGTATAGAAAGAGTGCGGTTCGCCCAATCCCGAATCCTTTGACCTGCGGAAGGCGAGGGTGCTGGCGGAGGAGGCAGTGGCGGGAGCGTCTGCCCTCCTCTTATTGGACCCTTAGGCGGCTCAGGCACTGGCGTTGTAGTCACACCCGGCGGGCAATTCGGGTAGTCCTTGAGTGGACAGGGCTGCACCGTGATTGTCCCAGGCAGTATCGTCGATTTGGCAGGAGCAGGCTGCGGCAGTTGAGCTTCAAGGAACACTTCAACTCTGCGGTTGCAAGCTCGCCCTTCCGGAGTCCGGTTGTTGCCCACCGGGTCGTATGCACCCTCCGTACTCGGGGTGATCACGACTTCGGTATTTCCTTTCAGGATCCTGGCGCGCCAGCGGGTTCGCCGCCGTAACTCGATAGCGGTATAAAGAGCCGATTGCACCACACGCGCCCGCCGCAGTCCAAGGGCACGGTTGTATGCGTCCGTTCTACTTTGTCCAACCGAATCGGTGTGACCAATCACGCGAATGGCATGAATGGGCTGCTGCGTAGTCCAACTCATCGCCACCTGGCGAGCGAGGCGCTGCACGATGTCACTGTGAAAAGACTTCAGAGTGGCTTTATCGAAGTCAAAGCGGTCGAGAACATCGGTTGGGGCCGAACCCGAGCTTCTTAGGGGACAGGACCGCGTGGTGATGACACTCGTCCCGGAAAGATTGCCACCAGTTTCCTGTACCTCAAGCTGGTCAAGAAGCTCCTCAAGGCGGCCCTCGTGGATGGCGGATTCGTATCCGCCAATTTCTCCAAGTTCGAGTCGATCAAGAAGGGTCCGCAACAGATGCTCATTCGACTCGAACGTTCCCGTTTCAAATCCTAATCCGTGTCCCATGACGTGTACTCCCTCCCGGGCAACCAGCTCTCACTCTTAGTGCCTGATCGATTGGACAGCTCTGTGAGCGCTTTTGCAGCCCGCTCGATTTGTTCCGGAACATGCCGGGCCGTGATCACGAGACTGACACGCTCGCCACACCCGTCAGGAGCGCTATGAAGGACGCTCCGTATTCCCTGCTTCAATAGCCGCTGGTAAACGTGAACCGGATTCGCGCCAGGCGCGGGCATCAATGTTTGGACGGGAAATAACCTCCCGGTGAATCGGAAACCGGCGCGCCCCGCGCGCTCGCGAAAACGGGCTACCAGCCGAGCAAGTCGCCGGCGCAGTTGATCTCCGCAGTTGCGATTCACTGCCAGAGCGTGTTCGCAAGCGCGAATCGACGGCAACGACGGAGGGCTGCAGTGCATGCGCGTCTCGCTGTTTTGCTCGAAGTCTGTGATCGCCTGCCTGCTTCCGGTCATTACGGCTAGGGGCGCCCCGAATGCTTTCGCCAGCGAGCTGACGGCGATTACGTCCGGACCGGAAATTTGTGCGTGCGGAAGCATTCCTCCTCCTCCTCGACCGTAGGGAGCATCTGGCCCTGGCGAATGACCAAAGATTCCCAGCGCCTGAGTGTCGTCGACGATGAGCCACCCTCCGGACGCACGCACGCTGTCCAAATAAGAGCGCAACGGTGCCGGCTTTCCGCAACTCGGACAAAAGCCATCGGTCAGCACTACGGGCCGCAACTGGCCTTGCCCGTGGTGCCGAAGCACTTTTCGGAGCGCTTCCGCATCGTGATGCGCAAACTCGAGCACCGGAACACCCCGCCCCGCGGCCCGTTCCACTCCCCAGCGCGCGATCGGGTAAGTCCCCGCGTCGACGTAAACTGCTACGCGATGGCGCGAGAGCATCCCGAACAAGTCCCAGAACAGGTGAAACGTGGAGGGGCCCAGCACGCCGCGCTCGCATCCCAAAAGAGCCGCGAGTTGCTGTGCCACCTGCTCAGCTTCCGGCGGCGCTGCGAGCGCCGCCGGAACGCCAGTCGTGAAATGGGACCAGGGCCGCAACGCTCCCGTGGGATGATGCAATCCCAGGTAGAGCGCCGAGGTAAAGTCCAGCATGGCAGCCTAGCCACGAAGTACCGGCCGTTGCGTCGCCAACCGCCGCAGCAGAAGCACTGACGGCAGCGTGGAGTTCACCGGCTCAGAGGTCAAGTCCACACCGGTTGCAGCCCGATAGGCGTGAATGTAAGCCTGGATCTCAGGCCGCCAATAGCGCGCCCAGTTAGCCGCTTGCGCCGGATTGTTGGTAATGCTCCACGCGCCGTACCGGACGGAGAGCACGATCTGCTCGCCGTAAACTGCTAGGTCGCGGAAGTAGATCACGCTGACGTCGGTCCAGCCTTGCATGGTCTTGACGGTGTCGACGCGGTCCATCCATTCTTCGGGATACGGCACCATGATCTTGCCGCCCAGGAACTCCCGCATCTCAGGCCGGGCCAGCAGCCACTGCTGCATGAGCATTTCCTGCCGTGCAGTCGAGGGCAGTTCACCGAACTGATTGGCCGCTCCCGCTGCCAGAATGTAGTGGACTTCCTTCAGCGCATTCAGCACGGGGAAGCCGTCCGCGACCACCGTCGTGTCATCGTCTTCCTTGAAGAAAATGGTGCACAGGTAGAGCAAGTTGTGGAACGCTTCCAGAAACTTCGAGCGGCTATCCGAGGGCCTCAGCGCACGCAGAGCCTTACCTTCGAGGGCGAGCCCATATTCATGGTTGTACTCGTAGGCGCGCCGCACCACACTCAAACGATGCTGTTCGTCCTGTACATATCCCCATAGGAAGCTGTTCAATCTCCGCAATGGATCAAGGTCAAAGCGTGTAAGAGGATCGCGATCCGCAGCACCTCGGAGGTTTTGAAAGCGGCGGCTGATGGCATTGAGGGTTTGCACCAGCATGCCTTCTTCCTGCCAGTACGACCAGATCAGCTCGATCAAGCATGGGTTGGTCAGCTTGCGTTGCAGGATGCTGTAACACTGGATGCCCATGCTGCAATCATCTTTAACAGCGAGGTCCGACAATCTAGACCGAACCAAAGCCAGATAAGGAATGATCATATTCTGAGGATCGTTGCTGCCCGGCACCGTGGAACTGGTATTCAAGTACTGATTCCCACCGGCCAGATACGTCTTCCACCAGCTCACGATCTCGTCAGGAAGCCCCGATTCGCTCTGATTGACGCGCGTCGCTTCACCACCCAGGTCGTATCCGGTTGTATTAAGAAGCGTTTGAAGCGCTTGAGGCGTCATGTAAACGCCGCAATTCATCATGAGAAAGCACTCTGTCGCTACCTTCAACACCCGGTAGGCATCCATGTTGGGAAACGGCAGGAATCGTCTCTCGCTCAATGACGGAAAATTACGGGGACCAGTGGGCAACTTCGCCACGAGATTCGAGGGGTTGCACATGATTGAGTCGACGAAATTTCTGTAGTTCTCGAAAAGCAACCCGTTTGAACTGTTGCGGATTACGACCCAGAGCGACGTATCAGGCGTTGCCGGCTCGGCGGTGCGCATCATCGCGACTGGCACAGGATCGCCACTTGCAAAGGGCTTCACCTTTATCGTGACTGTTGACGGCGAGAGCGCAGGTGCGTCTGTCCCTGGAACTGAAGGCGTGATTGTCAGGCTGAGATCGTAGCTTCCGGGTTGAAAATCAGTCGTCTCGCAGGTGAAGGTTGCGGCGCCACTTTGAGCGTCCACTATCGGACTGACCGCTACGTTGTAGGTATAACCGGTTGGATTCCGCGTGCTGTCGGCGGTAATACTCAGAGTGTAGGTTGCATCCAGACCGAAGGCCTGCGGCCACTGTTCCGCAGTGACTTGCAACTGCTGGCCCTGATAGATCATGTATGACGGAGGCATTGAGACATTCACGCTACCGCTGGAGACTGCTAACGGAATGGGCAATACTGAGCGCTTCTTGACTGTTGTTGCCATGTAATCCTCCTCACTGTAAAGTCCTATTGAATTCGCGGCCGAGCGTCGGTGGTGGCTGAGTCAGCCGCACTCTCGGTTGCGTGGAACATATTGCCGATGTATCTAAAGCACTGCGCATCGCCCAAAAACTGAGCAAGTCTGCGAGCAGCTTGCTTTCGGCTTCGGGAGAAATCTTTCTTTCGAGCCTTGCCTGACCGATCACGGCGAAGACCAATGACGGTGGAACAGTTCTCAACTTTGCCGGCGAGCTCACCCAATCCCGGTAATAAGCGATCAGGCGCGATGGATGCCGCTCCTCCAGCGGCATCACCTCTTTGAGCGATTTGCCGCGCAGCGCCTGCGGACGGAAGTTGACCAGCAACCGCGCGAATTCTGGAATGCTGGCGTCGATTCCCTCCAGGACGGCCTTTTGTTTCTCATCAAGGCCGTCCATCGGGTAGAGCATTTCCCAAAGCTTCGCCACCAACTCCCACTGTGGATGCGGGTACAGCTCGCGCCCCAGAGCGCAACTCAGCTTCACCCGGATCCACGGCGTGGGATGAGGATCCCGTATGTCGATTCGAAAAACGAAGGCGCGCGGCAGACTAACCAGGCTGATGAGGCCGAGAGTCGACGCGACTCCCACCTTCGCCACGCCCCAGAAATCGGCAACGACTTCCGAAATCCAACGCTCCCAGTATCCCCACGCCTGAGCCGATCCTGCTCCCGCTTGTTGTCGCCATCGAAGCAGAGCGCGCAGCGGCTGGAGCAGTCCCAACAGATGAGCGGCTTCGTGTCCGGTCTCGTGAACCAGAGAAGACGCGATTCCACTGCCGATCATCCGCTCGTGCGGAATTTTGATAATGGCGACTGGACTGGGATCTCCGCCCGGCAAACGAGTACGCGCACGGCGAATCGCGCCGCCGTGGCCACGATCGACGTAGCAGACCACGGGAGGCATCTGGTAATAACCTCCGGGCAGATCCAGGGCGTCGGCCGCGAAGTCGTCGAGGCCGGCGATCCAGACTCCCATTTCGTGTTCACTGCGTTGCGTGAGCACGTCGGCGAAAATGTGAAATTGCGAAATCACTGCATTGAACCTCAACTTTAGAAACACAATCCTTTTTTGCGCTTCAGCTGGGGTTGACCTGCGGCCGCTGGGACTCCGGACCCAGCCGATAAATTCATCGATCATCACGCGCAGCTTCCTTCGGCCCTGGGTCAAGTGGTTCTCCATCGCCGTCTGCGCGGCCTGAGGCACCGTTGCCGCCATCACCATGGGCGCGATCAGAGCGAAGGGTTTCATACGCCCAAGCCGTGCCCCGAGCGAACGAGCCTCTTGCTCCAGAAGCCACAAAGCTGCTGTTTGGCCGTTCATACGGGGTCATACTCCCAGAAGAACGATGTGCCGCCCGCGGCGAATCCACTTGCCCGTTCGTCGGTGGCGTCCCGACGCCGTGCCGCAAGAAGGACAAGTTGGAGCAGCGGAGTACACACCCGGCGCAGGGGGCCAGAACGTGCCGGGAATGGACTGAGCACTCGGATAGTTGGCAGCGCCGAAACCTGGCCGATCGCCAAAAAGCGCGGCGTCCCTTCGAGCCTGAGCTCTTGCGCCTGCAGCAACCCCCGCGTCGAAACGCCGAGTCGCGAGCAATCCTGGAGCATGCAGTTTCGCAGCCTCGATCAGCGCGGCCTTCGCTACCGCCCTCGGGTCAAGGTCAGGCCGCGCATAAGCGGCTCTCTTCGCGGCTTCGCCAGCAAAGCGGACATACCGCCGGGCCGTCTCGAAGTCACGATCCTCAGCGCTGAGCCCCTCATGCTCCAGGCCGAAAGCGTCTCCCGCCATGGAGGCCAGTTTGGATCCCACCATACCTCCAAGCGGACCTCCCACAAACGTTCCCAGCGCGCCGCCCGCAAGAGGCAACGCTTTCTTGGCAACCTGTTTCAGAACTCCGCCCAACGCCTGGCCCACCGGCGACTGGATCGCCGCACCGATCCCGCTCGCGACCTTCTTGAATAAGTCGCCCAGGAAATGGTCCAGTTCCTGGTCACTACGGATTTCGAGCAACTCGGAAGCCAGTTCGTCCTCCATGACCTCTGGCAACGGCAGTTCCTGGTATTCCTGGTATCCGCCTTCGAAGGATTCGCCGGAAGTCTCGCCGAATACTTCGTTCATGATGTTTCCCAATTGGCCGACGTTTTCGTATTGCTCGGAGGCAAGTTCGGGGATTTCTCCGTATTCGGAAAGCTCGGACCCGAACTCCAACTGCGTGCGATCTGTGTCATGAGGCATGTCTGCCCTCCTCTCAAGTATGGCGACCCCCGATGCGGGGCCAGCAGCATCGCGTTTCCTATTGCACGACACGTGCCGCTGCCAAATGGCTGAGAATCAGTAACGGCTGCGAAAAATGCTTCGGGCAGTCGCGGATTTCCTCCGCCCAGCTGCGAAGCAAGCTTCGGAGACGCGCACTGCAACGTGCGGTCTCGGACGAGAAAACAAATCACTTCACGACTGGAACACTGCGTGCATCGTGGCTGGTGCACTTCCGACCAACTGCACGCAGGACCGCGGGCAGACAAACAAGCAAGCGCGGAAGTGCACGTAATCACGCGGCGAGTGGCCGCTCTGCAGGTCGGCGATGAGCAAACTTTATTTTTTCAGCAATGGCCAATACTCCCGCTACGACATCAATCACGACTCCACGGACTCGGGGTATCCGTTACCAGTCGGAGGCTACTGGACGGGGTTGCCGGCGGGAGTCGATGCGGCAATCAACTGGGGCAACGGCTTCACCTATTTTTTTTCCGGCAGTCAGTATTACCGTTTCAACACAAAATTGGATCAGGTGGAGTCCGGCTCTCCCCTGCCGATAGCCGGCAACTGGACTGGCCTGACGTTGGACGCCGTGGATGCATGCATCAACTGGGGCAATGGCAAGGCATATTTTTTCCGCGGCGGTCAGTACTGGCGTTACGACATCAAGAAAGACGCGGTTGATCCAGGCTTTCCGCTGCCGATTGCCGGAAACTGGCCGGGGCTCACGCTGGACGCAGTGGACGGATGCATCAATTGGGGGAACGGCAAAGCATATTTTTTCCGCGGCAGTCAGTACTGGCGTTACGACATCAAGAAGGACGCGGTTGATCCGGGCTTTCCGCTGCCGATTGCCGGAAACTGGCCGGACTTGTTCCCGTCAGGCGTTCGGGCTCCAGTAATGCTCGGCTACGCCGGGTGCGACCGGGCTGGTTACCCAGGCGACGATGCCATGACGGCGCTCTGGAGAAATACCAACCTGAAATGGTGCGGATTTTATTTGACTCCTGCACCGAACCAGGGAGCGACGCTCGGGTGGATGACGAAGCGCGCCTTTCTGACCGGCCTGGGATGGGGCCTGGCGCCGATCTACGTTGGCGAGCAGCAAATAAAGGTTTGCCCGACCTGTTCCGCCAACCCCTCGACTGCCAAAGGGACTACGGACGCTGCCGATGCCATCGCGCTAGCCACACGCGCGGGTTTTCCTCCCGGATCGGTGATCTACCTTGACATCGAAACCGGGGATCGAGTCAACGACACGATGCGTGACTACTACAAGAGTTGGGTCGCCGGCATCATCGGCGGCGGATTTCTACCCGGAGTGTATTGCTCCTACGTGATCGCCAAGCAACTGAAGAGCTTCGACAGTCGGCCCGTGTTCTGGGTGTTCAACATCGGCAAATTCGCGGGCGGTGCCAAGGCTTCGTATCAGAGCCCGCTCCCCGCACCCGAGCCTCTCTTCAGCAGCATCGAGTTCAGCACGAATTGGCAGCTCGCACAAGCCGTCGGCAGTATGAAGATGCCGAGTCAGACCGTCGCCAACATAGATTTGGACAGTGCCAGTGTTCCCGACCCTTCGTCCATGGCATAGGGTTGTGGAGTGAGGTATGTCTTTGGCGAAGGCCAGCACTGATTTCCCAAGGAGCTTTTCCGAATGTTCTGAAATACCAGGGTCGCTAGGTTCGACCTGAATTTATCAACGAAACGAGGCCGCCCCATGCAGCCGGCTTTTGATTACTTTCCAACACCGCGTTCCTATCAACAGGAAGTTCTGCAGGAAATGTTTGAGTCCCCAGAATTACTCAATGAGGGTCTGCCGAGCTTCGAATATTTGCTGTACATGGAGGACGAAGAACTCGATCACTTCCTCGGCAGCGTGGTCCACAGCTTCGCCAGAGCAGGGAAGGGTTTGGCGAAGACCGCGGGAGGAGTTGTCAAGACTGTGGGCAAGGGACTTTCAGCAGTAGACAAGATAATACCCATGTCGGTTCTGACCAGCGGGCTGGCATGGACTCCGGCCGGAATGGCTCTGCGGGCCGGACTGGGAGCAGCGCAAGCGTCGGCGAGCGGGAAGAACGTTTTTCAGGGTGCGGTGCGATCGCTCGCCGGTACTCCGGTGGCACGGTTCTACGTAGATACCGCGATGGCGGCCGCGCGCGGCGAGAACGTATTGAAGGCGATGCAGAAAGCCGCTCAGGGACAGATCGGAGATTTGCGGCAGAGTCTGCAGTTTGCAGCCATGGTGGCTCCGTTCATACCCGGCCTCGGGACCGGGGTCGCAGCAGCGCTTGGCGCGGCCAACGCTCTCGCAGCGGGACAGCCGATCACCCAGGCATTGATCGCCGCTGCCCGCAGTGCCGTGCCGGGCGGGGCGGTGGCCCAACTTGCTTTTGACACCGCAATGAACTTGGCCAAAGGAAAGAATATCGGAGAATCTTTGCTGAACTCGGCGCGCGCCCAGGTCCCTGGCGGCCCGGCCGCGCAAGCCGCTTTCGACGCCGCTCTGGCGCTGGCAAAAGGCAAGAACATCCAGGATGCCGCGTTTGCCGCTGCCGGGCGTCTGTTGCCGCCGTCGCCCTATGCCGCCGACGCACTGTCATTCGTACAAAAAGCGGCGTCGGGCCAGAACATTCAAAAGGCTGCGTTGTCTGCGGCCGGAACTGCCATCTTGAACAAGATCGAGCAGCAAGCCGGGCCGATTCTATCCCGCGCGCGGGCGGCAGTGCCCGTTGCCATTCCCCGTCGGCTCCCGGCCGTGCCAATCCCATTTTTCCGTAGGCCCGCCCCAATGCCGTTTCCATTCCGCCGGGAGCTGATGGAAGAGATCTCTGGGCAGCCTTCTGCCGCCGACCGCTTTCGCCAGTTGGTTCGATCCGGCCAACAGACACAGGCGATCACAGAAGCCGTCAGGAACGGGCAAACCGATGTGGACCGGCTCACCGATATGGTGTTCTACGCTCGCCATCCGGAACTCAATGGACAAAAGGTGCGACCCAACGAACCTATGTTGGCACTCGAGTGGATGAAGATTCGAGCCACGCTGGTACGACCGGCCGTTGCACGTGATCAGACCGTGCGCCCGGCATTCGCCCTCGCGCCAGTGACAGCCGGGTCCAGTTCACCGGCAATCCAGACTTCGAATCGCCCGTTGTTTTTTGGCTTAGACACCTACAGTGGAGATCAGAACACCACTCGCGATTGGGTTATTGCCAAGAATGAAGTTCACATGAGTTTCGCAATCTTCGAATCCAACTACGGTACGCTACGCGGGTCAGCATTTTCACGCGAGTGGCCGGCGATGCGATCTGCCGGCCTGGTGCGTGGCGCGTATCTTTTCCTGCGCCTACCCAATCCCTTGGTCGATCGGAAGAACGGTCCACCCCCGCATTCTGTTGCCCAGGCTCAGGCCTTCATTCATACGGTAGGGACACTTGATCGAAGTGACCTTCCACCATCGCTTGACGTCGAGGTCGCTGGAGGCCTACGTGGCCTGGACCGGGCGAGTGCACTGGAACAGGTGCGTCGGCGCCTTGAATATATTCGAGCTGCCTGGAGAACGCTGAAGGATTTCTATAAAGTCGCCCCGATCATCTACACGAGCCTGCGTGTTTGGCAAGAAGAACTATTGAGACCAGCGCTCCCCGATCTGATCGAATCGCCGCTGTGGGTGAAGGATTACCCTTTCAACAAGGGTCAGGCGCAACTCGGCCCAATCGTGACCAAGCACGCCGCTCCTCGCGTCCCGCCACCATGGGGCGACAGTACGAACTGGTGGATTCACCAATATCAAGGAGATGCCACCGGACTCCCAGGTTTCGTAGGTGGAAATGTGGACATGAACCGGTTCAATACCATGGTCAGAGGTGACACGGGAGAGAGGGTCAAGTGGGGACAGCGTCGACTGGGAATTGCGCAGAGCGGCAAGTTCGATGCCGCGATGGAAATGGCGTTGCGCGCGTTCCAGCGCAGGAATGATTTGGCGGAGAAACCAACCATCGATCCTCAGACGTTCGCCTATCTGTGCTGGTCGAACCCCTGAAGCCGAGCGCGATAAATACTTCTTCGGAGATCACAGGATGTAGGTGTGCTCGATCGCGAGGAGCCACTCATTTCTCGCGGGTACCGATGGTGGATTGACACCCTGGCGTGACCTGCCTTGGTGTCCTCGAAGTCCAAGAGGTACAGCCCAACCTCACGGCCCAGAGCGAAGCGGTGCGCCTGCAGCCAAGACGGTTAGGATTTTGGGCTATGGCGACATTAGCCGAGCCCTGTCAAGCCGCGTGCCGGCCATAAGCATGCGTGTGCTTGCGACCCAGCGGCGTGTTCCCGGATCGACCGATCCACGAGTCGCTGCTTCCCTCGCCAATTCAGAATATGCGGCACTTGATCCAGTGCAGCCTAGAATTCGATTCGCAGGGCGAGTTGACCAGTGCGATTTCCGGCGTTCTCCGCCGTCTGCGGGGCACTCAGCACGCCAAAGGTGGACGGAACATCGAGCTGCGTTGCTGGCGGAGCGAAGTTAGTATGGTTGAGCACGTTGGTAAACGTGGACTCAAAGCGCATTCTTAGTTTCTCCGTAACGCGGAAGACTTTGGCGAGGCCGAGACTGGCCGCGGTTGTGCCGGGGCCCTGTAGGATACCAACCCCGGCGTTGCCGAAGCGTCCAGCACCGGCAGGAGTGGGCGCGAACGCGGCGAGATTAAAATATTGCGCGCGTGACTGACCCTGATAGAAATTCGTCGAGACCTGGTCGGGACGCAGGAAAGCGCCGCGGTTAACGACATTGGTATTGGACTGATCGAAAGCGCCGCTGATGCTTGGCGTAAGCCAAGGGCCGGTTTCAAGCAATGTTATGGTGGTCAGCTCCCAGCCGCCCAGCACGGCGTTTCTCCAACCACCCGTGTTGAGGAAAGTGCGGCCTAGACCGACGGGCAACTGGTAGAGACCGGTGAAAAGGAAGCGATTGCGACGCGTGCCATCGACATTGCCGTAGTCGCTGTGGACATCGAAGCGGTTGGCGATGGGAATTCCGTAATTGACTTCGCCCGCATACGCAGTAGGAGTATCACCCTGATTGTCGGCAAGATTTTTCGCCAGCGTATAGTTCGCGCTGAAGTAGAGCCCGTGGGACATTTTGTGGTTCTCCTCAACTTGAAGCGAGTTGTAGTTGGCCTCGCCGGCATTGAAGGTGCTATAGAGGCTGAACCAGTTGTGATAGGGCGCTCGCGGATCGACGTAAGGACTTGCGGCCGTCGGCTGATAGAGCGTAGTGCTGGCGGGAATCTGGTTGAGGTCCTCGGTGATGTTCAGCCGGTAAGTGTGCATGCCAACGTAACTGACACGGAGGCTATCGCTACTGGTGAGCTGACGCTCCACGGTGAGGTTCCACTGATTGGCTTGCGGGTCGCGGTAGTTGGGATCGACACCCTGATCGAGGCCGCCACCACCATATTGCACGCCCACCGCCGGGGGCGCGGTGTTAGGGAAGCGAATGAGAGGCGCTGTCACTGTGCCGCTGTTGGTGTAAGTGTGCAGCGCGGATGTTGGGTTACCGCTGTTGTTAAAGGACAGTGGACCAAGGTTGGTTACGGTGAAAATCCCAAAGCCTGCGCGGATGACCGTCTTGGTATCGTTGAAAGGACGGTAGGCGAGAGAAACCCGTGGCTGGAAGTTGCGCTTGTAAGTGTTTCGTAAGGACTGTGGAAGATGGTCTTGGCTGGCAGTGACGTAGTTTGTGCAGGGCAAGCCGGTATGGCCCAGGGTGCACGCGTTGAACGATTGCTGAAAGCCAAGATTTGACGCCTGGATGTTCTGCTGCGCCAGATAGGCCGGAAGATTGTTCGGCACTACGATCGAGTTGTTTCGTTGATCGAAGTTTGCCAGATTGCCTCCGTCTTCGGTGAAGCCTGGGAGGATCTGCCAGCGCAGGCCGTAACTGAGTGTGAGCCTGCTGCTGAGCTGGTATTCATCCTGGCCGAAGAGGCTGTACTGCCAAGCTGTTCCGGCCACGTCGGGGCTGGAAATCGCAAAGAAGATCGTTGTGGGCAGCCCTTCAAGAAGGTCTCCAAAAGCGTTGCCGGTAAATGTCGGCTGGAAAGTAAATTGCCCGAAATCATCGGAAGGCAGGAACGTTTCAATGTCGGCATAGCGAACTCTGCGGGCATCAACACCAGACTTCAGAGTGTGCTTGCCTCGCGTCCAGCTCAGATTGTCGGTGAACTGGAGCGTCTTCGACTGCGTCACTCCGGTCTTGTCGCGGCCAATGGGAGTGAATCCGGTGCCGGCGCTGAAATTGAATGTGGGAAAGGCGTGTGTGGTGGGATGTTGGCTGATATTTACCCCAGTCAGATCGAGTTGCGAAAGCGCGGCTGCGCCCTCGATGGGAAAACCAACGCTGGTCGTCACATTAGTGAAACCGAAACGGAACTCATTTAAGAGGCGCGGCGTGAGAACCCAAGTATGCGAGACGAGAAGGCTGCGATTGTGCACGCTATCGGAGTCATTCGGCAACAGCGGGTTGGCGTAGTCTTCCGTGATGTTCTTGCGGCTGAAGCGCGCGTAAACCGATTGCTTCGAATTGATGGTGTGGTCGATGCGGAGGTCGGCTCCGTCAGTGCGCGCGGGGGTGGATTGGAAATTCTCGTAATTGAAGTTCGACTGGCCGGTGACATTCGGCAATGGGTAGTAGCTTAATAGCGCTGCGGCGGTCGGATTGATGTTTGCTGGCGAAATCACCGGGCCACCGAGCGCAGTTAAGTCACCGTTTCGCTCTGCCTGCGTAGGAACGAGGAACTGCTGGGCAACCGCGGTGGAGCGGCGATTTCCCTCATAGTCGAAAAAGAAGAATGTTTTGTCCTTCCCGTTGTAAAGATGAGGAATGCTGAGTGGACCGCCGAGTGATCCGCCAAAGGTATTGAAGTGCTTTGGCGACTTGCCATTGAAACCGTAGGGGTCGGCATCGAGCGCGTCGTTTTGCAAATACTCAAACAGGCTGCCGTGATATTGACTGGTGCCGCTCTTGGTAGTGAAAGTAACATCGCCGACCTGCGAAAACTCCGCGCTGTTGTTAAACGACGTTACTCTCACGCCGGAGATTCCTTCTTGCGACGGGTAAGCATCTTGGAGTGCACCGTTCTGTCTTACGTTAGCGGTGGAAATGCCGTCGACAGAAAAGTTCACCATCGCCGAACTCGCGCCATCTAGCGCAATGTTTCCGGAGCTGTCCTGTTGCACGTTTGGCGAAAGTGACAGCGCCGCCAGCGGACTTGTCGTGGTGGCGCGATTGTTAAGGGGAAGTTGAGTGATCTGCTGGTTGTCCTTGGAGTCACTGATCACCGCGTTCTCTGTGTTAATTACGGCAACAGTATCAGCGACCTCCACGCTCTGAGATTGGCTCTTAATCCCGAGCGTGATATCAATCCTTAGCGTCTGCCTCGAAGTCAGCTCTGCGGATGGAACTTGGAATTCGGCGAAACCATCGGCTTGAGCCGAAAGGGCATAGGTCCCCGGCTTCAGGTTCAGGAACTCGAATGATCCGTTCTGGTCGGAAGCGGTAGAACGAATGCCGTTGTCTTCCAAACGACGTATCGTAACTTTTGCGCCCGGCACAACCGCCTGTGTCTTGTCCTGAACCACGCCGACGAGGCTACCGAAGGTAGACTGCGCGCTGACGGACACACTGTTCCCTGCAAGCCATAGAACCATCATCACCACCGCGATGACCGAATGCGCGATGCCTGAATGCCCGATCGTTGGATTGACGACTGCCCTGGTCACTGCGCTTACCTCCTCCGGGACAATGCTCCGAAGAGCGAGTCTCTCGATTGCCTTTGAAGTTCACACCCGGTGTTTCGAAACTAGCAGGGAGGGCATAAGGAATCTGTGGGTCAGCGATAAAGGAACCGTAAAGTTACGCCGCAAAGAAACGATTACGTGCATTCGAAACATTCATAAGATAAGTTAGGGCCGGCGATTTCTACAGCGCGATTCAATACGTGTTGTTTGTGGTCATCGTCACTGCCCTTGTAAAGCCTCTGGGCGGGTACATGGAGCGGGTCTTTTCCAGGAAGCGCACGGTACTTGATCGTTTTTGCATCCCGTTAAGCGTCTGATCTATCGCTTCACCGCGGTCGTTGCTGAAGCGGAGATGACCAGCAGGGAGTATGCAACCTGTTTCGTTCTCTTTGGTCTAACCGGCACGCTCCTGTTGTATGCAATCCTAAGAACGCAGCAGTTTCTCCCCTGGTTCTTTCCGCAGTACCACACGACCGCGTTATCTCCTGACCTTGCTGTGAGTACGGCGATCAGTTTCTCGACGACTTCTACCTGGCAGGCCTACGTTGGCGAGAATACGCCTTCTTCGTCGGGACTCTTCCAACTCATGCTTTTGGGTTCGGAGTGCTACTCACGGCCTGCTTGATAGTAATTGTGGCCCGGAGCTATCTTCCTGCCTTGGCCCTCGGCGCTGTACTGGAGCGATTGCTCCCCGGAAGATAGAGCACTTGAAATATTCGAAAAGCTCAGAGATCAGAGAGACTCGATGGCTACCGTTCAAACCTTCTGCAACTCAACAAAAAATCCGGGGGAGCTGGCTGAATACGACTGACTCCCCCGATCTCGCATGCGTTCACCCTGGTTAGAACTGCAACTTGAGCGCGAACTGCACCTGACGCGAAGAACCGAAGTCCCCGGTCGGGAAGCGCGTGCTCTGGATTTGGCCGAAAGCCGCCGAAGTGGTGGTCAGCACCGGGTTGCCAAAGTTCGGATGATTGAACAGATCGAACAGTTCGGCGCGGAACTGCAGGTTAAAGCGCTCGGTGATTTTGGTGTTCTTGGTCACGGAGAAGTCGGTGTTAACGAAATCCGGCCCGGTGAGCGCGTCTCGGCCCAGATCGCCGGGATGGCAGGTCGGCAATGTTGCCGGCGGCGCCGCGGCCACGCAGGGCGAAGCGAAAACGCTCGTGCTGGTGAACCACTGCGCTGGATTGCCGGTCGTTCCGACGGGACCCGTGAGATCCGGACGCACGGTGAGTGAAATGCCCGGGCCCGGACCGATCGTCAGAGTGGGATTTAGAGGATTGCCGCTCTGCGCCTGGCTAATCACACCCAACTGCCAACCGCCAACCAATCGATTGCGTTTGAACGGCAAACTGTAGAACCCGCTCAGCACGAAGCGGTGGCGAACGTCGAACTCCGATGGCCCGTAATCGCCACGCGGATTGTAGGAGTTCTGCAGGACATAGGTTTCGCCGGTCGACAGTGAATTGTAGTCGAGCGACTTTGAGAACGTGTAGGAACCCAGAATCTGGAAGCCTTTCGATAGCGTCTTATTGACCGTAACCCACAGCGCATTGTAGTTGGAGTTGCCGCCACTGTTGATCTGGTTGATAGTGCCGAGAGGGCATGGCGGATTGGGCGCAGTGCACTGTACGGGCAGGATCGGGCTGCTAGACTGCAAGATCGGGAACGGTCGCGTGGAGCCGTAGACATCGCCGGTCACCAGCGGCTGGTTGACGTTTTGCGTGAGCTGCAGATGCGTGCCCTTCATCCCCACGTAAGCAACGCTCAGGAGCGTGGTAGACGACAGTTGCCGCTCGACGCTGAGGTTCCAATCCTGCGCGTACATGTTGTCGAAGTTGGGATTGATGGACGCGGGGCCGAGGCTCACGCCGGTGATGGCTGCCGAGGGATTCTCGAGCGTAATCGCACTGGTAGCGGAGCTAACGGAAATCGGCACGGCAAACGGCGGGTTTCCGCTCAAACCGGTAACAATGTTGATGGTAGGATCTTGCGTCAGGATCGCGTAAGCGGCGCGCACGGAAGTCTTGCCGTTTTTGAACGGATCCCACGCGAAGCCGACGCGAGGCTCAAAGTTCATGTTGTTGGTGTGATAGGGCTGATTCGCCGAGACCAGCGTGCCCGTGGTGCTGTCGAAGTTTGTAAAGTGATTCATGGCCTCTGAAGGCGACGAGTTCCACTCGTAGCGAAGCCCAATGTTGAACGTGAAGTTGGGCTTCCATTTGTAACTGTCTTGCGCGTAAATCGCATACGAAGGCTGCAGTACGCGATCGTTCCCGCTGCCAACCTGCGTGGTGAACGCCGAAGCCTGATCGTTGAGGAAGTTCGCCATGGTGTTAAAGGTGAAGCTGCCGATGTTTTCGGCGAGGTTGTTGCTGTAGGCCCGCCGGATCTCTCCACCGAAGGCGAAGGTGTGGCTGCCCTTTAGCCAACTGAGCCCATCGTTCAGAACTACAGTGGTATCGCCACGCCCTTGCGGCTCGGCAGTCGGCCCACCAAATGCAGCGTTGCCGGAAATGTTGAAGAACGGCAGCCCGGAGCCGGCAAGTACTCCCGCCGGTTCGGTAATGCCGAAAGCCGCGGGGTCCAGCGAAGCATTGGGCGTGAAGAATAGATGGATTCGGTTGAAGCCTAGCCGCACTGTGTTGGTGAGCGTCGGCCCGAAGGTATGATCTTCGCTGATGGTCATCAATTGCCGGAAACCATCGCGCGTGTCGCCAAACCCAGGAAGATTCGCAGCCACCGCGCCTCCGGCCGTAGGCTCCTGGCGCAAGTCCTTCTGAACCACGTAGTAACCGTGGATTCGGTCCTTGGCGGTAATTTCGACATCGAGGTCGGCTGAGCCTTGATTCAGAGCCACATTGGCCAGCGCCGAGCCGGTGAAGCCGGTAAATGTCGCAGGGTCCCCAGCAGTGCCAGTACCCACCAGGTTAGCAGCTGGAATCAGCTTATTGATAAGGTTCAGCACTGCCGGAGAAGTGACAGTGGCGATCTGATTCGCGCTCGGCACGGTGGTCGAGACGGTCAGTTGCTGGTGCTGGCGCAAACCCTCGTAAGCCAGGAAGAAAAATGCTTTGTTCTTCACGATCGGGCCACCGAAGTCAGCTCCGAATTCGTTGCGCTGGAAAGGCGCTTGAGCAAGAGGCGCGCCCGTCGAGCTGACTGCTGGATTGAAGAAATTTCTGGCGTCGAGGGCATTGTTCCGGAAAAATTCAAAACCCTCGCCGTGGTAATCATTCGTGCCGGAGCGCGTCGCCATATTTACCACCGCGCCGGAATTTCGCCCGTATTGCGCTGGGAACGCGGAATTGTCAATCTTGGCTTCCGCCAGCGTATCGATCGGCGGCTGGAAGGTTA
>Ga0209330_1000143_pt1 | contig 35559 bp, 31 predicted proteins | sample JacPinW_OM2H0_O3_FD_187969 | JGI IMG/M metagenome (GOLD analysis project Ga0209330, IMG submission 187969) | Forest soil microbial communities from Algoma, Ontario, Canada - Jack Pine, Ontario site 1_JW_OM2H0_O3 (SPAdes) (version 2) | ecosystem: Environmental > Terrestrial > Soil > Boreal... | reverse complement strand
GCCGCCGTAATAGCCCGCAATTCCTCCCACAATAATTCCAATCGACACCGAAAGAATTGCGGCGATCAGGCCGGCGAGCATGGAAATTTGGCCGCCAAAGAGAAATCGGGAGAATTGATCGCGGCCGTAGGCGTCCGAGCCCATCAGGAAGATATGACCTGGCGCCTCGACGCCGAAAAGATGCACCTGTGACGTAAACACACCGGCGATTTTGTACGGCGTGCCACGCACGAAAAAATGCACCGGGTAGGGATGCTCCGAATCCGACTGACTCGCTACGGCCTTTTGGTTCGAGTCCTCAAGACCATAAATGAACGGACGAATGTGAAGATTTCCTCGGACATCCTTGAAATGAAGAGAAGTCGGAGGCGCAAACGGCCGCTGGCGGTCCTGCAGCGCGAAATTATACGGGGCAAAAAAGCCGGCAAACAAAATCAGAATCTGGATCGCTGTCAGAAAGACGAGTGCCCCGGCGAGTTTTTTCCGGTGTGTCAACTCGTCACTCCACTCGCATCCGAGGATCGGCCGCAAACAGCAACAGGTCCGCGAAGAGATTTCCTGCCACTAGGAAAATGGACGACAGCATCACCGCTCCTATCACCACGTAAACGTCCTTCGCTAGAATTGCATCCACTAGCAGCGGACCGATACCTGGCCAGCTCAGGACTACTTCCACCAACAAGGAAGCGCTTAGCATCGTTGCCACGGAAAGTCCGAAAAGAGAGACCAGAGGATTGGCCGCAACCGGCAGGGCGTAACGAAATAGCACGCGCCGTTCAGCAATCCCGTGCGCCCGTGCGGCGCGAATGAAAGGAGCCCCTAGCACTTCAATCATCGCCGAGCGGACGTGCCGCACGAGTGGCGGCAATGTGGCTATTGCCAACCCCAAAGCGGGCAGAAATAGATGTTCCGCAATGTCTTTCACTTTGTTCCACACACTCAGATCGCTGAACGCCGACGACACCATCCCTCCAGTCGGAAACCAACCAGTGCGCGCAGCTACCAGCAGGAGCACGAGAAACAACACCAGGTCCGGAACCGTCAGCAGCCCTGACGTCACGACTCCTGCGGCTCTGTCCCCCCATTTTCCGCGGTGCACTGCGCTCCACATCCCCAGTGGAATCGCGATCAGCCAGGCCAGCAACATTGCCGTCCCGGTTAAGAGCAGCGTGTTGCGCGCGCGCACCGCAAGAAGAGGAGCCACCGGACTGTTATAAGAGAGTGATGGCCCGAGGTCACCGTTGAGAACGCCGTGCAGCCAATGTGCATAGCGCGTTGGCAAGGACCGATCCAATCCATATTGCGAACGCAGTCCGTTTATAGTCCGTGAAGAAATCTGCGGATTCAGTGCCATTGGCGAAAAAAAATCGCCCGGCGCCGATTGCAGGATAGCAAAAGAAAAAATCGACACCGCCAGCAGCAGAAGGGTTGCGTGCGCCAGTCGCCGCGCGAAGTATTTCATCGTGACCTCTTAGGCAGAGCGCTCCAACAGGATCGATTCCACCGAACGCACCGTGGCAAGAAGCTGCTTTGTGTAAGAATGTTCCGGAGCAGCGAGCAGCTCGCGCATTTTTTTACGCTCCACGATTCTGCCCTGATACATCACTGCAACTTCGTCGGCAAATTGAGAAACCAAACGCAGATCATGCGAGATATACAAGTAGGCGAGCGAATGCGAGACTTGCAGCTCTGCCAGCAATTCAAGAATCAAAGATTGATTTGAGGCATCGAGATTCGACAAAGCCTCATCCAGAATCAGCACGCTCGGTTTCAGAGCCAGAGCTCTCGCGATTACCAATCGTTGGCGTTGGCCGCCGCTGAACTCAAATGGCAGTTTCCTTTGCCATTTCGCGTCCAGGCCCACCTGCTCCATCAGTTGGAGCGCGCGTTCGCGCCGCTGCAGCTTCGTGCCTTCGCGCTGGATTGCGAGTGGCTCCGTAATGATTTCACACGCGCTCAATCCAGGATTCAACGCAGACGCCGGGTCTTGAAAAATCATTTGCATCCGCCGCCGAATCGGGAAAAGAGCCTTTCGATCGAGAGCGAGCAAATCTTCGCCTTCCAGTTCGATCCTTCCTGAGCTGGGACGCTCGAGCAAAGCAATGCAGCGCGCCAAACTCGACTTTCCAGCACCAGACTCTCCCACAAGCGCCGACGTTTTGCCTCGGAAGAGAGTCAGGTCCACATCCTGAAACGCGTCGACAGTGAATTCCGTGCGTGAAAAAGTGCGCCGCTGCACGTATTGCTTGCTCAAGCCCGTGACGCGCAACAGTGGCTCCGTTCGATTCGAGTCAAATTTCGGAACTGGTTTCATCGTTCTTTCCGTCGCTCCTGCGCTCCGAGCTTTTTGCCGGACCGCCGCTGCAATCGCCTACGTGACGAGTTCGAAGTCTAAATCCTCGACAATATCTACCGGTGCATCTGTTCGCAGCATCGCCCTCGTATAAGCGTGCGACGGATTCCGATAGAGCTCCCTGAATTGCCCTTGTTCCACGATTCTCCCCTGCGCCATTACCATCAGACGGTCCGCAAGTCGGGCCTGCACTTCTGCACTGTGGCTGATAAGCAACACGGATATGCCCGATTCGCGTTGCAGTTCTCGCAATAGCGTTAGCAGTTCGTATTGGCTGTGCGCGTCGAGCGAAGCCGTAGGTTCGTCTGCGATCAGCAGCGCCGGGGCGCACGCCAGCGCCTGGGCCAACGCCACGCGCTGCTGCTGCCCTCCGCTCAACTGGTGCGGATACGCCGAAAAAATGCGCTGTGTGTTCGGCAGGCCCACGCGAAGCAACGCAGATTCGGCTTCTGCGCGGCACTGATCCCATTTCAAATCTCTGTGGGCGTGAATCACTTCCGCGACCTGATCTCTCACTCGCATCACCGGGTTCAACGCCATGCCCGGCTCTTGAAACACCATCGAAATTCCCTCTCCGCGAATCGTGCTCAGCGCCCTCTCGTCCATCGTCAGCAATTCTCTTCCGAGAAACTTGATCGAGCCCGAAACCTGCGCCTGCTGTTTGGAAAGCAAGCCGAGCACCGCCAGTGCAATGCTCGTCTTTCCGCATCCCGATTCCCCCATCAATCCCAGCACCTGACCGGCGCCGATGTCGAAGCTCACATCTTCTACCGCACACTGCCCGCTCGCGTCAGCACAGAGGTAGGAAACACTCAAATTTTTCACTGCGAGCAATGTGCGCATGGAATCCTTCCGGGTGCGTCGTCAGCATGAAAAACCGGTCAATGCGGCCACGCACTAAAGAACGGGAGCATAATTCCGCCTGTCCGCCCCCGCCCCAGCCATACGAACGTCAGTATTAGCTTCAGTTATAAAGGTAGGTACGCGTTGCGCAGCTGTCGATAGGCCTCTTGTCGCAGTCACTCTGCAAGTTAACGGTACGGAAGTACTAATCACCGCAACGCCCGGCTTGCTCCATTAGCCCAAGTACAATGCAGCGCTCTGTGTTCGCGCTCTCCAGATCATCCATCAGCGGCAACCGGCCCAGGCTGTTATTCTGAAATGTGACTGCGATTCCGGACCCAGACGCCAAGACCCCGTTTCAGACGGGCATCCTCCGATCCTTCGTTCGGTGGGTTTTCATCGGCGTGGTGCTGCTTTGGTCGCTTGCCGCGCTGATCCTTGTGGCTGCCCGGTGGATCGACCCACCGACGACCGCCGTACACATCCAGCGCCGCTTGCAGGCCTGGATTCACCACGCGCCGTATCGCAAACGCTACGATTTCGTTTCGCTCAGTCAAATCTCGACCGATCTCCAGCACGCTGTAATCGCCGCAGAGGACGGGAAGTTCTACCAGCACCATGGATTTGATTGGCACCAGATCCAAATCGCTGCCGAAGAGGATTTGGAAGGCGATCGCACTCGCGGAGCTTCCACCGTTACGCAGCAACTCGTAAAAAACCTATTCTTCGGAACGGGTCGCTCTATCCTTCGCAAGGGTGCGGAGGCCACACTAGTGCCGGTGGCCGAGCTCGTCCTCGGCAAACAACGCATTCTGGAGATATACCTCAACGTGGTCGAGTGGGGACCTGGTGTTTATGGCGCAGAGCCGGCGTCTCGCTACTACTACGAAACCGCAGCTCGGAATATTGGTCGGCAACAGGCTGCACGACTCGCTGCAATTCTCCCGGCCCCTCTGAAGCGGCGACCCGAGCGCATGAATACTTACGGCGCGATCATCCTTAAGCGCATGGACCAAATGGGCTGGTAATGGTGACTAACACCTCACGAATGCGACGTTTGATTACTCACGAGCTGGTCGAATCGTCACCGATTCGGAAATTGCTATCTCCAGAAGGATATATCGCTGCTGCTATGCTGAATTTCGTTTCAGCTGTTATTCGATTACGTATCCTTTAGTTCCCACATTATTGGTCATGCACTTCTCACTGTAACTTGCCAATGCTTGTGCGTGGTCCCGGCAAATGGAGAGGGTGCAGTTCAATGGCCACTTCAGCGGGACAAATTTACACGGCGCAATAGTCTCCGCGCTTGATGAGCCGGCAACAGCGTTCGACCAGATACAAATCAGGCGGAGTTTTTTTCTCCCATGTAATTTGGTCGAGGCATAAGTAAATGTTTCGTCGTAGAACGGGAAAAGTGATTCTGTAGTCAGGCGTCTTTCGTTCCCCGCATGTCATGCGCTAATTTTCCGTTAGCTGTCTGAATGTCAGCAACTTCCAAGGGGTTGTGGACGGCTGCATTTACTGTGCGCAGACAGCACAAATTTGAGTGGTCGGCACAAACGGAAAAGAAATTGCATTGCGACCACGAGGGGCAAGAAAAGCGGATGGAACACACCACATTTTAACGGAGGTCACCAATATGCCTTTTGCTACGGAATTCACAATTCAGATGCAGGATCAACCCGGGACTCTTGGAGAGGTCTGCCGGGCACTGGCCGATCGCGACGTCAACATTATCGGTTTTCAGTCGAACCCCGAGCCGCAAGAAAGGAGTTTGGTTCATATGGTGACTGACAATCGAACTGCAACGAAAGCGGTTCTGGAAAATGAACGGCTGATTTTTACGGAGATGGAAGTGGCTCAAGTAAAACTCCCGAATCGCGTCGGCGGTTTGGCGAAAGCTTTTTCGCGACTCGCCGATGCCGGCATTAATGTCAACTACGGTTATTGCGGAATCGAGCCCACAGCGAACACACCACTGCTTTTCTTGGGTGTCGCAGAAGTCGGCAAAGCGATGAAGGTGTTGGACCAAGCCGCAAAGGCCGCAGGAGCAGGAGTGACGTAGACTTAGCACGCGTGCAAAATACGGAGCCGCGGGAGTGGTGACTCGCGGCTCCGTTGGCGCGGGCTCGACAATTCGCCGTCGATCTCAGCTCCGGTGTGCGAGTGGCAATCCGGGCGCCCAAAATCTTGCACCGACCGCAACCCCCCTAGCATCGAAGCAGGCTAGGAGGAAGTGCTATGAAAGCTGCAGTCGTACCCGCTGCGAACAGTCCCTGGGAAGTGAAAGACGTCCCGCAACCTCAACCCGGACCTAATCAGGTATTGGTGAAAATGCATGCGAGCGGCATCTGTTACACCGACGTACATCTCACGCTCGGACACTTTCCCGGAAAATTTCCACGAATCTTAGGCCACGAGCCGGTGGGCGAGATCGTTGCAGTCGCTCCCGACGTCACGACGCGAAAGGTGGGAGACCGGGTGGGTACTGCCTGGATTCAATCCACCTGTGGGCGATGCGAGTGGTGCCAGCGTGGCCGCAGAATGTTCTGTCCTTACATGAAAGGCACAGGCATTGATGCACAAGGCGGGCACGCCGAGTACATGCTGATGAATGCCGACGCCACCTATTTGATGCCCGCCCAGGTTTCCTACGAGCAAGCAGCGCCGATCTTCTGCGCGGGCTACACGGTCTACAGCGGGCTGCGCTGGGCCGATCCCCAGCCTCACGAACGCGTGGCGGTGCTTGGAATAGGCGGCCTCGGACATCTCGCAGTGCAATACGCGAAGGCAGCGGGTTTTGAGACCATTGCCATTTCACACTCCCCGGACAAAGACAAGTTGATCCGCGGGCTCGGCGCGGACGAAATTGTCCGCGACGGGAAGAGCCTTGCCGCAGCGGGCGGCGCCGACATCATCCTCAGCACCTCCAATTCGACGAAGTCCATGGTGGACAGCATTCAAGGGCTGCGCCCCGACGGCCGCTTCGTGGCAATGGGGGCCGACGCGGAGCCTATTTCCGTCTCACTGACGGATCTCATCATGAAGCGTATCCGCATCATCGGCAGCCAGCAGAACGGCCCCGAGTATCTCTACGAGGCTCTTGATTTCGTAGCGCAAGGGAAAGTCAAAACGATCGTCGAGACTTACCCATTGACGGAGGCCGCCAAGGCCTACGACCGCGTTGCGGAGGGAAAGGCCCGGTTCCGCGCCGTCCTCACAATGTAATTGGTGATACGAGCAGTCATCGTGGTTTCCTGAGGGAATCAACGGGCGACTCCTTCATGATCCGAGAAGGGAGGCGCGCCCACAACTTGTCCAGGACGAAAAATTGAATATTGACCCCCGGTGTAAACGCTCCGTAGCATAGGGAGTGTGAATCGAGGTTACTATGCGCGTGAGGCGCGATTCAGAGCGCCATCAGCCGATCTTGTCAAATCAAGAGACGGACGAGTGAACCCCTCGCTCGAAAAGGAAAACCCGCATGAAGAGCACCGACACTTCTCCATCCGCCCATGTTCTTAAGCAGTCGCAGCCGGAAGAATTTGATCTGGTGATTCTCGGTGGCGGCACGGGTTCGACCCTCGCTGCGTGGACGTTTGCCGGCGAAGGCAAGCGCGTCGCAGTCGTCGATCGCAAATATATTGGCGGCTCTTGCCCCAATATTGCCTGCCTTCCGAGCAAAAACATTATTCATACTGCGAAAGTTGTGGACTATTTTCGCCGAGGCAAAGAGTTTGGAATTGCTCACGGCGACTTCACGATTGAGATGTCGGGTGTCCGAGACCGCAAGCGGAAGATGGTCGTCGGCCTGAACGAGATGTACATGGCGAATTACGGGAAGACGGGCGCCGAATTTATTTTGGGCAGCGGGCGGTTCGTTGCTCCGAAGACTGTAGAGGTCACCCTCCCCGACGGCAGCACTCGTCAACTCCGCGGTACTAATGCGATCGTCAGCACCGGCACACGGGCCGCACTGGAAGCAATTCCTGGTCTTGCTGAAGCACAACCGCTCACGCACATCGAGGCGCTCGAATTAGACCAGGTCCCCGAACATCTATTGGTTGTCGGTGCGGGCTACGTCGGAGTGGAGATGGCCCAGGCGATGCGCCGCTTCGGCAGCAAAGTGACTCTGATTGATCGCAATGGACGATTGATGTCCAAAGAAGACCCGGACGTTTGCGATGTTCTTCGCAGCCTGCTAGCAGATGAAGGCATCGACATTCTTCTGAATGCACGAATCAAGCAAGTGTCGGGGAAATCTGGCGACTCGGTGAGTGTCCTCATCGAGCAGAATGAAATGGAGAAAGTCCTCAAGGGTAGTCACATATTGGTCGCCACAGGCCGCAAACCGAACACCGAAGGGCTCGGGCTGGAACTGACCGGCGTTGAGCTCACCGACCGGGGATACATCAAGGTCAATGAACGGTTGCAGACCACCGCGGCCGGTGTCTGGGCCATCGGCGAGGTCGCAGGTAGCCCGCAGTTCACGCACATCAGCATCGACGATTTCCGCGTAGTGCATGCCAATTTGACGGGTGGCAACCGCGTGACCACGGGCAGACAAATTCCATATTGTCTATTTACAGATCCAGAACTTGCTCGTATCGGCTTGAGTGAAACGGAAGCGGAGGCTCAAGGGATAACATATCGCCTGTTTAAGGTCCCGATGGAAACGAACCTACGTGCACGCACGCTTTCGGAGACCCGCGGGTTCGTGAAGGCTCTCGTCGAGGCTGATAGCGATCGCATCCTCGGGTTTACGGTCTTCGGTGTCGGCGCGAGAGAGATTCTGGCCGCGGTCCAGATTGCGATGATCGCAAGACTGCCCTACACTGCGCTTCGAGATGCGATCCTCACTCACCCAACACTGGCCGAAGGCCTCATATCTTTGTTCTCATCCGCGGCGTCCGCGCACAACAACGCTGCCGAGGCAAAACGAGCCAGGACATCCGCCGCATGAGGTGAGCTGCAACAGCAATGAGAAAAATTCTCATCGCCATAAACGCTTCTGCGGCCCACACAAATGATCGTTACCAGGGAACGCGGCCAGCACTAGAGAAGAATCCTCCGGTCGGCCCATCTTGTGAAAGCATCGCGAGATGAACTGCCGCGGCAGCGCCCTGTTCGACGGTTTGGTAGCCGCGGTGCTGATTTAGATCGGTCGCGGTGAATCCAGGCTCGGCAGAGTTCACTTTGATTCCCGTGTCGCGCAACTCGAATGCGAGTTGTACAGTAAGCATGTTGAGAGCGGCTTTGGAGGCGCTGTAGCCCAGGTATTTATATTTCGTGAATTCCCAATTCTGCTCACTGCTTTTTTCGAGCGATCCCAGCCCGGATGAGACGTTTACGATCCGACCGGCGAGCGATTTGCGCAACAAGGGAAGCATGGCTTGCGTCACAATCAAGGCACCGAAAAAATTCGTGCGGAATGTGCGCTCCACCGTTTCCAGTTTGACTACGCCGGGAAGTCCATCTCCGGTCAAATCCGCGATTCCCGCGTTGTTGACGAGAATGTCGAGAAGGCCGAAATCCTCTCCTATTCTCGCCGCCGCAGCCTGCACGCTTTTCTCGCGATCCACATCGAGCTCGACAAATCGCGCGTCAATCTGCTCGTCCGAGAGTCTTGCTGCTGCTTTGCGGCCAAGCTCGGGGTTGCGCGCCCCGAGTATCACCGTATGACCAGCTCTCCCGAGTTCTCTGGCGATTTCGAACCCTATTCCTTTGTTCGCTCCTGTTACGAGAACGACCCGCCTATTTGCTTGCTGCATAGCGACGCTCCTTGATCTTGGCACTTTCAAGCTCGAAATCGCGAGCATGGTCAAGATCGTCCATGAGCCCAACTTGCGCTGGTCGCCAATCCAACGACTTCTGCGTGAGCGCGCTGGACGCCACCAAATCTAGCCCGGCGAACAACCCAAGCGCACCAAAGTGCTCGCCTGCTCGCTCAACAGACACTGACACAGTCGGCAATTTCAGTCCCCGCCCAATCGCCTCTGCGATTTCTCTAACCCGCACACCCTCTTCGGCGACCGCGTGATACTTGGCTCCCGCAGTATCCTTCTCGAGCGCCAGCCTAAAAAGGCGGGCAGCATCGAGCACGTGCACCGCGGCCCAGCGGTTGCGCCCGTCACCGACAAACGCCGAGACACCCTTCTGGCGAGCTATATTGATCAGATAGGTGACCAGGCCTTGTTTAACTCGGTCGTGCACCTGCGGGAGGCGTACCACCGATGCTCGAACTCCGCGTGCGAGCAGGGAGATCGCTGTCACTTCCGACGCGCGAGGATACGAAGTGGAACTAGGAACAGGAGGATCTTCCTCGGTCGCGGCGCGGCCCGATGCCAGCAGCGCAAGGCCGGAAGTGACGATCAATGGCCGGTCGGAACCCGCGAGCGCTGCGCCAAGCGCCTCGATGGCGCGCTTGTCAATCTCGCAGTTCTCCTTGAATTTCGAGAAGTCATGGACAAACCCGGTGTGAATCACGCCATCGGATTTGGCCGCACCGCTGCGCAGACTTTCGAGGTCTTCCAAGTCTCCTCGATGTACTTCGGCACCGGCGGCAATAAGGGATTTGGCTCCTTCATCTGAGCGACTGAACCCGATCACCGAGTGCCTCGCATTGATAAGCTCTTGAACAACAGCCGAACCTATAAAACCAGTAGCACCTGTGACGAAAATTCGCATTTTCTCTTCTCCTTTAATTTCGATATTTGATGGGCCCAGTCTTGTAAGCTTGGTTGCCACTATGATCCGCAGCTATGTGGCGGCTCACGCGCTCGAGATTACGTCACCACGGGAGCGGCCCGTCCTCGTTCGAGAACGTGCCCGTCGGACCATCCGGACCGAGCAGCGCGAGTCGCACTGGCTCGCGGGCACCCTCCTTGACAGTCCGCGTGCCTGTATAGTTGTTGAGGTTCGTATTGGTATAGCCCGGGCAGGCGGCGTTGACTTTGATCCCGGTGGGCTCCAGTTCGATCGCAATGGCGAGCGTGATGGCGTTGAGCGCCGTCTTGGACGCAGGGTAAACGGGGCCGAAGATCGAGCGCCACGGGAAGGCCCGGTCCGCGTTCCTCGTCAGCGAGCCAACGCCGCTCGACACGTTGACTATGCGCGCTGCCGGCGCCTCGCGCAGGAGCGGTAGCATCGCCTGAGTAACGGCGAGGACGCCGAACACGTTGGTGTCCCACACCGCGCGCATTTCATCGAGGGACACGTTGCTCGGAAGGGTAACCTTGGCGTACTCCTCGACGGACATGTCTGGCTTCTTACTCGTGTTTGATATAGCTGCGTTGTTGATGAGTACGTCGAGGCGACCAAGCTCCTTGCGGATGCGCTCCGCCGCGGCAGCGATGGATTTCTCATCTGTGACGTCTAAATGGATAGCGCGTGCGTCCGGCCCAACCTCCTTGGCCGCTGCCTCGCCGCGCTTGAGATTGCGCGACCCGACCAGCACAGTGAAGCCGTGTGCTACGAGATCCTTCGCGATCTGAAGACCGATTCCTTGATTAGCCCCGGTGACCAGGGCGACAGGTTTGTTCTGCATAGTAATCTCCTTATTCGTTAATCATTTGTTCCCTTCGAGTCTGTACCTTCGGATGAGTGCAAACAGCCTCCATTGATCTTCAGCGTGTCGGCCGGCCCTCAGCCCGGACGCTTTCGGCGATCGCGTTGAGCTTGGCGATGACATCCGAAGGAAGTTCCAGGGCCGGAGCAGCGAGATTTTCTCGAAGATGTTTCATCGACGAGGTGCCGGGGATTAGCAGAATGTTGGGGGAACGTTGAAGAAGCCACGCAAGCGCGACCTGCATCGGACTGGCTCGCATGGACGCCGCTACGTGATCGAGCACCGATGACTGTAATGGCGTGAACCCTCCCAGCGGGAAGAACGGGACATACGCGACGCCCTGCTGCGCAAGAGCATCGATGAACGCGTCGTCATTCCGATGCGCCACGTTGTAAAAATTTTGGACGCATACGATCTCCGTAATTCTCTGGGCCTCTTGGAACTGTCGTGGAGTAACGTTGCTGAGACCGATGTGGCGAATCAATCCCTGCCGCTTCAATTCCACCAGCACACTCAGTGGTCCCTCGATGGATCCCTCCGATGGCTCCTCGATTCCACCAACTCGGAGGTTGATGACGTCGAGTCGGTCGACGCCGAGGTTTCGAAGATTGTCATGAACCGCGCCGGTGAGGTCCTCGCGCGAAAGCGCCGGAACCCAGGACCCATCCTCAGGCCGCCTTGCGCCAAGCTTGGTGACCATCACTAGATCGCCAGGATAGGGAGATAGCGCCTTTCTTATGATCTGGTTCGTGACATGGGGACCGTAAAAATCGGATGTATCGATATGATTCACGCCGCTCGCGACGGCCTCTCGCAGAACAGCAATCGCTCCGTCGACATCTCGTGGAGGGCCCCATACCAGCTTGTTGCCATCTTGGCCTGCAAGTTGCATTGCACCGTACCCCAGTCGGTAAACGCTCATTGAAGTTCCGAAGAAGTCGAATTGGCCGCCGAGCTTTGTCTCTTTGCTCATTTTATTTTTCCTTCCCATATACGGGTCAGCTTAAAGTAAACTGGAGACTACCTCCGTATACTTAGATTACCGGAGGAAGCCTCCGGTTACAAGTTCTTTTGACTTCTTTTGATATGCCTAAGATAGGGTCACAACCCGCTGCCCGAAAGACCCGCGCTGACGCGCAGCGGAATCGCGAACGTATACTGGAAGTGGCCAAGGAGGCGTTCACCCGATCGGGCGCAAATGCGAGCCTGGACGACATCGCCAAACAGGCAGGCGTCGGACCGGGGACTTTGTATCGCCACTTTCCTACACGCGAGGAATTACTGCAGGAGGTTTATCGCTCCGAGATGGAAAAGGTAGCCGCGGCAGAGCGGAAGTTCGCGCAAAGCATGCCGCCGATTGAAGCGTTGCGAGCGTGGTTATTGTTGTTCGTTGATGCTATCGAGACGAAGCAGATCATCGCCCCTGTGCTGAATACTTTGATCGGAGATCCTAAGACAGTGTTCGCAGCTTCCTACGCCCAGATGCAGGAAGCAATTCGTGCCCTGGTGAACCGAGCGATCAAGAGCGGCGACATTCGCAAGGACGTTGAGCCTATGGATCTCCTTCGGGCACTCATAGGCGTCGCCCACGTACCGTCTAACCCTCAGTGGCAGCAAAGCGCAAAAAGACTCGTGGATATCCTCATCGCAGGTTCGCGGCCGATCCGATAAGCAGACGGAGCAGGTGGTTGAGCTTCGACGTGTTTCCTTCCAACTTCTTCTTCAGTGTTTTTCTCTCGCGCCGTTTAGGAAAAAGAGCATCGTGACGGGCTCGGTGCCTTGTTTCGCCATGCACGGCCCGTACCGTTTTGCACGGCTACTTCCCCGCGGTTCGATTGCAGAGTCTCGCGGTCGTCCAACTCCAGCCAAATCTCTCCTTCATGGCCAACTGAATAGTCCACGGAGCCGAGCCTAAGCGGCGGAAGCCTTGCCGCGATACGCAGGCACAAAGACATACTCCACAAATGTTTCAAACGACGTCGGTGTGCTGTTCTCAGGCGATCGCGGCTCCTGCGCAGCGATGATTCCCTCGTTGATGGCCTTGAACATCTCGATGTAGACCGCGGCCTTCTTCGGCGAAAAACCCATTTGCATTAGTCCCTGCTCCATCTGGTCATATGAAAACTGAAGGTAACGCAGATCCGGTTTGCCAATGGCGCTGCCAATCACCGCGGTGGCTTCCGTCATCGTCAGGTCGCGCTCGCCAAGGATCTCGCGCGTTTGTTTGCCGGAAAATTGAAGCTCGAGCAGCCGCTGCCCGGCGTAGGCTCCGACGTCGCGCGTCGCGATCATCGGCATCTTCAGGTCGGGTAGAAGAGCATGTCCGAACACGTCCGTCCCTTGAATCATGCCGATCGCCGCCAGGTTGTTCTCCATGAAATACGCGGCGCGGAGGTGCAAAACGTTTAAACCGCCGATCGCGTTCAGTTTTTGCTCCGAGGAGTGCAGCCCCGCGATTGGCCCGGTTCCTTCCGCAACATGCGCGCCGTAGCTGCTCAAGTTCACACCGTAGCGCAGACCGGACTCCTTCGCCGCTTTTGTGATCGCATCACTCACCCGCTCCTGATCTTCCCGGGAGGTAATCGGCGGCAACATCAGGTATGCCGCACGCGCCCCACTGAAGGCCTTCGTGAGCGCAGCCGCATCGTTCACGTCGGCGGTGAAAGCTTCCGCGCCTTTGCTCACGAAACGCTGCAGCCGCCCCGCGTCCCGCCCTATTACTCGCACATTCTTGCCCTTCGCCAGCAGGAAATCGGCGACGATCGATCCGGTATTCCCGCTCGCCCCCAAAATTACGTACGTGGCATTCGAATCAACTGGTGAGCTCATGGCTACTACCTCGTTATGTGACGTATTGTTTTTCTTATCTGCATGACTAAGATCAAAAAGTCAGCGTCCCTTTGTTCGAATCTGCCTTATCAAGTCCGCGAGCGTTATTTTCGCCAACGATTTCTCAAAACTTTTCTGAGCTTGAGAAAGAACCGCTGACATGCATTCCTTGAGGTTGCAACTGACCGCGCATTTCTTTTCCACCGGATATGAATGAATGGCAAACGCCGGCGGGCGGCGCTAGCGCGGTATATATCTAACAGCGTGATCCTTTTGGGCGGACGAGCAAGCACGCTTGCTCCGGTTTTTCCGCGGGTTGTCACAACCAGGCCCGCCTTGGATAGTTTGGACAGGGACTTCCTAACGAAGGTGGGGTTTGCGTTTACGCTGTCAGCCAGAGTCGCCGAGCCGACCTCTCCGCCGGGGTAAATCCCGAGCGCAGCCATGATGTGCGTGGCGACGGCAAATTGGACGCTCTTCACTGACATCAGGCACCCTCCTGCAATATGTGATGATAAGAGTCACATTTGGTCGCAGGCTTTCTTGCAAGAAACTGAAGCGGTCGCTGGGGAAGGGAACTGTGGCATTTATCGGCCGGTCGCACAGGTCGCGAAGGTACTGCCGAACATTGGCTGACCGCTCTTAGATTGTTCTCGCGTGGCCTCGTCTTGGATCACATCCCAATGTTCGGCCAGAACATCGTCCTCGATGCGAACAATGTCCGCTGCGATCCAGTTTACGGGAAGGCCGAAATCCGAGAATCGCCCGTGTACGATCACGAAGTCTCCCTCTGCCACGATCGTTCCCGATTCGTACTTCAACGTCGGCGGAAGACTCTTGACGAGATTGAAGAGGCCTTCACGTCCGGGCGCGATGTGAGCGCTGTGCTGAATGTAGCGGGAAGACCAGAACTTCTCAGCAGCAGCGTAGTCGCGCTTGTTGAACAAAGTGTCAAACGCTTCGAGAACAAGCTCCTTGTTCTTTGATTCGATTTTTTCGTTCACCATTTTCATTTTTGCCATTTGTCGTATCTCCTTTTTCATGCCAGCAATTCCGGCTGACGCTGGGTAGGCGCGTGGTCCTCAGAGCTTCGAGCCACCGTCAACTGGGATACTCGCTCCCGTGATCCACCGGGACGCCTCTGAGGCCAGGAACGCGACTACTTCCGCAACATCTTCCGGTTTGCCAATTCGCTTCAATGCCTGCATTCCGAGGACGACGTTTTCTTCCTGCCTCGGTCTTCGCGAAATTCGACATGTCAGTGTCGATCACGCCCGGCGCGACTGCATTCACGCGAACGCCCCGTGGGGCCGAGAATCGCAGCCCAGTATTTAACAAGGGTCTCAAGCGCTCCCTTCGTTGCCGCGTAGGCGAGGATTGAAGGCTCGTCCAAATCGGGCGCGGCCGTAGTGAACCAGGACGTCCGCCCCAGCCTCGACAAGGGCCTCTGCCGTCGCGCGGCCTATTCCTCTCGATGCGCCCGTCACAAGTACAGTTTTGCTTTGCAGTGCAGTCATTGTTCTCTCCTTTGCACCTCCGTCAGCGGATATATGTGATGGCCGCACTTCGCGCAATGGAGGCGATACTAAACTAGGCTGCGATCATCCCTCCGTCGACTGGGATGGAGGCACCAGTCATGTACGACGCATTTGGCGAAGCGACGAAGGCGATCACATGAGCGATCTCCTCCGACGTTGCCAGACGTTTAACGGGTACGGTCGAGACGAGCGCCGCTTTGTTTTTATCTGTGCCGGTGAAACGTGTAAGCATGCCGGTGTCGGTGGTGCCCGGCGCGACTACGTTTACCCGCACTCCGGTCCCTGCGACTTCCAGTGCTGCGGATTTTGTCATTCCTTCCACCGCATGCTTGCTGGCTACGTAAACGGCGGCTCCGGCGGCACCGACGCTTCCATAAGCCGACGAGACATTGACGATGCTTCCAGTCCCTTGTGCCAACATCGCCCGCAATTCGTACTTCATGCTTAACAGCACTCCAAGCACGTTGGTATCAAACGTAGCCGCATAGCTTTCTGCGGTCTGTTCCGTAACCGGGCCAGGCGTGCCTTCGGTGCCCGCGTTGTTGACTGCCACGTCCAGGCGGCCGAAGCGCTTGACGGTTTGGTCCACAAGGCTGCGCACGTCCTCATCCTTGCGGACATCCGTATGAACAAAAATGGCTTCTGCTCCGAGTCCTTGTAGCTCGGCGACTAACTTTTTGCCTTCCTCGTCGCGCCTGCCAGAAATAACGACGCGTGCTCCTTCCTTCGCAAACGCCAGCGCTGTGGCACGGCCAATACCTGTCAGTGCTCCGGTAATCAAAACAACTTGTGAACTCATGGGACTACCTCCGTTGATCTGAGCCCATGCAAGCTGAGCATGACTGAGAAGTCCGCTCAGCTGCTCCGGGATAGCTGAGATCACTACGTTAGATTGCGAAGCTAGGGATCGGTAGCGGGGTTGGAGCATACTTTGTTAAGCTGGCGCCGATGCCTCACAAGCATGGGAGTCGGAATGGAACTACGACATCTCCGCTATTTCGTCGCAGTTGCCGAAGCCGGAAGCCTGACGGTGGCGGCAGCTCGAAAACTGCACACTTCACAACCTTCCTTGAGCCGGCAGATTCGGGATCTTGAAGACGAAGTCGGTGTCCAACTCCTGACGCGCCGCGCTCGTGGCATCGAACTGACGCCCGCAGGTCGAGCCTTTCTCGATCACGCCCGCTCGGTGTTATCACAGGTCGAAGCGGCCGGCGAAGCTGCGCGCCGCGTCGGTCGCCCCTCCAAGCCATGCTTCGCCATGGGCTTTTTGACCGGACACGAATTGACGTGGATGCCGGAAGCAATAAAGATCTTGCGCGACGAGCTGCCTAACATCGATGTAATGATCTCGAGTCAATACTCTCCGCTGCTTGCCGACGATCTTTCAAAAGGGAAAATCGATGCAGCTTTTCTTCGACGGGAAAAAGGAGTGCCAGACTTAACGTTTCGCGTTCTTGTCAAGGAGCCTTTGATGGTGATCTTGCCTAGTGACCACGAACTCGCCGCGCTCAAGGCCATCAGTCCGAGGGATCTAGTGGACGAGACATTCGTGATTGTTTCGAACACGGCTCCCGTGCTGCGTGGGGTGATCGACAATTACCTGAAACGTTCCGGAGTTAAAATCATGCCGGCTCACGAGGCAGACCACGTCACGATGGGAATGTCCTTAATAGCGTCGACCCGCGGCGTCGGGCTGTTACCTGCTTACGCCCAGAACTTTCTCCCTTCGTCGATAACGAGCCGTCCACTCAAGGGAGACGCGCCTACTGTCGAGCTCGTTTTCGGCTTCAAAAAGTCGAACCAGTCTCCCGTCCTAAAGCTCTTGCTTTCGAGATTGGACGAGTTGGTCGCCCGCGTCTCGAAGAAGGCACATTAAGCGTCCGTGAAATTTTGCTGGGAGTTAAGCGGCGGCAGCTTCAAAAACACATACTTGCGGCTAATGCGCATTGTCATCGCACCAAGGAGCGGTTCAAGACTCTCGCTTCTCAGCGCAGGGGGTTGTAGCTCGGCGAATCTTAGGCTTCCGCCAAAGAGGTATGCACCATGTGGACAGCAATCGCGCCTTCGCCCACAGCCGAAGCAACGCGTTTCACGTTCCCTGAACGAACATCACCTACCGCGAACACGCCCGGAAGGCTCGTTTCCAACATTTGGGGAGAACGGGCCAGGGGCCATGCCGAAGTTCCGGCGGCATTGTCCAAGTCACGTCCGGTGAGAATAAATCCTTTTCCATCCATGGCGACACAGCCGCGCAGCCAGTCAGTGCGCGGAGATGCTCCGGCCATGATAAATACGTGACGGATGGGGTGCACAGAAGTCTCGCCACTTACTTTGTCTTGCCAGGTGACGCTCTCCAAATGACCGTTGCCATCGAGTCCAACGATTTCTGTTTTGAAGTGCATTTCGATACCGGGATTTTCTTCAATTCGCTGAATCAAATAACGCGACATGGTATCGGCCAACTGCTTCGAGCGTACGAGCATGTGGACCTTGCGCGCTGTCTGCGCCAGAAAAACCGCCGCTTGCCCTGCCGAGTTTCCCCCGCCCACGACAATGATTTCTTCCTGCTCGCACAGCTGCGACTCCATGAAAGTCGCGCCATAGTAAATTCCTTGACCCTCAAAATGGTCCAGATTGGAGATTCGCGGCTTGTTGTACTGGGCCCCAGTCGCGATTACCACGGCGCGTGCCGCGAGCTTATTGCCGTTGTCGAGGGAAATTTTGTACGGACGCTTGTCGCAATCCAGCCGCGAGACGCCATGCGCCACCATCATCTGTGCTCCGAATTTCTCAGTTTGGGCGATCGCCCGCGCAGCCAGTTCCTGGCCCGATAGTCCGGTCGGGAAACCCAAATAATTTTCAATTTTGGAACTCGATCCCGCCTGCCCTCCAGGGCTAACGGCCTCAACCACAAGCACGTTCAGTCCTTCCGAGGCACCGTATACAGCCGCCGCGAGACCGGCCGGCCCAGCACCTACAATGATCAAATCGCGAATCTCAGTCTCATCGATTGCGACGTTTAATCCCAGGCAATCAGCCAATTGCTGGATTGTAGGATTTCGCAGGACAGAGCGAGCGCGGCACACGATGACGGGAATTTCGTCGATCTTGACTTCAAAGCGATCAAGAAGTTCCTGCGAAGTCTTGTCGGTATCGAGATCAACGTAGGCGTACGGATGCTCATTGCGGGTAAGGAATTCGCGCAAGCGCAATGTATTAGCCGAATGCCGCGAACCTAATAGGATGATGTTTCCCTGACCTTGGCTGACCAGTTCCAAGCGTCGCAGGATGAAAGCTCTCATAAAAACTTCGCTCAGCTCGGCATCTCTCGCAACGAGCGCCCGCAATCCATCGGCGGTAAGTTCCAGAAACTCTCCGGCTTCTGTAACGCGACCACGCACCAGACTCCGCCGGCCCGACATCATGGTCATCTCACCCGTAAACTCACCGGGACCGTGTGTGGCAACGAGTACCTCCCCATTCAGATCCGGCTGCACAATCTCCATGCGTCCGGAAAGCAAGACGAAGAACGGCACATTCATGTCGCCAACATCAAACAGGATTTCCCCCTTTTCTACTTGTCGAAGTTTGCCGCCAGATTGAACGCGATTGATTTGGGCTGCGGTTAACGCCGGGAATGCTTGGGTGCGAGCGTTCAGCGCGCTTGGTGTTGGCAGAGGCGCCATGTCTCTCTCCTAGGTTTCATTGCGCTAGCGATCATTAAACCACACCTGAGCCACGGTATCTTTTGCACAAGCGTCAGTCGCATACGGTGGTACCCGCGGACGAGTTATCGAACTCGATCGCCAGCTATCATCATTTGATGTTTGAATTCGTTCAACCGTGTACGCGTGACTCGCGTCGAGAAACCGCTGAGTACCGGTCAGGCGCGCGTGGGGCTCGCCGCCAGTTCTCTACGGAGAATGGGCGCGACGCGAGTTCCCAGGATTTCGATCTCTCGCAACATATTCTCATGCGCCAGCGTCGACACACCCATTTGGAAGGTAATGCGAGATAAGCCACCGAGCACCTCATTCACGTACAGTACTTTCTTCACGACAGTCTCAGCGTCACCGATTAACAGCGCACCCGTGGGCCCACGCACGGCGTCGAAGTGTGCCCTGGTTGTTGGAGGCCAGCCGCGCTCCTTGCCGATTTCTGTAAACGTGTGCGCGTATCCAGGATAGAAGTCGTCGGCAGCCTGCTTTGTAGTTTCTCCAAGGAAGCCGATGGAGTGAAGACCCACGATCAATTTGTCGGCAGAGTGACCAGCGCGGCGACCAGCCTCGCGATAGCGATCAATAAGAGGACGGAATTGTTTCGGTTCACCACCGATGATGGCAACCATAAGCGGTAGCCCGAGCATACCGGTCGCGAACGAATGATTCTGGGCTACCACCGACACCAATCCAAATCGGCAGCGGATCTTGCAACGGACGAGGGTAGACCGCCTGGCCGGTGAACGGCGCGCGGTGCTTGCCAACCCAGTGGATGTTTGTGTTCTCGCGTATCTTGAGGAGCAATTCGAGTTTTTCGGAGAATAGTGAATCGTAGTCTTCAAGACGCAGCCCGAAGAGTGGGAAGGATTCCACGAACGAGCCGCGACCGGAAACTATTTCAGCACGACCCTTCGAGATGAGGTCCAGAGTTGCGAACTCCTGGAAGACGCGAACCGGGTCAGCGGCGCTGAGAACGGTTACTGCGCTCGTAAGCCGGATATTTTTTGTACGCGCAGCAGCCGCGGCCAAAATCACAGCGGGGGCAGAATCAAGGAAGTCAGCTCGGTGATGTTCACCGATGCCGAAAACATCCAGACCCACTCGATCCGCGAATTCAATTTCTTCCAGTAGATTCTGCGTGCGTTGGGCGGGGCTGATAGTAAGGCCCGTTGTGGGGTCAGAGATAGCTGCAGCGAAGCTGTCCACGCCGATCTGCATGTTTGCGACTCCTGATACAGCTAAACAATCTGATGAGGATTATTGCGTCCAGTCGCAAGGCTAACTCATTTCTCCGTCTTTGGTAGGCGCGCTCCCCTGAACGATGTGTTGGTTCTTGTTGTGGAACCTCTCGCACTTATTGTGCTCTGAAAAATTCGAGCAGCCCAAAACGATTTGGCCGCGCTCCAGGAATGCGAATCCCGGTATGCTAGATCACATGGACACTGGCTTAGCACGTGAACGGGCCAACGGATTTATTTCACGTCAACAGGAGTCAATTTGTGACCGATTCTAAGTACGCGGCCTTCACAGCACTCGATCCGTTTTTCGAAATTTCACAACAGGGTTTGGCCGGTCTCGTCGACGGCGACCACTATTTTGATACTATCGCCGAGGATGCGGTGTTTGAGTTTCGATATATTTTTCCAGGCTGGCCCCAAACGGTGAAGGGTCGTAAGGCGCTCATGGCGCTCTACGCAGGCTACGGCAAGGGCATCGTCCTGTATGGTGCGGACGCGCTCGTCACTCACCGGTCGCAGGACCTGCGTGTCGTGATCATTGAATATGAGGTTCACGGCAAGGTGGTTGCGACCGGCGCCTCCTACGACAATCGATTCATCTCGGTGGTTACTATCGAAGACCGCAAGATCGTGTATTGGCGGGACTACATGGACTCGCTGGCGGCAATGACTGCGCTGAGCCAGCCGTCTACCAGCGCGGGAAAAAGTAAATAGCAAACGAGAGGCTCATGAAGCCCCCGGGTGACGAAGGCGTACTCCGATCCATCAATGCTGATGCTCCGCGCGCAGCCCAAGCTGGACGTTGGATACTGGCAGCTACGATTCTTGGTTCCAGCATGGCTTTTATCGACAGCACTGTGGTCAACGTAGCGCTCCCCGCTCTCCAAGCAAGCCTCCACGCAACGGTCGTGGGTGTACAGTGGGTCGTCGAATCTTATGGGTTGTTCCTGGGAGCTTTGATTCTCGTCGGAGGCTCGCTCGGCGACCTGTTCGGCCGCCGGTTGGTTTTCCTGATCGGAGTGGGGATTTTTGCGGCCGCTTCCGTCGCATGTGGTCTCGCCTCGAGCATTCAGCAGCTCGTGATCGGGCGAAGCGTTCAAGGTATAGGAGCGGCCTTTCTCGTGCCCGGCAGCTTGTCAATCATCAGCGCAAGTTTTGACGAGAAGTCCCGAGGGCAAGCAATCGGTACTTGGTCAGGATTCACTGCGATCACCACGGCGGCGGGACCGGTTCTAGGCGGTTGGCTGATTCAGCATGCCTCCTGGCGCTGGGCATTCTTCATAAACATTCCGCTCGCGGCTGCCGTAATCGCAATTTCGCTGTGGCACGTTCCCGAAAGCCGCAACGCGACTGCTGGAGATGTAGATTGGCCGGGTGCATTGGTGGCAACGGTCGGATTAGGCGGAGTGGTTTACGGATTCATCGAGTCCACTAGCCTCGGTTGGCAGCAACCTCTGGTTTTCGGAAGCGCGATCGCAGGCTGCGCCTGTCTGGTTGGCTTCGCGTTCGTTGAGGCCAGGGTAAGTGCACCCATGGTTCCGCTCGCGCTGTTTGAGTCACCCAGTTTTAGCGGTGCGAACCTCCTCACTCTGTTTCTCTACGCCGCTCTTGGAATCTTTTTTTTCTTGTTCCCGATGAACCTTATCCAGGTGCAAGGATACTCGACGACCGCGACTGGTGCCGCCGCGCTCCCGCTAATTCTGCTGATATTTTTTCTCTCGCGCTGGTCTGGCGGATTGGTCGCGCGTTACGGGCCGAAGACCCCACTAGTCATCGGACCGTTGATCGCGGCAGCAGGCTTCATTCTCTCCGCCGTACCGGGTGTGGGAGCTAGTTACTGGAAAGGGTTTTTCCCGGCGTTCATTGTTCTCGGCCTCGGAATGGCGATTAGCGTGGCCCCGCTCACCACGGTGGTTATGAGTTCGGTAGACCAGAGTCGTGCCGGCACGGCTTCGGGCATCAACAACGCAGTCGCCCGAGTGGCAAGTGTACTTGCCGTCGCGGTCCTCGGGGTCACGTTGGTGAAATTATTCAGTTTTAGCCTGAATCGGAGTCTTGTGGGTGCAATACTTCCGCACGGCATTCTTGAGTACGTTCGATCCAACGAGATCAAGCTCGCTGGCCTTGACTTGCCCTCCGGATTGAATGGCGATACTACAGCGTTCCTGCGAGCATCAATTTCACAGGCGTTCGTCTTTGGATTCCGAGTCGTAATGTTCATCTGTGCAGGTTTGTGTTTGGCAAGTGCTTCAGTGGCAGTGCTAATGATTCCTACTAAACCGGGCCAAGCAGCTTAGACATGGTCGCAGTCTGTAGGCAACTGAGGATGCCAACGACCCCGTTCCGGCCAGGAAGACAGGGCTGGCGAGGACTAACCGGGCACTCATGGCCGATAGCACCGAACGCAAGGCAACTCCTACCCCGCTGGCGCAATCGTAGATTAGCTGGACTTCGCCCTGGACGGATGAACTTGGTGTCGGTACGTCCAGGGTGGCCGCGCCCCGCGCACACCCCATCGAGCTAACTCCTGCTCGATGGAGTGGTATTGCGTGGCACCGTTCGTCCCCCCGACGTCCGGCAAGCTTGGGAAAAATCAAGATGATGAACGTTACGCTATGAACAAGGTATAATCCGGCAATCCAGCTCGCAGTTCAAACGGCAATTAAGGACAAATCGGGACAAATAGGGATATGAGCCCTTCGGAAAGCACTCCAAGCCCCAATCGGCGGCTCGATACATGGAAAGAGATCGGCGCTTTCTTCGGCCGCGACGAGCGCACGGTAAAGCGGTGGGAACTGACTCGCGGTCTTCCCGTCCACCGTGTTCCGGGAGCCGGACGCGCGAATGTCTATGCCAATACGGACGAGCTCGCTGAGTGGTTAAAAGGTAAAAATTATACGGTTGAAACCGAGAGTGACGCCAATCCTTCCGACTCCCCGGTAGAGGGGACAGAGTTGGACGCCGAGGTCTTCCCTGAGCCTATTTCGCCCGATTCTCTGTCATCCGACCCCCTATCAAGCGACCGCCGCGTTGGAGAACGCCGAAGCGGGGAAAGCGGTCGCCGCCCTCCGTCGTTTTTTGAACGTCTGCGCGAGTTTCGATATTTCGCTTTCGCGCTGGTAATCCTGGCGGGCCTCGCGGCGGTTGCAATCACACATCGCGGTTGGTCCGCTCGCGCGGCGCGCAGAGAGGCCGCAGTTTCGCGTCCGCACCCGATCGACCCAGAGGCCGAACAGCTTTATCTAAAAGGAATCTTTTATTTTAATAAGCGAACTCCGGAGTCTCTCAATCAAGCTGTAGATTATTTCACACAGGCCGTCGTGCGCGATCCGCAGTACGCGGAACCGTACGTGGGGATGGCCGACAGTTACAACCTCTTGCGTGAATATTCTGTGATGCCGCCGAGCGAAGCGTATCCCCGAGCGACCGCTGCCGCCAAACGCGCCATTGCTCTCGATGATTCATTGTCAGGGGCGCACAGCTCGCTAGCTTTCGTGGACTTTTACTGGTCTTGGGATGCTGCCGCCGCACAAAGTGAGTTCAAACGCGCGCTCGAATTGGATCCCAACTCCGTGCGCGCGCACCATTGGTACGCCACGTTTTTGCTGCATTTGGGCCGCTTCCGGGAATCGCTCGAGGAAATTGAAAAGGCGCAGAAGCTGGATCCGGGGTCTAAGTCGATACTCGCGGATAAAGGCCTGATCCTGTTTTATGGCGGCGACACCGGCCAGGCCGTGGCCCTGTTGAAGCAATTGGAAGCCAGCGAACCCGACTTTCTTTCCCCTCATAATTATTTGGCGCTCATATATCTTTCGCAAGGAAATTGGCAGCAGTATCTGGCGGAGTCCAGAAAATCCGCGATGCTGCTGCAGGATGACCATCGCCTTTCCATCGTCAACGCGGGAGAGAAAGGCTTTGCCGGCGGCGGTTCGCGCGGCATGTTACTTGCAATCCTAAAAGAACAGCAAGGTCAGTATGCCGAAGGCCAGGAACGAGCGTACGACCTGGCGCAGACATCCGCGCTGCTCGGGAATAAGAAACAAGCGCTGGACGATTTGCAAAATGCTTATCTAAAACGTGACACCGTTCTTACCCAACTGAGGATTGACCCGAGCCTCTCCACCCTCCACGACGAACCTCGCTTCCGGGAAATCCTCGCGCAACTCGGGCTGCCCCCGCTGCCATAAATTTTTGGAGATGTAAGCGCGACGAATGCGGCCGTTCCAGACAAATTGAACTTCGAGGAACATCGTAGGCTGAGCGAACTCCATGCGCCAAGTGGGGCGATTACGACACAGAGGAGTTTTCAACAAGAGAGCCTGCGGAATTAACGGTCAGCGTAATATCCCTCTCTCGTCTGCACGAGGAGGTCCTTCTGCTTCACTGTGAGATGAATCTTGTGATAGCCCGGAGCGATGTCGGCTTTATCCGGCACATAGCCTAGACCATACTGATTGCGCAGTTCTTCATCCAGGGCAGTGTAAATCTCATCGATACTCTGTTTTTTAGAAACCTCAAAAAAACGTCCGCCCGTTTCTCTGGATATCTGTTCTAGAACCTTTTTCCCGTCTGGACGAGACTCCTGCGGGTATCGACGGTGCCCGCCGCCTCCCATTCCTCCGCCACCCCCGCGCCCTCCGCCGTAACCTCCGGTGTTTCCATATCCTTCTTTATCGGCAAATAGAATGGAGTAAACAAGCGTATCCGCGCGCTGCGCAGTTTCGATGGAGTTTTGCAAACTCTCTTTGCTGCCACGGTCCACTCCATCAGAAAGAATAATGAGTGCTTTACGCCCCTGTTGTTTTTTCATCAGTTCATTGGACGCAAGATAAACCGCGTCGTACAGAAGCGTGCCACCGCCGCCCCTGCCGGATCCGCCTCTCCCGCCGCCACTCGAACCACCTCCGCGCGTCTGCGCAAATTCCGGCTCACCCAACTCGTCGAGGGACGCTTCCAACTTCTGACGAGAAGAAGTCAGGTCCTGCAGTAGTTCTACTTCGTAGTCGAAATGAATCACGAAAGCCTTGTCCTTGTCTTCGCGCAGCACATGATCGAGAAAGGCGTGGCTCGCGTTGCGTTCCTGATCCAGCACACGCCTCTGGCTCATGCTCGTGTCCACTAGCAGACCCAGCGTCAGCGGAAGATTGGATTCCTGCGCAAAATAAGTAATCGTTTGCGGATGGCCGTCCTGCTCCACAACGAAATCATCTTTGTTCAAGCTGTTGACGAGATGCCCGTGTTTGTCGCGAACCGCCGCGAGCATGCTTACCATCTTCACGTCCACCGAGATGGCCGGCCCTTGCTGTTGCCGGCTTCGCAGCGGTGCGCCACTCAACGAGAGAAGCGCTACCGGGACCAGCAGCCACAGTTTCGTTCCGCTCCGTGATTTACGTATCGAAGGACCGCAAAGGAATCCGGACGCGATCATATGTGCTCGTTTCGTTCTGAACATGAAGTTATCTGAGGCTGCGAGACTGACTTGGGGAATTGAAAGCTAGCCGCACTTCGACCTTCTAGTCCCTCTGTTGGGAATTCCGTTTTCACGTCTGCGAAGTTCCATCTTTTTGGCCTGTCCCACATTGGATTCACGAGCGATGAACCGGGATGCTCTGCCCGGATTTCTGGAACTGTTGCGTCCTGAAAAGTGAATCATTCATACTCATGGCAGCTGCATTCTATGAGGCTCGGCAGAGATAGGATTCGACCGAGTGTGCCACGGGAAACTCTTTTGGTGAATCAAATATCCAGTATCCAGGTGCTAAGGCAAGCCGCATGAAGTCATTTGTTCGTCGAAATTTGAGTCGTCGTTTGCCCTCGGCACAACCGTTGATGCTTTTAATATATTCGCTGCTCGTGGCCTATCCAAGTTCAGGCCAGCAACCTACAAACCCGGCGTCATTAGTAACCGGAATCGTTCGGACGTCTGAAAGCACTCCGGTTCCGGGCGCTACAGTGCGGTTGATTGACACCGCGACAAACAAAGTGTGGATGAGCTGGACCGATCAGTCCGGCAAGTTTGAATTTCCTCAGATATCTGACGGTCATTACCGAATAGAGGCGAGTCAGCTCGGCTTCGTCCAATCATCACTCGTTGTGGAAGTTCCAATCGTTCCGCCCGGCCCAATCCCTGTCGTGCTCCACGTCGCAACTCTCGCCGAGCTCTCGACAGCCCCTGGAGCGCCGCCTTCGAGCAAGCCGAGTCCTCCCGCAAACGCGCAGGGGCGTGGGCAGAATGCCCCTGCGAATTCCGAGAATTCCTCGGGCTCGAACGCGACTCGCGGCGGAAGAGGAGCGGGAGGAAGAGGGCAGGTCCCTGCGGGAGTGTCCAATGCGATTAACGCAGGTTTGGCCGGAGGCGGTTTCGAACAAACCGAACTGACAGGTGAAGGCACAAATCCGCAAGCGCCGGAAAGCAACGGCCAGGCGAACGAGGGAGCGCAAGGGGAACTCGCGCTCTCGGCCGGCAACAATTCCAATGCAACGTCCGATTCTTTTTTACTGCAAGGGACTGTAGGCCAGAGCCTCACCTCCGGCGGCCCCGGAGGGTCGGGCCTAGGCGGAATAGTACCCGGCACTCCTGGCGACCAAGGCGGACGCGGCGGTCCTGGTGGCCGCGGTGGGGGGCAGCTTTTCGGTCAAGGCGGCGCTGGGGGTCCCGGTGGGCCCGGAGGCCCGGGTGGTCCGGGGGGCAGCGGTGGTGGAGGAGGAATGTTCGGCGGGCGCGGAAGGTTGGGCCGTCAAACGGTAAATCGTGTTCGATTTAGTTTTTACGATCGCTATTCGAATTCCGCGCTGGATGCCAAGCCCTATTCGATTACGGGAAACCAGGTTCCTAAGCCCAGTTTTTACGACGAGCGTTTTGGCGGCAATCTCGGCGGGCCGTTGAAAATCCCTCACATCTATAACGGAAGCGATCGCACCTATTTCTTCATCAACTATCAGCACGAAATTCAATCCAGCGCGCTTGACACTTATTCCACCGTGCCTACGGCAGCTGAACGCGCCGGAGATTTCTGCGGCCTCGGAGTTACGATCTTCGATCCATTTTCGAATTTCACCGGACCACGCACTCCTATTGGCAACGGATGCCAAATTCCAACGATCAACACTGCTGCAGCGGGACTTCTCGCCTTTTACCCTATGCCGAATCTCCCCGGCTCGGTGCAAAACTTTCTGTTGCAGACCACTGTCCCGATAAACAACGACATTTTGAACGTCCACGTAATCCATACCATCAATTCCAAATTCAGTCTGAATGGCACGTACAACTTGAACTCTCAGCGCCAGAACACCTTCGGCAATTTTCCCGATACGGCCGGCACACAATCAAGTTTGAACCAGTCCGTGACACTGGGGCTTTCGCACAACTGGAGCCCGCACCTGGTGGAAAACACCCAGCTGAACTGGAGCCGGAGCCGCACGCAGATACTCAGCGATAATTCGTTCAAGAACGATGTCACCGGAGATCTTGGAATCACCGGTGTTTCCACCAATCCGCTCACCTTCGGCATTCCCGCGATTAATTTCACCAGTCTTTCGGGCTTGAACGATCCTCTGCCCTCGCTCGTCCGCAACCAGACGTTCCGTTTGGGCGACAGTTTGAAATGGGTTCACGGGAAACACACTATGACGTTCGGCGGCGAGGTCCGCCGCATCCAGCTCAATTCCGAATCCAATCCTCAGCCGAGAGGCCAATTCAATTTCACTGGGGTGATGACCTCGCAGTTGAATTCCGCGGGCCAGCCTGTTCCACCTACCCCTCAGACCGAGCCTTTCTATGAAATTGCCGATTTTCTCTTGGGGCTGCCTTACAGCACCACGGTACAGTTTGGTCCCAACATCTATCTGCGCAGCTGGGATTTTATTACCTACGCGCAGGATGACTTTCGGGTGAACAAGCAACTCACTCTTCTTTTCGGCCTTCGCTACGAAGCTGCCACGCCGCCGGTGGAAGAGAACAACCAGATCGCCAATCTCGACCTGAATTCCACTGCCACGCAAGTGGATGTGGTCACACCCGGCGGACTCGGAACGTTCAACGGCCGCTATCCACAAGCCCTGGTCCACGGTGACTACGGTAATTGGGCGCCGCGCATTGGATTCGCCTGGGTCCCGAAAATTATCAAGCCTAAGACAGTCGTTCGCGGCGGGTATTCGATTTTCTACAACGAAGCGATATACAATACTCTGGCTCAACAATATCTCGCGTACGAGCCGCCCTTTGCCACCTCGGAAAACCTCATAACCTCAGGCACTCAGGTGCTCACGCTTCAAAATGGTTTCCCAACCTCCAGCATCATCTCCAACAAGGGAGGCGTGAATCCATTCTACAAGAATGGAAATGCGCAGATTTGGACCCTTGGCACGGAAACATCGTTCACTCAGAATTGGATTTTGGATTTGACCTACACCGGCACGAAGGGAACGAATTTGGATTTCCTCCGCGCGCCAAACCGTGCTCCTCTGGGCACCAGTCCGTTGAACACGCAGAACGCCCTGCAAATTCCGAACGCCAATAGCTTCTATTTCGATCAATCCGGCGCTAACTCAATCTATAACGCTCTCCAGGTGCGCTTGGTTCACCGGTTCACGAAAGGCGTTTCGGTGCAGTTCTTTTATACCTTTGCGAAATCGCTCGATGACGCCAGCACGATTGGCGGTACCACCCCGATCGTGGTTCAGCAAGACGGCAATTTTGCGGCAGAGCGCGGACTCTCGTCTTTTGACGTCCGCCATCAAGCTCGTCTTCTTTCCTTATACGAGCTGCCCTTCGGCGAGCATCATCGCCGGTTCAATCGTGGATGGGCCCTCCACGCCTTCGGAAATTGGCGACTGCAAAATATCGTAACTTGGCAAACAGGAACGCCGGTTACGGCTTACCTCGGTGGCACTGCGTCTGATAACGGAACGGGAGCAAGTTTTTCCCTTCGCGCAGATCAGGTCGGCAATCCGAACGTGAGTGTTTGCGGCGGGGCGCCGCTTAATTTTTTCAATACCGCAGCATTTGCCACCCCAGCTCCGACGACTTACGGAGATGAACACCGCGGCTCCATTGAGGGGCCTTGCAAATTCAGTTGGAACGCGTCGTTGGCGAAATCCTTCCGGTTCGGGCCGCAGGAGCGGCATCACTTCGACGTGCGCGCGGAAGTCCAAAATCTTTCCAACACGCCCAGTTTTTCGGGACTCGCCGCGACGCTGGGCTCGTCGTCGTTTGGTCGCGTGACCAGCGCAGGCTCCATGCGCACGATGGATGTTATGATCCGGTATAACTTCTGATGAAAAACGCTCGCACAATCGCGTTTCCTTTGCTTGTGGCGCTCCTCGTCGCAGGATTAGCACTCGCACAATCGCCGCAACAATCTGCTAATCCGTCTGCGCCCGCGCAACCTCCGTCGAATCAGTCTGCGCCTGTCGCTATCCCGATGCCGGCTTCACCGCCTTCTTCGCCGCAGTCCTCCAAGCAGAATCCGGCTTCTGTGCTGCGTACATCGTCGGACCTGGTGCGCATCGATGTGGAGGTGACGGACAAGTCCGGCAAGCCCATCAAGGGATTGCGTGCGGACCAATTCGTTGTCACTGACAATAGCAAGCCGCAGTCGATTTCGACTTTCTCTTACGCGGACATCGAAAGCATCGAAGCTGCCGCAGCGGACGACGCCAAACCCATCGTCGTGCCGGTGGATAACGAAGGGCCGAACGCGCCCTCTGAGGAAGCGGTCAGCGATCAACTGCGCGATCGCCGCCTGATCGTTCTTTTCTTCGACATAACATCCATGCAGACCGACGATTTGATCCGTGCGCATGACGCGGCCCAGAAATTCGTCAAGCAGCAGATGACTAAAGCGGATGTCGTAGCCGTCGTCGCTTTTTCCACCAGGCTCAATGTCCTTGCGAATTTCACCAACGACCACGCGATCATTGACAAGGCCATCGCGCAATTGACAGCTAACAGCTCCAATGATCTCGCTAATCCACTCTACGCCGCAGCACAGAACGGCGAATATGACGTCCAGGAATATACCGGAGCGGCGTTCACCCCTGATGAGACCGAGTTTAACGTCTTCAATACCGATCAGAAGCTCGCTGCCGTCGAAGGCCTCGCAAATGTTCTAGCCGGAATCCCTGGAAGAAAGGCCCTCGTGGAATTCACCGGCGGCATCACTCAGACCGGCGAAGAAAACCGCACGCAACTTCGGGCCGCTACCGACGCCGCGAATCGAGCGGACGTTTCGATCTATTCCATCGATTCGCGTGGCCTGCTTGCGACCCCACCGGGTGGCGATACCACTACGAACGCTGCGACTGGAACTTCCATGTTTACCGGCGCGTCCGTATTTCACCAGACCGATCAACGCGAAGATTCGCGCGACACGCTCGCCACCCTGTCCACCGATACCGGCGGAAAAGCCTTCTTTGATTTGGGGGATCTCAGCGAGGCCTTCCCGAAGATTCAGCAGGACAACACAGGGTACTACCTGATCGGCTACCGTCTGGGGGGCGATGTGAAACGTGACGGCCGCTGGCGGGCGATCCATGTGAAGATCAACGTGCCGGGCGCGCACATCCGTTATCGCGATGGCTACTATGCGCCACGCGATTTCCAGCATCTGGAAAAAGAGGATCGCAACCAACAGTTGGCTGATGCGGTCAATTCGGACAATCCCGTCGTCGAGCTTCCCGTCGCGGTGGAGACGGGGATGTTTCGGTTGAGCGAGCAGCAGACCTACGTCCCCATTGCGGCCAAGATTTCCGCGAGCGCTCTCGATTGGGCTGAGAAGCATGGGAAGCGGCAGGCGGAATTTGATTTTGCCGTCGACGTTCGCGCGGTGCCTTCCGGGCAGTCGGTCGCCCAACTACGCGACACCACTCTGGTGAACCTGGACCCCGAGCGGTTCCAGCAAATCAACCAGAAGAATCTACTCTATCAGGGCGGCGTGGTGCTTGCGCCGGGGAATTACAAACTGAAATTTGTGGCGCGGGAAAATGAGTCGGGAAAGATAGGTATGTTCGAAGAAAACCTAGTTGTCGCGCCGGCGCAGGCGGGGAAGATGACACTGAGCTCCATGCTCCTTTCCAGCCAGCTTGTTCCGGTTCAGAAGTCATCGGAGGTCCAGACAAAGGCCCAGGGGGTGCGCGCCAAGCTGGCAAGCTCGCCGCTCGAAGTTGGCGGAGAGACGATAGTGCCGAGCGTGACGCGGCTGTTCACGCAGAGCCAGACGCTGTACGTTTTCTTTCAGGCGTATTTTCCGGAGAAAGGCGAAAACAAAGAGGCGTTTGACGGGAACTCTCTCCGCGCGGGATTGATCTTTTTCCGGAATGGACTGCAAGTGAATGCTACGCCGCTGCTGGCACCGGCGGCGGTCGATGCGAAGAAGTACACCGCGTCGTTCCGGATCAGCTTGCCTCTGGCGAAGCTGCAGGGCGGACGCTACACCGTTCAAGCGGTGGTGATAGCGCCCGGAACGCAGCACTCAGCCTTCAACCGCGCTTATCTGGCGCTGCAATATCCGCCGCCCGCTAGCCCGCCGAGCCCCGCTGCCAGTCCTGCGAACCCAGCACCCACCGCTGAAACTCCCAAGCCGCCTTCGCGCTAGACTCGCGCCGCGCCCGCTCGAAAATTTATTTGCCGGCCGTCGAGGCCTCAATTCCATCTGAAAATTCATAAGCAAATAAGTTTCTACTCCAACGTGAGGGTCATGGCCTGGAAGTCGAGGGTGACGCTGTGCGCCTGATTCAAGAGGTCCATGCCCAGGTTGCCGAAGTACCACTGGCTTGTGCTGTTGTGGTCTTCCAAATACACGCGGACGGGATTCAGAACTACGTCGTGGCCGCCGACTTGAATCGTAACGGAGGGTAAGACTGCGGATTCGAATGTGGCGCTGCCTTCAATGCCGGTGAGTTTGTGCGTTTCCTTTTTTCCGTAATCGCCTACGAAATTCGCAAATTCCTTGGCGAAAGCCGGATATAGATCGGTTTGTTGCGCGCCTGTGTCGAGACTGAATTCAAGCGGCCTGCGCTGAATGAAAACCTGGGTAACCGGAGACGCGTCGTCGAAGGCAACATTTGCGTGGCGAATGTCTTCGGGCTTGGCAGGGAACCCGCACTCGAAAGTCCCGCCCTTAGGATTCCAACGCAGAGTCTGCAAAGCCAAAATCACCGGTATGCCAAGAATGCCGCGACTCCCGACAGGCAGGTCGTTGAAGGGCGGTTGCTTGTCAGATAGAACGTAGAATGCAACTTGCGCCAGATGCACGTTACCCAGAAAGAGATTGTTTGCGACGGCGATGCGCGCGGCTACGCCTGATCCGCTCATGCCTTCTATCTTGGTGTCGACGTCGAGAACGACGAGGCCCAGGCGCTTGGCTTCCGATTCGCTGAGAAGCGAGAGCGTAGCGTCGGTGTCAAAGGCATAAGTAGCGGCGCCACCATCGATCGTGATGGGCAGAAACATGCTGCCATCTTCGATGTGCATTTGCAGGGTCGAAGGCTGTTTCTGAACGACGCTCTGATCGGGAGTCCGGCTCAGGACTTGGAACAGCGAGAGTACATTTCGCAACTCTTTCGCATCGGGCCTATCTCCGATCATCAGTTCAACCTGCGCCAGCGCTTCGCGGTACTCGCCGGTTCTCAAAGACATGCCGACAAGCAGGCTTTGAGCTTCATACGCGTCGAGAGTGTTCGCCGAATCGCTGATCGCACGCTGGAGATCCTGTTCCGCCGCTTTCGGTTGGTTGAAAATGGCCTCAACGGCTCCTCGGTAGAATATTGGGGCTTTTCCGGGCTGTACCGCGTCGCGGAGTTCGAACCAATGATGCGTGTTATATAGAGATTTAAGATCAGGTTCGATGCGGCCCGCAGCCAAGCAGAAAGACGCAGCGACGAATATGCTTAGTGTGCATACCACTCGCGCATACTTACTCTGCGAGCCTCGCTCGAGGGTGCATATTCTTATTTTCGGGTCCATTTATGCGTTGGTTTTACTTCGGTGCCAGAAAGCTTCGATTTCTTCGAGGGTGCGGCCTTTGGTTTCGGGCACCAGCTTGTAGGAGAAGATCCATGCTGCAATTGCGAGCACGCCGTAGAGCCAGAAAGTCCGGGTGGGGCCGAACTTCTCAATGAGCGTGAGGAACGTGAGTGAGACTACGAAGTTCGCGACCCAGTTCGAGGAAGCGGCAGTTCCTTCAGCCGAGCCTCTCACTTTCAGCGGGTAGATTTCGGAAATGAGCAGCCAGAAAATCGGGCCGAGGCTTATGGCGAAAAAAGATACGTATGCCATCAGGGTGATGACCGCGAGTTGGCCGAAGGCGGCGTCATGGGACGAAGCGGAAGCGCGGAAAATGAAACCGAGGACGCCAAGAGTTACAGCCATTCCTGCAATTCCAGTGAGCAGCAATACGCGCCGTCCGACGCGATCGATCAACCACATCGCAACGAGAGTCATGATGACGTTGACGAGGCCGATTCCAGCGGTGGCCAGAATCGCGCCCGAGGCGGAAGAGATTCCCGCGGAACGAATAATTTGTGGAGCGTAGTAAATCACCGTATTGATTCCGGTGACTTGTTGAAATATGGCGAGGCCGATTCCGACGATCAGCGCGGGACGAATCGAAGCCTTCAAGAGGTCTGACCACCGCCCGCGTTCTTCCGATTGCGAAGCGGCTGTCTGAATTTCGCCGTATTCCTGCTCGACACTTTGCGTTCCGCGAATTTTTTTCAACACGCCTAGAGCTTTTTCGCCTTGTCCATTTTTAACCAGCCAACGCGGCGTTTCCGGCAAGTACAAAGTTCCCAGTCCTAGGATGGCGCCGGGAATAACGGCCAGGCCGAGCATCCATCGCCATTGCTCCGATTCGGAGAAGGCATAATCGACGAGATAGGCGGCGAGGATGCCGATGGTGATGGCCAGTTGAAAGAGAGAGACTTGCCAGCCGCGCGCTTTTGCTGGGGATACTTCCGAAATGTAGAGGGGAACGGTGGCGCTGGCGAGGCCGATGCCGATGCCGACGATGGTGCGTCCGACGATAAGCGCCATTTCCGATCCGGCAGCGGCACAGATAATCGCGCCCAAGATAAAAATCAGCGAGGTGAGCGCCAGATTCATTCGTCGGCCGATTAGATCCGCAAGGCGACCGCCGGTAAGTGAAGCTACGGCTGCTCCCACCAAGACGACGCTGACTACCAACTCCTGGTGAAACACGGAGAGCGAAAAGCTCTTTTGAATGAAGATCAGCGCTCCGGAAATCACTCCGGTGTCGTAGCCAAAGAGCAGGCCGCCGAGGGCAGCGAATGCAGCCGCAATATAAACGAACCCGGTGCTTTCGGCTTGGTTTGCTGAGGCGCCAGCAGGTGCGTCAGAGTTCATTTTCTGTGGGGGCATTTGTCCTCTTGGGGTGGGTCGATTGGGAGCTGAACGGCTGAATCGCTAATCGCTGTTCTGGCCCCGGTTAGAATTGGGGCGGTCGTTTGTTTTGAGTGAGTTACAGGCAATTCTGTTTGTGATGCAGAACCGGTTAGAAATGGGGCGGTTGGTGACAGGTGGCGAGTGACAAGAGAGGGTCTTGCAGCGGCGGAAGGCTCCGCCGTAATACTGGGGGACGCGAGAGCCGTGGACTGCGCGATTCTCGAAGATCGTTGGTTCGGCTGACAAGCTGTTGTGGCCCCGGTTAGAAATGTCGCGGTGGTTTGTTTTGAGTAAGTTACGTCGTTTTCCACATATTGGGCTGTGCCGGGTAGAAATGGCGCTAGCGGGCGGAAATTCTGGTAACAAATATGCGGGAGAGAGCGCGAGCTGGTGGGCGAAGCGTTCAGTTGCCCGGCGCTGTCGGCGAGCGGGCTGAGAATCGTCGGAGTGCGGACGGGCCGAGGTTCGAGGCTCGAAAACGCGCGATTGGCCGGTCGTCGTTCTCTTCCGTCGTCAGGGTAAGCAAGGAAGGAGCTGAGTGAGACGGGGAACTTGGCGTCGTCCAATCCGGGAGCGGTCGCGAGGAAGACGGACGCGTCGCCATTTTGCTTCAGCTGCCCTTCGCCAAGTTTTTCAGTAATGAACACGAAAAAACGTAGCATGTCGTTGGACGAAATTCAAGGACTTGGACGCTGTGAGCATACACGTGCTTTGGGCTTTGTGCTCTAATTTTGGGAACGATCTAACGTAGAAGTTCGAGGCGAAGATTCAAGAGCGCGCTCCACGAAACGGTGAACTGTCCTTACAATCTCAGGGGTGAAAATCAATTGCTGCCGGGGTAAAGGACGCAAGAAAAATCGCGAGCTCCGATTGCGGCGGAGGTCTTGCAAGTATTGGATCTAAACCCGCACCCTTTGCGGAAAAGAAAAACGCAAAGGGTTGATTGGATGAGAACGAAGGCTCGATCGGTAGCCGAGTATGCTTTGGGTTGGAGGACCGAAGCAGTCGGTAAGGAAGGAGCCTTCAATGATGATTATAGGATGTGATTACCATCCCGGTTGGCAACAG
>Ga0209330_1000142_pt1 | contig 35621 bp, 32 predicted proteins | sample JacPinW_OM2H0_O3_FD_187969 | JGI IMG/M metagenome (GOLD analysis project Ga0209330, IMG submission 187969) | Forest soil microbial communities from Algoma, Ontario, Canada - Jack Pine, Ontario site 1_JW_OM2H0_O3 (SPAdes) (version 2) | ecosystem: Environmental > Terrestrial > Soil > Boreal... | reverse complement strand
GAACAGTGGCAGATTCCAAGTCGGAAGCAAAGGTGCCGCGCCTGCCTTCTGGCAGGCGGGATGAAAAATATAAAGCAAAGGCTGCCGGGCTAAAGGCCCCGGCGCTACATTTAAACCTAAGGCGGAGCCGATCTCGCTCGCCTGAGAGTCGCGCTTTTAGAGATGAAAGTTAGAAGCAGGGGTAATGAAAGGGGGCGGTTCGGGGACCGCCCCTCTAGGAGTATTGGACGAACGGCTAGCAGAGCTGATTAGAAGCCGTGTTTGCCGCGGTGACCTCCCTGGGTTTCGAGCTGCGTCATTTTCGCTTGCTGTTCAGGCGTGAGCGTCTGATAGATGGCGGCTTCGATTTTGGCATGAGCGAGCGCCTTCTGCGCGCTGATGGCGCCGAGCGAGTTTGCTGCTTGCTCCATGGCGGCCGCGTCATTGGAATGAATCGCGTTCTGCAGGTTGGTGTGCGCGGTCTTCATGCTAGTGGACGCGTTGGAGTGACTCGCCGCGGCGTTAGTGAGAATGGTTGTGACCTGAGCTTGCTGCGCGGTGGTAAGCGACAATACCGTAGTCAAATAACTGACGCGGTGCTGCACCATTTTCGCCGAGCGGGTCGATGCGTTTGGTGCTTCGGTGGTGTTCTCTGCTGTTTGTGCAAAAAGGGCTGGCGATACAAACATACAAACCAACGCTAGTACTATGGCGATCTTTTTCATGTGGGTAACCTCTCTCCTGTCCCGTCCGGCGCGTGCCTGGGGCTCATTGGGCGCCCATCAGGCGCGCTTGATTTAAGATTCACTTTCGACTGACAGGTATAATTCCGGAAAGAGAGCCAAAAAGTTCCCGCAACTCTGCGGAGTTCGAGGAGGCGTTTGGTTGGCGAGCCGTTGGGCGAAGGAATTTTTGCCCCGATCGAGGATTTTGCAAATTATGCGCCCAGGTGAGCCACGCCCTCCACGGCAGGTGGACGCATACATAGCCGTGGCAGATAACTGCGCAGCTCGACGGTGGGGGAAAGGGTTACGCTCTTCGTACCAACCAAACGATCAGACAGATAATCAGTAGGGTGCCGATCAGTCCGTATCCAAACATTGAAGCCTCCAGTAGGTGCGGGATTCCCAAGATTCAGAATCGCAGTGGGGTTCAGTTTGAACCACGGGGACGGAGGAGTCTGTTCAATTTGGCACATAATGCGGATAATTTGCGGGAGCGAATTTGACAATGGAAACAGACAACCGCGTGGGGCTGGGCGGTTCCCTTTCGTAGTGGGCGAGTATCAGCGGGCACACCATGCTGTGCCCCTACGGTAAATTGCAGGTCGAGGGCGACGGCGAAGGAGTGAGGTTGAAGAAGCGCAGGATTATTGCGGCGGCGGGGTCGTTGTGGTTGATCGTCACGGTGGCGATTGTATGCCGGGTTGGGTATGCGTACGTGCAGGTGCGCGAGATTCCGCCGCGGGCGCTGGCGTCGGTGCCGTTCGAGTCGGAGACGGGGAACATTGCCATGGCACTCGCGACCGGCAAGGGTTACAGCTCGCCTATGCGGAGCGACACGGGGGCGACGGCGTGGCTTGCGCCGGTGTATCCGCTGATGCTGGCGGGAATTTTTTGCGTGTTTGGCGTGTTCACGCTGCACGCGTTTTATGCGGCGGCGGCGTTGAACATAATTTTTTCGGCGGCGGCTTGCGTGCCGATTTATTTTGCGGGGAAGCGAATCGCGGGAATCGGAGCGGCGAGCGTGGCGGCGTGGTTGTGGGCAGTGTTTCCCAACGCGATCGTGATTCCCTTTCAGTGGATTTGGGATACGTCGCTAACGGCGCTGCTTGCGGCGGGAATTTTGTGGGCGACGATGGCGCTCGCTGAATCGCGGCGGATGCGCGATTGGTGCGCGTACGGAATTTTGTGGGGTTTTGCGCTGCTGACGAATCCGGCCCTCGGCGTGGCGTTGCCATTTTTGTTGGGCTGGGTGGTGCATCGCGAGCGGCGCGAGGCGGACGGACGAGCGCAATTTGCGAGAAGTGCGGCGGTGTTGGGGGTTGCGATTTTGTTCTGCGTTCCGTGGACGATGCGGAATTACGCGGAGTTCCACAGATTTATTCCGCTTCGGTCAAACTTTCCATTCGAGCTATGGATTGGGAATAACGAAGTGTTCGACGACCGCTCGCCGAACGTCAATGCGCGTGTGACGCGATACGAAGAGGCGAGGCGATATGGGCAGCTTGGGGAGACCGCGTTCATGCGGGAGAAATGGAGGCTTGCGAGCGAGTTCATGCGCACGCACAAGCGGCTGGAGGTGCGGCTGACGCGCTGGAGGTTCTTGTCATTCTGGCTGGGATCATTTCGTCCGCTGGAAGATTTTGAGAACGCGGATTCGGCTTGGGTTCGAGCGATTCTTGTGTTGAATTTGCTGACGGCGATCGGAGGGGCGATTGGAATTGCTATTTTGTGGCGGGCGCGGAGTGCGTATGTGTCGCCGACGGCGGTGTTCGTCGTGATCGTGCCGCTGGTGTATTACGTTACGCATGCTTCGCTGCGTTACCGGCATCCGATCGATCCGATCGTGTTGATGCTGACGGCGATTGCGGTGACAGGGGTGAGACAGGCAAAGATGATAGCCAGCGGTGAAGCGAGCGGGGAATGGCATGGTTGACATCTTGAGGGCAGGCTTGACGCATCGTAAAATATGGCAGGATTAGGCGTGCGCGGGTACAAGCGCGATCGAATGATTGAGCATGAGTGAGGATGATGATGAGAAATAGACTGACGATAACAGCGGGTTTCGTTTGCGTTTTGGCGGCGGGAGTGTTGAGCGCGCCGCGGGTGGTGCGTGCACAGGAGACACCGGGGCCGTTGCCGGCTCCGCCACCGCAGATGGAGCCGCTGGAGCCGGCGGCTTCGCATTCGTCGTCGGAGACGATGGCCACGAGCAAACCCATTCCACCTCGAACGAGTATTGCGGGGGCGTGGAAGCTGAATACTGACGACAGCGACGATGGGCGCAAGAAGATACAGCAAGCGCAATCGAAGAGCCAGGGAAACGGAGGCAATGGAGGGAACGGGGGCAATCCGCGAATGGGAGGCGGAAATCCTTATCCGGGGCAAGGCGGAGCCGGAAATCCTTATCCAGGGCAAGGTGGAGGAAACGGAGGAGGAGGGCGTCGTGGTGGCCCAAACCAGCCGAGCGACATGGACCCTGGGACGATGCGGGAATTGACCGATCCACCGGAGACGTTGAGCATCGTGCAGAAAGATCCGAAAGGCGCCGAGGTGGATTTGACGGATGATACCGCGCGCAAAAAGGTTTTTTTCACGGACGGACGAAAAATCGAGAAATCGAGCGATGACACGTATCAAGAGATTGCGGCGAAATGGGATGGACGGAGTTTGGTGACGGATGAGAAGACTCCGCACGGCGGAAAATTTTCGCGGACGTTCGATCTAGCTCCCAGCGGGCGACAGCTTTACGAAACGGTGCGGATCGATGCGAGCGCGTACGGCGGGCCGAAATCGGCGCCGCAAGTTTACATTCAATATATCTATGACGCGGAAGAGGAAGTGCCCAGGTAGGAGTTAACCTGAGCGACCGCCGGATTTCGACGAACGCTGCCTCGGCGAACATAGCGAGGGCGGCTATGAGGCGAGGCGAAAGATACGGATTTGGCCGGCGAAGCGGCGACTCAGACAAATTTGTCGTAACGCGCGACGATTGCTCGTTCCCGGGGATCGAAGAGGATGTAGTCGGCGTCAGAAATAGTGCTTAGGAATTCAAGCCGTCCCTTCGCTTCGTGAAGCTCCTCGACGTTTTCAACCCAGACGAATCTGTTACGAGCTATTTTTCTATAAATTTGATAAGGCGCTTGCATTTTCGTTTCGTTCACCACGTTCCTTGTCATTTTAAGCCAGTCAAGGAGTCAGTGAATTTGCTAGATGACGCCACGGATTTATATACGGTGTTTTCTGTAGAACGGCATGGAAATGACATTAGACGTTGTCCTTAGCTAACTGAGCGGGACGAAAGTGCCGGGAGAATGCCGCCGGCCTCGTGCATCCCGAAATCCCTCTTTGCTCGAGAAGCCGAAACGGATGCTACAAACAACGGCGACAGCTCTCAAGTTTATCTCTTTCAATTGCTCAGAATTAGTTACCGGGCCGTAGGTAGCGGGGCAGTTTCCGATAACGCGCTTATTAGCACGTGGCTCACCACCAAGCTGGGCAGACGATGTCGAGGATTACTTCAGAGGAATGCTGGGCATTCAGGAGGGTAACCGGAGACTCGCGCGCAGACCACCCATCGGCGAGTCGTGCAACGTAATCGTCCCTTCGTAAAGTTGGGCAAGATCGCGAACGATTGCTAATCCCAGTCCCGAACCGGGAGCGGCTTCGTCAGCGCGGATCCCTCGCTGCAACACTTGATCGCGCATGGAGAGGGGCAAGCCCGGGCCATCATCATCCACAATCAGAACTATCGCACCATTTTCCTGCACGGATCGTATCTCGACGCTGGACTTAGCCCACTTGCAGGCATTATCCAGCAGATTCCCGAGCATCTCCTCCAAATCTTCGCGTTGCCCACGAATGAAATGTCCCGATGAAACATCGACCTTAATCCCAAGGCCGCGAGCGGCGTAGATTTTCTGCAAGGTTCGCGTGAGCCCTTCAACAGAAGCCAGCACGGGACAACGCGCACCGGGTGAGTTGCCGGGATTGCTCGCGCGGGCTTGCGTCAGATGATAGTCAACTTGCCTGCGCATGCGATCAACTTGGAGACGGATCGTGGAAGCGGTTTCGTGTTGGCCTGCAGCCTCGAACTGTTCGGCCTCCTGGGCCAGCACCGTCAGCGGCGTTTTCAATCCATGTGCGAGATCTCCAGCTTTCGCCAGTGCGCGCCGAACGATCCGCTCACGGTGCTCCAGCAAGGAATTGAGATCGTTGACCAACGGTTGCACTTCTGTTGGATAGGATCCTTCGACCCTGTCTCCGGAACCATCGCGCAGACCAGCTAGTTGCCGACGCAGGCGGCCAAAAGGCAACAGTCCGGCGCGGAACTGCCAAATTCCCGCCAGTATGCACAAAGCCGCAAAAACGAGAAGAATTCCTATGCTCCATCGAGGCATGAAACGAAGCTGGCGATGCACCACGAGGAATAACAAATGCATTAGCGGGAGCAGTCCAAGCGTCCACAGCGCAGTGCCGAAAAGAATTCGCCATCGGAAAGAATGCAGCCAATTCATGGATGGGCCTTCATGCGGTAACCCAGGCTTCGCACTGTCTCAATGAAGGTCGCACCCAACTTTCGCCGCAAGCGAGCGATGAAAACCTCTACCGTATTCGAATCACGGTCGAAGTCCTGGGAGTAAATATGTTCGGTGAGCTCGCTTTGTGAAACTACGCGTTGGCTGTGGTGCATTAGATAAGAAAGCACGCGAAATTCGTGGCCAGTCAGTTTCACCTCCGCACCTTCGAGTGTCACTTTACCGGAACGCGGATCGAGCACAAGGGGACCGCAGCGAAGTTCAGGATTGCTCTGTCCGCTCGATCTCCGGATAAGTGCGCGTAGCCTCGCCAGCAATTCCTCCATACGGAACGGCTTGGCCATGTAGTCATCGGCCCCGCCGTCAATGCCCTGAACCTTTTCGTGCCAACTGCCTCGCGCCGTTAGCACGAGAACCGGCATTGGCTGCCCCGCTTCACGCCAGCGGCGCAACAGTGTCAACCCATCCACTCTAGGTAGTCCCAAGTCGAGAACAACGGCGTCGTAGCGTTCATCGTGTCCGAGGAGGTCAGCGCGTTCGCCGTCTGCCGCATGGTCTACAGCGTAGCCCGCGCGGCGAAGCGCGGCGGTCAGCTGCCTGGCTAAAGACGCCTCATCTTCCACGACAAGCACTCGCATGCTTTCCCTTTTATGCAAGGAGACAGGAACCAAGCTGAACGCCACCTGAACAGCGCATTCAGAGGCCATTCAGAGGCGGCTCTGTATTGTGCGAACGTAATTGAACTGCAAGCTCGGCAATGCCCACTATACGCCGACCAAAGACTACGTCTTGGCTCGGATTCTATTTCGGCAAGCTCGAAGAAAGAAAAAAGGAGGAAATAAAATGAAAGCAATCCGTCGAACGGTAGCTCTCTTTTTTGTGCTGTCCCTCACCGCGGTGGCGCAGATGTCACAGGTCGGTAAGGAACAAGCGGCCTCGGGCACCATGATGCCGCACTCGTCTCACGCAAATGGCGCGGCTCTGACATACACGGAGCTGCAGAATACTGCGGCCGAGTTAGAACGAGCCAGACAAGCAACGGCAAAATACCAGGACGTGCGTGTGGCTGAAGCCGACGGATATCAGACGGTGGGTGGCGACATGCCGGGAATGGGCATCCACTATGTTCTGACTATGGAGCCGAACGGGTTTGATATCGAGAAGCCTCCCATTTTGCTCTATGTGAAGAACTCGGCCCCGCAGGGCGGATACTCTCTGGCCGGCGTCGGTTATTTGTGGAATGCGCCCGAAGGGCCTGACGGCCAGCCGTTGAACCCGCCATTTCCAAAATCGTTGGCACTATGGCACCGCCATGAAAATATTTGCATCCTGCCACAGCTGGAAAACCCTCACGGATTGAGTGAGAGCCAATGCCGCGAACAAGGAGGTCACTTCATCGCTCAGACTCAGTGGCTGGTCCATGCATGGATTTGGAAAGATAATCCCAAAGGCGTATTCAGCGCAGAGAATCCGGCTTTGCAGTGACTGGACGGAGGGGAGCAAAACGTGGCTCAGATCGTGAATTCGCGTTCCGTGAAAATTGCGCATCTCGATGATGGGTAGTCAACGCGTCGCCGAACTGCGCGTGCCAATGTGGATCTTGCCGCATTCAACTCCAAAAGCGTAAGCTGCGGCGGGGCGCGGAGAGAACATCGTGGCGTACAACAATCCAGTTCGAGACTCGGTTTTGCAGGCCATTGGAAATACGCCCGTGGTGAGGCTGAGGAAAGTGGTGACGTCCTCCATGGCCGACGTTCTGGTAAAGCTGGAGTACTACAATCCTACCGGCTCTTACAAGGATCGCATGGCGCTGACGATGATTGAAGGAGCGGAGGCGCGCGGCGAATTGCGCGCGGGGATGCGGGTGGTTGAGTGGACGGGAGGAAGCACGGGATCGTCTCTTGCGATGGTGTGCGCGATCAAAGGATACCGCTTCACGCCCATTTCTTCGGACGGATTTGCCAAAGAAAAGCTGCAGACCATGCGTCTTTTTGGCGCGGACCTGGAGATTTTTCGGGCCGAAGACGGCAAGCTTGTACCGGAGCTCTACCAGCGAATGAAGAGCCGGGCGGAAGAATTGGCGCAGCAGCCGGGCACGTTTTACGCAGACCAGTTCCACAACGCGGACGCGATTCGTGGGTATATGGGAATCGGCAAAGAGTTGGTCGAACAGGCGGGCACCGGCCTGGCGGCGTTTTGCGGCGGAGTAGGCACGGCCGGAATGATCGTCGGCGTGTCGCGTGCGCTGAAGGAAGCCGGATGCAAAACGCGCATTGTGGCGCTCGAGCCGGCATCCTCGCCGGTGCTGACCACCGGGAAAGGAGGGCCGCACCGCGTCGAGGGAATCGCCGCCGGGTTCCGGCCGCCGCACCTGAAGCCCGGCGAATGCGACGAAGTGCGCACGGTTGAGGAACCGGCCGCTCGCGAGATGGCGCGACGCCTGGCGAAGGAGGAGGGAATATTCGCCGGCACGTCTTCCGGCCTCAACGTCACCGCCGCGCTGCAACTGGCGGAGGAGCTTGGGTGCGGCAACACCGTCGCCACAGTGGCAGTGGATACCGGTTTCAAATATCTCGCGGGAGATTTGTACCAAACATAGTGGTTTATTCCAGGAGCTTCGCAGCAGTCTCAAGAGTGGGCCGATAGTCTCCTTTTCCCATTCCCATCCGCGGCTCCCCCGCGTGCCTGATTATCGCGGCAATCGGAAACTGCCCCACTGCCGTGCTGTAGGAGGCGGTGAGTCGGGTGCAGCGGCTGTGGTATAATTACCTCTTCTTGCTCTCCGTTAACAACATCTCGATGCGCTTCGGTCCCCGAATACTGTTCGAGGACGTTACTTGCGCGTTTCTGACCGGACGGCGCTACGCCATTAGTGGGCCGAACGGCGCGGGGAAAACTACGCTCATGAAAATCCTCACGGGCGAGATAGAACCTTCCAAGGGCGACGTCACGCGACCGAAAAAACTGGGAATTTTGAGCCAGGACCAGTTCGCGTTTGATGAATTTCGTGTGATCGATACGGTGATCATGGGGAACAAGGCGCTCTGGAAAGCGTTGCAGGAGCGAGATGTGCTTTACGAGAAGCCGCACGATCAGTTGACGGACAAAGACGGAATGCGGTTGGCGGAACTGGAAGGAATCGTCGGCGAAGAGGGCGGCTACACGGCGGAAGCGGACGCGGGAGTCCTGCTGGACGGGCTGGATGTGGACGATTCGCTGCACGAGCGGAAAATGGGTGAGCTGCAAGGCGGGCAGAAAGTTCGCGTACTGCTGGCGCAGGCGTTATTCGGAACTCCGCCGGCTTTGCTGCTGGACGAGCCGACGAACCACTTGGACTTGGATTCAGTGCACTGGCTGCAAGATTATTTGTGCGAGTACGAAGGTGTGTTGATTGTGATTTCACACGACCGGCATTTTTTGAACAGCGTTTGCACGCATACGGCGGACATCGATTATCAGACGGTGATCATGTACAACGGCGGATACGACGATATGGTGGTGGCGAAGACGTCGATCCGGTCGCGCATCGAATCAGAGAACGCGCAGCGGGAAAAGAAAATTCAGCAACTGAATGACTTCATCGCGCGGTTTTCGGCGGGCACGCGTTCGGCGCAAGCTACTTCGCGGAAGAAGGAAGTAGAGCGGCTGCAGACGACGGAGCTGGCGAGGTCAAATATCGCGCGGCCGTACATTCGTTTTCAGATGGATCAGCATTCGGGGCGGCATCCGCTGGAAATCAAGAGTGTGACGAAATCGTACGATGGGGTGAAGGTGATTTTGCCGTTTTCGGCAAGCGTGGCGCGCGGAGAAAAAATCGCGCTGACGGGGCGCAACGGCGCAGGCAAGACCACGATGCTGAAATCGCTGGTGCGCAATGCGACGGGATACATTGACGATGTGGACCGGCAATTCCCGGTCGATGGCGGGACCGTGGTGTGGGGTCATAACGTAGCGGTGGGATATTTTGCGCAGGACCACAGCGATTCCATCGTGAAAGGAACGACGGCAGTGGATTGGCTACACCAGTTCAAGCCGCAAGCGACGCAAGAGGAACTGCGCGGAGTGCTGGGGCAGATGCTTTTCAGCGGCGACGATGCTCTGAAGCCCACCAAGGCGCTTTCGGGAGGCGAGTCGGCGCGGCTGATTTTTTGCAGGCTAATGCTGCAGAGACCGAACGTGCTGGTACTCGACGAGCCTACGAACCATTTGGATTTGGAGTCGATCAACGCGCTGAATATCGCGTTGCAGAAATATGATGGCACGGTGCTGCTGGTGACCCACGACTACGACGTGATCGACGAAGTGGCTACGCGGATTTGGCATTTCGTCGCCGGCGGCAAGATCGAGGACTTCAAGGGTCCGTACTCGGAATATTTGGTTTACGCGCAGGAGAAGGCTTCGTAAAGACACGCCGGGCGCGGCCTAGATGCCGAATATTGAGTTGCTGAACAAGTCGCCTTTTTCGGGGCGGCTTTTTTTTGCTATTGAGCCACCTGTCGGCGGCGGATTAACAAAGCAAGAACAGATCCCTCGCCGCGCTCGGCATGACAGGTCTGTGGAGCATGGCGAAATGGGTGGATGACACGCGATGCAATGAGTCGGAGAAAATGCTTCCGGCGGCTGGATCACGCAAGCCAGCGATGAGGCGAGACGAAGACGCTGCAGTTGGGTTCCTGGTGTAAACTGAGGCTCTGGAGTGACACAAATGGCTGGGACGATTTCGCTGCAACCACCGATTCAAGCTCGGAGCGTCGAGCGAGCCTATGCAGAGACAGCGTCGATCCCCTGGTACATATGGTGCTGCATGGTGTCGGTGCTGTCGGCGGTAGTCGGAAGTGCGTGGGATATTTCCTGGCACGAGACGGTTGGACGCGACACGTTCTGGACACCAGCGCACATGCTGATTTATTTGTCCGGAGTGCTGGCCGGGATTGCCTGCGGGTATTTGATTCTTTCCACGACATTCCAAATAGACTCGCCGTTGCGCGATGTCTCCATTTCGATGTGGGGCTTTCGAGGGCCGCTGGGTGCGTTCATCTGCGCGTGGGGAGCGGTGGCGATGATCGCTGCGGGGCCGTTTGACAATTGGTGGCACAACTCTTACGGGTTGGATGTGAAGATTCTGAGCCCACCGCACGTGCTGCTGGCGTTGGGGATGACTGGAATACGCTTTGGCGCGCTGGTGCTGGTGCTGGCGGAGATGAATCGGGCGGAGGGGACTTATTACCGAAAGCTCGAGCGGCTACTATTTCTGAGTGTCGTTTTTCTGATGGGAATGACGGTGGGAATCGCGCAGGAAGTGACCAACCGCGTACTGATGCACGGCGCGAAGTTCTATCTGGTGATGATGTTTGCGGCTCCTATTTGGATAGCGACGGTGGCGTGGGTTTCGAGAAATAAATGGGCTGCGACGATCATGACAGCGATGTACACGGCGATGCATCTTTGCTTTACCTGGATCTTCCCGTTATTCCCGGCGGTGCCGAAGCTGGGACCGGTTTACCAGAATGTGACACACCTGGTGCCTCCGGATTTTCCGATGCTGCTGATCGTTCCAGCGATTGTTTTCGATCTGCTGCGACAGAGAACGGCGATGTGGAGCCGATGGAAGCAGGCGGCTACGCTGGGCGCTGCGTTTCTGGTGAGCTTCGTCGCGGTGCAATGGCCGTTTGCAGATTTTCTGATGTCGCCCGCTTCTCGAAATAGAATTTTTGAGACGACGAATTATCCGTACTTTGTGCCATCTACATCTGCGTGGGTTCGCAACGTTTTCGTTTATACCGAACGCACGTCCGGCGAATTCTGGCTGCGCATGACGATTGCGCTAGGCGTGGCGATTCTAATGGTGCGAATCGGAATGGCTTGGGGCGAATGGATGCGTCGGATTCGCCGATGAAGAAGGATTTCAAGCGGCGCCTATTTATGGCGACAGTTATTTTGCTCGGCGCCGCAATTCCCGTTCTAGCGCACGTAGGCAGCCCGGATGTTTTCTACGAGGGTAACGCCGGCCCTTATCACCTCTTCGTGACTGTACGAATGCCGCAGGTGATTCCGGGCGTGGCGGAAATTCAAGTACGATGCGAAAACGGCGATGTGCATTCCGTGCAAATCGTGCCGTTGCGGCTGAACGGCCCGGGTTCGAACCTGCCTCCCACGCCTGATCCGGCGAAGGTCTCCAAGGATGATCCGCAATTTTTTACCGGCAACCTTTGGCTAATGGAATTCGGCGCGCTGCAAGTTCGCGTGATGGTGGACGGAGCGAAAGGCAAAGGTGAGCTGTCGGTGCCGGTAGCTTCGTTTGCGCAACGCACTTTTCCGATGGAAAAACCGTTGGCCGGGCTGATGGTGGTGATGCTGCTCATCCTCAGCATCGGAGCGATTTCGATTGCAGGTGCGGGTGCGCGCGAAGCAAGCCTGGAGCGCGGGGCAGTCCCCGGGCCACCGAATGCGCGTAGGGCCAAGATCGTGATGGCGGCGACGATTGTTATTGTGATCGGCTTTCTGTATCTCGGAAAATCGTGGTGGCATCTGGAGGATTGGGACTATCAGAACCGCGTAAATTTCTACAAGCCGCCGACAGCTGAGACCGCGCTCGAAAACGGAAATCGTTTGGTGATTCGGGCGAGAGGGCAACATCCGAAATGGTCGGACAGAATCAATATGGGGGAAGTAGTTCCCGATCACAATCACCTGATGCATTTGTTCCTGATCGAAATGCCGGGGATGAATCGGATGTGGCATTTGCATCCGACGCTGGCAGAAGGCGGTGCGTTTGCGGACGATTTGCCGACAATGCCGGCGGGACACTATCAGGTCTTTGCGGACGTGGTGGATTCGCGGGGATTTCCGTGGACGCTTGTGGGGACTATCGATTTGCCGGATATAAATGGCAAGCCTCTGAGCGGGGACGACTCGAGTTGGTCTGGGGAGGCGATTGCCTCGACGCCGGGGAAAGACAATACTGTTGCGCAGCTTCCTGACGGCGGGCGAATGATTTGGGAGCGCGGGCCGGAACCGCTGAAGGCGACTACGGCGATGGATTTCAGGTTCAGCGTGCAGGACAACAATGGAAAACCGGCGCAAGACCTCGAGCCGTACATGGGCATGGCAGGGCACGCGGAATTTGTGCGCTCGGATTTGAGCGTGTTCGCGCACGTGCACCCGGCCGGGTCGGTGCCGATGGCTTCGCTGGAGATGGCGCAGGCGGGGCTGATGGGAGAGGCAACTTCGATGCAAAGCATGATGGCAATGGCACCGTCCGGATCGATGCCGGCTGAGGTGAGCTTCCCCTACGGATTCCCCAAGCCCGGCGATTATCGGATTTTCGTACAGGTGAAACGCGCGGGAAAAGTTGAGACCGGAGTATTTGACGCGAGCGTGCAGTGATTTACAAAATCTTTTGAGGAAACAATCCTCGCGCCGTTTCGAGGCCGTGCGGTTATTGCACGGTTTTTTTCTCGCCGCTTGGCTCGCTCTCGTACTCTAGTTCGTGTTCGGCTTCGAGCCAGTCGTCCAGAGTGTAGCCTCCGCAAACTCCGCCATGTTCGAAGTGAATCCTGCAAGCTCGCAGCTGAATTGCGTTCAGACTGGGATTCAGGCGCGGCCCGTGACTATCGATATGAATTTCGAGTTCCTTGTGAGCCGTTGGCGCTGGTTTATCAAGAAAATTAGCATGATCGATGGATGAAATGTGATTCATAAACTGACCTTCTTCCCGGCAGGGTCTCTTTCCGACTTATTTTTCTCTGCCATATAATTTGACGTCCATTGGAACCAGCTGGTTGCGATTTCGGCGGATGCTGGTGATGCGTGCAAACTCAGGACTTATCCCGAATTGCGTCTATTCGTTGGAAGTGTGAAACCGATGGGGAGAGCGAAAAGAGTCGCTACAGCTTTTACCGGATGGTAGTTCGCGTTTAGATGTTTATCCTAAGCGTGACGGAACACCAATGTGGGTGGCGGCTCTGTCCCATCGGGAGTGACTGCACACGGTGGTCCTTGCGGGCCTTTGCAGTTTGACCGCACTGGAAGCCGCCCTTAGCCGCCAACCCTTGCGTTTGAGATCTCTGTAGGTTAAGCGATCCAACCGGCCCTTGGTTAAAATGCCTCTGTGGGCTCAAGACACTCCTGTCGCGCACGGAAATTCGTCTTTCCGCTAATGGACTTTCCTAGAGTAGGCGCTTGCCGTGATATAGTTTTGCAAGTGAGCTCCTGACATGCTGCCTCGAAAGCGCGCAAAACTGGCTTTCGCAACAGCCGTGGCTCTAATGGTTGCGGGTGGTCTGGGAGCGGCTGCAACCGTTGTGCGCCTTCTCAAGAGCGCAGAATGGATAACTCACACCTACGAAGTAAAGTTAGCAGTCGACAAGGAAGAATTACTCCTCTCCGAAGCAGCCCGCGCGCGGTTGAACTACGTAAACTCCGGCAATGAATCCTACGTTGGAGCGTTTGACTCGGCCAATAGCCAAGCGCTCGCCGATGTGCAGCGCATTCGAGAGTTAACAAACGACAATCCCGCGCAACAGGAATTCTGCAAACAGCTTGACGAGCTTGCGAAGCGCAGGTTGGGAATTCTGAACGCGGCCGTGGACTTGCGCAAGAGCGGACAGATAGACGATGCCAAGCAGGCCGTATTTTCCCGCGATAACATGGCCGTCAGCCAAGATATCGACAGCCTGATTCAGAAAATGGACCAGGAAGAGGACGTGCTTCTCGGCCAGCGCGTAAGCCGCTCTTCAAATCTCTTCATACTTTTTCTGGTAATTCTGGCATCGACGTTCGCGGTAGCGGTGGCGTTTTTTTGGATTCATTATCGTCTAATCGCAAATGAACTTGAAGCGCGAGAGCAAGCAGAGGCTAGCGCGCATCGGCTAAGCGCCCGCGTTTTGCGGCTCCAGGACGAAGAACGCAGACGGCTTTCACGGGAACTTCACGACGGTCTTGGTCAGAATCTGGTGGCTGCGAAGCTGGCGCTGTCGAATCTGGCGAGTACGTATCCGAACGATCCGGTGGTGGCCGATTGCCTTAAATCCCTCGACGACTCTCTGGCGGAAGCCCGGACGATCTCTTATTTGCTGCACCCGCCACTTCTGGACGATATCGGGATCGCCTCGGCAGCGCGATGGTACTTGGAGGGCTTTGCCAAACGCAGCGGAATTGAGGTATCAACAGACATCCCGGATAGCGACAAGAGGATGCCTCATTCGATGGAACTTGCGCTGTTTCGTGTTCTACAGGAGTCTCTGACCAACATTCATCGGCACGCCAAGAGCGCTCGCGCGGATGTTTCGCTGCGCATGGGGAAGGATTATGCTGTGTTGCGCATGAGGGATTATGGGAAAGGCATTCCGCGCGAGACGCTGGAACATTTTCTACACGATGGAACGCACGTGGGGGTGGGGCTGGCCGGGATGCGTGAGCGCGTGACAGAGCAGAATGGAGCGTTCGAGATTAATTCAGACGAAAACGGGACGGTGATAGAGGTTCGCATGCCCCTTTCCGCTTTGGGGAACGCGGATGACACACAAAACACAAGTGTCCCCACGAAATGATTCTTCTAGGGTAATAACTTCCGGTTGAGAAGGGATTTAGGGACACCGCTGCGCGGCGGGCGCAAAACAAAGGCTTCACACCCGTCGCGAGTAAGAGTTTAGGCAGCCAAGGCGAGACAATGCCACTTGCCGCCAATGGCTTTCAGTTGGTGTACCCGGCCGTCGTCCGCATGCAGGAAATACGTGCCATCCGGGAAAACTTGGGCGTGAGCCGACCGTACAGAGCATTTTGCCCATCGAGTCGGTTTGAGGCCCCGGCCATACTGCGACGTCTCGGGTACCATATCGATTCCGAATTCCACCTTGTATTCCACACCTGTTGCTTGCGCGGGGACCAGCCGTCCGCGACCTTTCACTTTTTCAGTCATAGTTGGTTTGATGCGAGAAGCAAATGTAGGTTGCACGAATTACCTGGATATAGTACTCGAAAAAGGGGCAAAACCTCAAGGATTGATTCAAGGGCTGGTCACTAATCGTTTAAAGTATTGTTAATACTAGGCTTACAGACTTCCATATGCCTCCCGGCAATGTGGCTTAGAGTCAGGACTGCTCAATCTGTCCAAAATCCAGGTTATTCCGCGACAGAGTGGGGGGATTACGTCTCGATGGTCACCGACAATACCGTGTTTACGGTATTTTCTGCATATTGAGCTCGAAAACTCGAGAATACTCGTCTTTTTCAGCGGTTTTCAACAGGCCGACAGACCAAACGCGGTTCGTAGCTTCCAGACCCTCCGCGCGATCAGCTGCGGCGACGAGGGGGCGGCATGGGACGAAAATCGCCCTATCCCAGAGCTTCGTACAGAGCGCTTGTTTTTCCGAACTCGGGATCTCCCTGGCGAACTATGGTGGCCTCCACTGACTTGAATGGCTCCTCGGTGGGGATACGGTCGAGCCAGCGCTGAAGGGAAAGCTTTTCGTGATCGGAAAAGTCTAACCGGACGATCACGCGAACGTTTGCGTCGTCTTCCTGGTCTTTTTCCGAATCAGCGCCCTTCGCAGATGATTTTTTCTTTCCGCCACGCTTCTTTTCCGCGGCAGTGTGCTTTGCGGCGCTCGGATGTTTTTCAGCAGGATGCTTTGCAGAACCTTTCGCCGATCCGGATTCTTCGGTATCACTCGCTTCCCCGTCGGCGCCGTTCTCGTCCTCGGGTTCTTCGCGTTCAAATTTGATAGTGATCTTATCGCCCAGACGAAAACCTTGTTTCCAGCTTTCCACTTTGTGGCGAGCCTGTTGAGCTGTTTCTTCGTTCTTGCCGAAATCGAAAATTAAGTATGAATGAGCCATGCATCTTCTATAGCGGCACTCAGCCCTATGTGTCAAGAGACATCGAAAGGAAATCAAGACTGGAACATTCGAGATTCGTTGCGTTGAGGATGGTAGAATGTGGATGAAGATTGAGAGGCGATGGAGTTCGCCTAAACCGTCCGCTACGCGGACTGATGACTCCTGGCCGCCGCCCGGCGCCAGGAGTTTTTTGTTGGACGAGCGGCGCGCAGAGGAAGGAGATACTTTGCGCATCACATTGCTGATCGTTTTCGGCGCCCTAGGTACTTTGGCGCGTTACGGATTGCAGGGGTTGGTGCAACATCGCACCGGCTCGAGTTTCCCCGCGGGAACCCTAGTCGTCAATATTATCGGATGTTTTCTTCTGGGCAGCATCACCGAATACGGGCTCAGGCATTTGTCCCTTCCTCCCGAATGGCGCGTCGGAATTACGGTGGGTTTCCTTGGAGCGTTCACTACGTTTTCCACTTTTACCTTTGAATCGATGCGCTTGATGCAGGACGGAGAATGGTGGCGCGCAGGAACTTATATAGTGGCTAGCGTAGCGGGTGGAGTGGTGGCGCTTGTGGCGGGAATGAGTTTGGCCGACCGGATTTAGGAGACAAAATGGAACACGAACGATTCGAGGGCGAAAGAACGCTGATGCGCATTCACATCGGCGAGTCGGACCGCTGGCACGGGAAACCACTCTACGATGCGATCGTGGAATTGTTGCGGCGGGAAAAATTCAGCGGGGCCACCGTCCTGCGCGGCGTGGGCGGTTTTGGTTCATCCAGCGTTTACCATACCGAGAAAATCATGCGGCTTTCGGAGGATTTGCCAATCGTGATCGAAGTGATCGAGTCTGCGGAACGCATCGAGAAAATGCTACCGCAGCTTGATGATATGATCGGCGGCGGCTTGGTAACGCTCGAAAAAGTTCGCGTGATTCTTTATCGATCGAATAAATAGAGGGGCCGCGCAGGTTCACTTTACGCAATTGCTCTATTTCGTCCCAGCTTCTTGGTTTTACTCCTAATGCCCCGCTGAAAATCTGTCCAACACCTGTGTTGTGCTGCCCCGCGGACCTGTGTTAGGTTAAGCGAAGAAAAAGCGAATGGGTCAAGGCGGGCGGGAGCCTGCCAAGCCGATGATGTTGCAGGAACTCAAAAGAGCCGGGCGGCGCCGGCGCTACTAAAGGCGGGATCGAGGCGATGAGCGCATCAAGATCTGGACGTGGTTTGGCGCTGAAGCGAGCAGGCGAGACGGTGCCGGCTCTATCTCCGCGAACGACGATTGATGTGGTTCAGGAGGCTCTGAACGCTCTGGCGGGGCGCTATAGGGCTGGCGAAGTGCTGACCGCCGTGAAACATTTCCCGGCGCGCGAGGCTCGGTTCGTTCCTATGCCTGACTGGGTGCGGCCGGAGTTGGCAGCGGCGTATCGCGAAAAAGGGATCGAGCAGCTATTCTCGCATCAGGGCGCGGCAGCGGCGCTGGCGCGAAGCGGCAAAAACTTTGTCGTCGTTACTCCGACAGCGTCGGGCAAGACGCTCTGCTACAACCTGCCGGTTCTGAACGCGATTCTTGAAGACGCTGATACTCGCGCTCTTTATCTGTTCCCTACCAAGGCGCTGGCGCAAGACCAACTCTCCGAGTTGCACGACCTGGCGACGCGGCTGGACGATTGCTTCGGCGTGTTTACTTATGACGGAGATACACCGAGCGATGCGCGCAAGGCGATTCGCGAGCGCGGGCACGTGATTTTGACGAATCCGGACATGCTGCACACAGGGATTCTGCCGCACCACACAAAGTGGACGCGCGTTTTTGAGAATTTGAAGTACGTGGTGTTGGACGAGCTGCACACATACCGCGGCGTGTTTGGGAGCCATCTGGCGAATGTGCTGAGGCGGCTTGCACGAATTGCAGAGTTTTACGGTTCGAAACCGCAGTTTATTTGCTGTTCGGCGACGATCGCGAATCCCGGCGAGCTTGCGGCGCAGCTTATCGAACGCGAAGTGGAAGTGGTGGAAGAAAATGGCGCGCCGGCGGCGGAGAAGCTTTTTGTTTTTTACAACCCGCCAATGGTGAATCGAAATCTCGGGATTCGGCGCAGCTATTTGAACGAGACCACGCGAGTGGCGAAAGAACTTCTCGCGCGGAAATTGCAGACAATTGTTTTCGCGAACAGCCGTCTGCATACAGAAGTGCTGCTTACTTACTTGCAGCAGGCCAATCGGCCGCGGCCTGGGCAGCCGGAGCCGGTGCGCGGGTACCGCGGGGGATATTTGCCGGGAGAGCGACGCGAAATAGAACGTGGGTTGTGCGAGGGACGAGTGCGCGGAGTGGTGGCCACGAATGCGCTGGAATTGGGGATCGACATTGGATCACTCGACGCCGCAGTGATGGCGGGATACGCGGGTTCGATTGCTTCCACGTGGCAACGCGCCGGGCGCGCGGGAAGGCGAAGCGGCGCGTCGTGCGCGGTGTTGGTGGCGTCGTCGGCGCCGCTGGATCAATTCATCGTGCAGCACCCGGATTATTTCTTTGGACGCTCGCCGGAGCACGCTTACGTTCAGCCGGACAATCTCGAAATTCTTATCAACCACCTGAAATGCGCGGCGTTTGAACTGCCACTTTCTCCGGGCGAACGGATCGGCAGCGTGGATTTGCAGCAACTATGCGAGCGGCTGGCGGAGGCGGGGTATCTCCATCGCAGCGGCGGGAATTGGCACTGGGTACAACAGGCGTATCCCGCGGACACGGTCAGCTTGCGGTCCGTGACGTCTGACAATTTTGTAATCATCGAAGTAACTGGAGAGAACGACGGAGAGCCGGAAGTAGTTGGCGAAGTTGATTTCTCTTCGGCGCTCACCACTGTGCATCCCAAGGCGATCTACATTCATCAGGGGCAGCAGTATCACGTCGAACGGCTCGATTTCGAACAGCGCAAAGCGTATGTGAAGCGCGTGAATGTGGATTACTTCACCGACGCGATTCGTTACACACAAGTGCGCGTGCTGGAAATTGCCGAAGAGCAGCGCATTGCCGGGCCGGCGTCTCGCGCGCACGGCGACGTGCTGGTGCGTTCGCAGGTGGTGGGATTCAAGAAGATAAAATTTTTTACCAACGAGAATGTAGGCGCGGGGAAACTCGAATTGCCGGAAAACGAAATGCACACGACGGCGTTTTGGATCACGCTGGAGCGCGAGTTGCTCGGCGGCTTGCCTTTTGCGCTGTCCGACCGGCAGAGCGGGATTTTCGGTTTGCTGTACGCGCTGGAATCGATGGCGACGCTGCTGCTGATGTGCGACCGGCGCGACCTGGGCACAGCCGTGGGCGAACGGCCGGCAAGCCCTGGAATCGAGACGGATTGGCAGGAGTTCACGACGGAGATGAGCGACCCATCGCAGATGAAGGAATTCTTCGAGCCCAATCTGTACCTGTACGACGCGTATCCGGGCGGAATTGGGTTCAGCGAGCCTCTGTTTCGCGTTCACGATTTGTTGTTGCTACGTACACGCGAGCTGATTGCAGCTTGCCCGTGCGAACAAGGATGCCCGTCCTGCGTGGGGCCGGTCGGGGAGAAGAGCGAACGGGCTAAAGAAGCGGCACTGAAAATTTTGGAGAAACTTTGCGCGTGAGCAAGACGACACTAGATCGGTTTTCGCGGGTGAAGGCCTTGCAAAGGCCATCGAACGGAGCGGCGAGCGCTGCGAGCTCGAGGCTGCCGAAGACTTTCAGCAAGCGAGAAGGTGTGCACGCAGATCCGCGCGGATTTTCGCCGAATATTCCAGAAGGCGCGGACCTGTTGGCAAAACTTCTGGGCGCGACGGCGCTTCGAAATGAATTCGGCCAACATCTGGCATTGCGAAAATGGTTTTCCGATGTCGCAGACGGCGTGAAAACGGATTGCTCTCCGCTGGGCAACGGTCTGGCCGACGAAAGGATGGATGCGTCGGCGCTACGCCTGCTGATGCCGGACGCGCCGGCGGAAGTTGCAGATCCGAGCCAATGGCTTTTCCTGGACACGGAGACTACAGGGATTATGGGCGGGAGCGGAACCTACGCGTTCATGGTGGGAATTGCATGGTGGGACGCGGGCGGGCTTGAAGTGGAGCAATTTTTCATGCGCGATCACAGCGAGGAACATGCGCTGCTGGTGACTCTGGCGGAACGAATGGCGGAGCGGAGCGTGCTGGTGACGTTCAACGGCAAATCATTTGACTGGCCGCTGCTTGAGACAAGGTATCGCATGACGCGGACGCTGCGACCGCCCGTTCCTCGCGCGCATCTGGATTTTCTGCATCCCGCGCGAAACCTTTGGCGATTGCGGATCGGGTCTGTTCGTTTACAGGAACTCGAACGCCACGTGCTGGGATGGAATCGCGGGGCGGACGTGGCATCTGAATTCATACCCGAAATATATTTTGATTTTCTGCGCGGAGGGCCGCCGGAGCCGCTGGTTCCGATTTTTCTGCACAATCAAATGGATCTGAGGGGGCTGGCAGCCCTTTCGAGCCGCATCGTAGCGCTGCTGTCCGAAGCTGACGGGAAAGAAAAAGACGGATTCGAGTTGTTTGGACTTTCGCGAATATGCGAGCGGCGGGGAGAGGCAAAGCGGGCCCGTAAGCATTGCGAACAAGCACTTGCGGCAGATGAGTTGCCTCCAGAGTCGGATAGAGCAGCAAAGCGCTCGCTGGCACGGATGGCCAAGCGCGAAGGCGATCATTCGCTGGCGAGGGACTTGTGGGAAGGCATGGTGGGAAATTCGCGCGAGGGATTTGAAGCTTACGAACAACTCGCGATTTATTACGAGCGGCGTCTAGGCGAGCCGCAACGAGCAACGTTGATTTCACGCGATGCGCTCGCCGAACTCCAAAGGGCGAAGCGGCTGGGAGCCATTGCGACCGGGGCTTATCAGCAGATACGGGCGCGTTTCGAGCGTCGCCTTGTAAGGCTTGAGCGAAAGTCCGGACGGCTGCCCCTGGAGCCGGTAGTTGTGGAATCTCCGGGCCAAGCTGCGGAATCAGATAGAAGAGACAAAGAGAGGAGTTCCCGTGCCCGAATCGGATAGCACCGCCGCGAGACCTGCGAGATCCTCTGATCTGGAGAATATTGCCATGCCTGAAGTAACCGATCCTTATTTGCGCGAACAACTCGAAAAGCGGCGGACCGAACTGGCTTCCGCAGTTTCGTCCGCCGAGGCGTCGGCTCTCGCGGAGCCATTCCTGGAGATTCTTGGCGAAGTGAACTCCGCATTGCAGAGGATGGATGACGGAACGTACGGCATCTGCCCGACCTGCAATGAAACGGTGGAGAAAGAGCGCTTGTTGGCTGATCCTCTTGTCCGATTCTGCCTCGACCATCTTACGAGCGGTGAGCAGCGCGCGCTGGAACGCGATATGGAGTTGGCGGGGAAAATCCAGCGTGGACTGCTGCCGGAGACGGACCTGCGATTTAAGGACTGGAGAGTTCACTATCAATATAAGCCGGCCGGCCTCGTGAGCGGAGATTATTGCGACTTGATATCGCCATCGAATGGCGATGGGAAGCTCGTGTTTCTGTTCGGCGATGTGGCGGGCAAAGGCGTGGCCGCGGCGCTGCTGATGTCGCACTTGCATGGAATGTTTCGGAGTCTTTCTGGCGTGGGACTGGAACTGGACGGCCTTCTGGAAAGGGCGAATCACGTTTTTTGCGAGAGCACAATCGCGGGGCAGTACGCGACGCTCATTTGCGGGCGTGCGGGTGAATCCGGCGAAGTTGAGATCGCGAGCGCCGGACATTTTCCTGCGCTAGTGGTGGAGAAGAACGGAGTGAGGAAGATCGCCTCGACGGGAGTGCCGCTGGGAATGTTTGCGAAGAGCCGTTATGCGATTGAGCGAGTGGTTCTGGAAGCTGGCGACAGCCTGGTTTTGTACACCGATGGAATTTCGGAAGCGGCAAATTCCAAGGGCGAGGAATACGGAGTCGCGCGGATCATGAGTGTGGCTGGCGAACGGCACGGCTGGGTGCCTCAAGAACTGCTGGCGGCCTGTCTAAAGGACGTGAACAGTTTTTCGTCAGGAGCACGGCAGGCTGACGACCAGACGATGATGGTAATTCACCGAACTGATTCGGCGGGGATTTCGCTTAATGACTAAAGGCGGCAGTTCGAGATGGGAAATTAGAAGGTGGCCCGAAGCAAAACTTCTTGCCGCGCTGCTACGCTCAGCCGTCTAGTCACCGAGGCGAGAATCGTTAGCGTGAATTCCGCGCATAAGCGCCTCGGGCGGCTTGGCATCTGAGTCAGAAGGAGCCAGAGCAGCGGGCAAACCCATTGCGCGATTGATCTTGTCAAACGTCTCCCGGCGCGCGTTCTCTACAATGAGGCAGGTGGTGGCCGCGCAGTGAAGGAAAACTCCCCCGGCGTCCGTTTGAAACTGGAAAAAGTTCGGGCGACGGAAGAGTTCCTTGCGATCGGTGTGCTTCAGTTCGAGAACTTCGCTATATTGACCGAAAAAGCGCGCGGTATCGTCCGGATTGTCCAGTGCGACGCGGAATACAAGCGAAGTTTTTTTGCCTGAGGCGCTTTCACTTTCAAACGCGGCGTAGCGGTCACCCTTCCAGGCGGAAGAAATCATGTCAGCGCGCTCTTGTCCTATAAACTGCTTCAAGACCTCACCGAGACCAAATTCACCCAGGACATTTTCCTCCAGAAGCTTCCAATCGTCGGGCACTAGCCCTTTCCAAACAGGCAGCGCGACGGCTTCCGGTTTCACATTCGACAGATACAGATCCGGATGAATGATTTGCTGGGTGGAGACAGGAGGGTTTTCGAAAATCAGGTGAAGATCTTTCCAGCCGGAATGAGCTTTCAAAAACTGTTGGGAAAAGCCGGTGCCCGCGAGGTAGGGGAACAACAACTCGTCACGAATGTAGGGCGGAGCTTTGGAGAGTTTAGGGTCTTTGTCCATTTCGCTGACGGCGCCGGAACGAATAAGGAGCGAGACGTCGGGCAAATCACGCACGCCGATCTTTTGATCCCGCATGGTGTAATCGACCATAGCGGCGAGCGCCGAGCCTTCGCTGACGGACTGGCGAGCGAGTTCCGCGTCATCGTTAGGCCGCGCAGCTTTGATCCACGGATCGATGTGAAAGGACTGGTCCTCTAACGCGTGAGTCAATTCGTGAGACATCACCTCGCGTTGTTCATCGGCGGGGATCCAATCGGCGATGTAAAACTCCTTCGCTTTCGGGTCGTAAAGGCCGGCAACTTGATCGGTGAGGACATCCAACATATAGGAATCGAGCGGAAAATCCTTGGGGATCAGGCCAAAGGCTTCGAGAGTTTTTGCGTCCGCGTGACGTTCGGCATCCGTTCTGTCTTCTTTTTCCTCGCGAATGAGATATTCACGAACTTCCTGCTTGGAGCGAAGGCTCCTTTTCAGCGGTTCTTTAATCGGCAAGTCCAAAAGCTGGCTCATCTGCGCGAGAACTTCATCGGCTGCTTTCAGGAATTCCGGATTGGAGGCTGCCGGGACTTGCGCGGGCACCGGTTTTGGGGGGGGAATTGCTATCGGCGAAGCAGTTTGCTGAGCGGATACCACCGCTCCAAATGAAAACGCCAGTAACAAAAGCGCAAACCGCTTCATCTCCACCTCCGAAGAATTCGACACCAGAATCCAATAGATTTGGATGTCTATGAAGAATAACAGGTTTTCCGCGATTCCGCGGACAACACGGAAGCATGCGGTCCTCAGGCTGACCAATTCGTAGAATAGTGTGTTGTGAAGGATGCCGAGTTACGGCAGGGGCATTGTGCAAACTAGCACGCAAACGAAACAAGGCCGCCATTCCAGGTTGTGGCGCAGCTTATAATTATGACCGGAACACTTCGGAGCCGACGGTGGAACGAGAAAAAATCCTGGTAGTGGACGACGAAGAGGCGATTCGAGAGGTCGTTTCGACCCTCCTCGAAGCTCAGGGCTACAAGTGCACCGTGTGCTCGAATGGGGTGATCGCGCTTGAGGCTTTCGGGAACGATTCGTTCGATTTGGTGTTGAGCGACATCGTAATGCCGGAAATGGACGGCATACGTCTGCTTTCGGAGTTGCGCGCCGAAGACCCGGACGTGCCGGTGATTATGGTCACGGCCATGCACGATATCTCGATCGCGTTGGAAGCAATTCGAGCCGGGGCATACGACTACATTCTGAAGCCGTTTGAGAAGGACCAGCTGCATCTGAGCGTCAGACGAGCGCTGGAACACCGGCAGCTCGTGCTCGAAAACCGGACATATCAGAGCGATCTGGAACACCTGGTGGCAGAGCGCACGCAGCAGCTATCGATCGCGCTGCAGGACCTGGAACAATCCTACGATTACACGCTGGAAGCGCTGGGCGGCGCGCTGGATGCGAAAGACGCGGAAACGGAAGGACACTGCCAGCGCGTGACGGCGTTCACGATCACAATGGCTCGAATCATGGGCGTGGACAAAGGGCTGCTGCGACACATCGCGCGCGGCGCATTTCTGCACGATATCGGCAAAATGGGGATCCCCGACAATATTCTTCGGAAACCGGGGCCGCTTACAAACGAAGAACGCGAAGTAATGCGTACGCATTGCGATATCGGATTTGCGGTGCTCAAACGGATTCCCTTCTTGAAGGATGCCGCCGAGATTGTGTTGACTCACCAGGAATGCTTCGACGGCACGGGGTATCCACGGGGACTGAAGGGCGAACAGATTCCGTTGGGCGCTAGAATATTCGCGGTAGCGGATACGCTTGACGCGATGATTTCTGACCGTCCGTATCGCAAGGCCATGCCGATTTCGGCGGCACGCGAAGAAATTCGCCGATATTCGGGACGCCAATTCGATCCGCGAGTGGTGGAAGTATTTTTATCGCAGCCTGACAGCGTTTGGCTGGACCTTCACCATAAAGTGGGCGACCCGTTCCGACTGGCCCAGCTCGAACACGTCTAGAGGCGCTTTCACGCGGTACCCGCACAATTTCGCGTTACGTTCCTGACTTGCGCTGCGAAACGCTCCCCTGTAGTATCCTGCGACGGAGGAATTGCAGATGGCATTGGTCCCAATCAAGACCGCTTCGACTACCGGTTATTGCGACTGTATTTGCGATTGCTACGAACTTGCGAGCCAACGGGACGAAGAAACGGGAAAAGGATATTGCCCTCGCTGTGCAAAGGAACATTTCGAAATGAACCGGGGAGTCGGAATTCCACAGTTGCCGCCTTCGAAACTGCCGGATCATGAAGGGCCTGAATTAAAGATCGAGACTCCTGAAACGGCGGACCCACCGGGACGCCTGCGGTAAGATTCTGATTGCGAAGATAATCGAGCAGGCGGCCTATCGAGGTTTCCCATTTTATGTCCCGAAAATTCCTGCGTAAGCGGTTTCTCGCGTTTGTTCCTGCCATCGTCTTTCTTCCGTTGTCGGCCATTGCGCAGACTGCTCCCACAACTTCTCAGCCCCCGGCGGCGCAACGGGTCCAGACGCCACAAGTTCCGACTCCGACACAAGCTGACATCCTACGCGGCGCTTACGGACCGTATCGCGCGAACAACGACCTGCTTTACTACCACCTCGATATCCGCGTCGACCCGGAAAAGAAGTTCATCAGCGGGAAAAACACGATCCGTTTCAAGATGTTGAAGGACGACACTCGCATTCAGCTCGACCTGACCCCCGCTCTTAGTATCGATAAGATTCTGCTCGGAACGGCAGCGCTCAAGTACGAACGCCAATTCGGAGCGGTGTTTGTTGATTTTCCAGAGACAGTGAAGAAAGGCCACACTTATTCCATCGATTTCTACTATTCCGGAACTCCGGTAACAACGGGGCGGTTCGGCGTATTCACGTTCGGAAAAGATCCGCAAGGCCATCCATGGATTTACACCGCGTGCGAAGGCATTGGCGCGAGCATGTGGTGGCCAAACAAGGATCAGTGGCGCGACGAAGTCGAGAATATGCGGATCAGTGTCTCGATTCCGAACGACCTGGTGGATGTGTCCAATGGGAAGTTTGTTGGCAAGACGGATCTCGGAGACGGGTACACGCGGTGGGATTGGTTCGTGCACTATCCGATCAACAACTACGATGTTGCGCTGAATATCGGCAACTATGTCCATTTTTCAGACCGGCTCAAAGATCTGCCGCTCGATTTCTACGTCCTGCCGGAGGATTTGGACAAGGCCAAAAAACAATTCGCCCAGGCGAGGGGAATGCTTGAGGCCTACGAGCATTACTTCGGGGAATATCCCTTCAAGAAAGACGGATACAAACTTGTTCAAGTGCCGTATGCCGGCATGGAGCACCAAAGCGCCGTCGCTTATGGGAACCACTTCGCAAACGGGTATTACGAGCGTGACTGGACCGGAGTCGGCATCAGCCTGAAATTCGATTTCATTATCATTCACGAAAGCGGGCACGAGTGGTTCGGCAACAGCGTTACGGCGGCCGACCCGTCCGACATGTGGATTCACGAAGGCTGGACGACGTACCTTGAGAGCCTTTACGTTGAATACACCTTCGGGCACGAAGATGCCATCAAGTACCTTAACGGGTACAAATCCAAGGTGAAAGACGAGCAGCCGATCATCGCCGAGCGCGGTGTGAACGCCGAACCACCCCAGGACATGTACTTCAAGGGAGCGCTCTTTATCAACACGCTGCGCAGCATAGTGAACGACGACGCGCGCTGGTGGAAGCTGTTGCACGATTTCTACCAGCACTTCAAATATAAGAACATCATGACCGAGGATGTAGTGGCCTACTTCAATCAGCAGACTGGAATGGACCTGACGCCGATTTTCAATCAATACCTTCGACATACTGCGATTCCGACTCTGGAGTTGAAGTTTGACGAATCGGCGGGGACGGTAGCGTATCGCTGGAAGGTGGACGAGCCGCGCTTTGCCATGCCTATTCGCGTGGGGAAAAAAGATAACTGGCAGACGATTCAGCCGACGACCGAATGGAAGACGATGCCAACCTCGCTTAAGAAGGAAGATTTTGAGGTCGCCACTGATCTTTACTACGTGAATGTAACCAAGGAGTAGCGGCCCTGGACGGCGGCGTCGTTCGACGCGATCACAATTTGATGCAGCGGAATGTAGGTCAGAACATCGACAGCAATCGTTTTATTCCTTCTTTAAAATCTTGCTCCGGCGTGATCAAGCTGACAATTAAATAGCCATCGGCGGCGAAATCGTAGAAGTGTCCAGGATGGACGTAAACGCCCTGCGCGTTCAGAAGGTCAATAGCCAGGTCTTCGTCAGAGCGAATTAGTGGAACGCGGAGGATGGCGTACCAGCCTCCTTCGACTTCCAAGCGAGCGCAGGAACTCTGTGCGGACAATTGTTTGTCGAGTTCCGCGAAGTTTTTGCGCACGCGTGCCATCACTTGCTTCTGAAAACCGTGACGAAGCTCCAGAAATGAGGGCGTTGCCAGCTGAATGGGCGCATTCATTGAGAGAAAAGTGTCAGCAATTACCTCGAGACGGGCGAGCGCCTGCGCTTTCAATTCCTCGGGACCACTCGCGATCAACCATGCGGCTTTCATTTGCGGGAGGCCGGAGATTTTTGAGAGGCCGCTCATGGTGAAAGTAAGAGACTCGGCACTTGCGGCGAAGCTACGCGGAATATTTTCGGCGATACTAAAATCCAGGAACACTTCATCCGCTATTATGGCAATTTGACGACGCGAGCAAATTTCGTTGAGTTTTCTCACCTCGCTGGGCTTGCAGAAATGTCCCGTGGGATTATTCGGGTTGACCACGATCATCCCGCGGGTGCGCGCGGTGACGGCCTGTTGCAGAGCGTGAAAATCGATCTGCCATCCGTGGTCATACAATAAGGGATAACCTACGAGCTTTACGTCCTGAATATCCGCGAGGAAGCTGAAGAGAGGATAGCTGGGTTCAGGGATCAGCAATTCGTCTCCGGGATTGCACAGAACGCGAAAGACGAATGAGTACGCTTCGCTAGTGCTGGTGGTGAGAATTATGTCATCGGCTGGAACCATGATTTCGCGAGCTGAGTAATATTCGGAGACTGCGCGCCGCGCGGAAAGGAGGCCTTTGGGATCGGGACCGTAGGACAAAGACTTTGGATTTGATAGAACTTGAAGAATGGCCTGGCGATCGTAGTCGAAACCACACTCGGTGGGGTTCGAGGCGGTGAGATCGAGTAGCGGTTTACCTGCGGCCCGATGCTTGGCCAGGGCTTCGCTTAAGCGATTGGACTTTAGATTCCAGCTTGTGCGGTCAGAAAACATTTCGCGCGGTCAGCGCGCGACGTTCCGGCGGCGATAGATGAGGGCAAAAATACCCACAAACAGTGAGAGGGTGGGGAGCATGAGGATCAGGATGCCATGCCGAAGAGCCTGCGCTCCCTGAGGGCCGGAGGCGGAGGCGTTCTGGTAACACATGGCGCAACCTTGCGCTGCAGCGGCAGGAGCGAGCGATACAAGCAGCAACGAAAGACCGAGAGCCAAAAACACGGCAGACCGAATTGGGAGGCGAATCTTCATTGCATATCACAATATATCAAATCGCCGAATGGTGCGGCCGCTCTCGGCACGGCAACAAGAGCGGAACTTCAGCGGCTAAAGCCGATTCTGATTAGCGCACACATGTCGTGGCTAAAGCCACGACCCACAAAGATAAAGCGGTGCCCTGACGGAAGCGAGCTAGTGCGGCCTCATATCCATCAGTCGGATGCTGTCCGGGAAGAACATGATCAGCATCATGCAAATGCAGAATACCATGGCTGGAACGAGGAGAAGAAACAAACCCAGGCGCTCGAAGCGCAAGTGCATGAAGTAGGACATGATCAAGGCGGCCTTAACGAGTGAGAGGCCGACCAAAATCGTGATCATCAGGTGGACTTCAAGGCGTTCGTAGGCGAGAAAGACTTCGACGGCGGTCAGCAGCAGCAGCCAGACCCAAACGATAGAGAAGAGTCTAGTGGTACCTACGGAATGCTCGTGTGTAAGTTCGGCGTGTCCGTGCGCGCTCATTATGAAAGGCTCTCCTTGTTACTTCGGATTCACGCTCAACAAATAAACCATGGGAAAAATAAACATCCAAACCAGGTCAACGAAGTGCCAGTAAAGACCGCTCACTTCCACGTGCTCGGCTGTGTATTTCCCTTTTCCGAATCCCCAGGCGATGATGGCGAGATAGGCGACGCCGATTGTTACGTGGAGCATGTGAAGTCCAGTGAGGCCGAAAAACGTCCCGCCGAATAGCGGCACGCCCCAGGGATTTCCCCATGGCGTGACGCCCTCGCCGAACAGCGTTACCCACTCGGTAGCGTGGATAAGGACGAAAGCGATTCCGCAAATGATTGTCGCGATCAGGTAGCGGACGGTCTTTTTGCGGTCGCCTTTGAACGCGGCGTTCACGCCCAACACCATGGTCAAGCTGCTGGAGAGGAGGACGAAAGTCATGAATGAAGATTTGGCGATGGCCGGCCAGATTTCAAATGGCCGAGGCCAGTTAGGCGTTTCGAGGCGAACGTATGCGTAACTGATTAGGAGGGCCGAAAAAGTCAACGAATCGGAAACGATGAAAAGCCACATCCCCAACTTCTTGGAGTTGATCGCAAAGGGAGAGGCGCCTCCTGACCAGCGCGACTCAACTATTCCTTCGTATTCCGCGTCACTCACTTTTCACCGTCCCAGAAGGAGAAGTAAAAACAGAAAAACCCAAAGCCCATCCATGAAGTGCCAATACATCGAAACCACTTCGGTAGCCGTACTCTTCGTTAGCTTGTGTGTTGGCCGGAAAGCAACATATAGAAGCGCGAGGACTCCGCCGAGGAGATGGAGACCGTGTGCCGCAGTGAAAACGTAAAAAAAGCTGCTGGCAGGATTTGTCGCGAGAAAAACGCCGGCAGCAGCGAGCTGGCGCCAAGCGATTACTTGGCCGATCAAAAAGAAAATTCCGAGAATGGTAGTAACGCCCCACCAGTGGCGAAAGCCCGCGTCGTCGCTTGCGAGAAGACGCGACCTGGAGCGAGCGAGCGTGAAACTGCTGGCGATCAGGATTGCAGTATTTAGCCAAAGAATTCGGGGAATGTTGAACGGCACCCATGCGCTGTTCGGCATGTCCTTGCGGACGATGTAGGCGCTGACCAGCGCCATGAAAAACATCAAGACGCCGCCCAGAGCAATGGTCATTCCGGTGACGTAGGCGCGCTGCGGCACTCCTGAGCCAGACGAGTCCTTCCAATCGTCGCCGCCACCGCCGGCGTTTCCGTCGTCGCCGGAGGAAGCTCCGCCGCCACCGCGGCCGGTGCCGATTAGCTCGATTTCATCTGCGACGGTACTACCTGGCATCATCACTCCTGCGTCCGACCGCTATTTCAAAAGCGCTGCCTGTTCCGGCGTCAGGTCTTGCGGAATGAAATCCTGACGATATCCCGGGACGCTGAATTCATACGGGCCGCGATACACACTGGGATAGTGGCCGCCAAAATTATCGATAGGTGGCGGCGAATCGGTGATCCATTCGAGAGTCGTAGCATTCCAAGGATTCTTGCCCGCGACCGCGCCGTGCTTCAGGCTCCAGAAAAAATTGAAGAGGAAAACGAGCTGCACGGCGGCAGTGATAAACGCGGCGTAGGTCATGAATACGTGCACGGGTTGAAGGACTCCCGCATAGGTAGTGCCGGTTGCATCCGCGTAGCGGCGTATGCCGCCTGCCAGTCCGACGAAATGCATAGGCATGAAGATGCAGTAAGTGCCGGCAAAGGTGATCCAGAAGTGGAGCTTGCCCAGAGGTTCGCTCATCATGCGGCCGAACATTTTTGGGTACCAAAAATATGTGGCGGCGAAAATGCCGAAGATGGCGGCGACGCCCATAACCAGGTGAAAGTGCGCAACGACGTAGTACGTGGCGTGGAGCATGTTGTCTACCGCCGGCTGGGCGAGGAACAAGCCGGAGAGTCCGCCGCTGACGAATAGCGAAACGAAGCCGAGCGCAAACAGCATCGGAGATTTGAACTGAATCTTGCCGCCCCACAGAGTTCCTATCCAGTTAAAGGTCTTGATGGCGGAAGGGACGCCGATGGACATGGTCAAGACGGAAAATGCAAAACCGGAATAGGGGCTCATGCCGCTGAGGAACATGTGATGTCCCCACACCATGAAACCAAGGAAACCGATGGCACAAATCGCCATGGCCATCGCGCGGTATCCATATACGGGCTTGCGAGCAAAAGTGGAGAGCACGTGCGAAGCCACGCCCATTCCGGGCAAAATCGCGATGTACACCTCAGGATGGCCGAAGAACCAGAAGAGGTGTTGCCAGAGAAGCGGGGAGCCACCGCTGTGAGGCTGCAACTGGTCGTTCACCACGAGACCCGCGGGAAGAAAAAAGCTGGTGCCCGCAGAGCGATCGAGAAGAAGCAGAATTCCGCCGGCCAGAAGTACGCCGAAAGCGAGCAAGCCGAGAATTGCGGTGACGAACCAGCCCCAGACAGTGAGCGGCATGCGAAACAGAGTCATGCCCGGTGCTCGCAAATCAATCGTCGTAGCGATGAAATTCAACGCGCCCAAAAGTGATGCCAGGCAGAAAAGTGAGATGCTGACGATCCACAGTGTTTGGCCCATGCCTTCGCCGGGCCCAGTTACTTCACCCATGCCACTAAGGGGAGTGTAACCAGTCCATCCGCTGATGGGTGCGCCGCCGGGAACAATGAACGCAGCAATAATCGCAACGAAGGCTAGGAACGTGACCCAAAAGGAAAGCATGTTCAAGCGCGGGAAGGCCATATCCGGCGCGCCAATTTGAATGGGCAGAAAATAATTGCCGAAGCCACCTTGCGGAGCGGTGGTCAGAACGAAAAACACCATGATGGTGCCGTGCATAGTGACGAGCGCCATGTACTGTTCGGGAGTCATAATCCCGCCGCTCACAAACGGAAGGTGAGCGCCGGGATACACAAGATGAAAGCGCATCAACAGAGAGAGAACTATTCCGACGCATACGGCCGTGAGCGCCAGCAGGAAATACTGAATGCCGATCACTTTATGATCGATGCTGAAAATATATTTGCGAATGAACCCGCTGGGCTCAACTACGACCGCGTGCCCTGTGTGGGCGTGCGAACTCATGCATGGCCTCCTGAAATATGTATCGGGTTCACTGGGCGGCAGCCTGTTGTTTTAGGAAGTTTTGGTACTCGGCTTCGGAGACTACATCCAGAAAGCTGCGCATGCGGTAATGGCCTAGTCCGCATAGCTGGGTGCACATAATCTCATAGTGGCCGATTTGGTTCGCCGTAAAGTGGATGGGGATCACCATTCCGGGCACGGCGTCCTGCTGAAGCCTCAATTCTCGGACGTAGAAATTGTGAATCACGTCTTGCGAGCGGATCAGCAACTCAACCTGGTGATCGACCGGGACAGTAAGAGTGGGCACGACGATGTCGTCTTTCCCGTCAGGATCCTTTGAATCGAGGCCAAGCGGATTGCCGGTGGAAGCGCTAACCTGCGCTGAATCGAGCTTGCCGAATTTTCCATCCGGCCCGGGATAACGAAAATTGAACACGAACTGATTGGTGGTCACTTCCACTTGAACGGCGTTCGGCTCAGCGGGAGTGAATCGCACTTCCGCCCAGGCTTTACGTCCCATCAAGCCAAGTCCAAGGAAGAGGATGATCGTCGCAGTGGTCCAGATCATCTCCAAGGTGTTGCTTCCGCGCGTGAAGTGAGCAGTCTGGCCGCGATCGCGGAAGCGCCAGATGGCATAGGCAAGTCCCAGCTGAGAGAGTATGAAAACGACGCCGGTCACGCACAAGGTGAGGAAGTACTGATGATCCACGAGCGCGCCGACGCTTGTGATGGCTGCGGGCGGCCTGGATGGGAACGGGTTCGCGACGAAAACGTAAACGGTCGCGACAACCATGATCACTATTAGAGCCGCCAGCATGGCTGCCGGCGCCGCGGAACCGCTCATGCTGTTGCGATTGCTGACTCGCATCAATCTGGCTCCCGTTGCCTCGCGCGCGTGAAGCGCCCGATGGGATTGCATTCTAATTTTCATTCGGCATCATATACAAGCGGTGCCGAATATCAAGAGTGATTGTAAGGAAAATATTATGATTGTGATAGCCATCGGGCGCTGCGAAATCCGTAGAATAGAGTCGCTGAAGGGAAAGGAACGAGTCGACTGGGTCCGCAAGCGCCCGACGTAGTATCTGATAGTAACTCTTAGAAAATCCCCACTCCGATTTGCCAGCGTTTCTGCTCGCCCTGGACTTATCCTAAACTTCCAGTCCCTGAGAGACTCTTATGTCTAATAGCTCGGCTGCATACCGGCCAGCGCGGCGCAGCACGCGCGTAGAACAGGCCATTCCCTTGAAAGTGGAAGGAGTAGACTCCTTTCGAGGCCCGTACAGCGAAGAGGTTTCTACTCAATCCATTAGTTGCCATGGGTTCAAATACCTGTCAAAGCACCAGGTCTTGGCGAACGCATTGGTGGTTCTTGAACTTCAGGATAAAAAGCCGAACTCTCCCGCGCTATGTGCCCGCGGACGCGTGAAATGGGTCGAGAGGCCGAAAGATCCCAACGGGCTTTTTCAGACCGCGGTGGAATTGGAATCTCCCGGTAATATCTGGGGCATCGAGTCTCCGCCGCAGGATTGGCTGCCTTTCAGCGGCGCGCGCAATCTGGACATGGATACTTCGAAGTCCAAACCGTTTGCGGTTCCACGTCCAGAAACGTCTCCTTCCGCGGTGGAAGACAAAAAGTTGAAGGGCGCCAGCGTTCAAAAGCTCGAGGCGAATCGACCTTCGGCCTCAGCGGCGCGGCCAGTAGGACAGTTAATGGGGGATTTCCAGCAGCAGATGGAAGGAATGCTCGCGGAAGCGGCAGGTTCCGCGGTTCGAGACCGAGCCGGATCGATACTCTTGGAGCTGCGAGCCACGCTAAGAGAAGAAGCCAAAAACGTTTTAGCGGAAACAAGCGCTTCACAAGCAGGCCCGTGGATCGAACAGTCGATCAAGCAGTTGAACAAAGCCAGCCAGGAAAGCGCGCGGATCCTTTACGCGCAGTGGAAGAAAAAACTCGAAGCGGATGTTCAGCAAGCCCTCGATCGAGTGGAACAGCGCAACCGTGAACTCGAGGAGTCTTCCCAGAATCTAGCGACCAAGGCCGCGGAACGGATCCAAGGAGTTCTGGAATCTTCCCGCAAGGAAGGCGTAAGCCGGATCGTCACCCGCTTGAAAGAGCAAATGGCTCCGAGTATAGACAATGCGCTCAAAGTAAGTTCGGACATGGGGAAACGCAAAGAAGAGCTCGAAAAATCTCTAGAACGCTCGGTAGAAACATCCGCTGCGCGAATTGAAGAAACCTGCGCTCGTTTTGAAAAGCAGTTCGAAACGGCGATGCGGGAGAAACTCAATGCCGCTCGTGAGGAATTAGAAGCTCAGAATAAGGAAGTAACGCAACTCGCGCTTAATCACCTGCGAGCATCAGGCCAGAAGTATTCGGCGGAGGCGGAAAGACTCTTCCGCGAAACATTTCAGCCCATCGTGGACAAAGCTCTAAGCGCGCTCAAGGAGAAGGCCGGCGAGACATCTCATAATTTCGCAAGTGAACTCGCCACTTACAGCCGGGACCACCTGGAATTCGTCGGTGGCGCAATTTCCGAGCTTGCCAAGGGAATCGGGAAACGGCCTAAGGAAAAGTAGGATCCATATTCACTGTCGGCTAAGGTTTTTTATGGAAAATCAAATGGAATTACCCCTCGCGCCACGAACGGCTCAAGAAGCTTTTTGCAGTTCGGAGGCCTGCGGCGAGCCCGCCGTTGCAGATTTCGATGCCCGCCACCTTTGCATGGAACATTTTCTGGTTGTGTGCTTCCAAGAACTTGAAGCGAGAAACGAAAGATTGAAGAGCCGTTCCGCTGATGCCGAAACGGAGTCCTTTCGTAAGTTCTTGAATACGAGCGTGGAACAAGTTCAAAAACTCTCTGACGTCGAGCAAGTCCCCGGCGCTCCGACGAAAAGCCAACTTCTCGAGTTTCTTCTCCGCGCTTCCCAACTGAGCAAGCGTCTGCGGCGAAGTCCGCGGCTTTCTTCAACCGTGCCTGTTTGGCTTCGGCGGGAAGACCCCAGCCGCACGTGGGAGGAAGAAACATGGACCGTGACAGTTAGCAAGCACGGTGCCGGGCTGGTTTGCCGCCACCCAGTGGAAGCGGGAGGCAAGGTGGTTCTCTGCCGTAGAGATAAGGGTAGCCGCGCGCAAGCACGCGTTGTTTACTGTCGCTACGATGGCGACGGCCGCAGACAAATCGGCGTCGAGCTTCTCGACCGCGACGATTTCTGGGATTAACTTCAACTCGTAACCGCCGTCCAGGTCTCAAGAAATGGAATCCACAACACTTTTGTGATACCGAACAGAATTATTTGATCTTATACAGGTGGGCTGAATAGCCGAGGGTGAAGGTTTGGTGCGGCTGAGTGGATTCGAACCACCACGGTCTTGCGACCGCCAGCCCCTCAAGCTGGTGCGTCTGCCAATTCCGCCACAGCCGCAATTTGGGGCT
>Ga0209330_1000141_pt1 | contig 35655 bp, 29 predicted proteins | sample JacPinW_OM2H0_O3_FD_187969 | JGI IMG/M metagenome (GOLD analysis project Ga0209330, IMG submission 187969) | Forest soil microbial communities from Algoma, Ontario, Canada - Jack Pine, Ontario site 1_JW_OM2H0_O3 (SPAdes) (version 2) | ecosystem: Environmental > Terrestrial > Soil > Boreal... | reverse complement strand
GCCGCTTTGTCGAGATCGACCCCCCCGCCGGTGCCGCTCAGAACCACGACAGCCGGATGCGGACCGCGGCCCGGCGGAACGAACATTCTCCCAATGATTGACGCGCGACCGCTAACGTCTTGCCCGCCAGCCAAAATATCTGCTCCCATTTCCAAATCGCGCGTTTGTGTTCCGCCTGCCTGAAAATTTCGAAGTATCTCTGCCGACGCGACCACTTCGCCATGAACTACAACTTCCAGTGTGACCAGGTTTGGAGACGCGTCCTTTTTTGAAAACGTCATCTGCGCATTTGATTCCTGCGCTTCGAGCCGCATGGACCAGAAAAGTCCCATCGGCGATATGTGGCGATAGCTGCCGCTAATAGGGCTTTGTGTGGCTAAATCCACGGTGCCGGATGCGTCGGCGCGAAATGCGGCTTGCGAAGTCCAGCGACGGCCAAGGTCATCTTGCGTTTTCGCTCGAATCAGAATTTGCTGTTGCGGCAACAACCCACTCGCGCGAATGCAAACTTCCTCATCCACGTATGCCGGATTCGGCGAAATATGAAGATTAATGTCGTGAGCGGAAGAGCTGGAAGGAGCGATGGGAGCCTCTATATATTTCGAGTGTCACTTATAGCACAAGACTTACACCCCGACACGAGCGCCACGGGTGAGTCTTTTTGCAGACCTCGTCCGTAGTATAGATATGATAGGCAGCGCAGCCATCCATTGGGAGGGGCGAGTGGGGCTCGATAGCGAAGTAGCCCAGCTTCGACGAGGAGACCTGGACGCGCTTTCGGCGCTTCTCACGCGCTATCAAAACCGCCTCTACCGGTATTTGCTCCGGCTGGTGCGTGACCCGGCGGAAGCGGAGGATCTGTTCCAACAGACGTGGGTCCGCGTCGCCGAAAAGATTCGGCAATACGATGCCAAACGCAATTTCGAAGCTTGGCTCTTCACTGTAGCGCGAAATATCGCGTTCGATCATCTGCGCCGAATCCGGCCGGAAAGTTTGGACGAGCCCATCGCCGGAGCGCCAGGAGAATCCGCAGCCACGCGTTTGCCGTCGAGCGAGCGTCCAGTGCTCGATGGAATTGTGGAGCGCGAACGCACGAGCCGTCTGGCACAGGCGCTGGAGCTACTGCCCGTGATGCATCGCGAAGTCCTCACGCTGCGATTTGAAGAGGAAATGAAGCTTGAGGAAATCGCTGAAGTGATCGACATACCGCTTTCAACCGTGAAGACGCGTTTGCGCCGCGCGCTTGACCGTATGCGTCAAACGCTTGAAACAAATTACCCGGGAGAAGTATGGCAATGAACGATCACGAGAAAATCCGGGAACTGCTGTCGCTGTCTGTAGCGGACGCGCTGACGCACGCGGAAGAAGAACAAGTGATGAATCACGTGCGCTCCTGCGCGGAATGTTCTTCCGAACTGGATAGCTGGCGTCTTCTTGCAGCCGGGATGCGCCGTTTGCCGACCCCCCAGCCCAGGCCGCTGATTGTGGAGCGCGCCCGTGCGAGAGCCGAAATCCGGTTTGCGGAAGAAGTGGAACATCGCTGGCACCGCATTGTGATGATCGGCGTGATTCTGTTCGCCTGGGTGCTGACGTTGATGAGCTGGCCGGTGGTGCGGCTCGTTAGCGGCGGGTTGCTGGGCATGCTGGATCCGCGGCTGAATCATGCCTGGCTGGGCTTCGCGGTCTTCACGACAATTATTTGGATGACGGGTGGCGCTGCGGCTGTGTTTTTGTCGCTTCAGCAGCGCCGGGAAAGGAGATTGGCATGAGCGGATTCAAGAAGCAGTTGCAGGTGATCCCTGGCGTCGCGTGGTTTCTCGGTGCGGCCGCTTATCTCGGTCTGAGCATTCTCTTGTTCGCGGTCGCGTTGCCGGGCGACCGGCACATGCGCGAATGGAATCCGATAGGGAAAGTCCTGTTTTGTTTCGGCATCCCTCTCGTCATGTTCGCATTTGTGCTGCTCGTGGGCTACGTCTACGGCGATGCGAAACGGCGCGGGATGCCGTATGTGATGTGGACGCTGCTGGCGTTTTTCATTCCCGACGGCATCGGCATCATTCTCTATTTCATTTTGCGCAAGCCCATGCCGAAACCGTGCCCTGGTTGCTCTCAGGATGTCCCGTCAGGATTCGTATTCTGTCCGCATTGTGGAACGGCACTGCAACCCACATGCCCGAGTTGCGGCCATGCCGTGGAGCGCGGCTGGGCGAATTGCCCGAGCTGCGGGACAAAATTGCCGTCGCAGTCTGGTCGCGCGGCTTAAAACGGTGCCAATCAACTTAGAAAAATTTCGGTGTTCTCGCCAGCCGGTGGAAGCATTTTCCTTTGAACAGGATTTCCCGGTAGAATGCAGCCGAAATGCGAGGAGGGCCTTGTGCCATATGTGCAGGTGACCTGGGTGGAAGGGCGCACGCCGGAACAAAAACGCAAATTGGCAGAGCGCATTACGCAAGTGTTGATAGAAGACGGCAAAGCAAAGCGCGAAAATATTCAGGTGACGTTCGTTGATTTGCCAGCGACGGACTACGCCGAGGCCGGCGTAACCGTCGCGGACCAAAAGCGCACGCCCTAATCCCATCGTCTTTCAATCAATCTGCGCTCGGCTATTCGTGCGAGACCCGATTAGACCTGCGGCCGCATTTCGCGCTGCACCAAAACCGCGTCGATGAAGTAGCCAATTCCAATCGCGATGGGAATGATGCCGAAGACCGCGGCTTGCATCGCGTCTGACTCGAATCTCGCCAGCCACATAAACGTCAGCGTGTAGCCCAGCCCGCCGGCGATCAGCAAAATTGCCGCTTTCCGCGAGCGCGCGTGCGGCGGCAACTCCTCCGCGATCGGAACTGTAACTCCCTTGGCAATGGCGGCCAGGCGCTCTTCCGTTCTCAGCCTTCGAACGCGATACCAGGCATAAATAGCGGCCAGCGGAACTGCAAACGCAAGCACTACAGCAGCGAACCCGATTGGATCCATGTGAAGTCTCCTCTGTTTGTCGGCTTCTCGAACTTCAAACAAAGGTACGTAGGCAAGGTTTCAGATGTTCCCTGGATATCTGCGGAAATGCCTGGCAAGACTTTCGTGTAATAGGCGGAATGGTGACGCTGATAGTTCGTGGCGGTGCTAGTTACTTTGGTGCGCTCTGAACTTCCATGGTCTGATCCACGAAGTAGTCCGTGCAGCCCGGATTCGTGGCAGCCGGGCAGTGCGCCACTACTTTGAAGCCGCCCGGCACATTCTCGATTTCATAGGTGTAGCCCTGACGGCTCCTGTTCTGCATAGTCAACGCGCCGGTCGAGTTCAGATCGTCCAGAGACGCGAATCCTCCGTGTTCGGCCTGGTAGCCGCGCTCGGCCTGGGCCAGCGCGATAAGATCGTTCTTCACGCCGACGATGTTGATGGTTTGGGCCGGCGTACCGGCGCCATCGGACTGAGCGCTCGCAAAATAATATTTGTAGGCCAACAGAGAAATCAGCGCCACGACGAGAACTCCAAGCATGCCTTTCATGCGCACCTCGCTATTTAATTTTAAGGCATGGATACTCTCTGCGAGATTTTGCGAAGACACTTGTTCCATCCGAGCAATGAAGGTGAGCCCCGGAGCGCGTTGAGGTGGCAGGAGCGCGCGTAATCCTTTTCGAGCGTCGCACGTCTAATGGTGGATGAACAGGAACGTTGCAGATGCCGGCCGATCTCCGAGTACGCCGGTTTGACACCGGCCTGCGGCTCCGAGACACTTAACCCTCCGCTTCGAAACGTTTTTGAGCGCGGTAAGTAGACTTCGACGGGAGCAATCAAGCATGACGAAATGGATTCGGCTCGGTGTGGTTTTTTGTTTCGCCGTGGCGTTTGCGGTCTGGCCTGACATGTCGGCGCACGCGCAGGAGAAGCCTTCAGAAAAACCTGTCGACGTGCGTCCGCCGACCCTTGCATATACCACGCAAAAGCTCGCGAATGGCTTGCAGGTAATATTTCTCGAAGAACACGCGGTTCCGGTGGTGAATCTTCAGGTGTGGTATCACGTCGGAGCGAAGGACGAGCGCCCCGGCCGCACTGGCTTCGCGCATTTGTTCGAGCATTTGATGTTCAAAGGCTCCGCGCACGTGGGACCGGATGAGCATTCGCGAATCATCGAAGCCGTGGGCGGCTTCGACAATGCCGAGACCGGCGACGACACCACGAATTTCTTCGAAACTTTCCCCAGCAATTATCTCGAGCGTGTTCTGTGGCTCGAAGCCGACCGCATGGGCAGCCTCGATGTGGACGATGCGAATTTCAAATCCGAGCGCGAGGTAGTGAAAGAAGAGCGCCGGGTGCGTATCGAGAACGAGCCTTATGGTTATTTGCAGGAAGATCTACGAGCCGAAGCGTTTCACGTGCACGGTTACCATCACACGCCGATTGGCAGCATGGACGATTTGAACAAGGCCACCATTGAAGACGTTCGCGATTTCTTCAACACCTTCTACAAACCGAATAACGCCACCCTCGTGATCGTCGGCGATTTCAATTCCGCGGAAGCTCTGGCATGGACCAAGAAATATTTCGACGGCATTCCAGCCTCCGCGAAGCCCATCCCGCGACTGAATGCTCCGGAGCCGCCGCAGACGCAGGAACGCGTGGTGCACAAATCGTATTCGAACACGCCGCTTCCGGCCGTGGTGATCGGCTACAAAATTCCGTCGCGATATACGCCGGACTCTTATCCGCTCGATCTCGCTTCGAATATTCTTGCCGGAGGGGAAAGCAGCCGCCTCTATCAGGCGCTGGTGTACAAACAGCAGATCGCCGTGCAAGCGGCGGGATTCGGAACTTTTTCCGAGGATCCCAATCTCTTCTGGGCTTACGCGATCATGGGCCAGGGACACACAGCTGAAGAAGGTGAAAAATCCGTTGTGAACGTTCTCGACGCGATGAAAGCGCAACCGGTGGAAACTCAGGAAATTGAGAAAGCGAAGAACCAGGAAATTGCAGGATTCATCCTGGAGCGAAATACCGATCAGGAAAAAGCCGAGGCGCTCGCCGCTGCCGCCGTAATCGGCAAGAATCCCGATCTAGTGAATACCGAGCTCGACCGATATCTGAAAATCACTCCGGCGGACATTCAGCGCGTGGCCAAGGATTATTTTGATTCCGCGCATGCCACCGTGCTGATCGTGACGCCTTCTGCTCCCACACAATAGATGCGAGTCAATAATTGATTGAAGGGAATTAACGATGCACTCGGCAAGACAGTTTGTTTTATTCGGTGTGAGCCTGGCATTTGTTGCAGCGGCAGCGACCGCGCAACAAGCCGCGCCGGCATTGCAAAGGGACAGCGCTCCATCAAGCGATCAAAAAAACGGCACGGGAATAGTGCCGCCAACTGTGACGCTCGTGCCGCAAATGCCGGAAGCCGGCGCGTCCAAGCCGTTTTTATTTCCCAAGGCCGCTACCAAAACGCTCCCCAACGGCTTGCGCGTTTTTGTCGTTAGCGATTCCCGCGAACCCGCCGTCACCGTGCGACTAGTGATCCCATCGGCAGGAAGCATTCTGGATCCCGCGGGCAAGCCGGGTGTGGCGCAGATGGCTGCGAGCTTACTGACACAGGGAACTACCAAGCGCTCTGCTCGCGAGATTGCGGAAGCGATTGATTTCGTCGGCGGCTCACTCAATGCCAATGTGGGCAAGGACGCCACGGCCATAACGCTGGATGTGGTGAAAAAAGATCTGAACACGGGGCTCGATTTATTGTCTGACGTTGTTCTGCATCCCGCTTTCCGCGAAGACGAAATCGAGCGGCAGCGCCAGCAGCTTCTTTCCGGCTTGACCGTTCAATACTCCGATCCCGACTATCTTGCGTCGCTCGTCTTGGCCCGCGTGGTGTACGGCAATTCGGCGTACGGTTGGCCCGCTGAAGGCACGCCGGCAACAGTGAAAGCGCTGCAGCGGGAAGACTTCGTAAAATTTCACGACGCAAATTACGCACCGAATCAGGCGCTGCTCGGTTTCGCGGGCGACATTACGCCGGAGGCGGCGTTCGCTGTCGCGGAGAAATATTTCGGGGCCTGGCCGAAAGCTGACGCCATTGACACTCTGGCAAAATCCGCAGCGACGGCACCCGCCGTCTCTGGCCGCCACATCTGGGTGATTGACAAGCCCGGAGCGGTGCAGACGCAGATTCGTGTGGGTAAAATCAGCGTTCGCCGCGGCGATCCTGATTATCTTCCGCTCGAATTGACCAATCACATTTTTGGAGGCGGCTACAACAGCCGTCTGAATACCGAGGTTCGCGTCAAGAAAGGCCTCACCTACGACGCGTTCTCCACTTTCGCGCCTCAACGCTATGCTGGTTCATTGACCGTCGGGACATACACTCGCACCGAAGCGACGGTGGAAGTCACCAAGCTCGTTTTGGACTTGCTCGATAAAATGGCCAGCGGCGATGTGACGCAGAAGGAACTCGACTTCGCGCGCGATTATCTTTCCGGCGTTTATCCCATCCAATCGGAAACGGCCGAACAAGTGGATGATCGCGTTCTTACAGCCGCGGTGTTCGATCTGCCGGAAGATTACAATCGCACTTATCCTGAGAAAGTTCGAGCCATCACCCTGCCGCAAGTGGAGCAAATGGCCAAGCGCTATTTCACCAGCAAGGATGTAGACATCGTGCTTGCTGGCGATGCGAGCGCTTTCCGCGACGCTCTGAAAAAAGAATTCCCGGGAGCGCAAATCACCGAGCTCCGATTCGACGAAGTGGACGTGCTTTCACCCGACTTGCGCGAACCCAATCAAACCGCGGCAGCGGCGACGCCTGAATCGGCTCAACAAGGAAAAGAAATCTTACTCGCCGCTGCTAACGCAGCCGGAGGAGAAAAGTTAGCCTACATCAAAACGCTAGGAATCAACGAAAACGGCAAGCTGAGTTACCCACAAGGCGACGCTCCTCTCAAAGTGAAATGGATGGTGTCGTACCCCGATCGTTCTCACGGCGACGTGAAGCTCGCCGATCAAGAAATCGCTCAAGTCTGCGACGGCACTTCTTCGTGGCTGCAGTTCGCGCAAGGTACTCGCGACACTACGCCAATGATTTCAGAATTCAAACGTGGGATTTCTCTTTTCGGCGGCGGCTGGGGACTTTACCAGCAAGTGCTTGCCGGAAAACTCACCGGCCAATTCATCGGCGAAACGGAGATTGAAGGAAAGAAAACGTTAGGTGTCGCGGTCGAGGGTTCGTTCGGCAAGTTGAAGCTTTACTTTTATCCCGACACGCATTTGCTTGCCGCCGCGCGATTTCAATCCGCTGGAGAACGCGGTGCTACCGACAACGAGCAGCGCTGGAGCGATTACCGGCCCGTTGAAGGCATGCTGTTCGCCTTTTCCACCGTCACCTATCGCGACGGCGTAAAGTTTTTTGAATCGGCGGTCCAGGATGTGCAACTGAACCCGAAGGTTGATGAATCGTTATTCGCTAAGCCGCAGCCCGCGGCTCCGGCGGCTCCCAAATAATGTTCCACTCACTTTACGGTCAAGATTACTTTGCCAATATTCTTCCGTTCCTGAATATATCTGTGCGCCGCCGCGGCCTCCGCCAGCGGGAACGATTTGCCGATGACCGGCTTGATCTTGCCCGCGGCGTACATGCGAAAAATCTCGTCGAGTTCTCCGCGCAACAGAGCGCCGCGCGATTGCAAATGTCCCAGGTGCACGCCGATCACGCAAATATTGCCTCTCATAAGTTTCATGGGATGAAACCGGGGATTCTGAGCCAGCGCGCTGATTCCTCGGGCCAGACTTCTCTTTCCGTCGGGCCCGGCCGCGGCGGAAAGACCGTACACGACCAGTCGGCCGCCGGCACCCAGGCACTTATAACTTCGCGAAAAAGACTTTCCGCCGATCGGGTCCATCACCATTTCGATTCCATCCGGCGCAAACTTGCGCACAATCTCGACGAAATCGCTTTTCTCGTAGTCAATTGCATGGTCCACGCCGATCTTGCGCAGGTATTCCTGTTTCGTGGGTCCCGCCGTGCCGAAAATCACCAGCCCGCGCGCCCGCGCAAGCTGCACGGCAGCGATTCCTACGCCGCCGGCCGCCCCGTGAACGAGAATCCTGTCTCCCGGTTGCAGGTTCCCCATCGTGAACATCGAGTGATACGCAGTCAGATAATTCACAGGCATTGCGGCGGCATCGTCAAATGGCATTCCCGCAGGCAGCCGATAAACTTGGCGCGTCGGCACGACTGCCCAAGCGGCATAGGCGTTGAAATGGGTCAAGGCAACAACTGCTTCGCCGACTCTCAGCGGCTCGCCTTCCTCCGGCTTTCCGCCACTACCGGCGATTTTCTCGACGACACCTGCTATTTCCAGTCCGGGAACGAAGGGCGGCTTGGGCGTCCCGGGATAAATTCCCATGCGCTGCAAAAGATCGGCAAAGTTGACACCGACGGCCTTCACCCGGATCAGCGCTTCGCCAGGTTTCGGCTGCGGGTCCGGGACCTCGCGCGCTTCAAAAACTTCCGGAGCACCGTACTTCCTTACGACCATAGCGCGCATCTAACTCTCCTTGTGCTGTCTCCGCGCTGGGACTCTGCTCTTTCCCCGGCTTTTCATTTTGGATTCGAGGCATCCTATCTTAAACTGTAGGGCTTTGTGCAACCATGAAAACTAAACTGAAGATTGGAAGTCTGTTTTCCGGAACTGCCATTCTGATAACGGCCTGGGTTTGCGCGGCCGGCGACCGTCCGCCGCAACCCACGACGAACCCTCCCGTGCTGACTGCCATGCAGGAGGAGCTTGACCGTTCGATGGCGGGTATTTCGAAGTCGGAACCTACCGACTATTTCATCAGTTACACAGTCGCGGACCGCCAGTATTCCGAGGTCTCTGGCTCGAATGGCGCCCTGCTGTCGAGTGGGGATAGTCGTGCGCGTTGGCTGGAAGTGCAAACCAGGGTGGGAACTTATCAACTCGACGACACGCACAAGTTGGGCGACCGCCCACCGAGTTGGACCAGTCCCGGTACCAACATGGCTGTCGACAACGATATCCCAGTGCTGCGCCGCGAAATCTGGCGCGAGACCGACCGGCAGTACCGCGCTGCCTCCGAAGCGCTGATCAAGGTCCAGACCAGCCAGCAGGTTCAAGTGCAAACGGCGGAAGGAAATGCGCCGGATTTTTCGCGCGAGAAGGCGCACGTTTCCATTGGCCCGCGCGTTGACATCAGCGTTGACCGCAAGCCCTGGGAAGAACGCGTCCGAAAATATACTGCCGCATTCAGTAAATCGCCAGCCGTGTTGAATTCTATCGCCACGTTCACTGCACTCGGCATGAACCAATATCAAGTGAACACGGAAGGCACCAAGCTTTCGTTCGGCCAGGTGCACTACCGGCTCGAGCTTTACGTTCAAAGCAAAGCGCCCGATGGAATGGATATCAACCGCTACGCCAATTTCGATTGGCTCACTCCGAAAGACGCCCCGACTGACAAAGTGGTTTTTGACCGCATCCAGACCATGATTGTCGAGACGGAAGCGTTGGACAAAGCGCCCCTTGTGGATCCCTATGCCGGCCCCGCTCTATTGACTGGCCGAGCCGCCGCCGTTTTCTTTCACGAAGTTTTTGGCCATCGCGCCGAAGGTTTCCGCCAGAAGGACATCAACGAAGGCCAGACTTTCACCAGCAAAGTGGGCGAACAGATTCTGCCAGAATTTATTTCCATCAAGGACGACCCCACGGAAGCTTCGTTCCACGGCCAAATGCTGCTCGGCAACTATGCGTTTGACGACGAAGGTGTCCCGGGCGAAAACGTTTCGCTCGTAGATCATGGCGTGCTGAAAACTTTCCTGATGTCGCGCTCGCCGCTGGTGACCATTCCTGAATCGAATGGTCACGGACGCCGTCAGCTTGGATATGTCCCCGTTGCGCGACAAGGAAATTTGATCGTTTCTAGTTCGCGCACGATGACGGACGCGCAGTTGCGCCAGAAGCTAATCGAACTCGTGAAGGCTCAGGGCAAACCTTTCGGGTTGCTAATCGACGACATCGCCGGCGGCTTTACCTTCACCGGCCGCGCCCAACCGCAAGCCTTTCAGGTGCTGCCGCTGGTAGTCTACAAAGTTTTCCCCGATGGCCGCCCGGACCAGCTCGTTCGCGGCGTGGACATCGTCGGAACGCCTCTGGTTTCGTTGACGAAAATCGTGGCCACCGGCGACACGCCCGACATTTTCAACGGCTACTGCGGCGCTGAATCCGGCTCCGTGCCGGTTTCAGCCGTGGCTCCAGCGATTTTAATTTCTGAAATGGAAGTACAGAAGAAAGAAACTTCCACGGACAAACCGCCGATCCTTCCGCCGCCGGCGCACGATCCCGACGGGCACTATCCGGGCCAAAATAACACCGCGGAAAATAATTCGCAGTCAAAGGGACAACAGCCGTGAAGAAATTTTCAGTGTTTGCTTTGATCGCGGCTTTTGCTCTTCCTTTGTCTGCAGGGGTACCAGCTCACGTCGCCCATGCAGCACCTCCGGCCAACGCTCGCGCGCAAGCGGCGGTGCCACCCTCCGAAACCGACCAGACGCTTCATGCCATGCATGATGAAATGGAACGCGCTCGCACCCGCCTCCAGATTCCGGGCGTCCAAAAGCCTTTTTATATTGAATACCGGCTAATGGACGTTGACATACGAGCAGTGACCGCATCGTTCGGTTCCCTGGTCAATAGTTCCGCCACTCGCAACCGGTTTATGAGTGTGGACGTGCGCGTCGGCGACTACCACTTGGACAGCTCGAATTTCATCAGCGAGGAAGGATTTCAAGGTTTTCTCGGCTCCACCGGTCAGGTTGGAATTGACCGCGACTACAATTCGCTCCGCCAGGATTTGTGGCTGGCCACCGATCAGGCTTATAAGCAAGCCGTCACGCAAATGTCTCTCAAGCAAGCGTTTCTGCGCAGCCTAACCAAGCCGCCTGAAATTGACGACTTCGAGCAGACGCCTCCGACTCAGCAGATCGACCCGCGCATGGATCCCGACTGGACTTCGCGCAACTGGGAAGAAGAAGCGCGCAAAGCTTCGGAAGTTCTCAAGAATTTTCCTCAACTCAACGGCGCGCGCGTGAATTATTACATGGTGTACGTCACCTACTATCTGATGAACAGCGAAGGCACCACGCTGCGAACTTCGCGCAGCCTGGCCGCTATTGAAGCGGCGCTCGACACGCAAGCGGATGACGGCATGCCGCTGCACAATTTTTATTCGCTGTACCTCGCGCGTCCGGCCGATCTTCCGGATCCCGATGCCGTGGCCAAATCCCTGACGCAAACTGGAACCGATCTGATCGAGTTGCGAGCGAGCCCGCTCGTTTCGGACTACACGGGTCCTGTGCTCTTCGACGCGCCCGCGGCTGGCTCCGTTCTCGCGCAAGTGCTTTCGCCGTCGTTGTCCGGCGCGCGGCCGCCTCTCTCCATGGGGTCAAGCTTCGACGCCATTATGGAACGCTTTGGCGGGCGCAGCGAATGGTCGGGGCGCATTGGAACGCGCGTGCTTCCGGCAAACGTGACCCTTGTCGACGATCCCACGCTGAAAGAATTTCAGGGAAAACCGCTGCTCGGATATTTCGCCGTAGATGACGAAGGCGTGAAGGCCGAGCGTGTCACGCTGGTGGATAACGGAGTTCTCCGGGATTTTCTGATGTCGCGCCGGCCGGGCCCGGATTTCCAGAAGTCGAACGGCCATGCGCGCTCGTCAAACCTTTCCGATACGCTGCCGCTGCCCAGCAATCTTTTTTTTCAGGCCAGTGAATCGCTGGATGCAGCAGCTCTGAAAAAGAAATTCCTGTCTTCGTGCCATGACGATGGCCACGAATGGTGCCTCGAAGTGAAACGCATGGACAACCCGGCGCTCTCTTCGATCCGCCAGGAAGATTTCAACGACTTCATCGGTTCCATCGCAGGCGGGCTTTCCAGCGGCGAGCGCATGCCTCTTACTGTCTATCGCGTGTACGTTGCGGATGGCCACGAAGAAATGGTTCGCGGCGGGCACATCGAAGGGTTGACGCTACGTTCTCTGCGAAACATTCTCGGCATCGGCAACGACAGCACCGTAGGTACCTACATGCAGAATCCAGCAGGCGGTTTCGCCGGAACCGCGCTGGGCGCCTTCGGTTCGGCCCAAGGCGGCATCCCCACTACGGTAACTGCGCCTTCGCTTCTGCTCGACGAAATCGAAATCCGCGGCTTTCACGGCGAACCCCGCCGCTTGCCGCTGGTCCCCGCTCCCCCGCTGAAATAGCCTGGACTTAGTGGCCAGGCGGGTAAATTGGAATAGTCCGATCGTTTACTTCGCCGGCTTGATATTTTGGTTCACGCGAAACAGATTCGCCGGGTCGTACCGCTTCTTGATCCTAGCCAGGCGGTCATAATTTTTGCCGTACGTCGCTCGGATTCGATCTTCCCCTTCTTCCATCATGAAATTAATGTACGCGCCGCCCGCGGAATAGGGATGAAGCGCGCTCCAATACTCCCTCGCCCACGCCGAGATTTTTTCCTTGTTGGCCGGGTCCGGATCGACTCCAACGATCACTTGGGCCCACAGTGCGTCACGGTGCCACCAAGGCGTTGCGCCGTTTTTGACGCGGCTTGCAGCGCCGTTGACCGGGTATAGGTGCATGGTCGACTGCATCGTGGGCAGCTTGGCGGCGTGCTTCAGATGCTGCTCGATGGCCTCGTCAGGAAGTGTGCGTACGAAATCGGCCTTCCAATACCATTGCATGCCCGGCGGATAGAGACGATCGAACATGCTTTGAAGCGCGGGATGCGGAATCGGCCCTACCAAGTCGAGCGCCGGAACCTTGAAATTTCGGATCGGCTTGAAAACTTTCTCCGCCTTCTTGATGGGTCCGGTATAGCACCACACGATGCCGCACATTTTCTTGCCGTACAGATGCTCGGGGAACGGCGGCCACGACGGCACGGTATGGAAAGCAAAGAACCCGTAGACGTCATCGGGCGCCTTTGCGATGAAGCTGCGGTACCAGCGCATCATCTCCGCAGCGTCTTCCATCGGCCACAGCATCGGCCCACCGTAATCGGTGTGCACGGGCTGCGCCTTGAACAGAAACGACGTCACGACACCGAAGTTGCCGCCCCCGCCGCGCACCGCCCAGAACAGGTCGGCATTTTCCCTGGCGGTGGCGGTGACGAACCGCCCGTCGGCGAGTACCATTTCTACCGCGAGCAAGTTATCGATAGTCAGGCCATACCGCCGCGTCAAGTAACCGAGTCCGCCACCCAACGTCAGTCCCGCCACACCAGTCGTCGAAATGATGCCCGAAGGAACCGCGAGACCGAACGCGTGCGTCGCATGATCCACGTCGCGCCATAGCGCGCCTCCGCCGGCCAGTACAGACTTCCTCTTCGGGTCCACGCGAACATAGTTCATGGGCGAAAGATCGATCACCAGTCCGTCGTCGCACACTCCCAAACCGCCCGCGTTGTGCCCACCACCGCGGATGGCGACCGGGAGCTTATGCTCGCGACCGAAGTTGACCGCAGCCATGACGTCGGCGACGTCGGCGCAGCGCGCAATCAGACGCGGGCGTCGGTCGATCATGGCGTTGTATACCTTGCGAGCCGCGTCGTAGTTCGGATCGCCTGGCTCGCTCAGACCTCCGTGTAGGCTTGCTCTGAAGCTGGCAATGGTGGCTTCGTTCAACATGGTTGCCCATCCCTGAGAATTTGAGCTGTTCGATCGTATAGTAACTCCGAAAAACGGTCCGTCGAATGAAAGATGAAGTTCTTACGACTGAAGATTTATTGCGACCATCTGTTCAATCGTGCCGAACCCACTCGGATTGCACCTTCGGTGGCCGCGTCAACGTTTGCATAACCACACAATACTCTTCCGTCTTTGCTTGCAAGCCCTTCATTTGTTCCGCGGTTGCGTTTGGCGCGGCAATATCAAAATGTAGACGTACGCTTTCGAAACCAACGGGCACATCCTTTGATATCCCAAGAGTGCCCCGAAGATCCAAGTCCCCCTCCACTGTCACTTCAATGCGATCCGTCGGTATGCCCATCGCTGCGGCCACCATCTGACAAGTAATCTGAGCGCAAGCCGCGAGTGCTCCAAGCAAAAGATCGCCGGAACACGCGCCTGCACCGTCGCCTCCCACTCCTTTGTGGGCTTCAGCGCGATAGATGGCACGCCCGAGATCGACTGAGCACGACACTGGAGCATCCGTCTGCTCGCCCTTCGCTCGCAGTGTGATTTTCGAGGCGCTTGGGTGATTCCGGTATTGGTCTTTCAGCGGCTTCTGAAGCGATCGCAGGTCCATGGCAATCTCATCCTTTTGCTTAATCTTGTAGTTCTCGACTATTTTTCCTGCGCCGGCAGTTTTAGCCAAGCCGCTTTGAGGCTGCTGCACCCGCGTGCTAGCATAAATGCACATCAAGGGGAGTGCCATGCCAAAGTTCGTTATCGAACGCGAAGTTCCGGGAGCCGGAAGTTTAACCGACGCCCAATTGCGCGAATTGTCCCAAAAGTCGGTCAGCGTTCTGAAGGGAATGGGTCCTCAAATCCAATGGCTCCATAGCTACGTAACCGGCGACAAGGTATACTGCGTTTACCTCGCTGCGGACGAAGCGACGGTCCGTGAACACGCCAAACGCACCGGCATTCCCGCAAATCGCGTCTCCGCTGTACGTCGGCTTATCGACCCCTCAACGGCAGAGTAAACACCGGCCCTCGGTAGCATCCGCATTTTCGTCGGTCACCAGCGTCGGCCGGCAGTGTATTAGGATGAGGAAGACGATGCTACCCCCGGACTCAGCGCGTCTTGAACAGCTTTCTCGAATGGCATAGCCCAACCTTCCAGCCACACCATCGCGCTTTTCGTGTTGGTCAACGCCTGGCGCGCCGGGTCCAAAGTGGCTTCGAGTTTTATCTGTTCCGCAGGTGTGAGCGGAGCGCTAATATTTTGGCGCAGCGCAGCCGCCGCGCCTGCCAGCCGCAGCGAACGCTCTGCTTGCAGTTGCGCAGCCGCCAAGCACGCAAAACACTCCAGTAGACGGGCAATTCCACGTTTGTGTTCAAGTTCCTGGAAAGTTAGTAGGCTTTCGCAGTAGAGACGCTGCGCTTCGCTGCAGCTCCGCTGTTCTCTCGCCAGGGTTCCGAGATCAGCCAGCGTTCCAGCGATACCCCAGCGGTCGTCAAGTTCCCGAAACATTGCCAAGCCCTGTTCATACAGCGCCTGCGCGGCTGCATAGTCACCTTGCTCTCGCGCGACGTCCCCCTGCGAGTTCAGCGACCAGGCGACGCCTGTGCTATCTTCCAATCCTTGGAAAATAGCGAGGCACTCCGAATGCAACGAGCGCGCGTGGTCATACTCGCCCTGCAACTTTAGGATGTTCGCCAGGTTGCTAAGAGCTCTAGCGATAGCCGTCAGATCGCCCAAATCTCTCCACAACCCCAGGCTCTCCTCAAGCAGAGAGTGCGCAAGTGCGAGATCGTCCCGGTCCCGAGCATTTACTCCCATCGCGTTTAGAGAGACAGCGGCGCTCTGTTTGTCACCTAAATGACGCGCTATGTCCAAACTTTCGGTGAACAGCGCATTCGCCGCGGCGTAATCTCCCTGCGCGCCCACGAGCACACCTGCCGCAAATAACGCGCGTGCTCGAGCCTTCGTTGGAACCGCCGCTCCCTTGACTTTTAATAGCTTCCCAAGACTGTCGCTGCCTTCGGCGAGATACTCGCGCGCCTCCCAAAAGCGAAAGAGGGCCGCTCCGAGACGCAAACCCCACTCGGCATCTCCGGTTTGCGTCAGCCACTCAAGCGCAGCGCGAAAATTGTCGTGTTCCAAGGTGAAGCGCTCCAGCCATTCCGGTCCTTCCGCGCCGGCCTGCTCCGTGACTTCCTCTTCCGCTAAAACCAGGCAGTAGGCCGCATGAGCGCGCTTGGTGAAAGCCTCTTCCTTGCTTGCCTCCAGTCTCTCCCGTGCATACTCGCGAATCGTTTCCAGCATCGCAAAACGCGATTCGCCGTTCGCTTGTTCCACCTGCTGCAGCAGACTCTTATCCACCATGGAGGCCATACCGTCGAGCAAGTCCAGATCGAGATCGCCTTTGGTATCGCAGACGGCTTCCACCGCTTCCAGAGTGCATCCGCCGACAAACACCGACAATCTTCGAAAGAGTTTCTGCTCGGCAGCGCTCAAAAGATCGTAGCTCCAATCGATAGCGGCGCGCAGGGTCTGCTGCCGCTGCGGAAGATCCCTCGCCCCGCCTGTCAATAACTGCAAGCGGCTGGCCAAGCGGGTCTGTAATGCAGAGAGCGAAAGTACCTTCACCCGAGCAGCCGCCAGCTCGATGGCGAGCGGCAGGCCGTCCAATCGGGCGCAAATCTCGGTGACAATGCGGGAGTTTTCTGCGTTGAGTTCAAAATCCGGCTTGGCAGCGGCAGCGCGTTGCACAAACAGCGCGATCGCAGGGCACTGTGACAAGACCTTTAGCGAATGCGTGGACTTCGAATCCGGCAGCGCCAGTGGAGGCACTGGAAATTCATGTTCGCCATACACGTGCAGGGCCGCCCGACTTGTTACCAGAATTTTTAAATTCGGCGCCGTGGCCAGGAGCTCTGCAACCACAGGCGCCGCCTGCATCAGGTGCTCGAAATTATCCAACAGCAGCAGCATTGGTTCGCGCGATGAATCCCGTAGATTTTTCTTAAGTATCTCAAGCGGAGACTGGCCCCCCGCCTCACGTATCCCCAACGCCTGAACGATCGCCGATGCCATCAAGCCCGGATCGCTTACCGGCGAGAGCGGCACAAAATGAGCGCCGCCCGGAAAGCGCTCGACGAGGTCGCTTGCCACCTCCACCGCGAGGCGCGTTTTCCCGATACCGCCCATACCCGTGACTGTAACCAGCCGCACGTCCTCGCGAAGCAGGAGTTCCTTCGCCGCCGCCACTTCCTTCTCACGCCCGACAAATCGGGTCCTCTGCACGGGAATATTCGTCGGGCGTGCTTCTGCGTGCTTAGCTTGTTTTTCCGAGAAGCGGTCGCGTATCGCCGCGAGTTCTCGTGCGAGATCTTGAGTAGAGGCGTACCGCTTATTGGGCTCTTTCTCCAAACATCTCTCGATGGCCCAGCACAGCGGAGCAGGCGCGTCGGCATTTTGCACGGCGATCGGTTCTACTTCTTCCCGGAGAATCGCCACCATCGTCTCCGCGACGGTGTTCCTCTTAAAGGCGCGTTTTCCGCTCACCATCTCGTAGAGCACTAAGCCGAACGAGAACTGATCTGAACGAAAATCCAGCGATCCGCCACCAGCCTGCTCCGGCGACATGTATTGCACCGTTCCTACCACTCCACCCGGCTGAGTCTCCCAGCCGGACGTCGTGCGCGTCTCCTCTAACTCTCCGCTGGGTAACGCAAGCTTTGCCAAGCCGAAGTCGAGGATTTTGACGAAACCATCACCGGAGACCATCAGGTTCTCGGGCTTCAAGTCCCTGTGCGCGATACCTGCTTCATGCGCCTTCGCCAACCCCTCCGCCACTTGCGCCGCGATCTCAATCGCTTTTCGTATCGGCAACGTACCGGCAAGAAGAAGCTCGCGCAGCGTCTTACCCTCTATCATCTCCATTGCGATGTAGTGGGTGGAACCGTCCTTCCCGAGGTCGTAGATGGTGACGATGTTCGGATGATTGAGGCCGGATGCCGAGCGCGCTTCCCGCTCGAAGCGGTGTAAGCGGTCGCTGTCTGCGGAGAACTCAGCGGGCAGAATTTTGATCGCTACATTGCGGCCTAGGCGCGCATCCTTGGCCCGATATACCTCGCCCATCCCGCCCACACCCAGCAGCGTTACGATTTCATAAGGGCCGAGGTGCGAACCTGGAAGGAGAGGCATGCTTGCCGCGATTATACCCTCGGAAATGCCCGCTCGGTACTGCAGTTCGCATCAAAGACGTCGTTACCGACGTGTGATAGAATCCCGCGCAGAAACGAACATGGGTAAAGTTGTCTAGGCTCAGAAATCTGGAGGATCGAAAATGAATGGAAAAGAAAGCGCGGACCATCTCCGCCTAACGCAATTGCTGGAAGAGGCCAAGGCGCTCAATCTCCCTATGTTTCCTGACCAGCAAAAGAAGTGGCTCGCGGAGAGCCCGCTCGCCCAAGAGATTAAGTCGATCCTCGCGAACCACCCCGAGTATTACAACGAAATCCGCGCTGTCGTCGGGCCTGACGTCTTCCCAAAACCAAAAAGTTAAGGGCCAGCGCTTCAAAATCCGGCACGAGGGCTTTCGACGGTGGCCATTCGCCGCTCACTCTCCCACAGGCGTGGCGCCTCCAACTCCTGGCTCAGCCCAAATGCGGGTGCTGTGCGTTTCCTTCAGGAAGATACTGCCGATAATGAACGTCATTCCGGCCACGATCATCGGGTAATAAAGTCCGGCATAAATGTTGCCGGTCGCCGCCACCGACGAAAGTCCAATGAGCGGCAGCAATCCTCCAAACACTCCGTTTCCTATATGGTATGGCAGCGAAACGGAAGTGTAGCGAATCTTCGCCGGGAAAGCCTCGATCAGATAGGCGGCGATTGGGCCATAGATCAGGCACACGTAGAGTACTTGCACGAAAATTAGGAGCACCAAACTTGTGAGATTCGGATTCGGAGCTTCCTTGGCGGGGACCAATGCGCCGGATACCGGGTCGGTGGTCATAGCCGTGAGCCCGATCGCGCCCGTCACTTTGTTGCGCGAGTGCGTCACCGTGACAACATTGTTTCCCGCAGCGCGCTGCATCGCGTGATAGATGGGGATGTAGGTGACCACGGCGAGTAGGCACGCCGACATCATCAGCTTCTTCCTTCCGATGCGGTCGGAGAGCGCCCCCACTACGGTGAAGAACGGCATTCCAAGGAGGAGAGCGATCGCGACGACAATGTTTGCGGTCTTGACGTTGATTTTCAAAATGGTCTGCATGTAGAACAAAGCGTAGAACTGCCCGGTGTACCAAACCACGCCCTGCCCCGCTGTAGCTCCGAAAAGTGAAATGAGGACCAGCTTCAAGTTAGGCCATTTGGTGAATGCATCCTTGAGTGGTTGCGCAGAAGTCATTCCCGCGCTCTTGAGCTGCGCGAAGATGGGAGACTCCCTCATCTTCAAGCGTATGTAGAGAGAGACAACCACCAATATTATTGAGATTAGGAAAGGTATACGCCAACCGTATCTCGCGAAATCCTCTTTTGACATCGAATTCTGTGTAAGGAGAATCACGATGAGCGAGACAAAAAGTCCGAGTGTAGCCGTGATCTGGATGAAACTGGTGTAAAAGCCGCGCTTGTTGTCCGGCACATTCTCCGCCACGTAAACGACAGCGCCGCCATACTCTCCGCCGAGAGCCAATCCTTGAAGAACGCGGATCAAAATCAGAACGATTGGCGAGAACCAGCCGGCCGTGGCGTAGGACGGCATCAGACCGATGGCAAAGGTGGACAAACCCATGATCGAGAGCGTCACGAGAAAGGCGTATTTCCGTCCGACTACGTCTCCAATGCGGCCGAAAAAGAGCGCGCCGAAAGGCCGCACGAGAAAGCCGACGGCGAACGTGGCGAGATATGCGATTAGTGCGAAGGTGTCGTGCCCGGGGGGATAGAACTTCAGCGACAAGATGGCCGCCAGACTTCCAAAAATGTAGAAGTCATACCACTCAATCATGGTCCCAACAGACGAAGCCATGATCACGCGCCAGATGCCGTACTCTGCAGTCCCGGTTCCTCCGCGCTGCGCGTTGCTCGCCATCGTTTCCTCCCTTAGGGGATACTCTAGGTTTCAAAAGACGCGATTGAGTGGCCGCGTTGCGGCACATAGTAACCCTAAGCCTCGATAACGTAAAGACAAGCCCAGCCTCCATCCGGGAAGTGTGTCACTCGGTCAGTGGCGCTTCTGCTGCCAGGCAATTCGCACCTGTTGGAAGCAATGTTCCGGCGGAATTCTCGGAACAAGTTTCGACTGAGCGTATAATCCAGCGCATGTCATCAGTGCCAGTGCCGGCGGACCACGAGCAGGCTTCCCGTGAAAAACGCTTGGCGGCGCTTGGATCGATTGGATCGGCGGTGGTGCTCGTCACGTTGAAGGTTTTCTTGGCTGCGCTTACCGGCAGCTTGGGAATTTTGTCCGAAGCGCTGCATTCAATTCTCGATTTGGTGGCCGCCGTCATCACTTATTTGTCCGTCCGCGTGGCGGACAAGCCGCCTGACTCTGACCACCTTTACGGTCACGGCAAGGTAGAAAGTTTTTCTGCGTTTGTCGAAACGGCGCTTTTGCTTTTCACCGCGGTTTACATTATCTGGGAGGCGATCCAGCGGCTCGTGTTTCACTCGGTGGAAATGCGTCCGAGCCTCACTGCCATTCTCGTCCTTGCGCTGGCCATGGGAATAGATTTTGTTCGCTCGCGCGCTTTGAATCGCGTCGCAAAAAAATATCCCAGCGAAGCTCTCGAAGCTGACGCCCTTCATTTCTCCACTGATGTTTGGAGCACATTCGTCGTCATTCTCGGCACCACGGGCGCATGGCTTGGGTTGAAATTCGGCATTCCCTGGTTGGGCAAGCTGGACGCGGTAGCAGCGCTCGGAGTCGCCGGCGTGATCATCTGGATCGGTTCGCGCCTTGGCAAACGCACGGCCGACGCGCTGCTCGACGTGGCTCCCAGCGGCCTGCGCGAACGTATTACTGCTGCCGTGGATAAAACCGAAGGCGTGCTACGCACCGAACGCGTCCGCGTCCGTCGCGCCGGACAACGCTATTTCGTCGATGTCACCGTCAGCGTTCCGCGTACGGCAAGTCTCGAGCAGGCTCACGCCGCGAGCGAATCGGTGGAGAATCGCATCGGGCAGATCGTTCCTGCCGACGTGGTGGTGCATGTCGAACCGCGCGCCAAGCAAAACGAACATCCCTTTGAAACTATTCGCGCGATCGCTCAACGTCGGGGCCTCGCCGTTCATGAAATATCGGCGAATCAATACGACGGGCATCTTTTCATCGAGTTGCATCTGGAAGTCGAAGAAGGCTCAAGTTTGCGTGAGGCCCACCAGCGCGCCACGGAACTCGAAAACGAAATCCTGCAAGCCACTGAACCCGGCGCGCGCGTCAACATTCACATCGAACCGCTCGGCGTGAAAATCGGGGGCGCCGAAGAGATGAAGGAGCTTGCGCGCTCGGTCCAGCATTTTTTGAATTCACTGCAGGCGGAGTATCACGAGCTGGTGGATTGCCACGACGTTCGAGTGCGCAGCGCCGATCACAAAATCCTGGTCTCCTGCCACTGCGCCATGGACGGAAGTCTTCCGATTACCGCGGTTCACGACATCACCGCAGCGCTCGAAGACCGCGTTAAGGAAAGATTCCCTCAGATTTTCCGTCTGACTATCCATCCCGAACCCGTGGAAGAAGCCTAGCGCCGGCCGGCGAAAACCTGCGCGCCCAGCGCTATGACAGCGGGAAAGCATTCGAGCACATAGCGCGGCTCCGGCGTTTCAACGAACTTGGTGAAGAACGCCGTGCGCACAATGATGAACGCGAGCAGAAGCGCTGAGCCGGGCTGCCGCCTCGCAATCCAGGCTCCCGCCAGCGCCAGGCCCAAATAGACAAAATTCGCGCCAACCAAACTGAGCGTCGTAAGAAAATCCGGTCGGTCGTCCTCCCATTCCACACGCACAGGCCGCAAACGCCCTGAATAAGGTAGCAGCTCGATTCGAGGCGTGAACCACAAAGTGAGCGCGCGCAGAAATGGAATTCTGAGATATGTGCGCAGCGGGTGCCGGTCTGTTCGTTCGTGCGCGATCTCGCGAAACTGCTGGTCCAAGGCCGGCCCAACCGTCAGCTCCTCGTTATATTGATCCAGCAAGTCGGAAATGCGCGCACGCTCCGCGGGTGAGTCGAAAGCCGAGGTCGGAATATCATCCAGCGGAATTTCTTCTTCGTTGAGTTTCCACTGAGTGAGATATACGTCGCGAAAGTGCCAAAGCCATGTATTGGTCCATTCGCTGAAGCCGAGCGGAGTGTATTCCCCCGGCAGTTCGCTGTATCGCGGCGCCAGGAATTGCACATCGTGCAGCGTGCGCCAGTTTCGCGCCGTCCAGGGAACCAGCGGCAATATCATTCCGACAGTGAGCAGCAAGCCTGCGCGCAAAAGTTTCGTCCAATTCACGGGACGCCACCACTTCGCCGTCAGTACTAAACCAGCGGCAAGAAACAGGAGCGGCGTTTCAGGGCGCACCAGAGCGCCGAATCCCACGACGATCCCCGCGAGGAACCAGGGATTCAGGAGTCCCTTCGTGAATCCGATACCGGAAACTGCGTCAATTCTTTTGCCGAGTTCAGTTTCCAGCAAAATCAGAATCGCGAGTGTGGTCAGAAATATCGTCAGCGTTTCAGTGAGCACCACCGCGGTGTAGTTCGCGGTGAAGGGACAAAGCGCCGCGAGCCACAGTCCTGCCAATGCCACGCGCCTGCGAGCGGCTTCCGGCGCAAGTCGCGCTGCGATCAGCGCGATCAGAAAACACGTGGCCATATCCATCGCCGCTTGCGCCAACATGACTGCTCGCGGAGAATTGCCGGCAAACGTAAACACTGCCGCGAGAAACGCCGGATAGCCCGGCACGCGCATATCCACTGGCGTGAGCTGCCCATTTACAGGAAATCCGTACACTCCCTTCTTTAGCCAATTCCATGCCAGCTCAATGTAGAATGGTGCATCGCCCGATTCCGTGACGGGGAATCTCAACACGAAGAACACCCGCAGGGCCAGCCCGGCCAATACAGCGAGGCTTACATTCACGCGCATCCTAATTTGTGGAGTAATTGACACCATCTTGATGGACGGCTAGCTTGGATTGTCCCGATGCCTGAACGCAAGCCTATTTTCTACGATCAAGAGCGGCGTCGCTGGCGGCGCACTCGCCGCGTTCTCGAAATCGCAGGCGGCCTTTTCACGCTGGTGCTGGTCGTTTTTTTGATCAATGTCGGGCGCAACCCGGCGCTGCCGGATATTTTGCGCGCAGACACGCACGGAGGCCTGCACGCAATTCGCGCGCATCTGCCCCTTCTCAAGCCTAAAATTACTCGCGGCCGCAAGCGCAAGATCGCTGCGCTGGGCGTTATCCCACAGAATTACGATCCGCTGCGTGCTGCTTTCTACGAAGAAGACGACGCCTCCAGCCTTGCCTCCCTCCAATTGCATTACCACGACATCGACTTGCTGATTCCTGACGCTCTGCACGCCGCGTGGCCCGACGGGCATTTGGAAATTGACCAGAACACGAAGTTGAATGCATGGATGAAATCCATGCAAACAACAGTCGGCTTGGAACTTCCGGTCATGTCCATGGTCAACAACTACAACGGGAAGGACTGGGCCATAAAAGATATGGCGGAAATGTTGGCGCAGCCTGCCGCTCGCGCACGCCTGACGAAGCAGCTCACCGATTTCGCCACGCAACAGCATCAGCCGGGCATCGTGGTTGATTTCGAGCAGGTGCCGAAATCCAGCATGGAAGATTTCCAGCATTTCATTCACGACCTCGGAGAATCCCTGCGCGCCTCGAATCTGAAATTGATGATCGCTCTTCCGGCTGCGGACTGGAGTTACGACTATAAATATCTGGCGGCGCAAACCGATGCCATGATCCTGATGAACTACGATTTCCACTATCCTACGTCCGATCCCGGCCCGATCGCCGCTCAGGACTGGTTCGTCACCAACATACAGAACATCACCAAGCTGGTCCCTCCGGAAAAGATCGTGATGGGAATCGCGAATTACGGCTATGACTGGCAGGCAAAATCGAAAGCGGCTCCGCACCCGATCGCGCAGCCTGTCACATTCCAACAAGCCATCGTCACCGCGGTGGAATCGGAAACGGACGTGGAGTTCGATTCCGATTCGCTGAATCCGCATTATTCCTACGGCGACGAAAAAAATAACGTACACCAAGTTTGGATGCTCGACGCCCTGACAGCCTACAACGAGCTGCGCGTCGCGGAGCGCGCCGGAGTCCGCGGCACCGCCCTGTGGCGCTTAGGGATGGAAGATCCGTCGATTTGGTTCATATGGGACGCAACGCATCCCGACGACGCGATTCGCAGCAAAGTGGAAGACGTCCCTCCGGGGTACGATTTAATTCTGGAAGGGCAAGGCGATGTCTGGCGCATTACTAACACGCCGCAAAGCGGCCGGCGTGAATTTGATTACGATGCTTCCACCGATCTTTTCACCGATGAAACATTTAAGACTTATCCGCTCTCCTGGCGCATCGATCAGATGGGATACCTGCCTCACAAAGTGGCCCTCACATTCGACGACGGCCCGGACCCCGAATGGACGCCCAAGATCGTCGACATCTTGCACCAGAAACAAGCGCCTGCAGCCTTTTTTGTCATCGGTGAGTCCGCGAATCAGGATCCTGCGATCGTCAAGCGTGAGTTCGATCTCGGAAACGAAGTTGGCAACCACACTTTCACGCATCCCGACTTTGAAACCATTTCGAAAGCGCAGCTTCAGTTCGAATTGAATCTCACCGAGCTTCTTCTCGAAAGTAATCTCGGAGTGAAAACTCTACTTTTTCGGCCCCCGTATGGCATCGATCACCAACCCGAAACGGCCAGCGAAATCGCTATGCTGCCGATTCCCCAGGCCATGGGTTACATAATTGTCGGCGCGCAAATCGACCCGCACGACTGGGGTGAGCCCGACGGCGGTGCGCCTCCGCCCGTGGATACCATCGTCCAGCGCGTGATCGCCGACGTGCAAACCAGCAAGGGAAATATCATCCTGATGCACGACGGCGGTGGCGACCGCAGCCACACCGTCGCCGCACTCCCTCAAATTATTGACGGCCTCCGCGCCAAGGGTTACGACTTCGTCTCGCTGGCAACTCTGCTGGGCCAAACGCGCGCGCAGGTGATGCCGCCGCTCACTCATGAAGAGTGGTTGCTTGCTCGCGCCGATGCGTTCGCCTTTGAAGCTTTCCGCTGGTTCCGCTACGGCATCTCCTTCATTTTCATGACTGGAATTTTGCTCGTCAGCGCGCGCGCTCTCATAATCGGCCTGCTGGCGCTTGCTGAAAAACTCCGGCCCAACCCGCTGGATCATCCCGAATACAAGCCGCAAGTCACCGTTATGATTCCGGCGTACAACGAGGAATCGGTCATCGTCGATACGGTCCGCTCGGCCCTTGCTTCTCTTTATCCAAAACTAGAAATTCTCGTCATCGACGACGGCTCCACGGATCACACCGCCGAACTCGTCCGCTCTAATTTTGGACGCGACCCTCGCGTGCGTCTCTTGCTGCAACCCAATCGCGGCAAACCTGCGGCGCTCAATCACGCTCTCTCTGAAGCCACCGGCGAAATCGTCGTATCGATTGATGCGGACACTATTGTGGATCCCGAAGCGGTCCCGCGGCTCGTGCGCCACTTCGTGAATCCAAAAGTCGGCGCTGTCGCCGGCAACGTGAAAGTGATGAACCGCAATAAATGGCTCACGCGCTGGCAAGCCCTCGAATACATCACCAGCCAAAATCTCGAAAAACGCGCTTTCGACTTGCTGAATTGCATTCCTGTAGTCCCCGGCGCGGCAGGAGCGTGGCGCACGGATTTGCTTCGCGCCAACGGCGGATTTTCCGGCGACACCGTGGCGGAAGACACGGACCTCACGCTGACCATCCGTCGCAACGGCTGGAAAATTCTGTACGACGAAGATGCCATCGGCCGCACCGAAGTTCCCGACACTGTTGACGCTCTAATCCGCCAGCGATTCCGCTGGACTTTCGGCACGCTGCAAGCTGTGTGGAAGCATCGCGACGCGGTAGGCAAGCCGCGCTACGGCACCCTGGGCTGGGTCGCCATCCCTAATATTTTTCTCTTCCAAATTATTCTTCCATTGGTTTCACCCGTGATCGACCTCCTCTTCATACTTTCGATCGCTCTCTGGGGCCTCGCGCAGCTTCGAATCGCGCGCCTGCCGCAACTCTGGACGCTTCAGGATGTGGAGCGTTCCTTGGTTTTCTTCGCCATCTTCATGTTAATTGATCTGCTGACCTGCGTTGTTGCGTTCGCGCTGGAGAAAAACGAAGATTGGACACTCCTTGCGCCGCTAATTCTTCAGCGCTTTTACTATCGCCAGATGATGTACGTTGTGCTGTTCCGTGCTTTGAAAGAAGCAGTCCAGGGACGACCGGTCGGATGGCGCGGCGTTGAACCTCAAATGCCGGCGCCGGTTGCGCAGTCCTAGCCGGGTCCATTTGGAATTGACAGCGCGACAAGGCCGGGAATATAACTCTGTGCAAATCAGCTAGTTGAGCCTAGTTTGATATGTTCGCTTGTTTCCGGTTCAACATTCGAACGTGTCCGTAGACCTTGCATCGAGGTTTTTGGCACTCGTGTTGTGGAATAGGCAGGTTTCACACGTTATGTCAGTAGGAGCTCAATCAAAGCGTGAGATCCCGGACGAGGAACTCGTTCGCCGCTTCCAATCATCCGGAGATGCGGAGTGCTTCGCTGAGCTGTTTGTGCGGCATCGCAAGCGAATCTATTTCGCATGCCGCGGTTTTTTTTCGGATGGAAGCGCCGCAGAAGACGCGACTCAGGTTACCTTCCTCCGCGCGTACCAGAAAATCGGCCATTTCCGCGAAGGCAATTTCTGCGGATGGCTGATCCGGATTGCAAAAAACGTTTGCATCGACCAGTGGCGGAAGCGGCGGCCCGAAATTGCCACCGAAGACATAGAACCTGATGCGCTGCCGGATGCAGAGACGCTCGATCGCATGTCGGATCTGCATCTTGCGGTGGAAAAACTGCGGCGTGAAATGGAATCGCTCTCTCTCGAGCAGCGCCGGTGCCTGGAATTGAAAATCGAGGGCTATTCGTATGACGAGACAGCAATGCGCACTGGTCTTTCCGTCGAAGCCGTAAAATCCCATATTCAAAACGGCAGGCGCGCGCTGTGGCTTAAAATGGAAGGGACGCTGTCCCGGGTAAAATGAATCGCTGGAGCGAAGCCAACTTCCTGGAGAGGCTGATGTCTCCTTCACCGCGGCAACATATTGATAAGAAAAATCCGTGCCCGGATTCCGAGCTGCTGACGGCATTTTCGGAAAACCGCGTGGACGGATTCGTGTTGGGCGCCGTTGCGGCCCACCTGATTCAATGCCCGGACTGTGCCGAGCTGCATCATCGGCTGCTCAACCTCAAAAAAGCTGATCTCCAGGCGCACACCCTCGAATGGCCGAATGCGGAGAAGCGCCTCGACAACTGGATGAACGCATACCTGCGAGATCATCCGAGCCCGATTGAATCCGAGGCGCAGGCAAAACAACAAATCTCAACCGCGGACCTGCGGACCGTCTGGAATTTCCGTTCTTGGAGAATTCGCTGGGCTGTGGGTGCAGTCGCAGCGCTTGCATTGGTGGCTGCCACGATTTTCTTCATGAATCGAAGTTTGCCGTCGCGCGGCCGCGAACCGCAGATCGCAACACAAACGCCCCCGTCATCTATTACTCTGTCTCCGGCTATTACTCCGTCTCCGGCTATTACTCCGTCTCCGGCGCCGTCACTCCAGGAAACAGCGGAACCTCCGCTTGAAAATTCTTTGAAGATTGAAACACCCACGCCCGAAAAGGAAACGCCGCCGAATATTCATAATCCCTCTACGAAACAAAAGTCCCACGCGGTTCCTATCGGCGTTGCGTCTTCGAACCAAAACGCCGCCCGCCGGAAAGAGCCACTGGAGCCATCTCGCGATGCCTCAAGTTCTCCTGCCGTGCCGCCGGTAACACCCGATACGGAAAGTGCCGCACAGGCGACAGCTCTCGCGGAGCCTCCTGCCAGCGCGGCCGCGACGCCTTCAGCACCCGGCGATTCTTCGTCCGACGCGATCCTGCGCTCCAAGACCTCCATGAGTACGAGCAAGGGGTTTGTGCCGGTCGCAAAATCCGCTGCTCTCCCCGCTTCCAGTCTTCCAACTTTGATTTCGCTTGAGTACAGCACATCCATGTGGATCCAGTTGAGTTCCGCCAGTCCTCCAGCAGATGGAACTTTTCCTTTTCATGGGACGCTGTTAAAGCCGGTTGACCTACCTGCAGGGGTGCCCTTTGACACAGAGACCAGAGTCGACGGCTTGGGCGCGGTAAACGACGGGCGGATCTCACTGTTCGTTAGGGGGTTTTTCTTCCGTGGGACGCGTTACAAATTGAAGACTGGAAATGGGGCCGCACGCGTCGAACCGTTTAATGGCGGCAAAACCCTGGAGATATGGCTCGACGAAGACTCCGCGTACGAGCGGGTTCCCCAGAGTGCTACCGCCTCCCGATAGACAAAATGCACCCCCCTGCAAAAGGTCGTGTGGAATTTTCGACCGTGGCACGTTCTTGTTAATGAAGAGCAACTCCGTTTGGAATTGACAGTCTGTCAAAGCTGGGATTATAGTCTCGAGAATCGTCGCTGTTCTCGTGATAGGCCCCTGGGGGAAGCCGGTGGGGGGCCTGATCTGAGATTCCTGGGTGGATCTAAACATCTCCACGCGCGAGAGTACGCATTGAGCGCACCTTTTTTCTTTTTTGGTTACAGGCGTTTTCTGTAAGCCTAATCTAGTGCGGATTCGAGTTTCGAGGGGCCCGTCACAACCCAGCAAACAGAGCGTTTTTGATGAGTAGGACCCGACCGGACTTATGGACTTTTTGAGCGTCAGACGTTCTTTCAGTTGCGTGGTCTAAGACAAAGTTCCCAAATAGAGGAGATGATGATGAAATTGTCCCATCCAGGCAGGACGATCTCGGAAAAATGGATTGTACTTCTAATTTTACTCATGGTTCCAAGCTTTGCTTGGGGCCAGAAAAACAAATCCTCAGGCGGCGGTGGCTCGAAACCGTCGGCACCCGCGCATGCGTCCGCCCCTAAATCTGGTGGCGGCGCCTCGCACGCGAGCACTGGTGGCGCTAAGACCACCACGGCAGGCGGTTCGCACACTACCACAGCGGGTGGTGGCGCAAAGACGACCACAGCGGGTGGTGCTAAGACCACCACGGCAGGCGGCGCTAAGACAACTACAGCAGGTGGTGCTAAGACGACCACGGCAGGCGGCGCCAAAACCACTACCGCAGGCGGCGCTAAGACCACTACGGCGGGTGGCGCTAAGACCACCACGGCGGGTGGCGCTAAGACTACGACGGCAGGTGGCGCCAAGGGGACGACAGCCGGCGGTGCTAAGACAGCCTCAACCGGCGGCGCCAAGGGCAGTACAGCCGGCGGCGCTAAGTCAGCTTCAGCCGGCGGTGCCAAAGGCGGCGGAAAGACAGTTACAACCGCCCACGGAAACACGAGATCGACCAACGGCGCAGGCAAAACGACCAGCGTTTCGACTAAGAGCGGGACAAAAGCGAACTTCGGTTCTAATGGTAAGGTCAGCTCGATTCACACCAAAAACGGTACGACGATTAACCACGGTGCCCATGGCAGCCGGACTGTTTCATCCAGGCGTGCAGACGGCAGCCGGGTTGTTAGCACAGGAAGGGGCCGAGGTTTCACAGAACACAACTTCTCTCGTGGCGGCCGCAGATTTACAAGCCGCACCTATTATAGAGGTGGGCACGCTTACGCGCGCGCCTACGGAAGAGGTTACTGGCACGGTGGCTACTACAACCACTACTACCCCGGACGCTATTGGGGCGGTGGATTTTATGGCTGGGCCGGCGTTGGCTGGGGGCCGGGGATCGGCTGGGGTTGGGGCTGGGGCGGAGCGCCCTGGTTCGGCTACTATGGATATTTCTTCAATCCCTACCCCGTCTACGCAGCTCCAGCGTTTTGGCTCACCGACTATCTGATCTCGCAAAACTTGCAGGCCGCCTATGCAGCTCAGGCGGCTGTTAACGCTGCTGCCGCTGCGAGTGCGAATGCGGGTGCAGATGCGGGCGGGGGCGACCAACCTGCAGGCGGAGGTCAGAGTGCAGTTGTCCTCACGCCGGAAGTAAAACAGGCAATCGCCGATGAAGTTAAAGCAGAGATCGCGGCGGAACGGGACGCGGCAGCCGCACAGCCCGCCTCAACAACTTCTCAGGCGGCGCCGGCAGCGGAGACCGCAGACTCAGCTTCAGCTCCCCCGCCGCCGGAAACGGTGCCGGACGCGCTCAATCCTAACGAACGCACTTTCATCGTCTCCGACACTCTCAACCCACAGTTGCCCGACGGCACCGAGTGCTCCTTGTCTCAGGGCGACGTGCTTACGCGGATCGACGACACGGCGGACGCCAATCAAAACGTAAAGGTGCTCGTCAGCGGCAGCCAGAAGGGTGACTGCAGTTCGGGAGTTCAAGTCGCCGTTGCCGTCAACGACTTGCAGGAAATGCACAATCATTTCCGCGAGACAATCGACGACGGCCTCGGAGAACTAGCCAAGAATCAGGGCAAGAATGGAATGCCCGCTGCTCCCTCTGGTTCCACCGTTTCGAAAGTAAATCCCGACGGCGTGGCTCAGCCCGACCCCAACGCTGCTGCCGATTTGGAAAAACAACAACAGGAAGCCGACGCGGCTGAAAAGGAAGTCAACGTAGCCGCGAACGATGGCGTCAGCAATTAACAGCAGGTAGTGAATCAGCAAACCGGAGAGCCGGCCGCAGCATAGCTGGCTCTCTCGGTTACCCCCCAGGGCACGGGGCTAAAGGCAGTAGGTAGTGGAAGCAAATTCGAAGTAGCGGGCCAGTTGACATGAATAGTTGGCTTACCTATAGTTACGCCGTTGCAAGGGATGAGATGTTTCCCGCGATGCAAAACAATTTATTCTTTAAGTGAGGAAAGCTATGTCTTCGCGCCCAGCAATCATCAAATTAAGCGTTGCAGCAGCGATTTTGTTTTCGTGTCTGGGGATTAGTCCCCGCAGCGCGGCTCAGGGACTTCAACAGCAGCTTGAAGCAAAGTACGCGATCACAAAGCCCACGGACGACAAGAGCGACATCGTCACTGCCGGCGCCGTTTTGATTCTGCAGAAAGATAAGATAATCATGTACAGCACGGCCAACCAAGTGCTACCCCAGAACACTTATAAGGCCGGGAAACTCTCCGAGGGCGCCTTCGGAGTGCATGACAACGTACAAAAGTTCGGTAACTTTATCGGACACCCCGCGCCGGCGAGCGCGCAAACGCAGTCGCGGCATTTCGTCACTGGTGAAAAGTTCTGGGTCACCGGGATAGCTGTGCAGGGAGACGGCGTCGTTTTCACTCTGTTCAGCGACCCTTATCAGGACGTCCGCTACCAGTGCACGCTCAAGTTTCCCTACACTAAGGGTACGACTCCCTCAACCGATGACGTATTGAAAACCGTCGCGGAAGTCTTCAAAGTTCAAGAAGACGATTCTGCAAAGTCCGACGACAAGGGCAACCAACAGCCCGCTGCAGCTGCCGACGCGCAACCCGCAGCCGATCCGGCTCCGGCCGCAGATGCCGCTCCACCAGCGCCGCCTTCCACTGTTGCAATTGGCCAATCTACCGATGAAGTTGTCGCGATCCTTGGCCAGCCGGACAAAATTCTCAACCTGGGTGCCAAGCAGATTTACGTGTATAAGGATCTCAAAGTCACCTTCGTGAAAGGCAAAGTCACGGACGCGCAGTAGGCAACGAGCATCCTGCTAATCGTGGTGCCGGTGCAGTGGCGGAAATCCTTTTTGCCGCAAAACCGGCGCCATTTGCTAGAATCTGATTGTTGTAAGGGCTGCATCCCGAATCTGGGAGCGGCACCGGAGGCAAAAATGAGTGTTGCACCGCGAGCGGGCAACGGTAAAATCACCGTGCCTGACCTGCTTTCCCGCAAGTTCAATTCCGGCTCTGGTTCTCCTGAAACAAAAAAGAAAATCACAAGCCTGACCGCCTACGACTATCCCACTGCGCGTCTGCTTGACGAAGCTGGTGTGGACATCCTCCTCGTCGGCGATTCGCTCGGCATGGTTGTGCTCGGTTACGACAGCACTTTGCCGGTCACGCTCGATGAAATCTTGCACCATGTTCGCGCCGTTCGCCGTGGAACGAAGCGCGCGCTCCTCGTCGCGGACATGCCCTACGGCAGTTTTCATGTTTCCATCGACGAATCCATTCGCAACGCCATGCGCCTGATTAAAGAAGGCGGCGCCGAAGCCGTGAAGATCGAAGGCGGCGAACGCCGTCTAGAACTGATCACCCGGCTGGTTGAAGCAGAGATACCTGTGATGGGCCACGTGGGCCTTACCCCGCAATCCATCAATGCTTTGGGCGGGTTTCACGTCCAGGGAAAAACCACAGACGCCGCGAAACAGCTTGAGCGCGATGCAAAAGCCGTGGAAGCCGCCGGCGCATTCTCGGTGGTTTTGGAATCCGTCCCGCGCGAGCTTGCCGCTCGCATCACCGAGAAGCTTCGCATTCCAACCATCGGCATCGGCGCCGGTCCCGATTGCGATGGCCAGATCCTCGTGTTCCACGATCTCGTTGGGCTCACCATCGGCCACTCTCCGAAATTTGCGCGCCAATATGCGAATCTTTCCAACGAAATTTCGCGCGCGGTCGAATCGTACTGCAGTGATGTTCGCGCCGACAGTTTCCCGTCCGATGCGGAGTCTTACCATTCACCGGCTGAATTGCGCGAACAATTGCTCGCGCGGCAACGCACCTGAGCGTTTTCCGTTCGCCGCGAGCGCGCGCTTAAGGTGCAGAACGGAGAGGATTCGCATGAACATCGAAGATTTTCGCCGGCTGTATGATTACAACTCCTGGGCCAATCACCGCACGCTCGATGCATGCGCGCCCCTCAGTGAAGAGCAATTCACGCGCGATCTTCACTCGAGCTTCCGCTCTGTGCGCGATACCCTCGCCCACATTATGCTGGTCGAGTGGCTCTGGCTCGAACGCTGGCAAGGCCGTTCGCCGGATAAGTACCCGCCTGCAACTGATTTCCCCACACTCGAATTGGTGCGCCGCCGCTCGACTGAAGTCGAGCGTAATCTGCTTGATTATATCGGTTCGCTCACGCAGCAAGATCTCGACCGCGTCATCTCGCACAAAACAGTAGCGGGCGTTCCGCAGGCCGGTCCGCTCTGGCAAATGTTGCAACACCTCGTGAATCACGGCACATATCACCGCGGCCAAGTTGCCACCATGTTGCGCCAGCTCGATGCCAAAGCCATCTCCACGGACTTGATCTTGTTTTATCGTGAACGCGCCGCGGCGCAGGCCAAAGCATGACGCTGCGAACTCGCCCGCAATTTCCCAGCGGGGTAATTTCCTGAGAGGCGTTCGCTTCTTCCCAACCCCATGGAAATAATTCGCACCATCTCCTGGATGAAGCAAGTCTCCCGCGAAGCCCGCGCGCAAAGCCGCGTCACCGGTTTCGTTCCAACCATGGGCGCTCTTCACGAAGGCCATTTTTCGCTCGTTCGCGCCGCAAGATCAGAATGCTCTCCTATTGTGGTCTCGATTTTCGTCAATCCCAAGCAATTCGGCCCTTCTGAGGATTTCCAAAAATATCCGCGCTCGTTCGAAGCCGACCGCAGTGCGCTTGAAAATCTCGGAGTCGATTATTTATTCGCGCCCACGCCCGAGGAAATGTATCCGCCCGGCTTTCGCACCGTAGTCGCTGTAGGCGGCCTAAGCGACAAGCTCGAAGGCCGCTCGCGCCCCGGCCATTTCCACGGTGTCACCACCGTCGTTTTGAAGCTCTTCGAAATCGTTCAGCCTAGCTTCGCCTACTTCGGCCGCAAGGACGCGCAGCAAGCCCGCATCATTCGCCAGATGGCGCTCGACCTGGACCTCGACACTCAAATCGCCGTCCGCCCGATCCTTCGCGAGCCCGACGGCCTGGCTCTCTCTTCGCGCAATGTGTATCTGCAGGGTGACGATCGCCGCGCCGCGACCGCGCTTCATCGTTCGCTCGACGCCGTGCGCCAGGAAATTGCCGCCGGCCAACGCGACGTGACGCACTTGCTTGCCGCGTTACGTCGAGTGCTCAATGCCGAACCCGGCATCGTTCTCGATTACGCCGAAATTGTGGACGCAGAAACGCTCGAGCCAGTGGTAAACCTGCGAGGAAACTGCCTTATCTTGCTGGCTGCAAAGCTCGGTAAAACGAGGCTGATTGATAACGCATTGGTCGAACAAGACGGCGACTCGTTCCGCGTGTTCCTATAGCGCCGTCCCGTTGAACTTCGCTCAGTCTACTCCCGCCTCAATCGCCGCAATCACTTCGGCCGGGTGGCCCTTCGGCGTGACCTTGTCCCAAATTTTGCGGATTTTTCCGTCCGTGCCGATCCAGTACGTCATGCGCACGATGCCGAGGAACGATTTCCCCAGAAAACTTTTCATCCTCCGCGCGCCGTAAGCCTCGATCACTTCAAACTGGGTGTCTGCAAGCAGCGGGAAATTCAGTTTGTGCTTAATCTTGAATTTCGTCTGGTCTTCGACGGTGTCCGCGCTGCATCCCAGGATGGCCGCGTCCAGCTTCTCGAACTTCTTGATGGCGTCACGAAACTCGGACGCTTCGTTGATTCAACCCGGTGTGTTGGCCTTGGGATAGAAATAGAGTACGACATTCCGCCCGCGATAATCTGAGAGCGAAATGATTTCGCCGTTATCGGCCTTTACGCTAAAGTGCGGAGCCTTGTCGCCTTCTTTCAGCATGCCGCTCTGTCTCCCCATTCGCTCACACTAAGATTCCGCCAGCACTCTCTTCAAAATATCGTTCACCGCTTGCGGGTTGGCTTGGCCGCGCGTCTCGCGCATCACCTGGCCTACAAAAAACTTAAAGACGCCCTCGTTCCCCGCTCGATACTTTGCAACATTCTCACCGTTCTTGGCTACCACCGTTCGCGCAATCTGTTCTATCGCGTTGGTGTCGGTGATCTGCGCCATTCCTTCGGTGGAAATGATGGCCGCCGCGCGTTTCCCTGTATCAAACATCGTCGCAAACACTTTCTTGCCGGTCGCCGCGGTGATTTCGCCGCTTTCAATCTTTGCCAGCAGTTCCGCGAGGGCAACCGGCGGTACAGGACAATTTTCAATATCTTTTCCTGCATCGTTCAGTCGGCGCAGGAGTTCTGTTGAAATCCAATTTGCCGCGGACTTTGCCGAAGCTCCCGCGCGCACGGACGCTTCGAAATAATCTGCCAGCGCGCGTGTCGCAGTCAAAACTCCCGCGTCATACGCGGTAATTCCATACTCCCGCAAAAACCGCGCGTGCTTTGCATCCGGAAGCTCGGCCATCTCCGCGCGAATTTCTTCAACCAGCATCTTTGAAACCAAAAGCGGCAGCAGATCGGGATCAGGGAAATAGCGGTAATCGTGCGCGAATTCTTTCGACCGCATCGCCTCGGTGCGCCCCGCAGCTACGTTCCACAACCTGGTCTCTTGCACGATTTTGCCGCCCGATTCCAGCACGCCGATTTGCCGCTCGATTTCGTATTCCAGGGCGTGCTGCAGATAACGAAACGAATTCAGATTTTTCGCTTCCACTTTCGTACCGAATTTCGGAGCGCCTCGCAGGCGCACGCTGACGTTCGCATCGCAACGCAACGAGCCTGCTTCCATGTTGCAATCGCTCACGTCCGTGTACTCCAGCACCTGCTTCAGTGTCGTCAAATATGAATACGCTTCGGCCGGGGTCCGAATATCAGGCTCC
>Ga0209330_1000140_pt1 | contig 35802 bp, 32 predicted proteins | sample JacPinW_OM2H0_O3_FD_187969 | JGI IMG/M metagenome (GOLD analysis project Ga0209330, IMG submission 187969) | Forest soil microbial communities from Algoma, Ontario, Canada - Jack Pine, Ontario site 1_JW_OM2H0_O3 (SPAdes) (version 2) | ecosystem: Environmental > Terrestrial > Soil > Boreal... | reverse complement strand
GTACTTGTCAGGGAGCGTGAGAGGAGTCAAGGCCCTGTTGCTTTCGGGCCTTGACTCCTCTCACCCTCCCTGACGAGCCACGCCGCTCGATATCACCGCGCCCGAAGCACTACCCCGTGCCCCCCACCGTGAGCGCATCAATCCGCAGTGTCGGCTGGCCAACCCCGACCGGAATCGATTGTCCCTCCTTGCCGCAGGTCCCGACGCCGCCGTCGAGCTTCAGATCATTGCCGACCATGCTGACTCGCGTCAGCACATCGGGTCCATTGCCGATCAGGGTAGCGCCCTTGACCGGCGCCCCAATCTTGCCATTCTCGATCAAGTACGCCTCGCTCGCGGAGAACACGAACTTGCCCGAGGTAATGTCCACCTGGCCGCCGCCGAAATTGACCGCGTACAGTCCCTTGTCCACCGAAGCAATGATCTCTTCGGGCGCACGCGAACCGCCGCGCATGTAGGTGTTGGTCATGCGCGGCAAGGTCATGTGCGCGAAGGACTCGCGCCGGCCGTTGCCGGTGGGCGCCATGCCCATGAGCTTGGCGTTCATCTTGTCTTGAATGTAGCCGCGCAGGATGCCGTTCTCGATCAGCGTCGTGCATTGCGTGGGCGTGCCTTCATCGTCGACGTTCAATGAGCCGCGCCGCCGATCGAGGGTGCCGTCATCGACCACCGTGACATCGTCGGCACCGACTTTCTGGCCGATGCGATTCGAGAATGCGGAGGTGCCCTTGCGGTTGAAATCACCCTCCAAGCCATGGCCAATCGCCTCGTGCAGCAAAATACCCGGCCAGCCCGGGCCCAGCACGACCGTCATGGAACCCGCGGGCGCGGCCACGGCGTCGAGATTGACCAGGGCCTGGCGCACCGCTTCGCGGCCATGCTCGAAGGGGGCATCGCCTTGCAATAGCTCATCGAAACCGAAGCGGCCGCCGCCGCCGCTGTAACCCTGCTCGCGCCGGCCGCCCTGTTCCACGATGACCGAGACGTTCATGCGCACCAAGGGACGCACATCCGCCGTCAGCGTGCCGTCGCTCGAGGCGATCAGCACGATCTCATGCACCGCGGCCAGCGAGGCCATCACCTGCTTGACGCGGGGATCGAGGCGGCGGGTATCGGCGTCGATCCGCATCAACCAGGCCACTTTGTCCTCGTCTTTAATGGCATCGAGCGGATCGAGCGGCAGATAGAGACGATGGGTCAAGGGCCGTTGCCAGGCTTTCACGCCATTTTTCCCGCCGCTGCGTGCAATCGCGCGCGCGGCGTCGGAAGCTTCGAGCAATGCCGGCAACAACACCTCATCCGTGTAAGCAAAGCCGGTTTTCTCGCCGCTGATGGCGCGCACGCCGACGCCTTGTTCGATGCTGTGCGCGCCTTCCTTGACGATGCCATCTTCGAGCGACCAGGACTCCTCGCGCGTCAAGGCGAAGTACAGGTCCGCGTAATCCACGCCGCGGCTCATCACGGTATCGAGCACTTGGCTCAGGCGCCGCTCATCGAGACCGGATGGCGCCAAGATCATTTTCTCGGCCACCGCAAAGCTCGGCTGAATCAGTTCTGCGCTGCGAGCGTTCATGTCAGAACCGCTGCGGCGCCCGCCAGTCCCAGCTGGCGATTGTCCAAAGCTGGAAAACGCGCCCGTGATTCCGCCTGGCTGGCTAGATCGATGTCTGCTGTGATCACTCCGGTCCCCTTTGCCAAACGCGACAACACTTGGCCCCAATAGTCCACGATCAGCGAATCGCCGTATGTCTCACGGCCGCTGGTATGCAGGCCCGCCTGAGCCGGCGCCACGACATAGCACAAATTTTCGATGGCCCTCGCGCGCAGCAAGGTCTCCCAGTGCGCGCGTCCGGTCGGCACCGTGAACGCCGCGGGCATCGCCAACCATTCCGCGCCCTGCGAAACCAGCTCGCGGTAAAGCTCGGGAAAGCGCATGTCATAGCACACGGACAGGCCGAGTTTGCCGACCGGCGTGTCCGCAATGACCGGCTCGCGGCCCGGACGCACATGGGTGGATTCTCGATACTGTTCATCGCGGCCTGGGATGGTGACATCGAACAAGTGAATCTTGTCGTAGCGCGCCACCCGCTTTCCGGCCGCGTCAATCAATAGCGAGGCGTTTGCCACTCGCTGGGCGTCATTGGTCCGGATCACGATCGTGCCGCCCAAAATCCACATGTTCAGTTGCTTTGCGGTATCTCTCAAGAATGTTTGCACGGCGCCAGTGCCGTCCGCTTCGGCGACTTGCAGCTTGTCCGCGTCCTTGAGGCCGATGAAGGAAAAGTTCTCCGGCAGACAGGCGATCAGTGCGCCCGCTTCCTTGGCCTCGCGCAGCAGCTCGCCGGCCGCGGCGAGATTGTCAGCCACGACATGGCTCGAGGTCATTTGTATTGCGGCGACTTTGCCCATCTATTTCGGTACCTCGGCAGTCGCAGCGGCTGCGTCTGCGCTTTTGATGCGTTCGACCGTCGGATTATCCCAACTGCCGGTAATGCGATAATACCCTCGCGCCAGGCCTTTCAGCGGCTGTTTGAACACCTGCGTGAATAGCAGCGCGGCCGCGCCGCAGAGCGGCCCGCATACCAGCGTGCTCGCCACCGGTATGGACAGCGAATTGCCGACGTTGCCCGTTATTACTGCAGTTTGGTCGTAATCCTTGTTTTTCAAGCCAACCCGGCCAATTAGTCCGATTTCAGCCGCCGGCCCCTTCAGCAGCACGTTTTCGGTTTTGGCATTGCCGTCGCTCAGATCGAAATCGCCATGAACGCTGTCAAATGCCAGACCCTTGTCGGTCAGGTCGCTGAAATCGAGCGCCAGCCGGCGCGGCAGCGCGGCAATACTCGTGAAGCCCAGCACGCGGCCGGCGCCGGGCTTGAGGCCGAGGACTTGGCCCTTCTCCAGCGATAATTGGACGTGGCCGACCACTTGGGCGAGAGCCGCTGTCGTCGGCGCACCCAGCCAGGTTAGGTCAAATTCCATCTTGCCGCTTTTGGCCTGAATGACGTCGGCGTAACCCAAATCCTTCAGGGTACCCTGCACATCGGTGCTGGTTAAAGTGCCCTTGATGCGGCTGACGCCGGCATCCTGGGCACGCCATTCACCCTCTGCATTGACGCTGAAAGTCGGCGCCGTCACGCTCAAGGATTTGAGGGCGACGCCCTCCTCCTCCTTGGCGAGCGTCGCGGTCACATCGCCGAATTGCCGTTCGCCCCAGATCAGTTCCTTGGCGTGGAAATAAAGGGGCGGCATGCCGCGCGGATCGGCATCCGGCGGTACGTTTGCGCTGCGGCCCGCCGCCGCGGAATCCTCCGCGTCCGCAACATCGAAATGCAATCGGTCAAACTGCAGACTCCATGGTTCGGTCGAAACGTCGGCGTTGGGAATCGTGATCGTACCGCTCACATTGGGACCGCCGACATTGATGCGCCAGCTGCGCTCGGAGACCAAGAGATCGAGCGACACATCGCGAAACGCCAGACCCAAGTAATCCAATTCGGCCACATTGAGCTTGGCGTTGCGCATGTAGTACGACAGCGGCTTGGCATCCTTGGGTGCATCCTTAGGCTGCGCGCTCAAGCGCAACCAGCCGCCCAAATCCAAGCGCTGCACGGAGCCGCCGATACTCAAGATCTGCGCATCGCCGCCGCCGGATTCGCTGCCGCCGAAACTCATCGAGGCGTGCGCGAGGCGCATGCCGGCGGAATCGGTCTCCAACGCATAGGAGCTGCTGACCAAAGAGCCGAGGGCGAAGCTTCCCTGCGGAACCCCCGATGCCGGCCACTGGATCTCGAGCCAAGAAGGCATCGGCGTGGAGGCGTCCTTGTCCAACGGTGCCGGCAGCTTCATGTCGAATCCCACCAGCGTGCTGCTGATCCGCAAGGAGCGCTCGCGCGCCGGTTCGGGCGTAATTTTAAGCACGCCGCGCCAATCCGTTTGGCCGCTGACGGACATGAACTCAGGTACTCCGAGCGCCGCGCGCACGGCATCCGCCGTCACGGTGCCGCGGAATTCAAGCTGCGTGCGCGTGACGGGCTTGTTGCGCGGCGTGCGTGCCTGCATTTGGAAGGCGCCGCCCAACAATTGGCCGTGAACATCAGCACGAGCGACCTGGCCGCCGTCGATGTCGAACTCACCGGCGACATCCGTGGCCGTCGTCGGCGAGCCTGACCTGTTGACGCTGGCGCCGTCCAAGCGGCCATGAATCAGCACTTGTCGATGCGTAAGATCCTTGAACGGCAAGAATAAATCCACCGTGGCCTCGAGCGGTCCGCGGGCCTCCACGTTCGAGAAGGCATGTTCGGCGATCGCATCGAGCGGCGACGCGCGCAAAAATGTGAGCGCGCTCGCCGCATCGCCGCGCGCGTTGGCGTGGATCTTGAGCTCGCCGCTGTTGAAGTCCGGGAAGTGCGCTTCGCCCGACTCCAGTACCAGATCGCCGATGCGGCCGCTCAACATGCGCGCACTCATGCCCTGATTGCGAAACTCCGCGGACACGGCGAGATTTTCCGCCGGCGCCCATCCCTCGCTGTAATTCAAGGTCAGGCCTTCGATCGTGGTGCGGGCAGAAAATATGCCGCCGCCGTCGCGAAATGGAAACTTCCGCACCGGACCTTGAAACAACAGGGATGCCCGCAAACGCCCGGCCACAAACGCCTGATTGAGCCACGCGAGCGCTCCGGGTCCGATCAGACCGTTCGGCAGATAGTATCGCGCATTCGCCGCGTTGCCGTTTTGAATGCCGCCGACCAAGGTCAGCACGGGCGAAGACTCATCGCTGGGCTGATGCCATGCTATTTGTCCGCGGATGTCGGCGTCGTGCGTCTTGATCTCCCAATCGGGCGAGGCAATCAGCAGCTCCGCAGCGGTTCGCTTCCAGTAAATATTTGCCTTGAGGCGCTCCAGTTCCACGGACCTCGGAAACTGCGTCGGCCAATGAAAAACGCCGACATTGGTATCGATGCTGACCTGTCCGCCACGCTCGGTGCCGGCGATCGAACCGGCGATGCCGCGCAGTCCCGGCACGCCATTCACCGCAGCAAGCCCTGCATGCTGAAACTTGGCCTGCACCTGCATTCGCCACGGCTCCGCCGGTTGCGCGCGCTCGAAGGCGATCGATACATCCGTCCATTCTCCGCTCGGCGCAATATCGCGCAGGCGTTCGCGCAGATCCTTCTGCGGCAGCAGTCCGGTCAGCGGCAGCAATGATTCCGCGCGCAGGTAGGTGGCGCTGGCTCGCAGGTTCAGCAGGCCGGCGGGGGTTTCCTGCCAGGCGATATCGAATGCCGATTCCGGCTCGCGGCGTGCCACCCGCACGCGCTGGCCGCGGAGGCTCCATTGATCGCCGGTGTGAGTCAGGGTCAGGGCGCCGCTCATTTGATCAAACTTTGCGACCGGTCCCTCGGGCAGCAGCATCGAGAAGTCCGTTGCGCCGAAATCGACATCGGCGCGCGCCAGCGTCGCGCCGTGGCCGAGCGCGGCAATATCGAAGGCGCCGGTGCCTGAACTTAAGTTGCTCAAGGTTTCGGGCAGAAACCTGTGCCATCCGGGAAACGAAATGTCGCGCGCTTTCGCCAGTGCATCCCATGCCAGATTCTGCACATCGCCGCTGCCGCGCCCGTGCCCCTCGAAGCTCACGGTGCCACCGAGCTCGGGGGGCAATTGCGCGCTGAAGGCGAGCGTTAGCTCGCGCGCGTCGCGCCGTACATCGATATCCACGCCCTGCAGGGTTAGCTGCGGCAGCAGCGTGTTCCAATTCTCCATGCCGAGCACTGCATGCCGAATGACCAGTCTCCCGGCCGGCAGGTCGCCAAGGCGAAGCGAGCCCAATGACGAGTCCTCGCCTCCCAGTTCAATTTCCGAGGCAACGGCAAAGCGGGTGGGGCCGAGTCGTACCACGGAGATGTTCGGCGATTCCACTTCGATGCGCCCTGCCAGCAATTTGCCGCTGCGAATCAGCTGCCAAATATCCGCCGCGACCCGGCCGCCGGCGGCGCGCGCGAGCACGCGCTGATCGTCCTTCGAGCGCAGTTCCAGCTGCTCGAAGTAAAGCTCCGGGCCATACCAACGGAAGGCCGGCGAGACATGCGCGAAGGTGATGTGGTAGCCGGTTTGCGCATACAGCCATTGCTTGATTTCCGCCTGGTACTGGGGCGCGCGATCGAGCGCCAGCTTGACCCCCAGCATCGCGAGCAGCACCAGCAGCAGGAGCCCCCCGAAACTGAACGCCAATACCTTGCCGAGCTTACGAATGGTCATTTACATCAGGACGACGTCGTACTGATCCACGGTGTAGAGCGCTTCGGTCTGCAGCCGGATGGGTTTGCCTGTGACCAATTCCAGTTCACCGAGCGCGGAGGATTCTTCGTCAAGAAGGCGCTCGATGACGTCTTGATGCGCCAATACCATCAATTGCTGGCACTCGAACTGGCGCGCCTGCCGGACGATCTCGCGAAATATTTCATAGCAGACTGTTTCCACCGTTTTGACAAACCCCTTTCCCTCGCACGTAGGACAAGAGCGGCACAACAGATGTTCCAGGCTCTCCCGCGTGCGTTTGCGCGTCATCTCGACCAGTCCCAAGGGCGACACCGAGGAAATGTTGGTCTTGACGTGATCCTCATTCAACGCACGTTCCAAGGCTTGGATGACCTGGCGGCGGTGTTCAGGCTCCTCCATGTCGATGAAATCGATGATGATGATGCCGCCCAGATTGCGCAGGCGCAGTTGCCGCGCGATGGTGACCGCCGCCTCCAAGTTGGTGCGAAAGATGGTTTCCTCGAGATTGCGGTGGCCCACGAAGGCGCCGGTGTTCACGTCGATGGTGGTCATCGCCTCGGTTTGATCGATGATCAGGTGTCCACCGGACTTCAGCGGCACTTGTCGCTCCAGCGCCTTTTGGATTTCCTCTTCGACGTGATGCAGCTCAAATAGCGGCCGCGGCTCGGAATACAGATCGATGCGCGGCAAAGCCTCCGGCATGAAAGCAGCCGCAAATTCCTGCATTTCCCGATGCGCGCTGGGCTGATCGATCAACACCCGGTCGACATCCGGGCGCATCAAGTCGCGCAGCACCCGCAAGTGCAGCGGCAGATCCGCATGCACCAGATTGCCAGGCTGGGTGCGCAAGCCCTTCTGGCGCACGAACTCCCAGAGCTTGCGCAAATAAATCATGTCGGCGCGCAAAGCTTCCGCCGCCGAGTCCTCCGCGGCGGTGCGCACGATGAACCCCGCGTTCTCCTGGGGCAGGGCGCCGGCTTCAACGGCGGATCGCAGCCGTTCGCGTTCGGTTTCCTTCTCGATGCGCGCCGAGACGCCCACGCCGCGGCCCTGCGGTATGTACACAAGATACCGTGAAGGCAAGGTAATGTAGGTGGTTAGGCGGGCGCCTTTGGTGCCGAGAGGGTCCTTCACGACCTGGACCAGGATCTCATTGCCTTCGGCGACCAGCGAGCGAATGTTTTCGGTATGCGGCGCCTCGATGCCGGTACCGGCGTGACGCGGATCGAAAATGTCGGACGCGTGCAGGAAAGCGGTGCGTTCCATGCCGATGTCGATGAATGCCGCTTGCATGCCGGGCAGTACCCGCGAGACTCGGCCCTTATAAATGTTGCTGATCAATCCGCGGCGGCTGGCGCGCTCCAGAAATACTTCCTGCAGAACGCCATTTTCCACGACCGCGGCGCGGGCCTCGTGCGTGCTGGCATTGATGAGAATATCCGTGCTCATCGCTGCCAACACGTTACGCCGGCGGCCTTGAGCAGCGCCGCGGTTTCGAACAGCGGCAATCCCATCACCCCGGAATAGCTGCCCTTCAGATCACTGATGAAGATGGCTGCGTATCCCTGGATGGCGTAGGCGCCGGCCTTGTCGGAGGGCTCTCCGGTTTCCCAGTAGGCGCGGGCTTCGCTGGGATCGATCGATCGAAACGTGACCGTGCTGTGGCTGACCGCGAGATCGAGGCCCGCGGTGGTGCGCAAGGCGACGGCGGTCAGTACCTCGTGGGCGCGGCCGGACAGCTCGAGCAGCATTGCCATTGCATCGTTCAATCCCGCAGGTTTCCCCAGAATTCTTGTGTCCAGCACCACGGCGGTATCGGCCGCGAGGACCGGAGCGGTGCCTAAATCGCGGCTGCGCTCCCACCCCACCCTGGCCTTGGCCTGCGCCAATCTCGAGACGTAGGCCAAAGCGGACTCGCCCGGAAACGCAGTTTCGTCCAATTCGGCGCCGATCACCCGAAAAGTGACGCCGATTTGCCGCAGCAGCTCGCGCCGGCGCGGCGAACCTGAGGCCAGGTAGATGAAGCTGTCGGATTTCACGCGCGGTGGTAGGGATGACCGGCGGCTAAGCTCATGGCCCGGTAGATCTGTTCCGCGACCACCACCCTCACGAGTGCGTGCGGCAGCGTCAGGGGCGACAGCGACCAGGTTTGATCGGCCCTTTCGAGCACCGCCGGCGCGAGCCCGTCGGGACCGCCGATGAGCAGCGCCAATGGCCGCGCATCCCGCAAGCGCGCGGCCAACCAAGTGCTTAAAGTCTCGGTGCTCATGGGTTTGCCCGCGATCTCCAGTGCGACCACATAGTCATCCTTGCCGATGGCCGCCAGCATGTCCGCCCCTTCGCGCTGTACGGCGCGCTGCGGGTTCTCACCGGCGCTGCGCGTTGCCACGGAAATTTCGTGAAGCTCCAAAACCAGCGGGGTGCGCAGCCGTTTTTGATATTCGGCGAAGCCGCTGTTGACCCAGTCGGGGAGACGCGTACCGGCAGCGATCAACCGGCACTTCATGGCCGAATCAGGCGCGCGCGGCGCGCTTCGTAACGGTCATGTCCCACAGCTTCTCCAGCCCATAGAATTCGCGGACACGCGGCAACATGACGTGGACGATCATTTCATTCAAGTCGATGAGAACCCAATCGCCGTCCTGCTGACCCTCGACGCCGTGCGGCCGGAAACCCGCTTCCTTGGCCTTTTCGACCACGCGCTGCGCAACCGAGCGTACGTGACGATCGGACGTACCGCTCGCGATCACCATGAAATCGGCGATATCGGTCAGGCCTCGAACGTCCAGAAACTTCACTTCGAGAGCCTTCATATCGTCGAGGGCAGCGAGTATCACGGTTTTGAGAGAAGGTGCTTTGGGCGTGCGCACCGCTTTGGGAGGGGCGACAGCTTTCTTGCCGTCTCGAATCTTGCGGGTCGGGGTCTTTTGCTTTGCTGGCACTACGTGGTCCGGTTCCTGGAATAACAATGGGTGTCTAAGATCAGTTTACGCACTGGATCGGGCATGAGGAAGCGCGGATCACGACCCATCCCGATGAGCTGCCTGACCTCGGTGGAGGAAATCTCCAGCTGGGTGACGGCGTGGATGAAGATGCAGCCCGCCCGTGATTCATGCAAATCGTTGATGCGGCCCGTGCCCCGATCCACCAGCAGCTCCCCGAGCGGCCCCATGCCCGGCGCGCGCCATCCGGGACGGTGGGCCACCACCAAATGCGCCAGCTGCAGCAGTTCCTGCCACTGATGCCACTTCGGCAGGCTTAAAAATGCATCCATGCCGACGATCAGGCAGAGGCTCCGGTCTGGATACTCGTGGCGCAGTTCGGCCAAGGTTTCCACCGAATAGGAGGGCCCTTCCTTACGGACCTCGCGATCGTCGACGACAAACCCTGGCTGGCCCGCCACCGCCAATTGCACCATTTCCAGGCGCAGTTTGGCATCGGCGATGGGTTGATCGCGGTGCGGCGGATTGCCCGCCGGGAGAAAGCGGATTTCCTTGAGGCGCAGGGCCTGCTGTAGCTCGAACGCCGTTCGCAGGTGGGCATAGTGAATCGGGTCGAACGTGCCGCCAAAAATGCCCATTGGGTTCATGGGGTCACCCTGCCTCAAATCCCGCTGGCTTGCAAAGCGCCGGCGAACGCCCCGGTGAGCCCGGTGAGCGCGCTCCACGGGTCGCCCGCAGACAATCCTTTGATGACGCGGTCGGTATGGCTGGCCTGTAGCAACAGGGGCGCCAGGGGCAGCTTCTTCAACCGCGCCAGCGCGCGCCCCGATGGGTTCGCCGCCAGGTTCCAGCCGCTGCCCCGCACTGCTCCGCCCGGCGCGCCCCGCAAACGGTCGCGTTCACGTGCCTGCCACATTCCCCGCAACTCCCGTACCAACGCCCACAAAATCAGCGTGGGTTCGACTCCCTCGCTCTTCAGCCCGAGCAGCACGCGCAGCGCGCGGGCCGCGTCGCCGGCCGCGGCCGCTTCCGCCAGTTGGAACACGTCGTAGCGTGCGCTGTCGCCGACCGATTGCAATACCAGCGGGGCGCCGATCGGCTCGCCGTTTGCCAGCAGCCCAAGTTTCTCGAGCTCCTGCTGCGCGGCCAGCAAGTTGCCTTCGACCCGATCGACGATCAGCTGCGAAGCCTCGGCATCGATTTCGAGGTGCAGCGCTTTTGCCCTCGCGCGCAGCCAGCCCGTCAGTGCAGCCGCTTCGACCGGGAAGATCGGCACCCACGCACCGTGCTTTTCGATCGCCTGTACCCAGGGAGCATCGCTGACTTTCCTGTCGAGCTTGTCGGTAATGATGAGGTAGGTCAGGTCGGGCGCCGACTGCGCCGCCAGTTCCGCCAGCAACGCGGCGCCCTTGTCCGGTTTTCCGCTCGGCATGCGCAGTTCAAACAGTCGCCGCTGCGCGAACAAGGACAGCGATTGGCTGGCCAGACGCAGCTCATCCCAGTTGAAACTGCGGTCGATGAAGAACACTTGCCGGTCCGCTCCGGCGGCGCGCGCGGCGGCACGAATGGCATCGGCGGCTTCCGCGACCAGCAGAGGCTCATCGCCGGAGACCAAGTAAATTCCGGCCAAACCTCGGGCCAATGCCGCGGACAACTGTTCGGCGCGTATACGCAATTAATTCCGCGCCCGGATTGATCGCACCAAGTGCGGACGGTTAATAATCGAAGGTGGCGCGCGCAGCCGCATATTCGCCCTCCATACGCGCCACCAACCCTTCCACACTCTCGACCTCGTGAATGCCGCTGACGCTTTGGCCGGCGCTCCAAATATCGCGCCACGCCTTGGCCGCCGTATTGCCGCCGGTTCCGAAATTCATTTTGGTCTTGTCCGCCTCGGGCAGATGATCGGGATCGAGACCGGCGCGTGCAACACTGCCGCGCAGATAATTGCCGTTCACGCCGCTGAACAAGGACGTGTAGACGATGTCCTCGGCCGCGCTGTCGATGAGCATTTGCTTGTACTCGGGCGGCGCGTTGCCCTCCTCCGTCGCAATGAATCGCGTTCCCAGATACGCCAGATCCGCGCCCAAGGCTCGAGTCGCCAGCACATCGGCGCCGCTGCTCATGGCGCCGGACAGGATGATGGCGCCCGGATAGACCTCGCGAATTTGCTTCACCAGGGCAAACGGGCTCAGCAATCCTGCATGGCCGCCGGCACCCGCGCATACCGCAATGATCCCATCGACGCCCTGCGCGGCCGCCTTTTCCGCATGACGCAGATTGATGACGTCATGAAACACGATGCCGCCGTAGCCATGCACCGCGGCCACGACTTCGGCGGGCGGCCGCAAGCTGGTAATGATGATGGGAACTTTGTGTTTCACACACAGCCCAACATCCTCTTCCAAGCGATTGTTGCTGCTGTGCACGATCTGATTGACCGCGAAGGGCGCGACCTTCCGTTGGGGGTTGAGCCGTTGAAACGCCGCCAGCTCTTCCGTTATCTGCGCCAGCCAATCGTCGAGTTGCGAGGCGGGCCTCGCGTTCAGCGCCGGGAATGACCCCACGATACCGGCCTTGCATTGCGCCAAGACCAATTGGGGAGTGGAGACGATGAACATCGGAGCGCCGATGACAGGCAAGCGCAGATGACCGCGCAGAATCTCAGGAATTGGCATTGATTTTAGACTTCAGCAACTTTAAGGCTTCAGGGTGGCCGCTCTGGCATTATGGCGCACTCCGGCGAACAACAGCAGATAGGATAATAAATTGAAACACCTGGCATTGACCTTGGTACTGGCAGCGGCCGCCTTCCCTTTGACTGCGCTTGCCGATCAGCCGCCCCTGATCGACCGCAATCTCTTTTATGGTGAGGTCACCATCGCCGGCGCACAGATCTCTCCGGACGGGCGCTATCTTTCGTTCCTGAAACCCTACAAAGGAACCCGCAATATTTGGGTGAAGGCCGCCGATGAACCGTTCAGCGCCGCACGTCCCGTGAGCGCCGAAGCAACTCGCCCCATCCGCAGCTATTTCTGGAGCCATGATTCCAAGTACATCCTGTACGCGCAGGACTCCGGCGGCGATGAAAATTTCAATGTGTACGCGATCGATCCGACGCTGCCGGCGGACGCGAAGACCGGCGTCCCGCCGACTCGCGCGCTCACGAATTTAAAGGGAGTGCGCACCGAAATCTTTGCCTTGCCCAAGGCGAAGCCGGACGTACTCTATATCGGACTGAATGACCGCGACCGCAAGTGGCACGATTTGTACGAGCTCAGCATCTCGAGCGGTGCGAAAAAACTCGTGCGCAAGAATACCGATGAGATCGCGAGCTGGCAGTTCGACGACTCGGGTACATTGCGCCTCGCGGTGAGAACCACCAAGAACGGCGACACCGAAACTTTGCGGGTCGATGCCGACGGCTTCAAGCCCCTCTACAGCTGCAGCGTGCTGGAAAATTGCGCCGCGTTCGATTTCGACGCCGGCGGCAAAAACGTCTACTTCGCCACGAACAAAGGCGCGTTGGATCTGACCGAATTGGAAATGATGGACCTCGCCTCGGGCGCCACCACCAAGGTCGAGGGCGATCCCGACAAGCGCGTCGATCTGTACAACGTCGAGATTTCGCAGCTCGATCACCGTATTCTTTTTACCGAATACGAAGATGACATGTTGCGGCGCTACTTCAAGGATCGGCCGTTCGAGGCCGACTATCGCTGGCTGCAGTCGAAGCTGCCGGGGCTGGAAATCAGTTTCGGCGCCCGCTCAAACGATGAGAATATCTGGATCGTCAGTGCCCACAGCGATACCGAACCGGGGATCGTTTATGTGTGGAACCGCAAGGCCAAGACCCTGGCACAACAGTACCGCGTGCGCGAGGAGATCCCGCGCGACGCCCTGGCACAGCGCAAGCCCTACCACTACAAGTCCTCCGACGGCCTCGACATTCCGGCCTACTTGACCTTGCCGAAAGGATTGCCGGCGAAAAACCTGCCGCTCGTGGTGTATCCGCACGGCGGGCCTTGGGCCCGGGATTCATTCGGCTACGACACGAATGCGCAATTTCTCGCCAACCGCGGCTACGCGGTGCTGCAGCCGAATTTCCGGGCCTCCACCGGCTTCGGCAAGAAATTCCTCAACGCCGGCAACGGCGAGTGGGGCCGGAAAATGCAGGACGACATTACCTGGGGGGTCAAATCACTCGTGGCTTCCGGGGTGGTCGATCCGAAGCGCGTCGGTATTTCCGGCGGTTCCTACGGCGGTTATGCCACGCTCGCCGGCGTCGCATTCACGCCGACGGTTTACGCCGCCGCGGTCGCTTATGTCGCCCCCTCCAATCTGATTACCCTGCTCGATGCCATTCCCCCGTATTGGGAAGCCGGCCGCAAGCAAATGTATACGCGCATGGGCGATCCCACCACGCCGCAAGGCAAGGCGCTGCTGGTGGCCGAGTCGCCGCTGACACAGGCCAAGGCAATCGTGACGCCATTGTTGGTGGTACAGGGAAAGAACGATCCGCGCGTCAATGTCAGGGAGAGCGATCAGATCGTTGCAGCGGTCCGCGACAACGGCAAGCCGGTCAAATATCTCGTGGCGCCGGATGAGGGCCACGGCTTCGCCCGGCCTATCAATACCTTGGCGTACGTGACGGCGATGGAAGAATTCTTCGCGCAATATCTCGGCGGCCGCAGCCAGAAAGAGGTGCCCGCCGATGTGGCGGCCAAGCTCAAGGACATCACGGTCGATCCGAAGACAGTAAGCGGCGCTGTCAGCTTGAAGGGCGCGTTGGCCCCGGGCGCGGCTGGCGCGGCGGGCGCGGCGAAGTAACCGTGCTGCCTTAAGCCCGTCGGCGCGGCCTTAACCGCGTCGATCCGACCTTAAGTGCGTCGGCCGATTTTCGCGATCGGCACGTTGATTTCGGAAGGCGACTGCGGTGCGGACGAAGATTCCGTGCCGCAGCTGTCGCAACCGCCGCACGCCGCTTGAGCCTTGCCGGATGCCGCGGCGAGCCGTTGCGCAACGCCGGCCAGTTTCAGGAATGACGGCGCCGCGGCGAGAATCAGGCTCAAGTGCCCCAGAATCCGTTTGCGCAACGCGCGCGGTCCGAGCTTGACGAGGGCGTAGCCCAGGCTGGCCAGGAGCACGGCGGTGACGAGAACATTATCGAGAACGGCGTTCATGAGTACGCGAGTGTCAGCTGAGTGCGGTGGCGATGCGAAACGTGATCCATGATCCTACGTACGCCATCGCAAATAAATAGGCCGCCATGATGATGGGGTAGCGCCAGGAGTTGGTCTCGCGCTTAACCGTGGCCAAGGTCGAAAGGCACTGCGGCGCGAATACGTACCACGCGAGCAGCGATAGCGCCGTTGGCAGACTCCAAGACTGCGTGATCAGCGGCGTCAATGCGCTGCTGACATCGTTACCGGTCGCCGACAGGGCGTAGACGGTGCCCAAGGCGCCGACAGCGACCTCGCGGGCCGCCAGACCCGGCACGAGTGCGATGGATATCTGCCAGTTGAATCCGATGGGCTTGAACAGCACCGCCAGCCACGCGCCCAAATGTCCCGCGATACTGTACTGAATGGCCGGGCCGGTCGCTCCGGGCGGCGGCGCGGGAAAGGAACTCAAGGCCCAGAGTATGACCATCAGCGCAAGAATGATGGTGCCGACGCGGCTCATGAATATTTCAACGCGCTGCCACAGGCCGATGGCTAAATTGCGCAAATTCGGCCAGTGATATGCCGGTAGCTCGAGCATCAGCGCTTGAAAGCCCCCGCGCTTGCCAGTGCGTTTGAGCACGAACGCCACCGCCATCGCACTGACCACGCCGATGACGTACAGCGCGAACAGCACCACGCCCTGCAATTCCAGGCCGCCCCAGATGGTGCGCCGTGGAATGAAGGCGCCGATGATCAATGCGTAGACCGGCAGGCGCGCGGAACAGGTCATCAGCGGCGCAATCATGATGGTGGCCAGGCGATCGCGGGGATTTTGGATGGTGCGCGTCGCCATGATCCCGGGGATGGCGCAGGCAAAGCTCGACAGCAACGGAATGAAGGCGCGGCCCGACAAGCCGACGCTGCCCATGACGCGATCGAGCAGGAATGCGGCGCGCGGCAAGTAGCCCGAATCCTCGAGCACCAGAATAAAAAAGAACAGGATGATGATTTGCGGCAAAAACACCAGCACGCTGCCGACCCCGGCCAGCACGCCGTTGATGAGCAAATCCTTGATCAGGCTGCTGGGCAGTACCGATCCCAGCCAATTGCCGAATAGGGCGATGCCGTTTTTGATCTCGTCCATGGGCACCTGCGCCCAGGCAAACACCGCTTGAAATACCAGGAACAGGATCACCGCGAGAATTACCGGCCCGAGCACCGGATGCAGCACCAACGCATCGAGCCGATCGCTCAAGGTCACGCCATCGAGCCGGTCAGCGCCGACCACACCCAAGATTCTGCGCACCTCCGCTTGATCTTGCTCGATGTCCATTCTGCTCAAGGGTTGCCAGGACGCGGCAGACGCCGTGCGTTCGGGCATGACGGTGGAATCAAGCACCTTGATCAGGGCTTTGACGCCTGTGGTTTTGACGCCGACGGTCTCCACCACCGGCACGCCCAATTCGACCGCGAGACGATCGGCATCGATGACAATGCCCTTGCGGCGCGCAATGTCGGTCATGTTGAGCGCCACGACCATGGGCAGCCCCAGGCGCTTCAAGCTCAATACCAAGCGCAGATTCTGGCGCAGGTTGGTCGCGTCGGTCACGCAGACGACAAAATCGGGGGCGGTCTCCCCGGCGCGGCGCCCCAGCAGCACATCGGCCGTCACCTGTTCATCAGGGGTCAACGGATCCAGGCTGTAGGCGCCCGGCAAATCCAGGATACGAATTCGTGCGCCCGACGGCGTGAGCAGCGAGCCTTCTTTGCGTTCGACGGTGACGCCGGCGTAATTGGCGACTTTCTGCCGGCTGCCGGTCAGAATATTGAACAGGGCTGTCTTGCCGCAGTTGGGATTTCCAACCAAGGCGATCAGAGGACTGGGAGCGCTGCTCGCGACGTCCATGGAGACTTAAGGCAGCTGCGGCTGCTCCGGACGTACGCGGATACAGGCGGCCTCGAAAAGTCGCAAGGCAAAGGTGCCGGTTCCAATGCGCACGGCGATCGGCGCACGCGCCAACAGCCCCCGGGCGACGATGCGGACTGCCTCACCGGGCAGAAACCCTAATTCAGCCAGGCGACGGCCCACCTCGGCGGGTGCCTTTGAATCGGCCCCCGATACCGAAACCACGCGCGCGGAGGCTCCCGGCGCCAGTTCCGCGAGCGGAATATCGGCGCTAACCGAAGTCGCAAGGGCCAAGGGGAGTGCATCTAGCATAAACGCGATTCTATATGAGAATCGTTCCCATTACTATTACGGGATCACATTCCTGTCTTTCACCCAAGACGGTTCCTGATAGTCTTGAGTGTCCTAAGAATCATCGGAGGCGTATGAAATGCCTACGCTTTTTGAGAAGATCATCGCTGGCGAGCTGCCGGCGACCGTACTCTACCGCGACCCGCGCGTGATTGCGTTTTTGGACATCCGCCCTGCGGCGCCGGTGCATATACTCATTGTCCCGAATAAACCCATACCCACAGCCAATGATATTGCCGACGAGGATGAAGCGCTGATCGGCCACATGTTCATCGTGGCGCGCGATCTTGCACGACAGCAAGGCATCGCCGAGAGCGGCTATCGGCTGATCATCAATTGCAATGCGCATGGCGGCCAGGAGGTGTATCACTTGCATGTGCATCTTTTGGGTGGACGGCCGCTTGGGCCGATGGTGGCGCGAGCTTAGATGCGAAAATAAAGAGGATCAGTGATGAAGAAGAAAAAGGCCGTGCGCGCCAATTCACGCGCCTCCCTGAAGGCGGCGGCTAAAAGGCCGTCGGTCAGCGCCGCCAAATCCACGCGCGCCATGAAAGCGCGGGAGATTTCTCGCCCCAGTCCGCGCAGCGTACCGCGCCGCGAATTGTACCCGGCGCTCGAGCCGTATCGGCACGGCTACCTGCGCGTCTCGGACATTCACGAGATTTACTACGAAGAAAGCGGCAATCCCTTGGGCAAGCCGGCGGTTTTTCTGCACGGCGGTCCTGGCGCCGGGTCGGACAAACGCGCGCGGCAGTTCTTCGACCCGCGCCACTATCGCATCGTCGTGTTCGATCAGCGCGGCTGCGGACGCAGCCGTCCGAGTGCCAGCCTCATCGAGAACACGACCTGGCACTTGGTCGCCGACATCGAGCGCTTGCGCAAACACTTGAACATCGAGCGCTGGCTGGTGTTCGGCGGTTCTTGGGGCAGCACGTTGGCGCTCGCGTACGCGGAGGCGCATCCGGAGCGCGTCAGTGAAATCGTATTGCGCGGAATTTTTCTGCTGCGCTATGCGGAAATTCGCTGGTTTTATCAGCACGGCGCCTCGGAAGTTTTCCCGGACGCCTGGGAGGCCTATCGTGACGCCATCCCGCTCGATGAGCGCGACGACTACTTGAGCGCATACCACAAGCGCCTGACGGGTACGGATCAGCGCGTCGCCTTGACCGCCGCTCGCGCCTGGTCCGTGTGGGAGGCAGCCTGCAGCTTTCTGCTCAGCAACGTCGATAACATCAAGAAATGGGGCGAAGACCAATTCGCGCTGTCGGTCGCGCGCATCGAATGCCATTATTTCGTGAATCGCGGTTTCTTGCGCAGCGAGAGTCAACTGATCGACGATGTACCGCGCATTCGAAATATTCCAACCACCATTGTGCAGGGCCGCTATGACGTTGTTTGCCCGGCGACCAGTGCGTGGGATTTGCACCGTGCCTGGCCGGAGGCGGACCTGCGCATTGTGCCCGACGCGGGCCACTCCGCCTTTGAACCGGGCAATACCCACGAGCTGGTGCTCGCAACCGATCGATACCGCAGCCGCTAAGAAGTAACGCGAAGGGGTGACAAGTGTCTGAACTGGCTTACATTGGCTTGGCGCGCGCCACCGACGCGCGCGAAATTGCGGAAATGTCGCGCGATCTCATCGAACAGGGATTGACCTGGTCATGGACGCCGGCACGCGTGCAGCATTTTATTTCCGGTCCGGAATCCTCCGTCGTGGTCGCGCGCCGCGAACAGCGGATTGCGGCGTTCGCGATCATGCATTTCGGCGACGACGTTGCGCATTTGAATTTGCTCGCGGTCGCGCCGGAACATCGCCGCCAGGGCTTGGGATCGCAGCTCATGGACTGGCTCATCCGGACCGCGGTGGAAGCCGGTGTATTTCGCATCAATCTCGAATTGCGCACGCAGAACGACGCGGCCCGAATCTTTTACGGGCGCCTCGGGTTTGACCAACTCGGCGTGGTGCAAGGCTACTATCAAGGCCGCGAGGCGGCATTGCGCATGTCGCGGCACCTGGCAAAAACTTAAAATTCAAGTCGCCGAACGCGCCGTCCCATCCTTGAGATCGCCGTCTGGAACGGCCGCTCGAGTGGCCCGTTTGGCGGGGTGCAGCGGGAACACCACCGTCACGCGGCAACCGCGCCCCGGGCCGGTATCCACCGTCATTTCTCCCGCGGCGTCCCGCACCCGGTCGGCGACACTCCATAAGCCGAACCCGTGCGCACGGGGCTCGAACAGGCTCAGCTGCCATTCAAATCCCGAGCCACGGTCCTCCACGACGACGCGCAACTCATCCGGGCTGCGCGTTACGCTGACCGAGGCGAACTGCACGCCGGAGTGCTTGACGACGTTGCGCAGCAATTCACGGATGACCTTGAAGACCAGCACTCGCAAATCGATGCCGATGGCTGCATCCTCGGCGGCCACATTCAGCTCGACCTGCAGATTGTCTTTGCTGCGCATATAGACGCTGAGCCACTTGAGCGCCGGCTCCAACCCCAATTCATACAATCCCGGCGGACTCAAATCGGCGATCACGCGCTGCGCGATTGCCTGCACTTCACGCACGGTGTTGGTCGCTTCGCTGAGCAACAGCCGGATCTCAGGCGGCGAACGCGCCACCAGTGCGTCCAGCGTCATCGACAATCCAATCAACTGCTGGCCGATGCCATCGTGTAGATCGACCGCGGTGGCGCGCCGCGCGCGCTCTTCGGCGCCCACCAATTCGCGCGCATAGAGCTTCAGGCGATCTTGATTCTGGCGCAGCCGTTCATTCAGATTGACCAGTTCGGTGACATCCTGGGCGACGCCCCACAGGCGCACCAAGTAACCCTGCTCGATCACACCGCGAAATGCAGTGATGTAAGTGCGCGGCCGGGCGTTCACCGACACGGAGAACTGCAGCGCGTCCATCGAGTAACCCTGATGCGATGCCGCGCCCAAGTGCTGGATGAACATCGCAAACCAGGGCATGTCGGCGCGCCACTGGCGCGCATCGGCCTCGGACAGGCCCATGTCGCGGTTCATGCGCAAGTACGTCAGATTGCTCTCGGCGACGTAGGCGTGAGTCTGCAGCCACGCGATCTGATCGCCCACCGGCAGATGCGGGTCCAGCGGCGCGCCCAATTCGACACGCCACACGGCCTCGGAACTGTGTTCGATGAAATTGCGGTAGCGCTCCTCGCTGGCGCGCAATTGCTGATAGGCGTTTCTTTTCTCGAGCAGCACGACGGTGAGCAGGAAATTGATCACCGCCAGGGTCGCGAGATACAGCTGCACCGCACCCACCCGGACGAAGGGATTCGGGTCGCCCGCGAAAGGTCCCAACCCGCGGCTCGCGAAGTAAGACACCAACAACGCGGTCGCCGCGACGAGCATGGTCGACCAGCGCGGCGGCATGCGAAATGCCGCGACCACGACAAAGGCCAGCAGCACGAAGGGCATGTCAAGGATCGTGGTGACCCCGCCCGGCGGCGCGGAAAACACCCAACTGGTCATGGCCAGCATCGCGAATCCGATCAGCATCATTTCGACGGCCGGCCCCGCCGGCGCCGAATGCTGGCGGGCATGCACTCGCACTGCCCAACCCATGACGATCGGCGCGATGCACAAGGATCCCAGCCAATTGCCGGCCCACCAGATCTGACATTCGCGCACATAGTCAGGACCGCCGAATGTCTGGGTCGTACCATAGGCGCCCACCAGCGCGCTCGCCGCGGCGCCGACGGCAACCGAAGCGATGAACAACAGCACATTGCGCATCCGCGGAACTCTTGGGGTGTCGATGAGCCGCGAGGCAACCAATGCGCCGACCATGCCGTCGATCGAGTTGGCAACGGCATACGGCACGTACGTGGCGAGGCGAAAGTGGTCGGACTGAATGGCGCCGGCCGACAGTTCGATTGTCAGCTGGATCCCTAAGATCCAAATCCAATTGCGGCGCGGCGAAAGCCACAAGGCCATGAACAGCAGGCCCGCGGCCGGCCATATGATGGTCAGCGCCTCGGTGTTCTCGTGCAGCCTCAGGCCCAGCACCACGAGCAGCAAGTAGAGGGCGGCAAAGACGGCGAGAGACCGGGCGCCTTTCGCAATTCCGTCGCGCGTGAAATCCCATTCAAGCCCTGCTGGCCGGTTTGCGGGCGCGGTCGGCGTCGGCACTTTTTCAAGACCTCCCTGTTGGGAGATGATTGTGCGCCAGTTTGTTGCGATACTGCAAAGGATCCATGGCTGCCGAAAACACCACGCGCATCTTCGGTACCACCCAACGGCTCGTTGCGAGCATCGGGCAGGGAACCTGGAAAATCGAAGGCTCGGCTGCCGCCGATGTCATCGCCGCGTTGCGCCGCGGCCTCGACCTGGGCCTGACGCATATCGATACGGCGGAAATGTACGGTTCGGGCGCGTCGGAAAGAATCATCGGCAAAGCGATCGAGGGGCGGCGCGACGAGGTGTTCTTGGTGTCCAAGGTGCTGCCCAATCATGCATCGAAAAATGGCACCCTCGCTGCCTGCGAGAAATCACTGGCGCATCTGCGCACCGACCGGCTGGACTGCTTCTTGCTTCATTGGCGCGGAAGCGTGCCGTTGGAAGACACCATTGCCGCATTCGAGACACTGGTGCGCCAGGGCAAAATCCTGGCGTGGGGTGTGAGCAATTTTGACGTGCAGGATTTGGCCGAGGTGGCCGCAATCGCCGGTCCCGGTCATCCGGCGTGCAATCAAGTTCTCTATCACCTGAAGGAGCGCGCGATTGAGCATGCCGTGCTGCCCTGGTGCGCCCAGCATGGGACCGCCGTGGTTGCCTACACGCCTTTCGGCCAGTCGCCGGGAATCTTCGCAGGCGAATCGAAGGCCGCCAAAGTGCTGCGTGAAATTGCCGATTCCCATGGCGCCACGCCCCGTCAGGTGGCGCTGCGCTTTCTGTTGCGCCAGCCCGAGGTCTTTGTCATTCCCAAGGCCTCGGATATTGCGCACGTGACGGAGAACGCCGGAACATACAATGTGGAGCTCAACGACTCGGACATGGCCAAGATCGATGCGGCGTTTCCAGTGGGCAAAGCGCCACGCGGACTACCAATGATTTAGCAGGCCGGCTTGTGATTTTGATCGGCTCGTGAGCGCTCGTCAGGGAGCGTGAAAAGACTCAAGGCCCGAAGGCCACAGGACCTTGAGTCTTCTCACGCTCCCTGACAAGAACTCGGGCCGATCAATATCACAAGCCGACGCTGCCGGAGGGTGTTGGGTGCGACAGCTCATTTTCCGGCCTACCTGCGCATGAGACCACCCGACCGAAGATGGCCACCGAAACTCGTCCTCCGTCACTTGTGAATTTGAGCGTCCACCGTGAACGGCCTGATGGGATGGGAAGCGTCGAGGTCCTGCTCCTCCGGACCTCGACGCTTCCCATCCCACCAGGCCATCCGCGCCGCTCAATTTCGCAAGTGCCGGAGGACTAGCGCAAGATCTGCCGCCCCACCGCGTCAATGCTCGACGTACCGGTCAATGCCAACGTCACGCGCAGTTCATTGCGCATGATCTCAATCGCCTTGGTCACGCCCGCCTGCCCCGCGGCTGATAAAGCGTACAGGAACGCTTTGCCGATCAGCGCGCCTCTCGCCCCGAGCGCCAGCGCCTTGGCGATGTCTTGACCCGAGCGGATGCCGCCGTCGAACATCACTTCGCATTTTCCGCCAACGGCGTCGACGATCTCGCTCAAAACGGAGATCGACGAGGGTGCGCCGTCCAGCTGGCGCCCGCCATGATTGGAAACGACGATCGCGTCTGCGCCGGACGCCGCCGCCAGCCGCGCATCCTCGGCGTCCAGCACGCCTTTCATTATCAGCTTCCCCGGCCAGCGGCTTCGCACCCATTCCACATCGCGCCAATTTGCCGAGGCATCGAATTGCGTGGCAGTCCACTCGGCCAGGGTGTTGATGCCGCTGGAGCCGCCGATCCGGCCAACCAAGTTGCCGAACGTGCGCCGCTTGCCAAACAGGACTTTCAGGGCCCAGCTGGGCTTGGTCGCGACATCCCAGGCATTGCGCAACGTCAATTGCGGCGGGATCGTCAGGCCGTTGCGCGGATCGCGGCGACGTTCGCCGATGACCTGCAAATCGAGCGTCAGCATCAGCGCAGAGCACTGTGCGGCGGCGGCGCGGTCGATCAGCTCTTGATTGAAGCCGCGATCCTTCATCAAGTACTGCTGAAACCAGAAGGGTTCCTTCGTCGCCTCGCGCACATCCTCGATTGAACATATCGACATGGTGCTCAGGCAAAAGGGAATGCCGCAGGCGGCGGCGGCCCGGGCGCCCAGTATTTCACCATCGGCATGAAACAATCCCGCGAGACCGGTAGGTCCGATCGCCAGTGGCATGGAGACCGGCGAGCCGAGCAGGGTCGAGGCCAGCGAAATTTTCGACACATCCACCATGACTCGCTGCCGAAAACTCATCGCGTCGAGATCCGCGGCGTTGCGCCGAATGGTGCGCTCGTCGTACGAGCCGCCGTCGGCATAATCGAAAATCGCTTTGGGGATTCTGCGCTGGGCGAGGCGGCGGAAATCGTCGATGTTTAAGAGTACTGCCATGCCGGCCAGTTTACGGTCGCGTATGGCCGCACAGCAAACGCCAGACGGCCCGGCGCGCGGCCGGGCCGTGAATTCAAGCCAGAGTTCACGCCGGAATCGGCGCGGGCCTCAAGTCTATAGCGAGAGCCAAACGTCTATGCCGCCATGCTTGGTGCAGGCGCGATTCCGATCTTTCGTGGTTGTAAAAAAGCCGTCGTGGCAGCGGGCCGAAGACTTGGGATGATCGTGCCGGTAGCGCTGAATCTGGTCATCGTTGTTGTGATCATCCCGATGAATGTCTGCCTTCATGACTTGATGATCATCTGGCTTGCGATCGTCCGGGCGATCCTGCGCGCTGACCAGCGCTGGGCTCAGTGCGGTCATCGCGAGAGCCGTTAAGGTGAGCAATGTCGGTTTCCAAAAATGCTGCTGCATATCGCTTTCCTCGATCTAAGGTTGGTCGGCGCATGCTATGGCTACGCCGGGCAGCCGGCAACTCCCCGCTGCTACCAGCTCGTGTCGGCGTGAGCCTACGCTTACTTAAGGGAAATTACCCATCCAACCGGATGTTAGCTAAGCTTCGGGGGCCCTTCAGGAGACTCATCTTGCCAACAAGAATATTTTGGCGCGGCGCCGCGCTTGCCTGGCTGCTCTGCCCAGGCATCGATTGCGCGGCGACCGGCGGCGCAGCGGCCGCCGTAGCAGCAAATGTGGACGCGGCGCGCCTGGAGGCAGCGGACTCCGAGCCGCAGAACTGGTTCACGGGCGGCCGCGACAAAGACGGCACGTACTTTTCGCCCTTGACGGCAATCGACGCCGGCAACGTCAAGCAGTTGGGTTTTGCCTGGAGCTACGATTTGGGTGAGCCGCAGCGCGGCCAAGAGGCCACGCCGCTGGTGATCGACGGCGTCATGTACACCTCGGGTACCTGGGGCTACGTGTACGCCGTGGATGCGGCGAGCGGCAAGGAACGGTGGCGCTACGATCCGAAGGCCGATTTCTTCATGGGCAGAAATCCCTGCTGCGATCTGGTCAACCGCGGCGTCGCCGTGTGGCAGGGCAAGGTGTTCGTGGCATCCGTGGATGGACGGCTGCATGCGCTCGATGCGGCAACCGGCAAAAAGCTCTGGGAAGCCGACACCATCGTCGATCGCAAGCTGCCGTATTCGAGCACCGGCGCGCCGCAAATTGCCGGCAGCGTGGTCGTCATTGGCAATAGCGGTGCCGACATGGGACACGGCGCGGTGCGCGGCTACATATCGGCCTACGATTTGCAAACCGGCGCGCTCAAATGGCGCTTCTTCACAGTCCCGCCCGCGGTGGGCCGGCCTTATGAAAATCCCGAGTTGGCCGCGGCCGACAAAACCTGGGATCCGCATCGCAAGCCTGAGTTCAAAGGCGGCGCGACCGCATGGGATGGCTTTGCCTACGACGCCAAGCTCAACTTGCTCTACTTCGGCACAGCCAATGCGGCTCCTTACGATCTTCGCCAGTTAGGACCCAAGCAACTCGACAGCCTTTACGCCACATGCATCATCGCGGTCGATGCATCCACCGGCCGCATGGCGTGGTACTACCAGGAAACGCCGCATGACAGTTGGGACTACGATGCGGTCCAAAAGATGGTGCTCGCGGACATTACCGTGGATGGCCAACCCCGCTCCGTCATCATGCAAGCCTCCAAGAACGCCTTCTTTTATGTGCTGGATCGCAAGACCGGGAAATTACTGTCCGCCAAGAACTACGCATTCATGAATTGGGCCACTCACGTCGATATGAAGACCGGCAGGCCCGTGACGACCCCACAATCCGACTGGTACAACACGGCCAAGCTTACCTACCCTTCTTGGTTCGGCGCTCATACCTGGAATCCGATGTCGTACAGCCCGCGCACCAAGCTGGCTTACATTCCCGTGATCGATGTGCCGACGATCTGGGTCGACCTGCTGCACAACGGCAGCAAAGTGAAATATGTCGAAGGTTTCTTTACCGTGCAGGGCATCATTCCTGACGACACCTACGATGCCAAAGATTCAACCCGCTTGTTCGGTCCGGTACCGGACGAGCAAGCCGTCAAAGCCGCGCGTCATGTCAAACCGGTGCGAGAACTGATTCGTGCCTGGGACCCGGTGGCGGAAAAGGTCGTGTGGGAACACGAGACGTCCTCGGGCATCCGCGGCTACGACGGCGGTGTGATGTCGACCGCGGGAAATCTGGTTTTTCAGGGCCGCGGTAGCGGCGAGTTGTGGGTCTACGCGGCCGACACGGGCGAGGTGCTCAAGGTTTTGAACACCGGGAGCCACATCATGGCCGCGCCGATGACCTACTCGATCAACGGCGAGCAGTATGTCGCGGTTCAAGTGGGCTACGGCGGCACCGCGATCACGGTGGCCCAAATTCCGCCTAGCAGCGCCGCGCTCAAATATCAGAATACCAATCGAATTATCGCCTTCAAACTGGGAGGCGGTGCGGTGCCGATGCCGCCGGCGCGAACCGAACCAGCGTTTCCCAAGCCGCCCGAGCAAAAGGCGACTCAGGCGCAAATCGATGCGGGCGAGGTGACTTTCATCGAGCAATGCACCCGCTGCCATCAACTGGGTCCTAGCACCACGCCCGATCTGCGCACGCTCAATGACGGATTGCATATGCAATTCAAGGACATTTTGCTGCGCGGAATATTGGCGCCGGCCGGCATGGAGCGTTTCAACGATATTTTGAGCGATAAAGATGCGGACAATGTGCACGCATACTTGATCGAGCAAAGCTGGATCGCTTACCGCGCACAGGAAAGCGCGGCCGCGCATAAATAACATGCTGCAGCCTGGACTCATGATGGATCGGCCGCTGCTGATCTCCTCGATTCTCGAGCATGCCGAGGCGCAACACGGCAAAACGCAAATCGTTTCGCGCGAGACCCACGGACCGGTGTTTCGCTACACCTTTGCGGACTGTGCGGCCCGAGTCAAGAAACTGGCGAACACCCTTATCGACCTGGGGCTGCCGGCGGGCGCTGCGGTCGGGTCTCTCGCTTGGAACAATCACCGCCACGTCGAGATTTATTATGCGGTGTCGGGCAGCGGTCTGGTCATCCACACCTGCAATCCGCGCTTGCATCTCGAGCAGCTGATTTACATCATCAATCATGCGGAAGACCGGGCATTCTTCTTCGATTGCACTTTCGCGCCGTTGATCGAGAAGATCGCCGGGGCTTGTCCGAATATCGAGGCATGGATCTGCATGACCGATGCGGAAAACATGCCGGTGCTCGACGGAATTGCCAATGTGTATTGCTACGAAACCTTGATTGCGGTGCAGGAGGATGAATTCGAGTGGCCGCAGTTCGATGAACGTGCGAGCGCCGCGATCTGCTACACCTCCGGCACCACGGGCAATCCCAAGGGCGCGTTGTACTCTCATCGGGCGATCGTTCTCGACGCCATGACCATCTGCATGCCCGGAATGCTGGGCTTGTCTCCCCGCGAGTGCATGCTGCCGGTGGTGCCGATGTTTCACATCAACGGATGGTGTGCTCCGTATGGATGCCTCATCGGCGGCGCGAAATTGGTGCTGCCGGGCCCACGTCTGGATGGCCCCGGGCTTTATGAAATGATGGAAAACGAGCAGGTGACCGTGAGCGCGGGTGTGCCGACCGTGTGGCTCGCGCTGCTGCAATACGCCGAGCAGCACAACCTGAAATTCTCGAGCCTGCAGCGGGTGCTGTCGGGCGGCTCCGCCGTGCCGCTCGCCATGATCGCGAAGTTCGACGAACGCTTCGGCATCGAAGTCAGACAGGGCTGGGGAATGACCGAAACGACCGCCGCGGCGACGATCAGCTGCTTGACCAAGGAGCAACTGCAGTGGCCGCCGGCAGAGCGCCACGCGGCCGCGGCCAATTGCGGCAAGACCGTGTTCGGCATCGACATCAAAGTCGTCGCGGAAGACGGCACGACCTTGCCTCGGGACGGCACCTCGCAGGGCGAACTCATGGTGCGCGGCCAGTGGATCGTCAGCGGCTATTTAAAGAATGAAGTCTCGCCGCTGCGCGACGGTTGGTTTCCCACCGGCGACATCGCAACCATTGATCCTGACGGCGTACTGCAGATACGCGACCGCGCCAAGGATCTGATCAAGACCGGCGGCGAGTGGATCAGCTCGATCGATTTGGAAAATAGCGCCATCGCCCATCCCGCAGTGGCGGCGGCGGCGGTTATCGGCGTCAAACATCCCAAATGGCAGGAACGTCCCCTGCTGTTTATCGTTCGCAAGCCCGGGCAGGGCCTGGAAGCGGCGGAGATTCTTGGCTTTCTCGCGCAGCGCATGGCGAAGTGGTGGGTGCCCGAGGAAGTCATTTTCTTGGAATCCCTCCCCGTCGGCGGCACCGGCAAGGTACAGAAGGCGCTGTTGCGGGAAAAATATGGGAATGTTTTCGGTTGACAGCGGAATGGCATGTTTAGATCGGCGTTCCAGATCTTTCCTTTGGAGTCGTCCATGAAAAGCCACCTTCTCGCCGCCGTGTGCAGCCTGGTGTTATCGCCGCTGCTGGCCGCACACGCCGCCGAGGATCCGCCCGCTGATTCGACCTTGGCGAAGGATCAAGCCAAAGCGGTGAGCGAGGCCGTGAAGCACGATGCCAAAGTGGTCGCCGATGCCGCTAAGGAGGGAGCCAAACAGGTGGCTGAAACGGCCAAACAGGTCGCGCATGAGGTGGCTGCGGCCAGCAAAGAAGGCGCCCAGGAAGTCGCGGCGACCGCCAAAAAAGGCGCCGCAAACGCCAAGGCGGCGGTCAAGGGCGAAAAGGCCGCCCCTGCGCCGGCCAAGCCCCCGGGAAAAGCGCCGCCGGCCCCAGACAAGACGCCGGCGCCCTAGACACCAGCGCTCTGGACACCGGCGCCCCAGAAATTCTGACGGCGGCTGCATCCAAATGAATGGCGACGCGCATCTTATGTGCACGAATCACCAGTTCTTCGGGAGAACACCATGTCTATCGGCTTCGGCGCCTACCTGGTCGGCGTCGCTTTCTGGATGTTCATTGGCGCCGTCAGCGTCGCGGGAATCATTACCGACTATCAGAAGCGGCGTTTGAACGTCGACCTGCTGCGCACCATCATCGAGAAGGGGCAGGCACTCGACCCGGCCGTGGTGACAAAACTGATATCGCCCGACACCGCCGAGGGGCGCATTGATCCGACCGACCTCAAGCTCGGCGGAATCATCACTACGGCCTCCGGTATCGGCATATTTTTGACCTCTTACTTCATCAGCCTGGTGGCGCCTGTCGCGCTGTACCCGATAATGGCAGGCGGCACCGTGGTGATTTGCGTGGGCATCGGCCTTCTCATCGGCGCAAAGGTCGTGGGCGACGCCCGCGAGCGGGAGGAGCGCATGGGCAAGTCGGCGCCGTGACGGGATCGTTGCCGGCTGGCGCCTGGGCCGCGGCAAGCGAGATTTCGATCGTGTTACTGGCAATGAACGGAGATGATGCAGCCTACGGCGAATTGGTTCGTCGCAGGCAAGGCGCGATTAGAAATCTATTGCGGCGCCTGACGCGTGAGGCCTCGCTGGCGGATGATCTGGCGCAACAGACCTTCGTCCACGGCTGGCAATCGATTCGGCACCTCAAATCGCCGGGCGCGTTCGGCGGGTGGTTGCGCAAGCTCGCGGTGAACTTTTGGCTGCAACATGCACGCAGCTCGAAGCAGGAAGTGGCGTTGGACGAAGACTTGCGCGCCGAACATCCGGCTGCAACGGTGTCTCGGCAGTTGGATCTCGACGCGGCACTGGCACAACTTCCACGCGACGCGCGCCTCTGCATCGTGCTCGCCTATAACGAAGGAATGACCCATCGGGAGATCAGCGAGACCACCTCAATTCCTCTGGGGACGGTAAAATCCCATATCACACGCGGCTCCGCGCGACTGCGCGAGTTGCTCCAAGCTTACGGTGAAGCGCATGTCCGATGAAATCGACGACCGGCTACTGGCCCTCTTTGCCGAGGCGCACGAAAATTTGCCCGGCACAGAATTCATGCAGTCCTACCTTGCAAGAATGGAGCGAGTACGCCGCTTGCAAAACATGCGGCGCATCGCTTTAGGTCTGATCCTGGTCGTTCTCGCGGCCTGGATCATGCCCTGGGTGCTTGCCACCACGGCCGCCGTGGTGCATGTGGTCGGCGAACAGTCGCGGTCCTATGGCGCGCTCATTATTTCGCCGGCGGGATGGGGCGTGTCGATGTTGATCGGCTTCCTCGTGCTGCTGCGGACCGGTGCGTTGCGCCGCCGGTAGGCGGCGCAACGCTGTTGCTTCAGCCTAGCGCGTACAAATACTCCACAAAGGATGCGACTGCTCCGTCCAAGCCCTGAAGTTTTGGGTTGGTGGACTCGATCAAATAGTATTCATCCGGCGCATGCGCGCCCGTGCCGTGACCCAGGCCGAAATGCCCCGCCGCCAAGCTCAAGGGGGCATCCGTAAATACGTATCCCGGCCATGATCCGGCTGAGCGCGGCCATAATTGCGGATCGAGTCCCAGCTTGCGATAGGTCGCGAGCTGAGTCTTGATGAGTTTGCTATTGGGATCGGTTTGCGTCGGGTTGTAGCCGCCGCTCATGTTCACTTCAATGTCGCCGAAACCATGTTTGGCCAAGTGCGCCTTCAACTTGGCCAGTGTGTCGGTCGCGGTCATATCCGGCACGAGGCGCATGTCGATTTTGGCGACGGCTTTGTGCGGCAGCACCGTCTTGCCGCCGGGACCCGTATAGCCGGCGACCAGCCCCTCGATATTGATGGTCGGGCGCGACTCCAGCAGGATCAGAGAATCCACCCAGCTCTTATCGTGTACCCAGTGCTGCACACCCAGCGCCTTCATCGCCGTGCTTTCCGGTGTCTTGGCGGCGTGCTCTTTGATCATCTGTTCTTGCGCCGCGCTCAAGGGTTTCGCCTTCTCGAAGAACCCTTCGACCGCGGGCGTGTGTCCGTCTTTTTCGACCAGCGTGTTCAGCGCCTGGACAAGATGCCAGGTGGGAGAATCCACCTGCGCCTCGAGGCTCGAATGCACATCATGGGCAGGCCCGCGGCCCCACTTCTCGCCGCTCGAAATCAACTCCAGCTCGACCACGCCTTTCGCACCCAGGGAAACCTGAACTCCGCCATCGCGATCCTGACCGGCCTCGGGCATGAAGACGCCCACGCACTTCTTCAGTTCCGCCATGACCTCGGGATTTCTGACGACTTCCTGAAAATGCGGAGAAGCAATCTCCTCCTCTCCCTCGCAGACCAGCACCAAATTGACCGGCAGTTTCTTGCCTGCGGCTTTAAACGCCATCAAGGCGCTGAGGAAGGAATTTTCAGGACCTTTTTGATTGACCGCGCCGCGGCCCATGCAGACGGTGCCCAGTCCTTCCTTCTGCACCAGCCGCGCCTCGAGCGGCGGAGAACTCCACTCCTCCGGCACGAATTGCTTCACGTCATACATGAAATAAATGGCCATGGTGGTGCTCGCCCCGGCATCGATCTTGCCGAACACACCGGGCTTGCCGGAAGTGGGGATGAGTTTCACGCCGGTGAACCCCGCATCTTGCGCGAGCTTCGCCATGTGCTCGGGGCCCTGCGGATAATTCCTGTTCTCGGCGGCGATCGAGGGCAGCGCTATCCACTCCTGCAACCGCTTGATATTCGCGGCATGCATTTTGGGAATCTGCGCCAGTACCGCCGCCTTGTCGGCGTCATTTGGCGATGCGGCGGCGAACACCGCCATCGGCACGGCCGCGAGGGCGGCGCCGGAAACCGCGCTCTGCACAAAATCACGCCTGCTGAACTCACGCTCTTGATCGTTGGCCATTCGCTTCTCTCCTATGCGAGCGATTCATGTTTGGGGGAGAGAAGAATAGCAGCACGGGCGGCGATTCACATAAGGCCGAACCCTAAAGAGCGTGCAAATTATTTCGGTAGAACGCCCCGCGTTCGGCATAGTTAGCCGCGACCTTGAGCAAATCTTCCCGCTCTTCTGGGCTGAGCTGGCGCACGACCTTCGCGGGCGCGCCGAAAATCAGACTACCGTCGCCAAAGACCTTGCGTTCAGTGATGAGCGCCCCGGCGCCGATCAGGCATCCCTTGCCGATGACGGCGCCATTCAACACAATGGCCTGAATGCCGATCAACGTGCCCTCACCGATGGTGCAGCCATGCATCATCGCTTGGTGTCCAATCGAGACGTCGGCGCCGACGGTGAGCGGAAAGCCTGGGTCGGTGTGCAAGACCGCCGAATCCTGCACGTTGCTGCCGGCGCCGATGTGGATGGTTTCGTTGTCGCCGCGAAGTGTGGCGCCAAACCATACCGTGGCGCGCTCAGCGAGAATTACTTTGCCGATCACCGCTGCATTCGGCGCCACGTAGGCGCTTGCGGCCAGTACAGGCGCATCCTGCCCCAACTTGTAGACGCTCATGCCCGCTCGCTCGGTTCGAGGCCACGGATATCCGATGCCCAGGCCAAGGCCGAGCGGCACCAGATTTGCCGTTGTGGGGGCAGCGCCGCGCGTTGGCTCATCGTTCCCACGCGCAAAAAATAGCTCTGCGGATTTTGCGCATCGGCTGAATAAATCGGTGTGCCGCAGTTGGAACAAAACCCCTGTGCCCGTTTGTTGCCGCTTTCCGCCGTCTTGATATAAATCTTCGGCGCACCTGCCCGAAATACCAGGCTCGCCGCGGATGCCGGCGCGCTGACCCGATACGCCGTGCCGGTCAAAATCTGGCAATCGGTGCAATGACAGACGCTGACATTGGCAGGATCAATTTCCGCCTCGTAGCGAATCTGTCCGCAGTGACACTGGCCATCAACCTTCATAGCAGCCTCCAATTAATTCTCGCATCATCCTGCCGAGCGCCGGTCGCGCGCAACACCCGCGCAGCAAGCTATGATCTCGCTCATGGATGAGTTCGAGTTCCAAAATCCAGTCCCTGAGCCCGCCCCCGCGAAACCGCGGCGGTCCTTGACATTGCTGCTGCGGTTGTGGACCTTGAGAAGGGCGATACCAAACTTCGCCCCTTCAACTTTCGTCCTGATTAGCTTAAGTCTCGTCTGGCTGTTGCTGTGGGTGGCGTTCGATTGGTGGGAAGCGCTGCCGGAACCGCAATTTCTCCTCGCCGGTGTGCCGCTATTTCCCTGGTATGCGCTCGCGATAGTGGTTTTGGCGGCGTTGCTGCGCGCCCGGTCGAACCCTAAGCCCGCTTTCCCGGCGGCCTTGTTGCTGTCGCTGGGATTGGTGCCGCTGCCCCTGCTGCTCGCGGTGTTCGCGGTACCTTTGTTGAGCCTCGTTTGGCAATGCGTCGTGGCCGTGAGTGTGTTGATTTACTCCTTTTTCTACCTCGCCCGCGGCCTGCGCGCCTTCACGGGCGAATCGCAAGTCCGCGCCGCGTTCGCCGGCATCGCCTTTCTCATGGCCTTCATCTGGCTCACCGATACGCTGGATGTGATTCCCGATGTTTGGGCCGCCCCGGAAGTTGCCGAGGCTGCGGACGGCGGCGATACACCGGCGGACGCGGAAAGCGTGCTGTTTGAGCAATCCCGGCGCATCGATCAGGCGCTCGCGGCCATTCGTCCCGATGCCTCGCCCAGCCCGAAGGCGTTCTTTCTCGGATTTGCGGGGGTTGGCGAACAAAAAGTATTCGCACAGGAAATCGGCCTGGCATCGCGGGTGCTGTCCGAACGCTACGGCATGGAGAGCCGGGCATTATCGCTGATCAACGATGAGCGCGACCTGGAGCGCGCGCCCCTGGCCAGCGTCTCGGGATTGAAATACGCGCTTCGCGGCCTCGCGGGCCGGATGAATCTGGATCGCGACGTATTGTTTCTGGTCATTTCCTCGCACGGCGCAAGGGATCCGGCCATTGCGGTGTCGAACTCGGATCTTCCGCTCAATGACATGACGGACGAGGATCTCGCGGATGCTCTGAGCGCATCGGGCATCAAGTGGCGCGTGATCATCATTTCCGCTTGCTATGCGGGCGGATTCATCGATGCCCTAAAGGATCCGCGTACCATTGTGATTACCGCGGCCGCCGCGGACCGCACCTCTTTTGGTTGTTCGAACGATCGCGACCTGACCTACTTTGGCGAAGCGTTTTTCCGCGACGCCTTGCCGGAGGCGCACTCGCTGCGCGATGCCTTCGACCGGGCCAAGTCGGCGATCGCCCTGCGCGAGCGCCGTGAGCGCGTCGATCCGTCCAAACCGCAAGCCTATTTCGGCGCTGAAATGGAGGCCAAGCTCACTTCGATGAAGGACCATGCGCCGCAACCCTGATAGGCTGTCGGCATGAGCGAGCCAACGCACCGCACGGTTGACGCCAATGGCATCCGCATTCATCTCGCTGAGCAGGGCAGCGGTCCGCTGGTGCTGCTCTGTCATGGATTCCCGGAGTCCTGGTATTCGTGGCGACATCAATTGGCCGCGCTGTCGGCGGCGGGGTTTCACGCCGTTGCACCCGACATGCGCGGCTACGGTCTGACGGATCGGCCTGCTGAAATCGAGCGCTACACGCTGTTTCACCTCGTCGGCGACCTGGTCGGCGTGCTCGATGCGCTCGGTGAAAAGACCGCCGTGGTTGTCGGACATGATTGGGGCGCGCCCGTCGCGTGGCATGCGGCGCTGATGCGCCCGGATCGATTCCGCGCGGTCGTGGGGCTCAGCGTTCCGTATCGGCCTCGGGGCAGCATCGCGCCGACCACCGTGATGCCGCAGAACGCCGAGGCCAGCTTTTATCAATTGTACTTTCAAGCGCCGGGCGTGGCGGAAACGGAACTCGAGGCGGACGCCCGGCTTTCGCTGCGCAAAATTTTGTATTCAGGATCGGGCGATGTGCCGAGACGCAATCCTGGGGCTCCGAGCGCGGGTGTCGGCATGGTGCCGCGCGCCGGCGGATTTCTCACGCGCATGCCGAACCCGGAAGTCTTGCCCGCGTGGCTGACTGATGCGGACTTGGATTTCTACGTACAGCAATTCAAGCACTCCGGATTTCGCGGCGGGCTGAACTGGTACCGCAACATCGATCGCAATTGGGAGCTGATGGCGCCGTATGCCGGAGCCTCGGTCAGCGTACCCGCGCTGTACATGGCGGGCGATCTGGATCTGGTGGTTTCCTTCCCCCGCATGAAAGAAGTCATCGCGGACTTGGGGCGTTACATTCCCCAGCTGCGCGGCACCATCATGCTGCCGGGCTGCGGACATTGGACGCAGCAGGAGCGCGCCAACGAGGTGAACAAGGCGCTGATCGAGTTCCTGCGCGGCTTGTAATTGCGGCGCATGGTATCCCTCAAGTTGCGTAGTATACGGCGAGTTCCCCGAGGGCCGTTCAATGACTCAGCCGACCATTCCTGATCAGTCCGACCCCACGCATCAGCTCAGCCGTTCGTTAAAGGGCAGGCATCTGGCGATGATCTCGATTGGCGGCATCATCGGTGCCGGGCTGTTTGTCGGCAGCAGCACGTCCATCAAAGCGGCGGGGCCTGCGGTTTTCATCAGCTACGCCCTCACGGGCATGCTGATTCTGATGGTGATGCGCATGTTGGGCGAAATGGCCACCGCGCTTCCCAACGTGCGTTCGTTCACGGAATTTGCGCGCTCCGGCTTGGGCGAGGGTGCGGGCTTCGTCGTCGGTTGGCTGTACTGGTATTTCTGGGTCATCGTCGTGCCGGTGGAAGCGATCGCAGGCGCGAAGATTCTGCAACTCTGGATGCCTTCCTATAGTCAGCTGCAGATCGGTCTCGGTTTGATGGCCATCATGACCGGCGTCAATCTCATGTCGGCACGTTCGTATGCCGAATTTGAATTCTGGTTCGCCTCCATCAAGGTCGCGGCGATTCTGGTGTTCGTCGTCATTGCGGCTTCATTCGCGTTCGGCTGGACGGCACCGTCGGGCCCAACCTTTGCCAATCTCGTCAATTACGGCGGCTTCACGCCGAGCGGGTGGATCGCCGTGATCGGAGCGGCACCCACGGTGTTCTTTGCCATGACCGGCGCCGAGATCACGACGGTGGCGGCAGCGGAATCGGCACAACCGGGCCGCGCGATCGCCAAGATGACGACGACGGTGATATGGCGCATTTTGATTTTCTACGTGGTGTCCGTTTTCTTGATCGTATCGGTGGTGCCCTGGAATACGGTCCGCTCCGGCGAATCGCCATTTACCCTGGCGCTCAATACGATGCACGTCCCCGGGGCGAGCATCATTATGAGCGTCATCATCCTCACGGCGGTGCTGTCCTGCTTGAATTCCGCTTTCTATGTCAGTTCCCGGGTGCTGTTTATCCTGGCCGAACGCGGCGATGCGCCGCAGTCCCTGGTCAAATTGAATAAACGCCGCGTGCCCGTGGTCTCGGTATTGATCGGCGCGGCGGCGGGATTCCTCGGCATCATTGCGGCAACCGAAGCGCCGCAAAAAGTGTTCGATTTTTTATTGAGTTCCTCGGGCGCGCTCATCGTGTTCGTTTATATGATTACGGCGGCCGCCCAAATTGCATTGCGCCGGCGACGCGAACGCGCTGGCGAAGCGAAGCCCGCGGTCAGCATGTGGTTATTCCCTTATTTGAGCTATGCCACCATCGCCTGCA
>Ga0209330_1000139_pt1 | contig 35896 bp, 20 predicted proteins | sample JacPinW_OM2H0_O3_FD_187969 | JGI IMG/M metagenome (GOLD analysis project Ga0209330, IMG submission 187969) | Forest soil microbial communities from Algoma, Ontario, Canada - Jack Pine, Ontario site 1_JW_OM2H0_O3 (SPAdes) (version 2) | ecosystem: Environmental > Terrestrial > Soil > Boreal... | reverse complement strand
GTGCCACGGCCGTGGCCGTGAACACGCCAATCTCCGCTACGTTCAGTGAGGCAATGAATCCGGCTACGATTAACGGCGCTACATTTACTGTGACCGGGCCGGGAGCCACACCCGTTACGGGCACCGTCACTTTTGCCGGCACGACGGCGACCTTCACTCCGACTGCCGTTCTCGCGACCAGCACCTTGTTCACGGCGACGATTACGACGGGAGCGAAAAACCTCACCGGCGTTCCGCTAGCAGCCAATTTTGTGTGGAGCTTCACAACAGCTCCTGCGGCCATGGTGATTTCTACCGTTCCGACCAACGGTGCCGTCGCAGTCCTCGTTAACACTCTTGTCTCCGCTGCGTTTAGCGAGGCCATGAATCCGGCGACGATTAACGCGGCCACATTTACTTTAACGGGACCCGGCGCCACACCTGTCGCTGGCACGATCACCTTTGCCGGCACGACATCGACATTCACGCCGACAACCGTTCTTGCAAGCGGAACCCTGTTCACTGCGACGATTACCACCGGCGCTCAAGATCTCGCAGGCCATCCATTGGCCGCCAATTTTGCGTGGGTCTTCACAACGGCTCCGGCACCGACGGTAGTTTCCACCGTTCCGGTCAACGGTGCCACGGCCGTGGCCGTCAACACGACAATCTCGGCTACCTTCAGCGAGGTTATGAATCCAGCCACAATTAACGCGGCGACTTTCACTTTGACGGGACCAGGCGCTACTCCAGTGGCGGGCACCGTCACCTCTGTAGGCACGACGGCGACTTTCACTCCGACAACCTCGCTTGCAACCAGCACTGTGTTTACGGCCACCATTACCACCGGAGCGAAGAATCCTACTGGAGCAGCGCTGGCCGCCAACTTTGTGTGGACCTTTACGACGGCTCCTCCAGCCACCGTGGTTTCCACAGTTCCCGCAAATGGGGCTATCGGTGTGGCCGTCAACACAACGGTCTCCGCCACATTCAGCCAGGCGATGAACCCGGCCACGATTAACGCCGCTACGTTCACTTTGACTGGGCCGGGCGCCACACCCGTTGCCGGCACCGTCACATTTGCAGGCACAACCGCGACATTTACGCCGACGACTATTCTCGCAACCGGGACTTTGTTCACGGCCACGATCACCACCGGAGCGAAAAATCTCACAGGCGTTCCACTGGCAGCCAACTTTGTTTGGACTTTTACTACGGCTTCGCCGCCCACGGTCATTTCCACTGTCCCGGTCAACGGGTCCACCGTAGTGCCCGTTAACACACCCGTCTCCGCTACTTTCAGCGAGGCCATGAACGCTGCGACCATTAACTCGAGTACGTTCACCTTAGCTGGACCGGGTGCGACGCCCGTTGTCGGTACCGTCACCTTCGCTGGTACTACTGCGACGTTCACTCCCACAACCATTCTTGCGACCGGCACCTTGTACATGGCCACGATTACAACCGGAGCGAAAGACCCGACAGGCGCGGCGCTGGCTGCGAACTTTGTGTGGACTTTTACGACGGCTCCGCCGCCTACGGTCATTTCTACGATTCCAGTAAATGGGGCCACAGGGGTCGCCGTGGACACGACGGTCTCCGCTACGTTTAGTGAGGCGATGAACCCGGCCTCAATTAACGCGTCGACATTTACGTTGACAGGACCGGGAGCCACGCCCGTTGCCGGTACCGTCACCTTCGCTGGTACTACTGCGACCTTCACTCCTGCAACCACACTTGCGACGAGTACATTGTTCACGGCGACGATTACTACCGGAGCGCAGGACCCTACAGGAGCGCCGCTAGCGGCGAACTTTGTGTGGACCTTCACCACTTCATCCCGACCGGAGGTGACTTTCACGAGTCCTCCGAATCTGGCGACCAACGTCCCGCTCAACCAGAAAATTTCCGCAACCTTCAACGCACAAATGAACCCTGCCACCATCATCGCGACTGGGACTTTCACGATGGCCGTAACAGGCGGTGGAGCTCTTGTGCCTGGCACGGTTACATATGACGCGACAAGCAACACGGCCGTCCTCGCGCCGAATGTTGCTCTGGCAGCGAACACCCAATTCACAGCCAGCGTCACAACCGCCGCGCAAAGCGCCCAGGGAAGCGCGCTGGCTGCGGACTTTGTGTGGAGTTTCACGACAGGTCCGACCACGAACGGTAGCGCACCGACTGTGACTTCCACAGACCCGCTGAGCGGAGCCGCGAGTGTGCCCGTCAATCAAAAAATCGCTGCAACGTTCAGCAAAGCGATGGACCCGGCCACGATCTCGGCTTCAGGTACGTTCAGCGTGGCGGAGACTCTCGGCGCAATTCCCGTTCCCGGCGCAATTGCCTATGACTCAGCAAGTAACACAGTAGTCTTTACGCCATCCGCCGCACTTCCCGTAAACACTCAATTTACCGCTACGATCACTACTACCGCTGCGGACCTCACTGGCATTTCTATGGCAGCTAGTTTCGTCTGGAGCTTTACCACCGGCATATCCGCGGACGTCGTGGTCCCGACGATTACCGTCACAAACCCGGCGAGTGCTTCCTTGACTGCGCCCGCGAACATGGCCATCAACGCGACATTCAGCGAGGCGATGGATCCTACAACGATTACGAATGCAACCTTCACTCTGGCCGTCGCGGGAGTTGGCGGAGCGCCCGTGGAAGGAACTGTGGATTACGACCCGGTAAGCCAGATCGCAACGTTCACACCCCTCGCCAACCTCACAACCGGAACGCAATATACGGCCACGATCTCAAATCTAGTAACGGATCTATTCGGCAATTTCTTAGTACCTGGTTCCGCGCCAAATCCGTGGAGCTTCACCGTCATCGCTGCGACTGGCCCAACGCGGCCCAATCTCGGAGCTGCTTCGACTTTCGGGGCGTTTGGAGGCGGTGCCGGCATAACCAACACCGGAACCAGCACACTGATTAACGGAGACATCGGCACTACGGGCGGTTCTACATTGATTACCGGATTCCGAGATCCGGGGACTGGATGTACTTACACCATAACGGGAAGCAATGACGGATTTGTCAACGGGACCATATTCACGAACGTACCGCCTCCTACCGGTACATGCCCTTCGGAAGGCACCGCTGTAACATTCGCGATCGCAACGCAGGCCGCCAGCGATGCGCTGGTCGCATACAACGATCTCGCCGCGCTGCCCGGAGGTCCCGATCCCGGAGCGGGCCAGCTCGGCGGGCACACCGTTACTCCAGGAACGTACACCTCTGCGGGCGGCTCGTTCACCATCACAGGATCGGATCTCACCCTTGATGCCCAAGGCAACGCTGGTGCCATCTGGGTCTTCCAGATGGCGACCACGCTTATCGTGGGCGCACCCGCAGCTCCTCGGAGCGTGATTCTGATCAACGGAGCGCAGGCCAAGAACGTGTTTTGGCAAGTTGGCAGCGCCGCGACCATAAACGGGGCAGGGGGCGGCACCATGGTGGGCACCATCATCGCTCCCGCTGGAGTCACGTTTTCTACCGCCGGCAATGCAACGATCACCACACTCGATGGCAGAGCTGTGGGCCTCAACGCGTCGGTGACCATGGTGAACACCGTCATCAACGTCCCCGCTCCATAGAAAGGAAAGCCTCTGAGCAACGCAACGGGATGAATGCGAGACCAGGAGCTTGGAGTCGCGCTGCAGTAGCTAGCACGTCCAGGAGACAACGATGAGATTGGCAGTACGATTTATGGCCTTAGTGATGGTCGTTTTTTTTCTGATCCCGGGGGTTTTTGCGGACGACGCAGCAAAATCAAAAGCAACGCCCAAAGCGGATGAGCCTGCTGCTGCCATCGCTGCTCCAACGATGAGTACAGAGGCCTCAAGTACTTCTGAAGCGCCGCCCGTGGAAACGTTAACAAGCTCGCAGTCGAAATCAGCAGCGAATGCCCAGACCGTCGCCGCACTGCATTCATGGGGCGAATCCGAAAACTACACTCCTAAGATCGAGTGGTTCTCGGGATATTCCTTTTGGCGAGCGATGCCAACGGCATCCAGCAACCGTATGGGTTACTTACATGGCGGAAGCACATCGGTCGCATACAACTTCGATCGGTATGTAGGACTAGTCGCCGATTTTGCCGGCTTTGACAACTCGAGACTGACGCTCTCGAGCCAAACCGTAAGCCAAACGACGGATGCGAACGGGAACGCTTACACATATTCTTTCGGCCCGCGTTTCTCCTACCGCAGAAATGAACGGTTGACACTATATTTTCAAGCACTTTTTGGAGGAGCACATGCGAGTTCGGTGACGATTTCAGGATGCGCCGGAGCTCCAAATTGCACGCCACTCGGCGCGGACAATGCGTTCGCCACGATGTTAGGCACCGGTTTCGACATCAAGCTCAGCCGTCACATCGCTCTGCGCCTATTTGAAGGCAATTTCCTGCTAACCCATTTTAGGAATCCTCTTTCAAGTGATGGCGCAACACGGGGATGGCAGAAAAACGCTCGGTTCTCTACGGGGATCGTATTTCACTTTGGTGGAAGCCGCTAATTGAAGCCCCACTCGAAGGCAGGACTCGGTTAGTCCCGAGATGAAGTTCCCGTCTTGGGCCGGACGCACCGAATTAAAACATTATCGTTGCCGCATTACCCCTATTCCCCGCCAGCTCTGCACTGTCCCGTGGCACTCGAAATGCACGAACAAATGCACTATCAATGGACACTATGGCGCCACCTCCCAAAATACTTCTGATTGAAAACGATGTAGTCGCCGCCGATGCGATTCGGGCGGCGCTCGCCACGGCCGACGGCGGTTCGTTCGAGCTGAAATGGGTTCACCAGCTCATGGAGGGTCTCGAATGCCTAAGCAATACAGAAATTGACGCCATCCTACTCGGGACGTCTGTCCCCGGCTGTAACGGTCTCGATGCGTTCGAGCAACTGTTCAGTGCCTCGCCCGACATCCCGATTCTAATACTCGGCGGCAATCTCAGCGAAGATCTCGCGAAACAGGCCGTAGCACGCGGCGCGCAGGATTATCTCCTTCCGGATCATCTCGACAGCTATTCACTCCCGCGCGCGTTGCACAACGCGATTGAACGCAAAGTGGTCGAAGATGCGTTGTATGTGGAAAAAGAACGCGCACTAGTCACCCTCAATTCCATCGGCGATGCCGTACTCTGTACGGATATTTCCGGAGACGTTACGTATCTCAATCTCGTGGCGGAAAAGCTGACTGGCTGGAAGCGCGAAGACGCTACCGGTCAGCCTCTTGGCGAAGTCTTCCAAATCATTGATGGCGCTACGCGCAAGACTGCTCGAGATCCCATGAAAATGGCGGTTGAGCAGGAACGGACCGTCGGACTCACTTCGAATTGTGTTCTTATCCGGCGCGACGGATTTGAATGCGCCATTGAAGACTCCGCCGCGCCGATTCACGACCGGGCAGGCCGCGTCATTGGAGCCGTTATCGTTTTTCACGATGTGAGCGTAGCTCGCGCCATGTCCCTTGAAATGACCCACAACGCTCAGCACGACGTTGTTACTGGTCTACCGAATCGCCTTTTGCTAAACGATCGGGTCAGCCAGTCGATTGCCCTGGCTCGCCGTCAGAACAGATCGATTGCCGTTCTTTTTCTGGATTTGGACAATTTCAAACACGCCAATGACTCTCTCGGCCATGACGCGGGCGACAAGCTTCTTCAGTCAATTTCAAAGCGATTGCTGGCTGTCGTGCGCGCCTCCGACACGGTTAGCCGCCAGGGAGGCGATGAATTCGTAATCCTACTCTCGGAGATTGCCTATCCCGAAGACGCGGCCACTAGCGCGAAAAAAATACTTCTTTCGCTCAACCTGCCCTGCTCCATCGGCGGCCACGCGCTGCATACTACCGGCAGCATCGGCATCAGCATCTACCCGGACGATGGAGGAGATTCCGAGACTTTAATCAAGAATGCCGACACCGCGATGTATCATGCCAAACAAAGCGGGCGCAACAATTTCCAGTTCTTCAGAAAGGAAATGAACCATAAGGTCGTGGAGCGGCAGTCTCTTCAAGGAGACTTACGCCGCGCTCTGGAACGAGAAGAGTTCTTGTTGCATTATCAGCCAAAAGTAGACCTCTCCACTGGCGAGATCACAGGAGCCGAAGCGTTAATACGCTGGAAGCATGCTGATCGCGGGCTAATCCCTCCTTCTCAATTCGTACCCATTGCTGAAGATTGCGGCCTAATTGTCCAAATCGACCGTTGGGTAATGCACGAAGCATGCAGGCAGGCACGCGAATGGCAAGAGGCCAGTGTGCCGTTCAAGCGGATTTCCATCAATGTTTCCGCCACCGAATTCCGCGCCACGACTTTTGTCGTCGGGGTTAAGAGCGCTCTCAGAGAAACGGGTCTGGAACCCCGTTATCTTGACCTCGAACTCACCGAGAGCGTCCTTATGGCCAAGGCCAAAGTCGCGGTCTCTATACTGCGGGAGCTCAAAACGATGGGTTTGCACCTGGCAGTGGATGACTTCGGCACCGGCTACTCTAGCCTTAGCTATCTTCAGGAATTTCCCATTGATATCTTGAAAATAGATCGCTCTTTCGTCCAGCGCATCACCGGCAATGCTGACGACTCCACAATCGTCCGTGCCATTATTAACCTGGGCAAGAATCTGAACCTGCGCGTGATTGCCGAGGGCATCGAAACGCAGCAACAACTCGCATTCCTTCAAATCCAACGCTGCGCGGAAGGGCAAGGCTACCTCTTCAGTCGGCCTGTGGACGCCGCACAATTTGCGCACTTACTCCAAGCAGGCGTAAGAGAGACTGTTCTCCACTAGCCGCGGTCGAATCCGAATATTCCCATTTAGGGTCGGTTCACGGGTTCGCAGTCCACCTTGCGGTTATTAACCCCGTTTGTCGTCAAACTTGCCACTGCCACACCACTTTGAACGACCGATAAAAACGACACGTTTAGGGAACCTCGGTTGTCATGGTCATTGTAAAGGCCTGTTTGGGGGTGTAACTTAAACTCAAACTAACGAGGAAGTTGCGATGGAATGTCCCCAATGCGGATTGACGAATCCCCCGGGCATCCTTGTCTGTACCGCCTGCAGCACTCCCTTGCCTTCTAGCGACCGCACCCTCACGATAACTCCAAACAGCGCCACCCCAGTCGGCGGAGGAACTTCCGGGCGCAGGATAGACGGTATGAGCGGATGGTCCGCCCCGGCCGCCACGGTACCCTCTGGAGCGGCGAGCATTCTCGAATTGGGACGCGTGCTGGGCCACCGCTACGAAATTCTGCAATTGCTAGGCGAAGGCGGGATGGGCACGGTCTACAAAGCCCGCGACCGCGAAGTCGACCGCCTGATAGCCCTGAAAGTTATTCGTCCCGAGCTGGCACAGAATGCGGACGCGTTGCATCGGTTCAAGCAAGAACTGATCCTCGCCCGCCAAGTCACTCACCGTAACGTCATCCGCATTTTTGACCTCGGCGAAGCTGATGGCATGAAGTTCATCACCATGGAGTTCATAGACGGGCGGGACTTAAAGAGCCTAATCCGCGAAAAGGGAAAATTTGCACCGCGGGATGCCATCCAGATCGTGGCGCAGGTCTGCAAAGCTCTCGAAGTTTCACACGCCGAAGGAGTAATTCACCGCGATCTTAAACCACAAAACATCATGGTCGATGAACAAGGGAAAGTTTCGGTGATGGACTTCGGGATCGCCCGCAGCACGGAAATGGTCGGCGGAATGACTCAAACCGGCGCGCTCGTGGGCACTCCCGAGTATATGTCGCCTGAACAAGCCAAGGGACAGCACTTAGATGCTCGGTCGGATTTGTTTTCGCTGGGAATTATTTTCTACGAATTGTTGACGGGAAATTCTCCCTTCAAAGCCGACACAGCGATGGCGACGCTCTGGAAGCGCACGCACGAAGCTGCACGGCCGCCCATCGAACTGGAATCTGGAATTCCCCGGACTGTTAGCGACATGGTAGTGAAATGCCTTGAAATCGACCGAGAGAGACGCTACCAAACCGTCGCTGACTTCGCGAAAGACTTGGAAGCGTGGCAGGCGGGGACCTCAGTTTCCGCGGCGACTCCAATGCAACGCCGGCTGCACAACGCCGCTCCGTTCGGAAAATGGCTTATCCCGGCGCTAGCTATAGGGATCGCTGTGGGCGCGTTCGTCGCGATTAAGAAATTCGGATCTCATCCTGGGCCCAAAGCAGATCAGTCGGCCCAGCCCGGCATCGCGCTTGCGATTCTGCCATTTCGAAACGCGTCCGGCGACCCATCGCTCGACTGGTTGGGGGCAAGTCTCGCGGACATGCTGAGTACGGACGTGGGACAGTCCGCTCACCTGCATCCCGTATCTTCTGACAGGCTGCGTCAGGTCCTGCATGACTTACAGATTACGCCCGACGCCACTTCGGATTCCGCAACACTGCGCCAGATCACGTCGATGATGGCTGCGGATACCGTCGTGTCCGGACAATATGCGAAATTCGGAGATCAAATTCGCATCGACGCCACTTTGCGAAATCTAAGACAGGATCGCACTGTCAGCTTTAAGGCGCAGGCGCCGGGTCAAAACGATTTGCTGGCCGCTGTCGATGACCTTGCACAGAAGATTCGCGAAAACCTGGATCTATCGCCACAAGTCGTGGACGAACTCAAAGCGCAATCCTTCAAACCTTCTTCGAAATCGCTCGACGCCATCCGGCTTTACAGCGAAGGCGGTGACCTCGCAGCCAAGGGCAATAATCTCGGTGCCCTGCAGCGTTTTCAGGCTTCAACTCAGGCCGATCCCAATTTTGCTCTCGCCTACGCAAAGTTGGGGCAGACGTACGCAAGTCTGGGGCAGGACAGCGAAGCGGAGCAGGTATCACGAAAGGCCGTTGAATTATCTGAGAATCTCCCGGTTCGGGAGAAATACGAGATCGGCGCCAGCCATGCACGAATTATGAAGGATTACCCGAAAGCCATTGAGGCTTATGAGAATTTGGCAAAGGCTTCGCCGGAAGATACCGGCGTCCAGTTCACTCTTGGTTCGCTTTACCAAGACACCGGCGAGTTCCAAAAGGCCCGCGAGCACTATGCTGTGGTCCTGAAATCCGATCCACAGTCCGTCGAGGCGCTCTGGTCGATGGGAGTCCTGGATATTAAGAGCGGTAATCCGCAGGACAGTTTTGAATATTTCAACAACGCTCTCACGCTTGCCATCAAAAACGGGAACGACGAAAAAAGGGCTCTGATTCTCCAAAATATGGGAATTGCCTACCGGCTGATGAATAAACCGGAGGAAGCCCTGCGCAACTATCAGGATTCGCTTGCCATCCAGCGCCGTATTGGGCACAAGCGTGGCGTAGCCGCCAGCCTTAACGAAATGGGCCAGGTCTATTCGCTTCTGGGTAAACCGCAATTGGCCCTGGCCAGCCTCAATGAGGCCATGGAAGTACGAAAGGAAATCGGCGCTAAAAAGGAGGTCGGCGACACTCTGATCGATCTGGGCAATTTCTACTCCGGCCAAGACCAGAATGACAAGGCGCTACAGATGTATAAGGAGTCACTGCAAATACAGCGCGACGCGGGCGATGAAAGTTATCAAGCGCTTTGCCTGAACGATATTGGCGGTGTGTACTTCACAAAAGGACAGTACGACGACGCGCTAACGTATTTTCAACAAGCCCTCGAGTTGCGGGAGAAATTGAAGGTACAGGGTGAAATCGCTGAAACTGTCTATAACCTGGCTGAGACTGAAACGAGGCTGGGACAATACGACCAAGCAATCAGCCAGTATCATCGCGCCCTCGATCTCTTCCGGAAGACCGGCGATAAACGAAACGCAGCAATCGATTCATACAGTATTGGGACCCTGTTCGGCATCCAAGGGCGCTACGGCGCCGCCGTGAATTCCAAAGAGGAGGCTGTTAAAACGTTTCGGGAACTTCAGGACCGTAGCGACATGATGGCGGAAATCTTGAGCGGCTATGGCGGCGCGCTCGCCGATGCGGGACGCGGGGACGAAGCTCAGAAAGCCCTGACTGAAGCATTGAGCCTGGCACACGAGGTTAAAGCCCAAGCGATCGTGACCCAGACACTCAACTTTCAGGGAGACCTCGCCTTCTACCAGGGTGACTCCAAGTCAGCGCGAACACTTTACGGGCAAGCTCTTCAGGCGGCGTCCCAAAGTAGAGATCGCGAGAAGATTCTCGAGTCCAAGCTTCGATTGGCGAAGGTAAGCATCACGGAAGGACATTCGCAAGAAGCAATCGTCTCCTTAAAAGATTTGGTCCGAGAGGCGGATAGCCTGGGGCTGAAGTATTTATCGGTGGAGTGTTCGATTGGTTTGGCCCAGGCGCAAGTGAACGCCAAGGATTATTCGCACGCCCGGGAAGGACTCGATCGCGCCCTGAACCAAAGCGAAAAATTAGGCCTGCGCACTATGCTGGCCAGAACCCACTACTTGCTGGCCACCGTCCTCCGCCTTACCGGCAAAGTTCAGGAAGCTTCAGGCCACTACCGCGAGGCGCTTCGGTATCTCGACGAAATCGAGAAAGACACCGGGAGCGATGCGGTTCTCAAACGCTCCGACCTGAACGTGATTTACACCGAATCCAACCGATGGTCATCTCAAGGCGGAAAAAAATAAAAAGGCTGTGCCCGGGTTGGAGATCCAAACCCGGATCACAGCCTTTTTTTCCGTCTTTTTTCTCAGCCGTCCTGCTTAGTGCTTCTTAGGCAGCACGACCGTAGCGGACAACGGCACTATCAGCTCAGGGCTGCCTGGCGCGCTGTCGGTGATGTCCAAAGTGGCCGCTTGCGGGTTGAAGTCATCCGGATCCGCAAAGAAGCTCACCAGGACGAAGCAACTCTTACCCGGTTGTAATGGTTTCAAGCAGAGGCTTAACGCTGCGAAGTCGTCCGAATCTCCGCCGGGTACAGCCGCGAGTTTAGTCTTGATATTCAGGGCTGTGCTTCCGGTGTTTGTGAGGGTAACGACACCGACTGGGAACCCGAAGAGAGTAACATTGCCGAAGTTAACGCTCGCCGGGGTCGGGGTCAGTGGACCTCCAAGGTTAACGATCACCGTATCTTCTTGGCAGCTCTTGGTTCCTCCCTTCATGATGGGATCGTTCACGTTAAACGCACTCGCGTCAAACGCGATGAGGATGTCCGCCCAGTTGTTCTCACCGTCGTCGGCGATAAGGAATCCCGGCGTCGGCTGTGGGAACGGCGTCTCATACGAAGTGGTAAGCGTGATAAGAGTTGTCGGAGCCGTTATCTTGCAGGTGGGAAGTGGGGCCATGTTCACATCGAAGCACTTGGCCTCCATGACCACACAATTGCTGTTGTCAACCGTGCCCGTAATGACGGTGCAAGTTGTCGGTGGGGAGATGAACGGACCTTGGTTGCCGCCCGAAAAAGTATTACCCTCCACCCCCGTGAGCCTGGTTGCATTGAACACTGCGGGCGACACTTGGATGAAACTCATCTGCATGAAAGCAACGCCATTCATGTTCGCATCGGGAGGAATAGTCACTTTTTGGTTAATGAAGGTTCCATCGATGAAGTTGACTGTCGTTCCTGGAGAGACCGCGAACGGCCCCACGGTGACTGTGTTCGAAGCAGCAAGCGCGACCCCGACTGCTTGATCCGAGTCGACGAGTTGACTATTCAACGCCACAGTAAAGTCCACGAGCATCGCTCCAGTGGCGAGTGCGCCCGGAGCCGGTGGGTCAATCCTCCAAAGCTGCCCACAATTTCCGAGTGCATTGATCGCCGTGACCACGAACAGATCGCCCGTGCTGTCGAACTGCATATAAAGAGGCAATTCGGGACGCTGTGCGCCCGCATTCTCCACACAATTGCCGTTGCTGAGACCAAAACCACTAAAGTAAGGAGTTACCGAACCGACTGGCGAGATAGCACCCGTCCCGGACACGGTATTTGCCACGTACACTACGCCCGTTGCGGGGTTCAAGGCTACGCCGGTGGGATTGGTTAGGCCGCTCGCCAGAGAAGTGGGAGCGGTACCCGTCGTGAACGGCGGACTCAAGCTCAGCACCGAATTGGGATTCGTTCCGCCACCGCCGGTTTGCTGAACAAATAATAAGTTGTCTAAGGCATCGAACGTGGTGCCTGCCCCATTGTCAGGGGTGAAACAAGCTGGGGTTCCACAGACGCCAGAGCCGGGAGCAACGTTCACCGGAGCGGCAAACGGTCCGCCAAAGGGAACTGTCCCGACGCCAGCGATCTTCCATATGCCGCTGTGCCCATTGCCGCTAAGGCTTGTGTTGATGTACAGGTCGCCGGCCGAGTTGGGGTCGAAACTCGGGCCTTGCGGGTTAAACGGACAACCGCTGTTACAATTGCGAGTGTAGATGATTTCCGCCTGGGTGCCGTCCTGGTTCATCCGCGCGACTAAGCCATCGGTGGGATCCGTGATGTATAGCTTACTATCAGGTCCTACCACCATCGCCTCAGGGACAAAATCGAGATTCGTGCCTGGAATCCCCGTGGAAATGACTGATATAGTGCCCAAATTCCCGTCAACTCTCAGGATTTGGCTTCCGCCCTGCGTCGAAACAAAAACGCCGATTCCAGGGCTTTGCGCTCGCAAATCCCGACTCGCGGCTGCAACACACAAGAGAAACAACGCCAGAAAAATTCCTCTACGCATTTTCAGTTCTCCTTTATCAATAGCTGCCGATTGGGAAACCACAACATTGGCCGCGAAAAGTGCTGCTCCCACCTTCGTTTCGATCACTTAGACCGAATGCCCGAAATACACTCAACAAGACCCCGATCCTGATTTGGGCGAGCTCAGGATTAAGAAACGACCACTCTCAAACTTCGAGTCCACAAAAGTAGTACTGGAAGTTACAGGACTGCTTGTCTCCACCCTAAGAGCTGGGCACTCTCGGCTAAAAACATTCAAACGGTACCCGGACATTTATTACTCCTCGGCCCGAGAGTCAAGCGCGAATCAAGGACTTCTATCGTCTTGCCGGCATCCTCGCGAGCGGTCTGGCCCGACGGTCTCGTTTCAACTAGATAGTGTCGGCAAGGGTGATCGCGTTTCAGACTTAATCTCAAATTTCGAAGGATCGGTCAATGCTGGGGAGGTGAAGTACCGGTGATTTCGCGGTGTGCGCGTAACTAGCTCATTCCAATTAAGCTACAGTGACGTCCGAGCTCGCGCGCAATGAGATTTACGGTCGCACTCTCGAGTTTCCCAGTTTACGCGGTTACTTAGCTGCAGGCAGATTCGCAAAGCCTGTTGCGGAAACTATACGGGCTTCGGGCCCTAGCGTAAATATGTTGGTTCCGCTCATTAGGTCCCGACCATCGGCAGCGCTAGCGATCCAATCTGCGAGTACAACCCCTTGGCAATGACGCAGCTCGCCCTTACGCCGCAGCCGAACTCCAGGCATGAATCGCTGCGATGCTCCCGCGTGAGCCGAGAGATCGGCCAAACCATCGAGCAAGCTGAAGTGGTCGCGAAAACGGACATCAGTCATCGCGATCTTGGCGAAAGCTGCGTCTCTAGCGCGGTCATCTATAATCGCCCAGGCTTCAAACCATCCGTCCACAACACTAGCCGCGCCGGCGAATACCTCATCTGAGACAATGTTCGCGAAAACCGAAAGCTGATAGCGCCAGCCTTGCACGTGGTCGTCCCGCACAGCCGCTTCCGGAAATTCATGCACAAGATGAAGCCGAGTTCCGGCCTCGCATGGTTCCAACGAGATGGTAACGCGGGAGCTGCCGGGTGGAATGGGCTTGCCGGTTGCAAATCCGTAAGTAAACACGATCCGTTCTGCGGGAACCACTTCGAGAACTTCGCCAAGGACTTCTATTCCGCCCGGGTTGCGAATTAGAACTTTGCCTCCCACGTGAGCTTCGATGCTGGAGCCAGCACCCCACCATTTGGCCCATCTTGCGCTATCCGTGAAGAAACGAAACACAGTGTCGGGCCTGGCTTGAATTTCAACCGAGCGATCGAGTTTGTAGTTAAGCGGTCCCATCGTTGAGTAATCCTCCTAAGTTTTTTTACGGCGGCGATGTGGATGCGGGCCGCGCCGGGATTCCTCTAGCTCTGCCGAAAGCTTCAGGCTCCAGAGCTTGTCGTCCCACATGCGCTCCAACACCTCCGCTAACGAACCGAGCGCCTCGCGGCGGGCGCGATAAAACCTGTGACGGCTCTCGGCGCGTGCTTCGACGAGACCGTCTTCGAGCAAAGATCGGAGTTGCAGGGAAACGGCTCCGAAGGTCACGTCCGGCATCGCCCGATGGATTGTTCCGGCACTGAGTTCCTCATTCCAGACTAGGCGGAGAATTTCACGCCTACGAGGAGAGGCGAGCGCTTCTAGGACTCTGGTTTCTGAAAGCACGCCATTAATTTAGTTTAAACTAAAACATAAGTCAAGCGCATAATTCCTGGCGGACTTCATCTTGCGCGGTGGAGTTCTTTCGTAGCCTTGGAAGATTCGACTGCCGACTATGCCTTGGCTGCCTTGGAAAGCTTGGCTTGCGGCCGAAGGCGCGTGGGGGACGGCCGCTCGCGCACCGGGGCAGAGTTGTAAGTCTCTTCTATCTCGCGGAGGTCGCTCATTCTGTAAAAGTTTTCTTTCTCGCACACACGGCAGCGCAGATTCAGCGAGGGAAATCTCGCTTCGTCCCTAGCCACAGAATCGCTGGGCTCAGAAGGAACTCCCCTGTTCGCGATCCTAGCGGGGACGGCAATCGTCTCTCCACACGAACGACATTGCACACCGTGGTACTTCTCCATCTTAGTTCCAAGAGTCATGTGGTGAACCTCGCCAGCGGATGAGTCGAAAAGATAGGATGCGGATTGTACCCGTTCTTCAGTCTAGATTGTAACTCAAATTTGAAAGAATTTGGACCGTGATGGGCTCTTCCACAAGAATTGCCCAACCGCTGCATTGTCAGCAAGATAGGCCAGAAGCTCCGCCATCCGCGCATGAAAAAGATCGCTTCGGCAAAACCAGACATAAGGAGACACACACGATTTGCTTCGAGCTTCTGCACGGGAGGAAAAACCGTTTTCCGGGCAAAATGCTTAACCGGAGAGACATTGACGTCTTTACGAAGGCCGAGTACACTCGGCCAGCTTCAATTTCAGACGCGCATTTTTGACGGGACCACTCGGATTTCCCAATTGAGCGGCGCATCGGAGTCTCGGATGAAAGCTGCTGCGGGCTTTTGCCCTTCAGTTCCGGCTGTTGCTCGCATGGGCGTCCTTCTCTGCTGTCTGCTCGTAGCGAGCCGCTTTGTTTTGGCGGCCCAATCGCCGCAGCCCAGTGCCCCGCAGCAAGCACCCGCACCCCAGCCGACTCCCGAAATTACAACAACTCAGCAAGCGCCCCCGCCCGCGAAACCTTCTGCCTCTTCCGATTCAGGGTCCGAGGTAAATGCACATCCAAGCGTGCCATTCGAATCACATGTGAACTTGGTTCCAGTTCGTGTGGTGGTGCATGATTCGAGCGGTAAAGTAGTCACGAATCTGACCAAGGAGGACTTCCGGCTATTTCAGGACCGCCGGCTTCAGACAATTTCGCATTTCTCCATGGAAACTCCGGCCTCGACTGAAAAACTGGTTGTGCGGGGCGAAGCAGCTGGAGAACCCACAGATCGACCGAGTGTTTCCGCTCCCGAGACTTTGGCGATGCCGACTCGCTTTGTGGCCCTTCTGTTTGATGACGTGCACCTGAAGCTAGAAGACCTGGTGCAGGCGCGCGTCGCCGCAGCGCACTTTTTGGACACATCGATCGGAGCGAGCGAACGCGTCGCCGTCTTTACCACCTCCGGGCAGACGCAAGTCGATTTCACCGACGATCGCGCGAAGATCCGCTCGATGGTGACGCAACTCATGCCTCATTTTATTGGCGGCACCAATCCAACCGATACCAGTCAGTGTCCTCCGATGAACTATTATGAAGCTGACCTGATCACCAATAAAAATGACCTGCAAGCGATCGCCGCCGCGACCCAGGACGCAATCGCTTGTACCCCAAACCTTACCGCGAACGCTGCAAATGCGCTCGTGATGTCAACAGCGCTTCAACTGCTTACGGCAGGAGACATCAATACAGAATACGCAATTCGTCGCTTACTCGAAGTCGTTCGTCGAATCTCATCTCTTCCGGGGCAGCGCAGTATTGTTCTGGTTTCTCCCGGATTTCTTACCTCGACTCACGAATACGAAGTTTCAGATGTCATTGATAGGGCGACCCGCGCAAACGTCTTTATCAACACTCTCGAGGCACGCGGTCTTTACACAATCGATCCGCTCGGTGATGTTGCGCAACCGCTGCCAGTTCCTTCCAACGGCAGCGCCATGGGGCTCGACCTGAATTACCGGATCGAGGCAGAGGCCCGTCAATCGGACGTACTGTCAGAACTATCTGACGGCACCGGCGGATTTTATTTTCGCAACAATAACGATCTTGGTGCCGGATTTCGCATGACGACGGCCGTGCCCGAAGTCACCTATCTCCTTGCCTTCACACCCGAAGCTCTTAAATTCAATGGTCAGTTCCACACTATAAAGGTCACGGTGAGCTCCAAAGAGAAATGCACGGTCCAAGCGCGACGTGGTTTTTTCGCCCCTAAACACGGACAAACTCCGGAGGAATCTGCCAAACAAGACATTGAAGAGGCGGTCTTTTCGCAGGAGGAACAGCAGGGAGTTCCGATCGAACTGCAGCTGCAATATTTCAAAAGCGATGCTGTGGACGCAAAACTGTCCGTGCTCACGCACGTCGACGTCACTCGTGTCCGCTTCGAAAAGGCGGAGGGAAGAAACCTGGGCAATTTGACGGTCGTAGCAGCGCTGTTTGACCGGAACGGAAACTTTATCGCTGGAAACCAGGAAACCGTTGACCTCCGCCTAAAAGACGCGACTCTCGAAAAATTGACGCACACCGGGATGACGTTAAGAACTGGATTCGACGTTAAATCTGGTGGCTACATCGTCCGCTTGGTCGTGCGTGACTCGAAAGCTTCGGTTCTGTCGGCAAAGAATGGTGTGATTGAGATACCGTAAAGAGGAAGGTGGAGGATGATGCAGCGCCGGGTAGCCTTATTGATGTTTCTACTGTTGTTTTTTCTCGTCGTGGGCGGCTTCGGCAGATACTCGATGGGCTCTTTCGGCCTTGCACGGGCGCTCCAGTCTCCGCAAGACTCTCCTCAACAGCCGGCGCCGCAGGCAGGTGCGCCTGCGATTAAGACTGAGACCCGCACCGTGCGCGTTGACGTTGTCGTTACCGACAAAAAGGGCAATTACGTGCACGACCTTAAGGCCGATGATTTTAAGGTTTACGAAGACAATAAACAGCAGCCGGTCACGAACTTTTCGTTTGGAGCGGATTCAAACACCGCTGCATCCGAGCGCCGTTACATGGTGTTGTTCTTCGATGATTCCACCATGGACGCCGGGGAGCAGGCGCGGGCGCGGGATGCCGCAGCGAAGTTTATTGATCAGAATGCGGGGCCTGATCGAGTTATGGCAGTCGTAGATTTCGGTGGCACTCTCAGGATCGCGCAGAATTTCACGGCAGACACGGCCCGGCTCAAACAAGCGGTGCAGAATATTCAGAGTTCTGCCGTCAATCCTAACGCAACCGCTTCGAGCGCGGGACCATCTTTAGGCGGGATGCCTGCTCCGGGTGGGTTCTCGATCGACAACTCCGTCGGCAATTTTGGGGTCCGGACGCTACTGCTGGCAGTTCGAAGCCTGGCCAAAAATCTGATGAGTGTGCCCGGACGAAAGAGCATGATTCTCTTTACCGCAGGATTCCCGCTTAGTCCCGAAACGGATTCGGAACTAACTGCAACCATCGACGCCTGCAACAAAGCAAATATGGCCATTTATCCCCTGGACGTGCGCGGTTTGGTGGCGCCGGATTTCCCAACCGGATCGGGGCGCGGTCCGACTTCAGCTATTCCCAACAGCGATTCGCCCGGTGTTTACGTTCAGGCTTCTATGCGCTCTCTAATTGAAACAGAGGCGTTTCAGTCGACGGGTGCAGGCATCTCTCTCGTCTCTTATCTCGTCTCTTATCACGTCTCCTCTCCCTCTGGATTGGCTTATCTGCAACACGGAGGAGGTGGAGGTGGCGGGCACGGAGGTGGAGGTGGTACGGGAGGCGGCACTGGGGGCGGAGGGACAAGCGGAGGCGGCGGTAAAGGAGGCGGGACCGGGACCACCGGCGGCGGCGGAACTCGCGGAGGGCCTGGAACTCCTACCGGATCCTACGGCAACCCAAATATCACCCAGCCTCGGGCAATTGTCCCGCCAATCCCATCGTCCACAACCACGAATCAGCAGGTGCTTTACATGTTGGCCGAAGGAACAGGTGGTTTCACGATTCTAAATACGAACGGTTTGCTCGCTGGACTTCAAAAAATCGCGAGCGAACAAAATGAGTACTATCTTCTGGGATATGTGCCGGCTGTTTCCACCGATGGCAGTTGTCACACTCTCAAGGTCAAAGTGGAGCGCGGGGGCACGAGCGTCCGGGCACGCAGCGGGTATTGCAATGTGAAGTCGTCCGACATGCTGGCTGGCAAACCGATAGAAAAAGAGCTCGAGACGCGAGCGACATCTTCAGCTCCTGCTATGGAAGGATCACTCGAAGCGCCATTTTTCTACACTTCGAACAATGAAGCCCTGGTGAATCTGGCGATGGAAATTCCTTCCTCGACGATCAATTTTTCCAAAGTAAAGGGAAAGTACCATGCTGACGTAAATATTCTCGGCATCGCTTACCGCCCGGATGGATCGACGGCCTCTAGGTTCAGCGACGAGCTCTCCATGGATTTCGAGAAGGAAGAATGGCTGAAGTTTACGCAATCGCCTATGCGTTATCAAAATCAGTTCTCCGTCGCTCCCGGACAATATCGATTGACTATTGTTTTGTCCGGCGGCTCGGAGAAATTTGGCAAATACGAGACTCCTCTCGTAATCGAACCGTACGACGGAAAGACATTCAGCCTGAGCGGCTTGGCTTTCAGCAATCAAATGCAACGCGTCTCCGATGGCGCCAGCGACCTGGATGCGGACTTGCTCGCAGGTCGCATGCCGATGGTTGTGCAAGGCGTGGAACTGACTCCTTCAGGAACTAACCGCTTCAAGAAATCAGACAAAGTGGCTTTTTACGCGCAAATCTACGATCCACATCTGTCTGATCCTAACCCTCCGGCAGTGGCGTGCAAATTCTCCGTTATTGACCAAAAAACGGGGAAACAGGTTTTCTCCACCGGCCCATTCAATGTGGGGACTTTTGTGCAAAAAGGAAATCCGGTAATACCGCTGGCGCTAAAAGTTCCGGTGGATACTTTTCCGGCGGGGGAATATCGCGTCGAAATGCAGTCGGGTGACGCGGGCGGGGCAATTTCCAAAGTTCGAACAGCGACATTTCGAATGGAGTGAGTGGGGCAACACTGCGAATTCGCCAAATTTGCCTCCATGGCGAGAAGCAACTTTGACCAGGAGGCCGCAGCTCCTTGGAAATGTTGTACTTGCTGTGAACTGCGCTTATCAAGTAGAATTAGTTCCCCCGCACCGAGGATGGTATGGACAAGTCTATCTTCAGTTCCTTCGGACTGCGCGAGAACCCCTTTAGCGTAAACCCCGATCCGCGTCACTTGTTCCTGACCCGTCAAACTCAGACCACGTTAGATGCTCTAATCCAGGGCGTTCAATCGCGGCAGGGTCTCATCCTGCTTACCGGGGACGTGGGAACCGGGAAGACCACGCTAATCAATTGCCTGCTGGAATGGTTGCAAAAGAACGGAGTTCCGACCGCGTTCGTCTTTAATTCCCACCTCGAGGCCCGGGAGTTATTTGAATTGATGCTCGCTGATTTTCATATTCCCTCCGATATGCGCTCTACGAGCAGTGCTGTCTCTCACTTAAACGCCTGGCTACTTGAGCGCTACCGTGCCGGCGAGACTGCTGTTCTTATTATTGACGAGGCGCAAGGGCTTCCATCTCACACGATCGAGGAAATTCGGTTGTTGCTGAATCTCGAAACGCCGAACGGCAAACTGCTTCAGATCGTTCTTTCGGGGCAGTCAGATCTGAATGAACGGCTCAAGCGGCTCGATCTGCGGCCAGTGCATCAGCGAATTTCACTGCGTTGCAGAACCATGCCGATGACACTGGAGGAGACCCGCGGCTGCATCCAGCATCGCCTGCGCGTTGCCGGCACACAAGACGATGTGATTTTCACACCCGAAGCCATGGATTCCGCGCATTTTTATTCCCGGGGCATCCCGAGAATTATCAACCTGCTTTGCGAACAGGCGCTCTTGAAAGCCTATCACAGCGGAATCCGGCCGGTTTCGGCGGCCATGATCGAGGATGCTTCTCGCGAGTTTCAATTCGATGGCGATCGCCCGGTTGCTCCTCCACCGAGAGCGGACGAATCGATGGGCCCGCGCGCGGGCGTGATCCCCATGCAATCGATGCTGAACAATCCGCCGATGAGTTTTGCGGCAGCGGCTGGCGTGGACTCGGATCGGCGAACAGACCCGAAGACGGTTCGCGTCCCGACTCTCGCGGCCAAAGCGCCATTAGTGCTGACTCCGGCCACTCGCGACCTTGGTACCCACATCGTCAGAACCGTTTCCCCTCGTCATGCCGACACATTTTCCGCGAAAAGACAAGAGGCGGCCAAACGCGCGAATTCCACAACTCATCGCTCGCCCGATGTTAGCGAAATTATCGCCGAGCTTTCGGCTACTTCGGCTCCTAGCGCCCCTGTCCGCTCGAATAACGCATGGGCAAAAACAGGTCAGCACTTTGTCTCTCAGTCAATTCGCAAATCGATTTCGTCACTGGTTAGGCTGAAGGCGTTTTTATTGGCGTTCGTTGTAAAGAGTGGAGCAGAACTTGGCCGCCGAAATCACAACGCATTGCTATCGTTGCGGTCCGGCTATCGACGATGGTCTAGTCGCTACGTCGCTGCGGCTTCGCCAGTTTTCAAGCGTATGACGGCGCCATTTATTTCCTGGCTGAAGGAGCCGCGGCCTCCCAAACTGCTCGTTCGAATGGATTCGAAAACACGTAGTCATCGGTCCGGCCGTCTCTCGGCGGTGAGCAACAATCTGCGGCACCGAGCCGAACCCGTCGTCCGATGGTTGCAGACCCCTCTTCGTTCAGCTCAACGACGTTAGTTGCGTCGAGCTGACCTCTGACCCTCAAAAATCCTGGTTGGCAGAATTCCCTGTTAGGCCAGCTGTCTCCATATCAGCGCGCATTTTTGCGAGATATTGGTCGAGCGCTTCCTGCTTTTCTTTTTCTAACCACCTCAACTCGCGCGCGAGAAGATCGGCGACCGCCGGTGCCGCTCTGATGGCATGCTTCCAGCTGTGCGTTTGCAATCCAATTCTGCGCGACAAAATATCCTCAATCGTCACCGCCATTTCATCTCGAATCGCAAACGCCGCTTCTGCCCTCGTCGGTGCCAAACCCTCAACCAAAGGTGTTGCGAGCTCCGGCTCCTTTCTCGCCAGCTCCATCACATCCGAAGCGCGCGTACCATATTGTCCCGCCAAATGCCGCGCGGCCAACTCCGAAACTCCATAGAGCTTTGTTAACGCCTCCCAGTACTCCGTCGAATAGCCTTCCGAGCCCGCCAGTCGATGGTCGAGCGTTTGGCACTGCGAAATGGAAACGCCCAGGAATTTCTGCACGGCATTAATGGTGTCTTGCGCCATAGCTCTATACGTTGTCCATTTGCCGCCCATAATGCTGATCAACCCTGACCGTGAATCGAGCTCCACTTCGTGCGTGCGCGCGATCTTTTTTGTGCTTGTTGATTCGCCCGAGCTAACGAGGGGACGCACGCCTACCGTGCCGCTCACGATCTGGTCAGAAGTAACAGGCTTGTCCAGGTAGCGATTCAAATGCCGCAGCAGGTACTGAACTTCTTCAGCCTCGAGATGGAGGCCTTCGAGCGATTCGATTTCCTCGTCCGTAGTGCCGACTAACAGGGTGCCTAGCCATGGGATGGCAAACAGCACTCTACCGTCTTCGGTCTTCGGGATCAGCATCGCCTCACCGCTGCGAAGCACTTCCAGCGGAAAGAGCAGGTGCACGCCTTTGCTGAACTTTATTCGCGAATGAACACCCGGATTCGCCATCCTCCGGATCGAATCTGCCCGCGGCCCTGTGGCATTGACGAAACTTCGTGCCTGGACGATGAATTCCTGCCGCGTAAGTTTGTCCGCAACGATCGCCGAGCCGAGTCTGCCATCGACATTTTTCTTGAATGCGATAACATTCACATAGTTCAGCGTTTCACCGCCGGCTTCTGCGAAAGTTTTGACCAATGTAATGTTATAGCGCGCATCGTTAAATTGGCCGTCGGCATACGCAACGGCTCCCACTAGCCCTTTGGAGGCAAGCGTCGGCATGCGTTGAAGGGCCTGCTCACGCGATATGACGATGCTTGGGGCGAGGCCGTCCCGTCCTGCAATCCAGTCGTACAGTTTCAGTCCCGTTGCAAAATATGCGACGTCGAGCCAACGATAGCAGGGCGTGAGAAATAATCTTGTATCGGTCAGGAATGGGGCGTTCTGCAGCATATGAACCCGCTCGTGCAGAGCCTCTTTCAGGACTCGGTATTCCTTGAAATCCAGGTTGCGAATCGCTTCCTGCAGATATCGCACTCCTCCGTGGACCATCTTCGTGGACGCGCTGGAAGCGCCGCTTGCGAAATCCTCGGCCTCAAGCTGAACTGTCTTCAAGCCGCGAAGCTGTGAATCCAGCGCGCAGCCCGAGCCCGTCGCGCCGCCGCCGACCACGCACACATCGAAAGCTTTTCCTTCAATCGCTCGCAGGGCTTGCTCGCGAGTTTTCATGCGCCCGCTTTCCTCCGCTGATACTCAATTAGACTCGGAGACTCCGGCAAACGGCGATCCTCGCAGATCATTGTTTCGAAAGATTGCGTAGCAGGCGAGATCGTAATTGCGTTCATCAAGGAGCGATTAGGCGCTGTGCCAGAAACAAAGCGGACAGAAATCCGAGCGCCAGCCAAAACCCCGCCGCGCTCCCGCTCAGGCCTTCGTTCCAAGCCCAGCCAGCCCCGCGGCGGCTGCTTTCAGAGACGACAATTTTTGAGTGGGATCGTGCCACTCGCGTCCTTCGCGGCGCAGCAATTCCTGAGCTTGCTCCGGACCCCAGCTTCCCGCGGCGTAGTTGGGAAAATCCCGCGGCGGCAGCGCTTTCCATAGATCGAGTATAGGTTGCACAATCGTCCAGGAAGCCTCCACCATATCAGCACGCTGGAACAAAGTTGGATCGCCCATCATGCAATCGTACAGAAGCGTTTCATATCCCGTGGACGGCGTGGTACCGAAATAGTCCGCATATTGAAAATCCATATTCACCGCGCCCAGCTTCACAATCGGGCCGGGAACTTTGGCCTCGAAGCTCAGCGAAATCCCCTCATTCGGTTGAATGTTGATAACCAGTTCGTTCGGTGCAATTTTCTCCACCGAAGTCTTGCGGAATAGAACAAAAGGCGGCCTCCTAAAACGAATGACAATCTCGGTGGAACGTGTGGCCAACCTTTTTCCCGTTCGCAGATAAAACGGAACGCCAGCCCATCGCCAATTATCGATATTCAAAGCGAGCGCGACGAACGTTTCCGTCGTCGATGCCGGATCCACGTTCGGCTCCGTTCTATAACCCGGAACGGTTTTTCCGTCGATCACACCTTCACCGTATTGGCCGCGCACTGCGTGATCCAACACTCTTTCCGGATTTAGAGGCTGGATCGCGCGCAATATCTTGGTCTGTTCGTCGTGAACCGCCTGTGCATCAAAGGAAATGGGCGGTTCCATCGCCGTCAGCGTGATGAGTTGAAAGATGTGATTCGGCACCATATCGCGCAATGCACCGGCATGCTCGTAGTAATCGCCCCGCATTTCCACACCCAGTTCCTCTGCGACCGTCACTTGCACGTGATCCACGTAGCGGCGGTTCCAAACCGGCTCGAAAATGCCGTTCGCGAAGCGGAACGCCAAAATATTCTGAACCGTTTCTTTTCCCAGATAATGGTCGATGCGATAGACCTGATCTTCCCGCAACACTTTGCCGATTTCGTGATTCAACGCGATCGCCGAATCAAGATCGTGTCCGAAAGGCTTTTCGATCACCACGCGTTTCCATTTGCCGTTCTCTTCAACCGTCAGTTTTGCGGCGCCAAGTTGCTTCACTACGATAGGAAAAAAAGTCGGGCTGGTGGCGAGATAGAAAAGGCAGTTCCCTCCCGTGTTTTGTTCTTTTTCCGCTTGCCCGAGCAAATCGCCCAGCTTCTTGTAGAGCTCGGGGTCGTTAAAATCTCCGGGAGTATAGTAGAGGCGCTTTACAAACTGGTCCCACGACGCTTGATCCACTTCGCCTGTTGCATACTGCCGAATCTCCTGCGCCGTGCGCTGCCGAAAATCTTCAGAAGAAAATTGCTCGCGCGAGACGCCTATAATCGCGAATTGCTCCGGAAGTAATTTTCCTCTTGCGAGGTTATACAGCGCGGGAATTAACTTGCGCTTGGTAAGGTCGCCCCCAGCTCCGAAGATAACCATTGCGCACGGAGGGGCCTGGCGTCCAAGCGTCTCCTGTGAGACCTTCACCGGATCAGAATTCGGGGTCACTTTCTCCTCCGCTCAACTTGCATGTCTCGCTGCCTTTCCTGCGGTATTCCTTCCGGGATCGTGACTGCGGCGGACTCAATCAAGCCATAGTTAGGTGAGCCTGAGCAGCCCTAATGATAAACCCGGTCGCTTAGGTTGATTGAAACAATTTTGACACCGCCAAACGCCAGAATTGAGTGATCATGAACTCAATGGGGGGAGAAGCATTTGCGCCTTACGCCTGTAAGTACGATCGATTATTTTCTAGCGGAAGAGTAGGTGTTTAACCGAGCGAAACGGAAGATATGCGAACCGGCTCCAGCGCGAGACGCGCGCGAGGAAGCACCCTGATAATTTTCGCGTGAGAGATTCCAAATCAATATGGCGACGGCCGCGGTGAATGCGCGTTGCTCGTCCCAGATACTCCTCCACGGAAACAGGAGCATCCATTCCGTCCGAGGCATCGCCCTTGGTGATGAGCAAACTCAGCGTTTTCTCCGAAGGCGTTGATTTGAGGCGGCGAATAACCCGGTGAACGACAAGCAGCCCGTTCCGCTGGAAGACGATCACATCGCCCGACGCAACCTTCGCAAAATCAACACCGCGAATGAAAACGAAATCACCCGAGCGTATCCACGGAGTCATGCTGCCGCCGGAAACGTGCAAATATGCGGATCCCTGCGAGCGCATTTTTTCTGCGACCGGCAAAGCGCCGTCCGAAACCGGAGAAACGAATTGCTGCCTTTTTCCTTCGATCCGAACTCGGGAAACAGCGGAGGTGGCGCTCATCACGGAGTCAATTGCAAGGTTTGAGTCGCGACTACCTGGCCATCCAGCGAAACGCGCGCAGTCCATTCGCCCATTATGTGCCGCTGCTGAATCCATGTTCCAGCTACGGGCAGCACTTGGATCGCGACCAGGGGTTCAGTGGAGCCTTGCGTAACGCCAAAGGCCATTTGCGTTTGTTGGTATAGGTTCCCGCCCGGAATCAAAATCTCGAGGGTCTGAACGTGATTTCCCGCCGGCACGTTCTGCCAGGAGACTTTTACTTCCAGGTCGCGTGTTGCGGCGGTGCTGAAACTTGTTTCACCGCTACAACCGGCGGCTTCCTTGTCGCAAAATGAAAAGGTCGCCGTGGGCGGCGCTGCGGCGGGTGTCCCGCGGTCCGCAGAAGTCATCTGGCATGCGGAAAATCCAATTACGGCTAATAGAACAAAGGCTGGCAACATCGTGCTTCGGAAACTTTTGTTGTTCAATCGTATGAAAGGCAACATGAAATCCTCGTTAAAATGGAATAGTAAACGCGTACGCGCGCTGATCGGTTGTTGTCACGTAAATACGCGAGAGAGCTTCGTCGATCGACGGATCGCCCACGGTTCCGATTGTCGGTCCGGTATTTGTAACCTCATCCTTAACGTCGGCGCCAGTCGCCAGTGCCAGCTCGTGAATCGTGCCGTCGCTCGACCCCACAAAAATGAACGAGAGTCCGGTGACTGAAATCGGAGCAGAGGGGTTCGTTATCGCCGTCGTCCAAACTGGCCCGAACACTGGCGTCGTCCTCGACGTGTCGAGGCCGAGCAGATGAACAGCTGTCGATCCGGAGTATATGACCGTGTAATGCGGCGCACTCCCCAAAACAACTGGGTAGCTCACTATCGGTCCGTCCGTGGTCGCAAGAGAGATCAATGTGGCACCCGTGGTGGGATTGATGGCGTAGATAGTGCTGTTCCCTGCTGTGCATGTGCCTCCAACAATAGCGTCGCCGTTATTCGCCACGACCAGAAGGTCACTCGCCGCAGAAAGCGTCGGCGATGCGTCAATGTCCCCAAGATCCTCCATCGCTAGTATCGCCCCCGTGCTTGGATTAATCTTCCACAGGCTGGGCTGCCCAGTGCCGCACGCGCTTCGGCTGGTTACCCATATCGCGCTATGGAGGTAGTCAACCAGTGGAGTTGAATTGATGATGTCCAGTTTCGGGACGCTCCCCGTACTCCCAGTTATGGGCGACCATGACGCGTTTGCTCCCGTGTTGCCATTCAATGCGAAAATTTGGTTTCCCGTCGTCGTCCCCGTATTGCGGGTGCCGAAGAAGACCTGGTCGTTCAATCCCCCCGTTATGGATTTCAGCTGCACCGCTGGGCCGCCTTGTAGCTCCAAGTTGGCGCCAGTCGTGGGATTCACCACCCAGTCGATCACTCCCGTGTCGGTGAAAATGCCGTAAACCAATCCATCCTGATCCGTCACGTAAACAATGTCTTGGCCCGTGGATGACGATGCTGCGTCGATCGCAGGTGAACGCGAAGCAACAGCGCCGCCGAGTGACACGGGCGGAAACTGTCGCAAGCCGGTGGCCGCATTAATCATGAATAGAAGGTCAATTCCCGACCCGACTACCGCGACATTGCCGGGAATAAGGGCCGGGCTAGCGAGATCCGTTGCGAACGTCGCAGCGATCCACTGAGTGTTCTGCTGGGCAGCAATCGTAGCCGCCGGCGTAGCCGAAATCTCTTCCGTAAAGGTCGATCCGTTCGTGATGGGCTGCGACGAATAAAAATTCGAGCTGTCGCGCAAAAACACTTTATAGAAATATGTTGTTCCGTTCGCCGGTGCGCCGCATGTGTCGGATGAATTGTCTGTGAATGTGGTCTTGCCGGAAGTGTCGTTGAATACGACGGTTCCCGTCCCTACGGTTGAACACAAGGCCGGACTCATACCATCAGTCGGAACCGAACCCTTATCTACTGGTGAGCTAGCACGCCGGAGGATTACTACGCCAGTATAGCTCTCCGTTCCAACGGGAGTGCCGATTAGCGCCGGAATTTGCCAGTTCAGCGTAATGCTTGCATTGCCGGGGGCAGCGGTGAGCCCCTTCACATTCTGAACAAACGTTACGTCCAACTCGGGCGCGTTTGTGCTGGTGGTAGCTTGCTTCGATCCGAAGACTGTCGTCCGATCATGGTTTGTGTTTTCGTCGGTAATGATCATTCCGTAATTTGGGGTGCCGTTGTACCAGTTCTGTACGTCGGCCGTAATGTCAAACGACACGCTTGTGCTGTTGTGCCGGACCGTTTCCGTGTCGGTGGCTGTGGCCGCAATGTCGCCACCCGCCGCAGCCCACGCCGTTGTCGCCACGCGCGTGTTCCAGGTCACAGCGTTGGACTGCCAGAAATTGGTTACGTTAAACGCGTCATAATTTACAGTTCCGCTCGGCGGAGTAATCACATGCAAAGTTAACGTCGCCGCCTTGATGCCCGCATTCGGAATGCGCGACAAATCAAATTCGATGATTGCCCGGTCGTTAGCGTCATTCACACCCGAAACCGTAAGAGTGTTCCCCACGTTGTTGGTAGTCGGAGTTGCCTGATTCAGTGTGGCGTCCGCGCCGCGGGCTTGCGGATCCGTAGCTGATTTCTGCAACACTATCGTCTCCCGCGCAATCAGCGGCGCAGCCAGCATTAGCGCAAGCCCCAAACTAAACCATCGGCGCCAGTAGACGCGCCCGATTCCGACCACTGGATTTTGTCTGTCCATGGACCCTATTGCCTCCACCTGATTTGTGCCAAAACTCGGTTCACCCTATGAACGCCGGGGCGCCCCGTTGCAAACTCCACCTTGGCCGGGCAACTTGCCACACGCGAGAGCCAAGGTCTCGTAAATCGGTTCTGAAACAAACTGCGGTTTCACATACTCTCGCTTCTTTTTCGGATGTTTTCCATCTGCGTGCGCGATTTTTTGCGTTCTTTCCATTGTTTCCCCTGGATCAGTTCCTGCCGATTTGCGCCGGAGGCACAGCGATCGGCGGCAGAATCAGACGTACTTCATTTCCGCTCGGTTTCTGTGCGTGCATAGCGCTAATTGGGTTCTGTACACCTGCTATTCGTGCCTTCAGTTCGGCTAAGTCACAAGCGCGCTCGTACGCTCCCAGGAGATCCCCGCCTTCCATCTGTGCGAGCCCTGGGCAACGTTCGCAGTATTGTCGAATCGAACATTTCGAGCAGACCGGCAGATGTGACTCGCGCACCGCTCGTACACGATTCATCTCCGGCGAACTGGACCAAATCTCTTCGAACGGTTGTCGCCGTAAGTTACCCGTGGCAACAGGCATCTGCACACAAGGAAAGACATCTCCGTACGGGGATATGTAGCAACTGTTGTGGCCCGCGCTGCACGGGATGTCTTCATATGCCTGGCTTTCAATTCCGCTCGATGTAGCACTCCCCAGCGATGTTTCGTCCGCGCTGTCTGTTGAGCACAACGAAGGATTAAGAGTCGTATCCTGCAGAATAGGCAAAAGTTCCTGCGCGGAGTTGCGCAATTGCAGAAGACTCATGTCTCCGTCCATCTTAGGAGTAATCGTCATATCCAATACGTAAGGAACGCCCAACTCGGCCGCCAGCGCTTGCACGTTTCGATAAGCCATCAAGTTCTGCTTCATCAGCGGGCATGCGATTTTTACTTGCAGACCCTCCGCTTGCAGGAATCGAATTGCCGTCAAAGAGCGCTCTAGTGATCCTCGTACTTTTGTAATAGCGTCGTGAACCGCCGGTTCCGCGCTATAAATACTGATTTGGATGCGCCGCACATTCAAGTCGCGCAACTTGCGCGCGCGCTCGGCGTCGATCAGAAGTGCGTTGGTCTTTAGGCTGAGGTCGAAATGAAGCGCGCGCGCGAACTCCAGCAACTCGAAAAGATCGTCGCGCAGAAATATCTCGCCTCCGCTCAACGTGAGAAACAGAGTCCCCGATTGCGCCAGCTGCTCCAGCACATTCTTGATCTCATCCGTTTTCATCTCGCCGTGATCTTCGTGATCGAGATAGCAATGGATGCACCGTTCGTTGCATCGGTATGTGAGGTCCACATGGACGCTCCACGGAAGGTGGCGCTTCACTGTCCTGAGAATCAGCCCATCCATCACTGGCGTGTTTGCCATTCTTAGCCTTTTGCTGCCGTTGCCACGGATACCAGGTGCTTCTGTTCCAGCGCAACCACTAGTTCGCCGATATCGGCCCGCACAACTTCCAAGCTGACGTCATATTCCGCGGAAATCCTTTGCGCGATTTCTTCCAGGGTCTCGCCCTCGCCATGTTTCCAGATAAGGCTGGCCGTTTCGTTTAGCTCATGGACTTGGCTGTCTTGTGGAGAAATGATCACCATCGCGCCGTCAACTTCGCGCCAAGCGAGCTTTGGGTTTCGAATGATGTGTCCGCTCATGCTGCGATCACCTTCCAGAATTCCGCGTTCCGGCGAAAATCCAGCCGGTGGCACGGTATTTCATCGATCAGGCCTAGTAGCGTTCCAAGTAAAGTTTCGTGCGCGCGCGCTTCCGTAGTGAAAAACAGCACGCAAGGCAATAGCGCACGTAGCGCCTGCTTCAACGCAAGCGGCTCGACCCGATCTTCCTTGGCCTGCTTCAGCAAATACATACCTGCGATAGGAAATAGCTTGTTGATTCCCGCGGCTCGGAATTCCCCCCAAAAAGGCGTTCCATGTGCCTGCCAGCAACCATTTGAATAGCGCACAAGGGAAATTTCGTCCGTAAGCACGCTGCCTTCGGGTGACAGCGAAGCGACTGTGCTCTTCCCCGCTCCCGAGCGGCCAAAGAAAATGTACGCGCGGCCATCCCGCACTACCGTCGCACCATGCAGAAGGAATCCGCGCTGCGGGAGAAGTACCATCGTCAATAAAATGCGAAGTAGCGAGTCGAGGGCATATTCGTGCCGCACTCCTTGGAATTTGGCGCCTCGAGAGTCCAGGACCATCTTTGCGTCATTGAACCGAAATGAGAATTCGCCCTCCTCTGTTCGAGCTTCCGGCTGATTCAGGACAATAGGAAATCCAGTCGGGCCGCTGCGCTCAAATTCACGATAACGGCGCAACGCCGGCGCGAGCAGGGCTTCTTCGCGTATGTATAGGGAGAGTGGTACGTTTCCGATCGAAATTTGAAGCGGGGCACAGCTATCCGCTTGGTTCGCTGGATAATCCAATTCGGCGATAGTTCCCAAGTTCACGGCGTAACGCTTATAACTGTGGGACGTGAGAGCGTCCTCGCAGTTCCCCCAAACAACTGCAAATTTCCTCAATAAAAGAGAGGTGCTACAAGCAAGTCTCGTTCGCTAACACATAGAACGTCAACAGCATATGGGGACCTCGATTCGTATGTGCCACTAGGCATTTGGAGAGGAAGCTAGGGTGAAGGGAAGGAAATCTTAGCCGCGGCTGGCCCAACCGTACTTTTTTAGAAGACGGAAAGGGCGTAACGCGATGTAAAGAGGAGCTAACGGGCCGGGCAAGCGCATCATTTGCCAGTCTTCTTCGGCGGGCACCACGGAAAGTCGCATGGCATAGCGCCATCCCTCGAATGTCCCCGGAACCATCCGGCGACGAAAATTGAACCTCCCGGGAGCGTCGAGCGTTCGATAGCTGCGGCTCATCAGGCGGTTTGTTATTTCAGAAGTCACATCTGCAGCTACCCGGTCCGCTTGCACTCGCTGCAGAATCTCACTCGGCACTGGAGTATCGAGCAATTCGGCGGCTAGCGAAAGTCCGAGATTAAACATTCGTTCCGCGCTCAGAGCTCTTGCTCGCCGTATCGTGACATCCCAATCCAGATTCTCGTAACGCCTCACAAGTTCCGAAATGTCCGCAATCCATGAAAATCGTTCCCAGAAATCCTTCGCCCCGTGAATACAGAGTATGGGCAGTCCATCCTCCACCGGGAAAGTCCGGACTTCTTGATCGTTCAGCTTCACGGATACGAGCCGCTGCGAAAACTCATCGAGATCAGGAGCCTTCGGAAAATGGCGAAGTGTTAGCTCGGTGTGAAGCTCAACCATCAGCCGCCGTTTTTCGTCGCGATAGTTGTATTCGCCCGGAACGGTCGAAGCAGCCGCTCCGGGCGAGAGAATCCAATCGAATTTCGGGCGATAGCCAAGGCCAAGCATCACTTCATGCGCTTTCGGCAAATCGCTTTGGCGTAAAATGATGTCCAGGTCTTCAAACTCGCGGAGCGTCACATCACCATAGGCTTGCACCGCCAGTGCGGGACCCTTGTACGGAATACCCTGGATACCGTAAGAGCGAAAAAGATCGAGAATCTTGATCAGTTCGGCGCTGAGGAACAAACATCGGATCGTATTCGCACGGCAGACATTTTTCAGGCGCTCCGCCGCGGCCGACGGCACGGCATTTGTCGCAATCGCGTGCAGGTGTCGGCCAACGAGCGGCGTGATCGAATTCTCCTCTGCCTCGTCAAGGATGTAGTCCCAATCAAGTTCAAGTTCTAGAAGTTTGGTGATTTCCTCAGCTAACGGAGGGTCTAATTTGGTGCGCGAGCAGTGGCGAAGCAACTGTTTCTCGGGGCAGATGGAATTGCTGACGGCGGAAGTCATCAATATTTTGAATTGCCGATTGATAGGAAATTCTACGCTATTTCAATACCTGAGGCTGAGGATTCTCTATGAATTATTCTTTCTGAAGAACTGTTAACGCAGTAGCGAAAGTCTGATGACGTAATTCCCGAAATCGTATTCCAAGGGTCGGTTGCACTGGCATCGCTTCATAGCCGTCCGGTTCATCTCATGCAGCGATGGGTGTGATCGTAGGGTGCATCTCAACGAGCTTCCCGATTTTGAGCAGTCTCGCTCGGAAGCTGTCTGGCTCGAGGCCCGCGCGCGCGCAAACCGTCTGAAAATCTGTGTCGCTGCCGAAAAGAAACTCCTGAGCTTTTCTCTGGGTTCGCAAGCTTCCATTCCGCCAGTCCTCTACGGCTGATATGACCACCGCGGTCCAAAGCCTTCGCTCGCCGATAAGATCCTCGGTTACTGTGTTTTGGCTGTCTACTTGGTACTCCGCGCCGCTTTTTCCCATGGCACCCTCCAGCCGTTCCTGGTTGTTTCATTCTGCCGAAGCGCCGAAACGTCTACTTTATGCAACAGCAGCTTCAGCGCCATGTATAGCGTGATTCGCACAGGCGATACTGCATCTAGTAACGAATGCTGTTTCAATGGATTGCAAGCCGAAGCGAACTGCGAAAGGAATTTGGGACTTAGCCTGAGTGTCTGCCGGCGGTCACATGTTTCACAAAGGTGCACACCGAGCCGCCGCCGCACTCGAGGAAAAAGTCGGCCAAGCAAAAAATGGAGCCCAACCTAGGAGTCTTATCGGACGGGTTCAGCGGTCAAAATTTCGCGTAGCTTTGTCGAAAGCGTAGTCATGGTGAAGGGCTTTTGTAGAAGTACCGCATCCATCTCGAGTATCCCGTGGTGCACAACCGCTTGGTCAGTGTATCCGGACATATAGAGGACGCTGATTTTTGGCCTGATAAGCTTTACGCGCTCGGCCAGTTCGCGACCGCTAATCCCGGGCATTACCACGTCGGTCATCAGGAGGTGAATCGTTCCCGCATGCATCGCAGCTAGTTCGAGCGCTGTGTGGCCATCTTCCGCTTCAATCACGGTATATCCGCTCATTTCCAGATACTCGCGCGCCAGCTCGCGCACGCCTTTCTCGTCTTCTACTAAGAGAATTGTTTCCGATCCGCGTTCCATGGATTGAAGATCGGTGCGGCGGTCGCGGCCGCGATCTCCTTCTTCATCTTCAATTCTAGGGAGATAAATCTTGAAACTGGTTCCGCGGCCGGGTTCGCTATATACCCAGACGTAGCCACCACTCTGTTTCACGATCCCGTACACCGTAGCGAGACCGAGCCCCGTTCCTTTTCCCTTCTCCTTCGTGGTGAAGAACGGCTCGAAAATGTGCGTCTGCGTTTCGGCGTCCATACCGCAGCCATTGTCGGTAACTGCCAGCATCACGTATTTGCCGGGAGCCAATACGGCCGGCGAGCGCGAATAGGAGGCATCCAGATCCACGTTAGCGGTTTCGATCGTCAGCCGGCCGCCCTGCGGCATGGCATCGCGCGCATTCACGGCTAGATTCAGGATCACCTGCTCGATTTGGCTGCGGTCCGCCTTAATCAGCCCGGCGTCCGGCGCGGAAGAGGTTTCGAGCTGAATGTCTTCCCCGATCAGCCTTCGAAGAATTTTCTCCATGTCAGCGAAAATGCTTTGAATGCTGATTATTTTGGGAGCCAGCATTTGCTTGCGGCTGAACGCAAGCAGTTGGCGCGTGAGCGAAGTGGCGCGCTGCGAGGCCGTTTGGATTTGTTCGGCGTTACGCCGCAACGGATCCCCGGCGGCCAGACGATCAGCAAGCAAGTCTGCGTAGCCCTGGATTACCATCAAAAGATTATTGAAATCGTGAGCGATCCCCCCCGCCAACCGGCCGACAGCCTCCATTTTCTGCGATTGGCGAAGTTGTTCCTCGAGTTGCCTGCGGTCCGTGATATCGAGCGCCATGCAAATCGCGCCTTGCAACTGGCCGCTGGCGTCGCGCAGCGGTTCGACGTGGCACGCGTAAGATCCACCTTTCCATTCGACATGGAAGGTGGTCGGATCGCCGGCCATGGCGCGTCGATGCGCCGCGATCGGCTTGAAACTCTGATCGGACGTCTCAAAATATTCCATCAGCGACATTCCAACTACCTGATTTTGCTTCAGTCCGAGACGCGTCAGCCCGGCGCCCATCGCGGAAGTGAAGCGAAGATCTGTTCCGACCGTCCAAAGGACAGCGGGTAGTTGTTCCACTAACACACGAAGACGAGCTTCGCTATCGCGGACCTTTTCTTCAGCGCGTTTCCTCTCTATGGCCAGAGCGATTTGTCCGCCGACTGAGCCGAGGAATTCAAGATCACGCTCCGTGTATGCATTTTCATTTTCGTAATGCTGAACCACCAAAACGCCTATCGTGGCTGCTGGCGTTCGCAGCGGTACCCCCAACCAGGACGGCGACGGCGTGCCGACTAGTTCGACTTCTCCTTGTTCAGCAAGCTTGTCGAAGGCTTTTTGGGGAATCAACATGGCTCGCCCGGTACGGTACACGTAGGCAGTACAACTCCTTCCAACCTGCTGGGGAGGAGGCGCAACGTCAAATTGGTCTACGAAGAAGGGGAAATGGAACATTTCCGACGCCGGCTCGTACAGCGCCACGAAACAATTTTCAGCGTAGAGTACTTTCTTCAGTGCGATGTGAATCAGCTGAAGCAAATCGTCGAGGTTGTCGGTTAAATTCACGCCGCGAATGATTTCAAAGTTTACCTGCCGCTCAAGCTCGGCGCGCTTGTGCTCGGTTATGTCTTCGACTGTGCCCTCGTAACACACGATCTTGCCGTGCGCATCCCGCACCGCGCGCGCGTTTTCCGAAACCCAAATTTTCGCGCCATCTTTGCGGCGAAGCTGATATTCGAATTGTTCGACTACCCCCTTCTTTTCGATTCGACGTTTGAACTCCTCGCGAAATTCCGGATCGGCGTATGCATCCCGCGCCACATCCGTGATGGATTCCAGCATCTCCGCGCAACTGGAATAGCCGCACATTCGTGCGAGCGCAGGGTTCATGCTTAAGATGCGGCCTTGCGGCGTAGTCTGAAAAATTCCCTCCACCGCGTTTTCAAACAGCAGCCTTAGCCGTTCTTCAGCCCGCTGCTGGGCCTCCTCCGCGTGGCACCTTTCCGTGATGTCTTCGTACATTCCGAAGCTGCCGATGCGTTTCCCGTTCGCGGTCAGGGGTACCCCGACGATCTGGACGTCCACCAGCGAGCCGTCGCTGCGGCGGCGCTTGCCTTCCGCGCGGACAACTTCGCCGTTCATCGCGCGCTTGCTCAGGTCGAGGGCTTCGCTCGCGTTGCGTGCGGGAGCGACCAGCAGATCCAGCTCTGCGCCCAGGACATCGGATTGGTGGTAGCCGAAAAGAGTTTCGAAAGCGGGATTGCACATTTGAACGCGGCCATTGGCGTCCAGGACGACGATGGCGAGCGGATTGTTTTCCGTCAGCGCGTGTAGGTAGGCATTGTGTTCGGCGACTTTTTCTTCCGCGGCGCGACGAGCGCTGATGTCTTGAACTGATGCGAGGGTCGCTTTGCGTCCCGCGAAAAGAATCCCTTGGGTGGTAACTTCGACGTCGAAGATCTGGCCGTTCTTTCGGCGATGGCGCCAGTACCCGCGGAAAGCCAAAGCCGTTGGATTCTTGCGGACGGATTCGAGAACGCGTGGAACGTCTTCCACCGGGCGAATATCGGTGATGAGCATGCGTAAGAGTTCCTCGCGCGTGTATCCGTATTGTGCGAGGGCTGCGGCGTTAACGTCGAGAAACGCCAATGTTTTCGGGTCGTAAATGTACATCGGCTGGGGATTGGCGGAAAAGAGGAGCTCAGAATTCGCGCC